>Ga0210410_10002346_pt1 | contig 17011 bp, 15 predicted proteins | sample IncBWC4MmetaG_FD_161058 | JGI IMG/M metagenome (GOLD analysis project Ga0210410, IMG submission 161058) | Forest soil microbial communities from Barre Woods Harvard Forest LTER site, Petersham, Massachusetts, United States - Inc-BW-C-4-M | ecosystem: Environmental > Terrestrial > Soil >... | reverse complement strand
GAGCCGACCTGCGAAGTTGGTGATGGTGGTAACCGATTTTTGAACCAACACCGAATGAACGGGGGCCTGACTCGTATAACTAGATCCGGTGTGCAACGCTCCGCCATGCGGAGATGCCTAAAGGGTCGCGGCGGGTTCCCACTGTCTAACGACGGGTTCATTCTCGGCCCATCACACGGCTAGGTGGGTCGGCTTGATTCTCTCGCCTGTTACACTGGCCTGTACTGATTCCTTAAAATCAGCATCTAACTAATCGTGTTCCCTAGACTCTTTCATATTGGCAGCTTCAGTTTGCCCACCTACGGGCTGCTGGTCTCGCTGGGCGTGTTGATCGGATTGTGGATCAGCGTGCGCAATTCGGAAAAACAGGGGATCAATCCGGACGACGCCTGGAACCTGGGGATTCTGGTGGTGCTGTGCGGAATTGTGGGCGCGAAGATTCTCTACATCGTGAATGATTGGACGTACTACAGGACGCACGTGGGAGAGATTTTCAGCATCGGGACTTTGCAGGCTGGGGGAGTTTTTTCTGGCGGGCTGATTGGCGGGTTCCTGGCGGCGGCCTGGTACATTCGCAGGCATCGCATGCCCGCGCTGGCTACCTCTGATGCGTTCGCGCCGGGGCTGGCCTTTGGGCACTCGCTGGGGCGAGTCGGTTGTTTTGCGGCGGGCTGTTGCTATGGCAAGCCGACGGATCATTTCTGGGGAGTTACGTTTACCAGTCCGCTCGCGCAGGCTTGGGTGGGTACGCCGCTGGGGGTGCGGCTGGAGCCGACGCAGCTTTTTGAGTCGGCGGTGGAGTTGGCGAATTTTTTCTTTTTGACCTGGCTGCTGAGGCGGAAGACGTTCGATGGCCAGGTGGTTGCGGCGTACTTCATTCTTTATGGCGTGGCGCGGTATTTTCTGGAGTTTCTGCGTGACGATCCGGGGCGAGGGTCGGTGTTTGGCGGGGTCATGACTGGGACGCAGTTGATTTCGATTGGATTGGTTGTGCTGGGTGGGTTGATCTGGTGGTTGCGGCCGGGGTTGAAGGCGGTTCCGGTGCAGGCTGCGCGGTAGCGGCCTCCACCACAGAGTCACAGAGACACAGAGTAGCGCAATTTCTTTTCTTTCCGGCTTGCTTGTAGCGGTATTCTTGGCTTGGATTACTTTTTCCGCGCTTGGACACTTTCCCTAACAATCTGGTTTCGACGATAGAGGATGCTGGCAAGCGGCTGGACCAGTTTCTGGCCGGGCAGCTTTCTGGCAGCAGCCGGGCTCGTGTTCAGCAATTGATCGCTGAAGAAAAAGTGCGGGTGAATGATGATGTGGCGAAAGCTTCTCTGCGGTTGCGGGGCGGTGAACGGATCACGATCCTTGGGGAGGCGAAGTCGGCGCCTTTGCGGGCTATGCCTGAGGAGATTGCACTGGACATCGTTTACGAGGACGATGATCTGGCGGTGGTGAACAAGGCTGCGGGAATGATGGTGCACGCTGGGGCGGGGGCTACCGATGACGAGCGCAATCGCGGCACTTTGGTGAATGCTCTGCTGCACCGGTTTGGGCAGCTGTCAGGTGTAGGTGGAGAGTTGCGGCCTGGGATCGTGCACCGGTTGGATAAGGCTACCAGCGGGCTGATCGTGGTGGCGAAGAACGATGAGGCTCATCGCAAGCTGGCAGCGCAGTTTGCGCGGCGGGTGGTTAAGAAAACTTATATTGCCTTGGTGCATGGGTGGGTGAAGCAGGATAGGGGGACGATTCGCAGCAGCATCAGCCGGGATCGGGTGCGGCGTACCCGGATGACTACTAAACTTTCCGGCGGGCGGGAAGCGATTACGCATTTCACGGTGCAGGAGCGGATTGATTCGAAGTACGGAAAGTTCACGTTGCTGGAAGTGCGAATCGATACTGGGCGGACTCACCAGATCCGGGTGCATCTGGCTTCGTTGCGGCATCCGGTGGTCGGCGATACGTTGTATGGAGCGCCGCGCGAGATGAGCGGGAAGAACGAAGCTGCTATCTCTTTACCGAGGAATTTTCTGCATGCGGCGGAGTTGCAGTTGCAGCATCCTCGGAGCGGCGTGGCGCTGTCCTTTGCGCGGCCATTGCCACTGGAGTTGCAGGGTTTTCTCGAGAAGATCGCGGCGAGGTAGTCGCGAAACGGAGATTTCTCCCACCAGTTTTTTCTATCGTTCGAAGTGGAAGAGGTCCAGCACCAGGTACGTGCTGGGATTCACCAGGGCCACGTGGCCGCCGATTACGAAGTGCTGGTAACCCTCTGGAGGTGGAGGCAGACGCTGCTCCAGCTCCTCGGGGCAGGGCATCATCTTTGCGCGCAATCCTGGGGGCAGCGTTCCGCGCACTCGTAGTTGCCTTTCGAGTCCGGGCGGCAGTTGATCTCTCTTGGCAAGGCCGGGCGGGAGACGGTCGTCGTGGTCGCGATACCACCCGCGCATTTCGTCGCGGTCGTGCTCGCTGTAATAGTGTTTCCCCTGATCATCGTCATTGTCATCGTCGCGGTCATGCTTGCCATGGCCATGCTTATCCGCCAGCGCCATGCCAGACAGAGCAAATATCACCGCCAGACCAACGTGCAGCCAAGGTTTGGATCGCATGGGTCCCCCTCCAGCCAGCTCAACTTCCTAGAGTAGTGAGCCCAGGGACCCCGATCAAATTACCAACGCTCCTGACCTCCAGGGCGGGTGTGGCTCGGAGCGGAGGGTGCACCGTCGTTTGCGGCGGCGAACCGAGTGCAGTCGCGATTACGATGAAAAAAATGTGGCCCCAGGAACCTGAGTTGCCGGTCTGAAGTTTTCTTGCCTTGAAGCTTAAAATCTCCAACCCCGCTCCTCAATGCGGAAGCGAGGTTGGAGCCAATCGCGCAGGAACAACAGCGCTGCTTAGCGCGGCGCTTTCGGATCGGCGGAATGTACCGGCTGCGAGTGTTGCTTCTGCTTCTTGGGAGCGAACGAGCTATCGATCAGAGTAGCGTTGAGGGAGGCGTTGAAGACGTAAGTGTTGGCGTCACCTGCATTGCTGTAGCACACCAACTGCAGGACGTCACCAGCGCTAACAAACCACATATCAGCGATAGCTGCATTCTGATAGTGGCCTACATCGCTCGACCCGCCGTAAACGCCATCGGGATTGAACCCGTTGGCTCCGGTAGTCACGAAGCAATAGCTAGCGAAGTCAGCGGCGTCAATGTTCAGGAGCGCTGTGGCATTGACGTAGTACAGGCCGGAGAACTGAATCGGATTGGTTTGCACGGCCACAGACTCCGTACCCAAGAAGGTGGGTGTGGTATTAGAGGCGAAGTTGCCCACGGAGATTCCAGCAGGTCCCTGCGGTCCAGCAGGTCCCTGCGGTCCGGCAGGTCCCTGTGGTCCAGCAGGCCCTTGCGGTCCGGTATTCCCTTGGTTTCCCTGGTTTCCCTTGGGTCCCCTGGGTCCTACCTGGTTCCAGTGGATCTTGTGTTCACTTGACTTGCACACGGTGCTCTTGCTCACAATCCGGATGCCGCCAGTTGAGTTGTTAACGCAGCCGTAAAACGTGGTTGCCGATGGGAAGTCGATGCTCGCTGATGCGGCCGGTGGCTGGGCAGCCATGGGCAGAACACAGCACGCAAGTAGAAAAAACGCACATACACAAACGCTGATGCGAAACATAGGGTCTCCTTTTTTGATTTGTTAAGCTATTTCTGTTTTCGAGCTTAGTACCGAAGGGCAAGACTAGTGGCACAGCTTTGACAGAGTCTGCTCAGTTGAGCTGCTAACTCTCAATTGACCATGATCATCGCCCTGGACTCCTGCCCCTCAACTAGGAGATCCGGCGCTTTCCCCGATTCCGAATGATGGCTCCGGGAATCGGAGGATTCCCGGGGCCGGTTGAATGAGGTGAAAACCCGCCTACTGATCCGACGGGAACACGTAGCGCACGGCGCCAATTTCCGTTCCCCAGTTTCCGCTGCCGTTGGCGTACTGGCCGGAGAACCACATGGACGGCAGATTGGCAATGGTGAGATCGGGTGCGGTGGCAGTGTAGTCTCCCCAGCGCCCCTGGCCGTAGAATGCCACCCCCTCTTGCAGGAACGCCCCAACGCCATCCATATTGCTGTCGGTAAAGTTGACGCGGCGGCTGGTATAAGCCACGCTTGGGTACACCGCGTCAGTCGAGTACTCAAAGACCATGAGCACGTTGCCTTCCGGGTCAGGCTGCAGCGTGGCATAGTAAGCAGAGCCGTTATTGGCCCAGCCGTTACAGACGAAGCAATCCTCCTGGCGTTCCGTTGCCGCAGTAACATTCCCGCTGGTATCGAGAGTGGGATGCACCTCGAACCAGATTGGACCGGCCTCGGTGCTGTTGGGGATGCCGGTATTCATCGAGCCCCACAGTGTGCCTGCGTTGTATTTCACCTGTCCAGAAATGCGAACATCGTCGGTATCAACGCAGTTCGAGCAAACACCGCCGACGCCGTTCGGTTCGTCCGCATTGGGAGGAAGATAGTAGTTGTTTGCCGTACCAATGACGGTGCCGCTAAGCGCACTGCCGTTAAACGGGTTGTTGATGGCCCACACTATGAGCCCATTGCAGCCGTTGCGACATTGACCGCCTCCCCACAGGATGTTGAACGTGTTTACGAACAGTACGGTGCCTGGTTTGTCCGACCGATCCGACATGTTGGCGGGCTGGATCGTGTCCACCAGGATTCCGTTGTCAGTGAGGTTGAACCAAGTCGTGGCGCCGAAGCCGCCCCCGACGTAGATCGCATCGTTGGGAATGAGAAAAACATAGTTTCCAACCAGCGAGCCGCCTTGGAACTGATTGAAGGTCACGTAGGTTCCACCTTTCGTGGCCCCCGCTCCCCAGTTGGTCGAATCGTGGCCCAAGCCGGGATAGTCCGTACACTGGCCGGTGCTTCCGACCTGGAAGGCTGGGCCGTAGGCGTACCAATTCCCCCGCGGGTCATGGTTCACACTGGCCGCAATGAGCAGGCTGCTCACATCATCGGACTGACAACGGTCGGTATCCGTGATCATGACGAAGACAAAGCGGTGATTCACCCAGTCGTAGAAGGCACGCGGGTCGGTGGTGTACTGACCCGAGGGCAACCCGAAGAAGGTGTCCATATCCTTGGGAAAACCAGGTTGCAGGTTGCCGCGCTTGTCGTACACGGCAATGAAGGTGTTCACCACCTGGACGACAAAGTTCTCGCTTACCGCGAGCGCCATGTCGGGCGGCGTGCAACAGTTTTCCTGCTGGGCCGGAAAGTTAGCAAAAGCTCCTACGAGTGGTTTGCGGAAACCATCATCGCGCGCGATGGCTGCCGTGCCCGAGGAAGTCGCGGGCCAACGATGCGCGGCTTGCAACTTGAGAGCTTCGTATTCCTTCTCGGTGAGATTATCCAGCGGACGGCGGTCGGGCTCGTATCGAGGTTTGGCGGCCAGCTGGGCTGCTGTGGCCTGGGGCAGTTCCTCCATATTCACCATTTTTGCCGCCGCAACATCGATAGGCACTGCCTTGTGCCCAGTCAACGGTCCGGAGCCGCTCGGTCGCCCCGAAGTCGCCGCCAGCAGCGTAGTCGAGAAACCCAGGACCAGGATCACGGCACTCTGCATTAGCAGCAGAGGAAAAAATCGCTTGTTCTTCACATAGTCAGACATATCTTTGTTCTCCTTCCGCGATATTCGCGATTTGCTCGAGTTGGCATTTGCGATCAACGGTTGCTCTGCTCTCGATGGTTGTCATTTCTTGCGTGCTCTCCAAGGACTTGCCTCGAGGTTTACACGGTCATCCCAAGCCACACTGCCCGCGCGGACGGCTACTTCCTGACGTGGGCCTCGCTGGGAACCAGAGGCCGTGCCGGCCTGTTCATAAATCTCGACGTAATATCGGGCAGCCGCGCTGATTCAAATCCCTTGCGATGACCGACAATCCGGTAATCGAATTGCACGCTCGAAGTTCCGTTGCGAAGTTCACGGACTTCAAATGAGGTAGCGGTCTTGTTGGCGATGTACAAGCCGTCGCAGTCGCCAGCGGGCGTAAGGAATACGTGGTAGTCCGCTCGACCGCTGATTGTCCTGGCAAAGTGAGGTTCCAATCGAATCGTGGCGACACCGCCGGTGAGCGCGCCGGAACCGAAGTCTTCGATCCAGTTTTCCGACGACTGCACGGTGTAGAGTCCGACTTTCTTGCTACCCTGCTTCACTACGGCGCCCAGGGTGCCGGTGCAGAACAGGTTGCCGGTAACATCGACGGAACATTCGCCGCCAAAGCTGGGACCTCTCACATCGAAAGCCAAGTCGCCAGCGTCGGTCACGTCATCATTCTCCACGTACAGCGTTGGATTGCTGACAACGGTACTCGTGTTGAAAGCATACAGAGCAATGCCGTCTCCGTTAAAAGCGTCGACGAAGCCACTGACGAACTGCGGGACTGAAAAGAAGTTCTCGACAGCTAGTTCCGGCACCACTGAGGTATCAATCCCCAAGGTTGGATTCTGACCGCCGGTGTTGGTAATGCCGGCTCCAGTGGTTACACTAAGGACGCCGGTGTTGTTAAGAGTGGTGCTGCTGCCGAGCGCTACGGCGCCGCCGCCGCTGAGGCCCGTCCCTGCTGTCACCGTCAAGGACGGATTGGCAAGCATGGTGTTGACCACGCCACCGCTGGCGATGCTGAGCGTCCCGCTCCCTGTGATCGGACCGCCGGTCAGTCCCGCTCCGCTGTTGACTTTGGTCACCGTGCCCGTGCCGGGGAAGGTCTGTCCGGCAACGAAGGTCACTTTGCCGGTGCTGCTGACCGCGAAGGCCGTTCCTTTAACAGATAGTGTCGGATGAGTGGACTTGGGAAACAGGGTGAGAGTGTCACGGACATCTTCGGTGCCGTGGAGGTCGAGCTTGGCCGAGGGGGTCGTGCTTCCAATCCCAACGTTGCCCGCAGCGGTCTCAAAGATACCGGAGTTTCCTATTTTCGTGCTGGTGATCCATTTGGTGATGTGGTCGGGCGTGCCGGTACCTGTCACCGGCGGAAGTTGCTGGGCCGCCAGGGGCAGAACACAGCAAGCAAGCAGAAGAAACGCACACACAAAAACGCTAATGCGGAACATAGATCCTCCTGTTTTGATTTTGTAACTTAGAGCACAGGGGCTGGGAACAGCTGACAACGTGGCGCACGCCGAACAGAAAACTGCCCAGCGGATCTGCTAACCCTGACTACCACCGGTGAGCATCATCACCGCTCTGGACTCCCGCCCCTCAACCTAGGAGATCCAGTGCTTTCCCGGATTCAGAATCACGGCCCCGGGACGGCAGCGCCTGGGGCCGTATTGCGTCCAGGAAACTAGGCCTCTCCCCCGAGGGCTTGTTTTCCCGGAAAGCCAATCACATAACCAACCGCCGAGCGTCGGCTGGCGGAACTGCGTGCGTAGCCGGATACATCGGAACGCGGAAATTCGGCTTTAAGACGTTCCTCAATCCGCATTCGTGTGCATAGTGTCACGAGCCACGATTTCGTTTCAGCCGAAGTTTCCCCTTACCTCTCAAAGCGCGGGATCAAGGCAAAAAGTATCAGCAGAGCAAAGAATATTTCTCGCCCGCCGCTGGTCCCCGAGACATCTCAATCTACCTCTTCCGCAGAAGAGTGTGCTCGATCTTCGCGGACAGCACTACAGCCACAGGCAAGTTCACATCTCGAGTCAGCGCTTCCTGCGGAACGCTCCCTCGGTCGCGCTGCGGACTGTCTCCTATCTGGGCCAGCACAGCAATGCACCGGAGGTGAGTTGCAGGTGAATCGTAGGTGAATCGTTAAGCCATTGGTAAAAAAGGGGATAATTTTGGACTGCTGCGTTTTCGGGTGTCAGTGATACAATCCAGCCCGGCAAAAGCCCTGACCGTCGCGGTGTGTAGCGGCATGGAAACACCTTCACCTATCTTCCGTTTCGGCCCGTTTGAAGCGAAAACGCATGCCCAGGAGTTGTCCAGAAACGGAACAAAGATCAAGCTTCGTGGTCAACCCTTCTTGATTTTGGAAGTCTTGCTTCGGCGAGCCGGCGAGGTTGTGACCCGGGAAGAAATCCGGCAGAGACTATGGCCCGCGGATACTTTCGTCGACTTCGAACACGGGCTGAACACTTCCATCAAGAAGCTCCGGCAGGTGCTCTGCGATTCCGCTACTGAGCCTCGCTATATTGAGACCCTGCCGCGGCTGGGTTATCGCTTCATTGCCCCGGTCGAAACTTTGGTCGAGCCCCGCGCGAGAAAAGCGGTCGAGGTTAGGGCGACTCCTGAGTCTGGAATTACGATCCCTGCGCGACGGGTGGGCGACCCTGCGTTTGTGCCGGAGCAGATCCCGCGAGGACGACCGCGCCTACAGTTATTCGCACCTGCCGTCTTGGTGCTGGCTGGAGTGGCACTGATTTTCGGTTTCGCGAAACCGCGAGAATGGTTCTCTGCCCGGTTTCGCTCGACACGGAGTGCAGCCGTGGCGGTTGCGTCTTCGCCCCGGGAGTTGCGCTCGATCGCCGTCCTTCCGCTGCAGAATCTTTCCAACAATCCAGCTGAAGATTATTTCGCCGATGGCATGACCGACGAGCTCACCACCGATCTCGCCCAGTTCGGAAGCCTGCGCGTGATTTCTCGAACCTCCGCCATACACTACAAAGGTGCAGGCAAGACGGCCCCCGAGATTGGCCACGAACTGGGTGTGGACACGCTGATTGAAGGAACGGTTCAGCGGGTGGGAAACCGGGTTAGGATCCGGGTTCAGTTGATCGACTCAGCCAGCGATCGCCATCTGTGGGCGAGGAGTTACGATCGCGAGCTCAAAGATGTTCTGGTGCTGCAGAGTTCGGCGGCCCGCGATATTGCGGAGGAAGTCCAGGGGAAAGTGGCCTTCCCGCAACCGGAGGCCCGGCCGATTAATCCACATCCCGTCCAGCCTGATGCCTACGAAGCCTATCTTAAAGGGCGGTACTTCTGGAATAAGCGCAACGAGGACGGGCTGAAGAAGAGTATCGATTATTTCGAGCAAGCCATTTCCAAGGACCCGAAGTTCGCGGCTGCGTACGCGGGCCTGGCGGATAGCTATTCCATTCTCGGCTCCGATGTTTTGCCTGCCCCCCTGGCCAGTGCAAAAGCCCATGATGCGGCCAGCAAAGCACTGGAGTTGGATCCGGCAATCGCCGAGGGGCACGCCGAGCTGGGGCTCGTCGAGTTTTACTATGACTGGGACTGGGCGCGATCGGAGCAGGAGTTCCGGCGTGCCATTGAGTTGAATCCGAACTATGCGACGGCCCATCAGTGGTACAGCTACTATCTTTCCGCGATGGGCCGTTTTCCGGAAGCCCTGGAAGAGGCCAGACATGCACAGCAGATCGACCCTCTGTCCTTGTCGATCAATACCACCTTGGCGGGGCGCTATCGCGATCTACGGCAATACGCGCAGGCCATCGACCTGAGCGAGCGGACCTTGGAAATGGATTCCGACTTCGTGCCTGCACACATTGCCCTGGGCGCAGCCTACGAAGAGCAGTCGATCTGGCAGCGGGCGATCAGTGAGTATCAGAAAGCGGTTGACCTTTCAAAGAACAGCCCCATTGCGCTGGCGTCGCTGGGCTCTGCATATGGGTATTCGGGCAATCAAGATGAAGCGCGTAAGGTGATTGCCGGATTGCGCGAAGCATCCAAGCGCCATTACGTATCTGGTTTCGATATGGCGACCGTTTTTGCCGGCATCGGCGAGCGGGATAACGCATTTCACTGGCTGGAGAAAGCGTACTCTGATCGGGAAAGCCAAATGGCGTTTCTCAACGTCTCGCGGCGGCTGGACCCGTTGCGCTCGGACCCGCGCTTTGCAGACCTGCTACGGCGGATGGGCCTGACTCCTCGTCTCGCCTCGAATTGATCGCACCTCTGCTTGGTGTTTGTTGCAAAATCTGCTTAAATCGCATCACAGTTAAGAAAGCACGGGCGAGGACGCCCGCGCCTACACTTGTAGACGTGATCGACATCCACTGCCACATTCTCGCCGAGGTGGACGACGGACCTAAATCCTGGGACGTAGCGGAAGAGATGTGCCGCATCGCGGTGGCGGATGGGATCGAACATATTGTCGCTACACCCCACGCCAACAACCGCTATCATTACGATCGCGAGTTCCTCAGCCGGGTATTGGATTACTTGCGACAGCGGATTGGCGATGCTCCGCGCCTCAGCTTGGGCTGCGACTTTCATCTCTCATACGAGAATCTACAGGACGTGATGCTTTTCCCCGATCGCTACACCATCGAAGGCGGCCGCTATCTGCTGGCGGAACTGAGCAACTACAGTGTTCCGGTTCAGATTGAAGAACACTTCAGCAAGTTATTGGAAAAGGGGCTGACTCCGGTGATCACGCATCCGGAAAGAAACCCGATCGTGCAGCGCACTCCGCAACGGATTCTCCAGTGGGTGGAACTCGGTTGCGTAATTCAGGTGACTGGGTCGGCATTGACTGGGCGGTGGGGGGAGGCGGCTTGGCAAACTGCGCAATGGCTGCTCAAACGCGATGCTGTCCACGTGCTGGCCAGCGATGGCCATGACACCAAGCATCGTCCTCCGGTGCTATCCGCGGCCCGCACCGCGGCTGCGGAAATCTGCGGAGAAGACGTGGCGAACGCACTGGTAGATGGCAACCCGCGCGCAATTGTGAGCGCGCAGCCGCTGCCTTACTATCCGGATCCCGTGATGAAGAGTTAGGTTTACGCTCGGAAGGTCAAGAGGCTGCCACGGATTTGCGCGGATCAACACGGATACTTAAATTCGGTACGGATCTTGCGAGGTCTGTCTTTATTGTTATTGTTTGTCGGGATCAGGAGTGGGGTTGGGAGTTGAGGTCTCGCCGCCGTCCGCTGCGTGGGGCTGGCCGGTCATGGCGCTTTCGGGATTCAGCAGGTGGTCGTGATCTGGGCCTAATCCCAGCTTGATCAGGGCGCGCGCGTCGGGTGTCGTCTTGGACTGCCAATTGTTGTCGGCCTGATAGCGCTGCATGGCGCGTTGCGTCGCATCATTCCATACGCCGGAAGGCTTCCCGTCCAGGTAGTGCTCGCGGATTAGAGCTTCCTGGATTTGCAGCGCACGTTTGGGATCGATCTTCTGCTGTCCGCGGGTACGCCGCGCAGACTTTCGCGTCTTCTTGCTCTTAGTCTTTGTCTTGTGCGGGGCGGCCGATCCGGGCTCTTGCGGAGCGGCTTTGGACGGCGGACTATCGGCCTGCGCCGACGCCAGCACGCCCAGTAGCAGAAGCGCGCATCCCGCACTCGCCAGTTTTCCCGCAGCAATTCTCAAAACCATACCTCAGGTGTAGAGCGGACACTCTTGTCCGCTTTTCAAATTCAAAAACCAAAATCAAAAGGCGGCGGGCAGGAGTGTCCGCTCTGCACGAATCAGCCTCTTCCCCCTCTCGCCAGCGATCCCGGAAGAGGTGGCACTGAGTAATGATCCCCGATCGGGGCCTCTCAGTGCCAGTCTCATGGTCTGAAGCAGGTTACGGAAGTGTACCGGCCATGAAGATGGTGCCCTCCTGGCGGCCTGTACCCCGCTGGCGTACCAGGAATACAACGTCCTGTCCGCTCTTCAGGGAGGAGGATATCCGGTTGAAGTCGTCCTCGGAGTTCACTGGCTGTTTGTTGATTTCCAGGATGACGTCTCCGCGCGTGACCCCAACGTCGTCGGCAAAGGACGAGGGCTTAATATCCTGCACGATCACGCCTTTGCCGGCAGGAATATCGAGCCGGTCGGCAATATCAGCAGTGACGGCGCGAACCGTCAGGCCCAGTTTGCTCTCTTTGGGCGTCGTGGCCTCGCTGCCTTCATCATCGTCACCGAGGCGAGCGGCAAAGAGCTTGGCGCGATCTGCGACCGTGACCGTGGCCTCCTGTTTCTTGCCGCCGCGAACAAAGCCGAGCGGCACCTTGCTGCCGGGTTTGCGGCTGGCAATATCGGAGACGAGATCATCGCCGTTTTTTACCGGCTTGCCATCGACGGAGACGATCGTGTCACCCACTTTGAGCCCGGCCTGCTCGGCTGGGCTTCCCGCAGTGACCGCGGACACGGTAACGCCGCCCGCGCCCGTACCATAAACTCGCGCGATTGCCGGATTCTCCTGGGCACTGAACATGATGCCGATCGAGCCTCGGGCAACGCGGTGGTCGGGGGAAATGAGCTGGTTGTAGACGGTAGCTACGGTGTTGGAAGGCATGGCGAAACCCACGCCGGCGTAGGCATTCGTGTCGGTGAGAATCGCGGTATTGATGCCGATCACTTCGCCCGCCATGTTGACCAGCGGGCCTCCGGAGTTGCCGGGATTGATGGCCGCATCGGTCTGGATGAACGATTGGAATTGCCGGTCGGGAACGATATTGCGGCCCTTGGCCGAAACGATTCCGGCGGTGACCGTCTCCGACAGGCCAAAGGGGCTGCCCACGGCCAGCACCCAGTCGCCTACCTGCATGCTATCGGAGTTTCCCAGCTTGGCGACGGGAAAGGGCTTGTCGGAATCGATCTTGATCACGGCCAGATCGGTTTCCTTGTCGGAACCGATCACCTTGGCGTCATGCAAAACTCCCGGGGGATCGTCCATCAGCTTGACTCGAATGCGGTCAGCTTTCTCGACTACGTGGCGGTTGGTCACGATATAGCCTTTGGGATCAACGATGACGCCAGATCCGAGCGAGTGCTCGCGAATAGGGCCGCCGCCGCCCTGCTGGCCGCCAAAGAATTTATCGAAGAAGTCATCGAATGGATTCTGATCGTCGGGCTGCTCGGGATTTCCGCGGCGGCGGTGCGGGCTCTTGATGATCGATTCGGTGTTGATGTTGACCACGCTCGGCTCCAGTTGCTTGGAGATTTGCGAGAACTGACTCGAGAGCTGCTGCGGCGACGGAATAGTCAGAGGGGTGGCGTCCGATCCCTTTTTCTCCTGACCTTTGACTCCCTTGGAAATCACCGTGCCGATAAGAATACCGACGGTCAATGTGGCCAGAATCGTGAGCGTGTACGCCGGGCGGTTGGCCTTCAATCGCGCCCAGAAACCGCTGGCAAGCGGATCCATAAAGAACTTCCTCCAGTAATGTCGAACTCAGTTGTATCAGTGCTGTTTCAGATTATACCTTCTCCGCATGTAAGGGACGAGAGCAGCGTGAAGCTCTAATTGAGCATACATTTCACGTGCTGCCCGCACGAACGCGGGCGCCCGCGCCTACATATTGGCTCGTCAGTTATTGCATCGGCTGGCCCGGAGCCAGCACTCCCTTGCCGGTGGCCCAGGGATGGAGTTCGGGCTTAAGCATGCCGGCTTTTACGTCCGGATCTCGTTTCAACAACTTCGCGGTCTGCTCTGGCCCAACGCGAAAGATGTCGACCGCTCGCAACTCGCCCGGAACACCCAACGGGATCAGTCCGGCAACCGCCAAATATCCTTGCGCCGCCATCTCTTTGACGAAAGCAGGATGCTCCTTCACCACGAAATTAAACGCAGGCGCATCGGATTTCCATTCCTCACCCTGCTTCATCAACACGAGCGTGTACTGTTCCATCCCTTGCGGATTGGCGGGCGGGTGAATGGCGGTCGGCTCGGTCAGCCAGGGTCCGTTGACCTCGGCAGCCAGACGTCCCGCTTTCACTGCCGGATCGTCGTTAGCCCAAGCTTGTGCCTGCGCCGCCGAGTCCGCCTGGAAGACGAAGATGCCTCTTAGCGCCGTGTCGTCCATGAACGGTCCGGCGATCACAAGTTTGTGTTCGGCAGCCATCTTCCTGATGTTGGCCATGTGTTCTTCTTGCAGCTTTTCACCCGCTTCTTTGCTTAGCTGTGGAGCGTTGGTAGGCCGTTTCAACAGCACAAGAAAGTATTGAGCGGGCTGAGCATCGGACTGGGTCTGGGCTGGCGCGGGAGCAGAGTCCACAACCGCGAGCAGGCTTAGCAGAAGTACAGGGTTGCAGGCAATTCTTCTCATCTGTGAGGCGCTTGGCATAGGCCCTCCGTTTGACTGGACTCTGCTTCCGAACGCTGCGAGGCTTCCCCTACACTTAGACGTTGGAGTCAGAAAAAGTTTCGCTGCCCTTCCTGGTGCGGAACGAGCCCCGTGCAGGCAATTTAGCACCAAAGAGCTGAAGCATTCCGCTTTTGAGTTGCCGCCTTCGAGTCTTATAATTCAGTTCTAGGGGCTGTGTGGAGAGCAGCCCGCGATTTGATCAGGAGGCTTCCCCGTGCTCTCCAAGTGCGCGAACCCGGCGTGTTCGGCTCGTTTTCGGTACCTGCACCAAGGCAGGATATTCCAGGTCGAGACGGGCGTGGTTTTGTCCGGACCCAACGGCTCATCGAACCGCTCGCCGAACCGCAAGATCGAGCACTTCTGGCTTTGTGAACTCTGCGCGCAGACTCTTGAAGTAGCGGTGGAGAACGGAGCTGTGACTACGCGTCCGCTGCAACCGCAGCTTGCCGAAGGCGCAGCAAAAGAAAAATCCAAGAGAAAGCGCAACATCGCTTAGGAAAATTCTGCCCAAGTTTGAACTTCAGGGACAACACCCGCGCGGCGCAAACCCGCCGAAGTAGAAACTAAGTCAGAGCGTACCGGGTTAGCGGCGCTCTGTTCGTATTAGTTGAGGACTAGCGTCGGCGCAGATCAGGAGCGCTGCTGAATATCAGCCGCGAACGGGGCCACCGAGTCAGAGACGCTTCGGTTAGGCCGACGTGGCGGAGTCACCGGCGGACGTTGCTCCAGGGTCCCGAGCAGTGGAGTATCCAACAGCCCATTGGGTTCCATGACGGAGACAAATCCGTGGCGCGCGCACATGGCGTCGATGCGTCTTTGCTGGCGCGAGCTGAGTACCTTGATTGGCAAGGTTTCGAAGTTGCGGAAAATCCACAGCAGGTAAATCCGCTGCGCGAACGAAGGATTGAGATACCGCGGGCCCAGAGGGGTAAGCACACGCAGCACACCCTGGGACATTTTTTCCATCAACATGGCCGAGTCACCTGACATTTGCAATCTTTAATACCGCATTCTTGGACCAGAGCAATCCAAGGGCCAGCATTATTGCACCGATTGTTATGCAAAGGGAAGCAAAATCCTAAGTTTTCGATAAATCTTCACAGGTCGGCCCTGGCTGGATGAACGATCGCCCGCTCGGATTGCCGGTTGAAAACTGAACAGGGATTCTCCCGGACTCACTTCAGACCGGAATTTCGGGCAGGGTTGCCATGCTCTTGATGCTGGCCGCTACACCGAAACGACCACCTTCCCCGCCGGGTTCCACGCGGGTCACCGAGGCCCGGCAACACACCCAGCGCTTTTCACCGTCGGTGAGTTGTGCAGGAAGCATCAGAACCATCTCAAGATCACTGCCCACGACAATTTCGGAATCTGAGTAGAGGAAGATACCGTTGGAACTTAAGTCACGGGTATGCGCCGTCGAGGGCTGGTTCTGCGAGGATCGGATGGAAACGCCCAGCCGCACAGGCAGGCGCTGGCCGGAGCGGCGTTCAGAATTAGAGTGGGCCATGGACGGCTGAGCGTATCACACATCGCCGGGGAGAGAAACCCTTACCACCGGGGACGGCTGGTCGTGCGGGTATGGATCCAAATCCCAAAAAAGGCGGCAGCCGGGGCTCCCGCCTATTTCAGAACCACGACAACTCCTAGTGCACAATCAACTTCCAAGTATCGTTGAAGATCGTTTTGCCACCCTGTCCGCCAAAAACCAGGAGTTGGGCACTGGCTGCATCGTAGGCCATACCCATGGACTCGCGGGCGGCGGGGAACTTCGGAGTTGAGAGCTGATTCCAGTCGGTACCGGTCCACGCCCAAGTCTGATCCTGGTCCGTGCCTCCTACACCGCCCCCGAAGACAACGACTTCTTTCAGTTTTGGATCGAAGGCGCTACCCGCTCCATAGCGTGTGGTTGGCTGGGAGTTGGGAGACATCTGAGTCCAGTTGGTGCCGTCCCAGGTCCAGGTGTTGTCGGTTCTCACATCACCCAGTCCGCCAAATAAGACCACATTCTTTCTGGCGGTGTCCAAGGCCGCAACTGCGAACGCCCGCGCTCCGGGGACGCCAGTGGGTTGCAGTTGGGTCCAGTTCTTTCCCGTCCAGCGCCAGGTGTCGAGCTGAAACATGCCATCGTAACCGCCAAACTCGTCCACGTGACCATCTTTCGGGTCGGTGAACAGCATGGGCCCGGCTACGGGGGTGGGCGACGAGAACGGGTGGGCTTGCTTCCATCGGGAGGTGGCGCCGTCCCAAACCCAGGTGTCCCCCAGAAAATTGGTGCCATCGAAGCCTCCGAACAGGACCAGCTTACGAGTTTTCTGGTCAAAAGCCATGAAAGCCGAGGCGCGGGCGGAAGGGGCGACAGACGTTTTCTTTTTCGTCCACGTGGTCCCATTGAAGGTCCAGGTCTCGTTCAAATAGCTGCTTGCGTTCAAACCGCCGAAAAGGACTGTCTTCTTGCTGACGGGGTCATAGGCCATCGCCGAAAATGCTCGAGGCGACGGGGATTTTTTGGGGGAAAGCCGCTTCCAGGTAACCGACTGCGCCTGAGCTGCCGGACCAGCAAGGGACAGGGCCGCAAATGAGAATACGCTTACAGCCGCAACTAGAATGGATGCTTTCCGAACATGGTTGAACATTGACAACTTCCTCCTGAGGAAAAACGTACATTCTATCAGCTTTCAGGGTGTGCATATGGGGGTTCGAGCAAGCGCTACAAATGGTGGCCGGGCATCACCTGCCCGGGCGGTGGGCGAGACGCGTCCTCCTTCGCACGGTGGGGGTAAGTCATTTAGCATTGACCGGGTGAGACCCCGCACGAACTCTCGGCGAATCGGATTGGCCCGGACGCTTTCCAAGCAGGGTTACTGCTCGCGCTCCGAGGCCTTTGGACTGATCCGCGCCGGGCGAGTGGGCCTGAATGGCAGAATCTGTCGTGATCCGGAAGCTTCAGTTCGCGCGGAAAGTGACCGGATCGAAGTGGACGGACGGGAACTCACGGCTGTGGCG
>Ga0210410_10002345_pt1 | contig 17013 bp, 14 predicted proteins | sample IncBWC4MmetaG_FD_161058 | JGI IMG/M metagenome (GOLD analysis project Ga0210410, IMG submission 161058) | Forest soil microbial communities from Barre Woods Harvard Forest LTER site, Petersham, Massachusetts, United States - Inc-BW-C-4-M | ecosystem: Environmental > Terrestrial > Soil >... | reverse complement strand
ATTCTCCAGCGTGGAAAGAGCGATGTTGTGCGCGCGGCCGATTCCGGATTCGAGCATCCCCCCACACCATACTGGTATTTGCCTCGCCTTGCAGAGATCATGGATTCGCTTGGCGGGCGTGTAGCCTCCGACCCGACCCAACTTCATGTTGATAATGCGGCAGGCGCCCAGCTCGATGGCGGCTCGCGCGTGCTCCACCGTGTGAATGCATTCGTCGAGGCAAATCGGAGTCTCCAGCTTTCGCTGCAATTCGACGTGACTGAAGATATCGTCCCAGCCGAGAGGTTGCTCGATCATCATCAGGTAGTAGGCTTCGAGGCGCTTCAGATGCGGCCAGTCTTCGAGGCGGTACGCGGAATTGGCATCGACCATCAATCGAATTCGCGGAAACTGGAGCCGCAACCGCTCGACGGGAGCGATGTCGTGCCCCGGCTTAATCTTGATCTTAATACGCTGGTAGCCCGCGGCAAGCTCTCGTTCGACGGTCGCAATAAGTTCCTCAAGCGTTTCTTTAATTCCGATCGAAACACCACAGGAAATCTCGCGGCGCGTTCCCCCGAGCAGCTTCCAGAGAGGTACGCCCGTTTGTTTCGCCTCCGCGTCCCAGATGGCGGCTTCGACGGCGCCCTTGGCCATGTTGTGGCCGCGAATCGGCTCGAGCGCAGCCCAAACCTCAGCGGCGCTGGCGAATTCCCGCGCTTTCAGTAGCGGCCATATGAAATCGCGCAAGATGAGCCAGGCGGTCTCGACCGTTTCGGGAGCGTAGAACGGGCCTTCGCCGGCGACGCACTCGCCCCAACCGGCAACGCCGCCGGACTCGACCTCTACGAGGAGCATTCGACGATCCGTCACTCGACCAAAGCTGGTTTCAAATGGCGTGACGAGCGCCATGCGGATTTCGCGCAGCGTGACTTTCTGGATTTTCAGAGCGCGCTCCCGGGTTCGAGGATGTAGTCGATTCCACCGGCACTGGGCTCGATCGCCGTCGCCACGTATTGCTTCCCCAGCCATTTCAAAAATTCGGCTCGCATTCTTGTTTGCAACTCGCGAGCGCGGGCCGGATGATCGCCCCGAAGCGCCTCGACGTTGGGCGGAATCGCGATTCGCACGGCCTTTTTTGAGAGCTGGACGGCGGGTTTCCGCCCCTTTAGAACGTTGAGTACCCGTTTCGAGCGAAGATGCCATTCCGCGACGAGCCGGTCGGTCGGGAGCGAACCGTGCAAAGGGCTGGTGGTGATCCCGTACGCGTTCGGCAAGTAGCGTTTCGACACGGCGCCCAGACGCATGAAATTGAAGTAAGCGTTCTTGGTCACGAGGGGGTCGAAGGTCCACTCGACGAGATCGATGCCGCGCGCCAGGGCATCCCTCCTCTGAAAGAGTTTCAGTCGCCGCCCAACTCCGCGGTCGCAGTAGGAGTCCATGACGGCCGTCATGTGGGAATGAAGGAACGGCTTGCGGTCGCGCCAGCCAGCAATGGCCATGGTGAATCCAACGAGTTCACGGCCATCGAAGGCGCCTAGCACCTGCCCTCCGGTGTGTGCAGCAACCACGAACAGAGGAATTGGCACAACGTCGATATCGGATGACTTCCAGACTTCCCGTTCGACTCGAACGCAATCTTCAAATTCCTCGATTCCGTGGCAAGCGCGAATTTCGATACTGTCGCCAGCATTCGCAATTTCTGTTCGGCGATTCGGAGTCTTTGGATGCGCTCCCGACTTCATGAACTCGATTCCGACGTAGGCTGGGTGTGGACTTTAGATTTCGCGGCGACCCACAGTTCCTCTAGCTCTCCCTTCGATAGATCCATGAGTTGTATCTTCAGCCTTGAAGCTTCTCTTTCCATTTCCTGAAATCTTTGCTTGAACTTCAGATTTGAATGTTTAAGCGTAACTTCAGGATCAAATCCAAGGAATCGGGCGAGGTTCACTGCGGAAAACAGGATATCGCCAACTTCTTCCTCGACTGCGCGCTTGTCCGAACCTTCAAGCGCTACAACAAGTTCAGTCACCTCTTCGTCCAGTTTTTCACAAATTCCTTGAATATTTTCCCAGTCAAAGCCCACCTGCGCGGCACGGCGCGTCAGCTGGTAGGCTTCAACTAAAGCCGGAATATTTCGAGAGACCCCATCGACTGCGGAAGGAACTTGATTCTGCGGCGCGGCGCCCTCTTTACCGGACGCCAATTTCTCTTTGGCCTTGATCTGGACCCAATTTTTCAGGACTTCGCCAGCGGTTTCCGCTTTGACCTCGCCAAATACGTGCGGGTGCCTCCGAACCAGTTTGTTGTGAATTCCGACGACGACATTGGAGATATCGAACGCTCCCGATTCGCTCGCGAGGTTCGCGTGGAACAAGACCTGCAGCAAGAGATCGCCAAGCTCCTCGGCGAGTTCGAGGGCGCTTCCCTCCTCAATCGCATCGAGGACTTCGTAAGCCTCCTCAATCAGGTACGTTCGGAGGGTCAGATGGGTCTGCTCCCGGTCCCAGGGGCAGCCACCCGGGGCGCGCAAGCGTGCCTGGACGGCGACCAAATCTTCGAAGAGCTCTCCAATGCGTTTACGGGAAGATACAGCGGGAAGACTGTGCATTTTGACGATTTGTCGGCGCGCAGACTTTGGGGCGGACTTCGGCGCTTTCCGTTCGGAAGATCGCCGGCGCTTCACCTGCTTTTTGCGTTTCGGTCGCGAGGGCGCCACGATGGTGTCGGCTCCTGAATGGAATGAAAACATTACGGCAGGAATCGCGAATGCACAAGAGCAACGCCAGAATCTCGCGCGCTTCAAACGCGGCGGCGACCACTTGTGAGCGCGAAGTCTCGATGCTAAACTGCTGATTCAATACTTGGCAATATTCGGTTCCCGTATGACCGCCTGAGGGAGACTCCGTTGTCTGAACCCAAACACGATGAATCGTTCAAAGTAGTCGATCGCCGCCTTTTTACCGCGGAGGGAGAACTGCGCAAGGAAGTCGCCGAGCAGCAGGATCGAGAACGCGAAACCGTTCCGGTAGCCGCCAAACCAGCCGCGAAAGGACCTGCGCTGGTTGCGGAAATGCCAGCTCCTGACCCTGCGGCTGCGCCAGCCGATTTGCCCAAACGGTCGGCGGCATTTGAGAATCTGGTTCGTTCGCTCGGACAGAACGCCGCGATGCTTCTTGGCGGCTACGCCGACCCGCGCACGGGGCAGCCGGTGCTCGACCTCGAAGGCGCGAGAGAGATGATCGACATGCTGGACGCGCTTCGCGAAAAAACGCGCGGCAACCTCGCGCCGGAAGAAGATACGCTGCTCCTGGACGTGCTCGGCAATCTGAAGCTGGCGTTCATGGAAATGGCTAAAGCCGCCGCGAAGCAGCAGGAAAAGGCCCAGTCCCGGCCTTGATCGAGGATTCGCCCTGCCTGCATCACCCAATTCCGTACTCGAGCTTACGGTCCTTGGCTCCGGCACATCCATGGGAGTGCCGACGCTCACCTGCCACTGCCGCGTGTGCACCTCGACCGATCCGCGCGACAAACGCCTGCGCCCGTCGATTCTGCTGGTACATCAAGGGCAGACTGCTGTGATCGACACGACTCCTGACTTTCGATTCCAGGCGCTGCGCGTCGGCCTCGAACGCCTGGACGCGATCCTCTTCACGCACGCGCACGCCGATCATATTCTCGGCTTCGACGATATTCGTCCTTTCAATTTGCGGCAAAAGTCCGCGTTGCCGGTGTACGCCTCTGAGGAAACGATCGCCACACTGAAGCGTACATTCGCTTATGTGTTTGAAACTTCGCCGGCGGTTAGCACGATTCCTCAGGTCACACTGCATCCGATCGACGGCCCGTTTGAGGCGATCGGGACACGATTCGTGCCGATTCCGGCGCGGCACGGCGACATGGGCGTACTCGGTTTTCGTTTCGGCGCGGCGGCATATCTCACGGATTTCAGCTTCATCCCCGATTCCTCGAGGCCTCTGCTCGCGGATCTCGACGATCTCATTTTGGATGCGCTGCGCGACGTGCCGCACCCAATGCATCAAACCGTCGAGCAGGCGCTGACGCTCATTCGCGAGCTGAAACCTCGCCGGGCGTGGTTCACGCACATCGCGCACGAGCTGCCGCATTCCGAAACAATCGCGCGGCTCGCGCAGGCCGGATACGACAACGTTTCGCTCGCGTACGATGGACTTCACTTTGAGGTTCGCCTCTGATGGCGTTTCTGGCTCTCAAATCCGTTGAGGAATGGGCGGCGCGGTTCGCGGACGAGCGGCGCACCGCCGTTACGATCGGAACGTTTGATGGGCTTCATCTCGGGCATCAGAAAATTCTGCAGCTCGTTTGCGAGCGCGCCCGCACAGCGGGCTATCGCGCCGCGGTCATCACGTTCGATCCGCATCCGATGCGCGTGCTGCAGCCGGAGCGCGCGCCGCTCCTGATTCAAACGCTTGCGCAGCGGCTTGGGGGATTTGAGCAAATGGGAATGGACGCGGCGCTCGTCCTGCGGTTTGACCGCGCGCTTTCGCTCGTTTCGGCGAGCGAGTTCATCGAGCGCATTCTTGTGCGCCGTCTGCGCGCCGGCGCCGTGTTGGTCGGAGAAAACTTCCGGTTCGGGCATCGCGGCGCCGGAGATGTGCGCCTGCTGGAGGAGCGCGGAAGGAGCGACGGATTCGAAGTCGAGATCGTGCCGCCGGTCGAAATCGCCGGGCAGATGGTTTCGAGCACGGTCATTCGAGGCGCGGTCGGGAGTGGCGACGTTGCCCGCGCGGTTCCGATGCTGGGGCGAGCGTTTTCGCTGACCGGAGAAATTCATCCTGGCGCGGGGCGCGGCCGGACGATTCTCTTCCCCACGCTCAATCTCGCGCCCGAGCAGGAACTCCTGCCGAAATTGGGTGTCTATGCGACGGAATCCGTCGTGGGCGGAAAGCGGTATTCATCGGTAACGAACGTTGGAACGCGGCCCACGTTCAACGGCTCGGGCATCACGGTAGAGAGCCACCTCTTCGGTTTCGGCGAGACTCTTTCGTCCGGCGCAATGGCAGTGAGCTTTCACGCGAGAGTCAGGGATGAACGGAAATTTTCGGGTGTAGACGCGCTGCGCGCGCAGATCGCCAGCGACATTGAGGCGGCAAAGAAGTTTTTTTCGGACCGGATTTTTACGCGATAATTACTTTTTTCGGCACTTTTCGCAGTAACCGCCGACTTCCATGCGCGTCGTGGTAATGCCGATCCCGCAATCCTTTTCAATCTGCTTTTTCAGCTTCTCATACAGGGGCGACTCGAATTCGCGGACCGTGCCGCATTTCACGCAGGCGACGTGGATGTGATCGCGCGGGCCATGGCTTTCGTAAAAGTGCTGATCTCCGCGCAAATGCAGCAGGTCCAGCTCATCGATCAAGCCGTTGCGCTTCAGAAGATCGATTGTGCGGTAGACCGTGACGCGATGCACATTGGGATCGAGTTTCTGGGCGCGGTCGAGAATCGCACCGGCGTCGAGGTGGCGCTCGGCATTGTCCATCACTTGGAGGAGGACTTTTCGCTGACGCGTGAGGCGAACGCCGCGCTTGGTAAGCGCCTCCTGCAGGCGCCCGGGGCGCTCGTGCTCGTTGATGCGCTCCCCGGTAGAGACTCGATGCGCGGTGGTGGACATGGTTGCGTGCTCGGCTGAACTCGTTGACAATTTGACTGGAACGCGCTGCCGCGCCATTGTGCGGTGATTGCTGTAGCCCGCCTCTTTAGAGGCGGGAAATCTTCTCGTCGCGCTTTGCCAACGTTCCCAGCGTCTAAAGACGCGGGCTACAACAATTCTTCCTAGCCAGCGGACAAAGTCAACAAACCTAGGCTAACATTTTCCACATTAATGATGCGGAATCAGCCGCAGAACGTCGTTGTACATAACGATAGCGAAGACCAGCAACAGGAACACCACGCTGACCGTGACGAAGCGCTCCTTCACCCGCACGCTGAGATCCCGGCGCATCGTTCCTTCGATGAATAGCAGCAAAATGTGGCCGCCGTCGAGTGGCGGAATCGGCAGCAAGTTCAGCACCGCCAGATTCACCCCGATCATGGCCATGAGCCTGACCAGCTGGCCCAATCCTTCCTTGGCCGCGTCACCCGACGCCTTCGCTATACCCAAGGGTCCCTGAAGTTCCCTCATCGACATTTTGCCGCGGAAAAGTTCGGCGACGACGTAGGCGACTTGCCGCGCCATCATGACGTTCGTGCTGGCCGATTCCACAATCGCGGTGCCAAATGACAGCCGTCGTTCAATAAAATCGCCGCCCTGAATGCCGATTCCGATTTGCCAGTGAGGCGTTCCGTTCCTCATCCCAACTTGCTCCGCCCGGACTTGCAGCTGCAGGGTCCGGCCGTCGCGCTGCAGTTCGAGGTTGAGGGGGCCTCCCTGCGAGTCCTGAACCATCTGGGGAAATTCCACTGGGCTAAGCAACGCCTTGCCGTTCACTTTCAGAATTTGATCGCCGGTTTTGAGGCCGCTGCGCTCCGCCGGCATGCCCGGCGACACCGCGCCGACAACCAGTCGATCCACCGGATATCCAAACATGTCTTCCATGGACTGGCCCATGGGGATGGCAGAGGAAATCTGCTGGCCGCCGCGGTCGACGACGAGGGACAGAGGGTGGCCCGGCAGCATCGAGATGAGTTCCGCCTGCGCGTCGTCCCAGGTCGGATTGTCTTTGTCGTTGATCTTAATGATGCGGTCACCCGGCGCCAGACCCGCCTTCTGCGCCGTGGAATCGTGCAGCACTCCGCCGAGTACCATCGGCTTGTCGACGTACGCGGGCTCCTTGCTCCCCACCATGTAAAGTCCCGCGACCAGTACGATAGACAAAACCACGTTCATCGCCGGGCCCGCGAGCGCGATCAAGACGCGCTGCCATCGCGGCTTGGAGAGAAATTCGTCGGGATCGCCCTTGCGCTCTTCGAGGGGGTTGTCGCCGGCCATCTTGACGTAACCGCCCAGGGGAAGAGCGCTCAGGCGGTAATCGGTGGGGCCGCGCTTGATGCCCCCGAGGCGCGGGCCGAATCCGATGGAAAAAATCTCCACGCGCACGCCGAACAGCTTGGCAACGATGAAATGCCCCCACTCATGCACGAGGACCATGATGCCGAGGACCACCGAAACCGAAACGATCATTATGAGGAAATCCGACACGATCTTATCTCCCGACGTAGCCTAGAAATTCATTTCATGCGACCGCGGATTTTGCGGCTTTGCGCTCGACTTCTTCCCGCGCCAAGCACCGTGCTTCGGCGTCCGCGGTGAGAACGTCTTCGATGTCCGTCAGTTTCAACCTGGGAGTGCGCTCGAGCACCCGCTCAATGACTTCCGCAATTCCGGAAAACGGAATGCGGCGATCGAGAAACGCTTCGACGGCCACTTCATCCGCGGCGTTGAAAGCGCAAGGGAAACCACCCTTTTTCCGTAGCGCCTCGCGCGCCAGTCCCAGGCACGGAAAACGCCGCGTCGAAACATTCTCGAAGTCGAGGCGGCGCAATTCGCCCCAGTCCAGGGCTATTTCATTGGATGCGGTCCGCTCAGGGTAGGTTAGCGCATATTGGATGGGCATGCGCATATCGGTAGGGCCGAGTTGCGCCAAGATGGACCCGTCCACATATTCGACCATGGAATGAATCGTGGATTGGGGATGAATCACCACATCGATTTGATCGGGACGCATGTCAAAAAGCCAGTGCGCCTCAATGACCTCAAATCCTTTGTTCACCAGCGTCGCGGAATCGATCGTGATGCGGCGGCCCATGCGCCAATTGGGATGCGCCAGCGCCTGCTCGGGCGTGGCGGCGGCCATTTTGGCAAGCGGGGTCTTGCGAAATGGGCCACCTGAGGCGGTTAAGATCAACCGCTTGACTTCGGCGCGGCTTCCGGCTCGCAGGCATTGGTGGATGGCGTTGTGCTCGCTATCGACCGGGAGCAATTCAACCTTGGCTTCCCTCGCGGCGGCCATAACGATTTCGCCTGCAGCGACGAGGACTTCCTTGTTCGATAGGGCAACCTGCTTCCCTGCCTTGACTGCCGCGTACGTCGCTTCGAGACCGACGACGCCGACCGCCGCGGAGACTAGAGTTTCAGCGCCGGGATGCGTCGCGACCGCGCGCATTCCGCCGAGCCCGTGCTGAATTTCCGGCAATTTCGCGAGGCCGCCTGCGTGTAGCTTCTCAGCGAGCGTCGCAGCCGCCTCCGGTGTGGCAACGGAAACGAGTTCAGGGCGGTGGCGCAGGATTTGCGCCGCCAGCTCCTCCACGTTGTTCCCTGCCCCGAGCGCTGCCACGCCGAATCGTTCCGGCATGGCTTCCACGACGGCGAGCGTTTGCCGGCCAATCGATCCGGTCGAGCCAAGAATGGCGATTCTCTTCAAGATCAGTGACTCCAAGAGTTGGAAGGTGCAGCAACTAAATTTCGGATGCGCCCCGGAACGCGCGCATACGCGCATCAGAATTTCTTCATGATTACTCCCTCGAAATAGTACCAGACCGCGGGGGCTGCAAGGATGAGCGCATCGATCCGGTCCAGCATTCCGCCATGCCCCGGCAATATCGCGCCCGAATCCTTAACCCCGGCGCTGCGTTTCCAGGCCGACTCGAAAAGATCGCCGATCTGCCCCGCAACGCTTCCGACCGCGCCCATCGCCAGCATCTGCGTTGGAGGAATTCGGTTCCAATATCCGAATACGGCAGCCACACACAGTGCGCCAAGAAAATTTGCGATCGCGCCGGCCCAGGTTTTATTCGGGCTGATCGTTGGAGACATCTTCCATCCGCCGATGGACCGGCCTGCGAAATATGCCGCGGAGTCTCCAACCCAAACCAGGACAACGGTGAACAGGAGAAGCTTGGGGCCCATTTCATGGACGCCGTGAAGACGCACGACGGTGCCCAATGGGAGCACGATAGTTACAAGTCCAGTGCAGCTGACTGCTATCCCGGGCAATACTTCGACGACTGAGCTGCTGCTCAGAGCTATGATCGCTAAGCCAACCACAACTCCAAACAGAACCGGTTCCACGTTGATCCGGGGAGAGCGGTCCAGCAATTGGGCCGCGGTGGCAACGCTGTCCTGACGCGCTGTATACCACTGCTGGGCGATGATTCCCGCAGCCGATATATACGTCCACAACCGGTACGACGGAAGATTGGGGTGCGCCGCGATCGAAAAAAATTCGTGCAAGGCGAGGATCGAAACGGCCGTCGTCATCAGCGCGATCAGCCAATTCGGTCCCCACCAGATCGCCGCGACCACCACGGGAATCAGGATTGCCGCGGTCAACACGCGCGTGCCGGTGCCGGAAGCCATTCAGTTCCTTTTCGCCCAACCTCGAGGAATTGAGGAGTACCGTCGCAAAGCATCCGATTACAACATCCGCTCACACGTTCGCGCAATCATGAGTTGCACAGATATGGAATAAAGTTGGTGTGCCGCGACAGAGAACGGCACGCTTGGATAGTTCGGCTCAGGGTATTTTGAGTGCGGCAAATCCTCGCGGCCGGGAGTGGCTGCTCGAACGGGTCAGGCTAGAACGCGGCGGCGGGCTTCCGCCAGGCCGCCGTAGCGCCTTTCACGCTTTTGAAAATCGAGCAGGGCTTCATAGAGCTGGGCGCGGCTGAAATCCGGCCATAGGGTTTCGGTCACATAAATTTCGGCGTAGGCAATCTGCCACAGCAGAAAATTACTGACGCGCATTTCTCCGCTCGTGCGAATCAGGAGATCGGGGTCGGGCAGCCCGGCGGTGTACAGAAACCGCGAAATCATTTCTTCATCGACGCGAGCGTTGGCCAGGCCGTTGCTGCGAACGCGATCGAGGATGCGGTTGAAGGCGTCCACGATTTCCGCGCGGCCGCCGTAATTGAGCGCGATCGTCAGAACCATGCCGGTATTGCCCGCCGTTTGCTCCATCGCGCGCTCGACGTCCTCTCGGACTTCGTCGGGTAATTGATCGGATCGCCCGATGACGAGCATGCGGATATTGTTTCGCTGGAGGGTCGGAAGTTCCTTGCGCAAGTATTCGCGCAGCAGGCGCATCAGGAAATCGATTTCGGCTTTCGGGCGGCGCCAGTTCTCCATGGAAAACGCGTATAGCGTGAGCGCGGGAATCCCGAGCCGCGCGCACGTTTCGATCACGGTGCGGGCCGACTGCACTCCCGCCCTGTGCCCCGCGACGCGCGGCAGGTGGCGCCGCTGCGCCCAGCGGCCATTTCCATCCATGATCACGGCGATGTGCTGAGGGAGACGGTCGGCGTCCAAATCAAGGAGCAGGCGCTCTTCCTCGTGGTCCGTGGCTTTGAGCGATTCGGGTACTTTCACGCGATTATTCCCGCGAATTCCGTGGAGTAACGAGAGGCTCTTTCGCGAGTACATGAAAACCTAACATAGGGATTCCCACGGCGCAACAGAACGCCCGCACTCGCGATGTCAAAGCGGCAGGAGAAGATCGACGCGGCGACGCGGTGAACTCAAACAGGCATCCGTGTCCGGTGCCGACCCGGCGGCCCACTCCTCCACAGGCGAGAGTGGGCCACCGGCACGGCTTGAGGAAGACTGAGGAACAATCTTCCGCCTTCAAAACCACCTTCAGTCGGGAACGACTTTCCCGGTGTTGGGATCGAGAATCAGCTTGGAGGGGCTTCCGGATTCATCCTCCTGATCGAAATCAAACATACCCATGATCGACCCGGCGATCGCGTCCGACGATCCACCACCGATGCGGCCGAGCTTCCAGTTGTCTTCGATGAAGCGGAGGATCGACGACTGGTCGATCACCTGGTGGTCGACGTAGTTTTTCTTGGCCCACGGTGAAATCACCATGAACGGGATACGCGGTCCATATCCGCAACGCGCGTTCTGGATATCGCCCGCCGCGTCCACCGGCTTCGGTGTGCCGCAATTCCCCGGCCCGACGAGCTGATCTTCGGGCGCGTTCGATTGATGGACGATCGGACCCATGACATGGTCGTACCAGCCGTCGGAATCGTCCCACGTGATCAGCACCGCGGTGTCTTTCCACTCCGGCGAGTTCATCAGGGTGTTCAGCGTGTTGACGAGGAAAAATTGTTCATCGATCGGGTCCGAATATCCGGCGTGGCCATCTTCATACGCTGCCGCCTTCACGATGCTCACCGCGGGGAGATGATGATGCTGCAACGCCGTGAAGAGCAGGCTCAAATCGTACTCGTGAAACGACACGCCATCGGACTTGCCGATCACGCTGTTGGACGTAGGCGGAAAGTGATTCGCGTTGAGGGTCGAAGCCCAATATTGGGTGAACGCGTGGTGAGGAATGTAATCGGCGCCGGCGTTCAAACCCGTAATTCCGACGTGGGACTGCGTGCAGCTTGTAAATCCACCCATGAACGAGCCCCAGGTAACTCCGGCTTTGTTCAGGAGATCACCCACGCTCGGGCTAACGGTCATTTGAACCTGGCCGCGCGTTGCGCCCGAGCACATGTCGCCAAACGGGTCCGCGTCGCCAATCACGGTGCCAAAGGTCGTTCCGCCGGAAATGAACCCCGCCGGAGAATTCTTCATGATCGTCCCGCCGTACGTTGTCCCGGAGAGAAGATTGAGCAGGCCGGGGGTCGACGGGCCGAACGTGGTTCCGTAGTGATTGTCGCTCATGGCAAAGTTCTGCGCGTAGTTCCAGAGCGCGGTCACGGTATTGCCGTCAAAATAGCCCATCACGCTGAACTTGCCGTAGTGCGGATCGTTGCAACTGTAGAGAGCGGTGCTATTCGGCTTTGTACCGGTAAATCCGTCCATCAGGCCCGCGTGGAAGACAAACTGTTCGTCGCCATACACGTGATCCTGATCGCAGGTGTTGGGGAAGGCGCGATCCATGCGAAAGGGGTTGATCGCGTTCGGATTGTTCGTCAGCAAGCCGGCGGTTTCGAGGTTGTCGACCTGCGGAGTTCCTTCCTTAGCCTTGGAGAAGTACACGGAGCCGTCCGCGTTGGGCGCCGCATCCGGGTACGTGCCGAAGTAATGATCAAACGAAACGTTTTCCTGGAAAATCACGACGACGTGCTTGATCGGGGTCGTCGTGGAAGAATCGTCGCCCTGGGCCCACAGGCGGGGGGCGGACGGCAGCATCACCGCGAGAAGCGCCAGAGTTACGGCAGACAAACGGACACACTTCGAGAGCATAAATTCTCCTTCTTCTAATTTTTGGATATGGGACCGCGCAACACGGCTCGCCCGAATTCGGCTGCCGAGGCGGCCAGCACTTTCGGGGGCTTACGTTCCGGCACGCCCGCAGATAGTGAAGCAGGGATGGTTAACGCGAAATGAATGGACTGTAAAATCTGGCGCGGCTTGCGTTCACACGAGCTTAACTGAGAGCCCGAAGCACTAGCCCGCAGTGCCGGGCACGCCGCTCGGATGCAGAATCGTGACGTACACAAGCACCAACGTGAGCGCGATCACGGCCACCGCAGTGACCCACGCGACGACATTGAACGTGTGCGTGTTGACGTAGTCTCCCATCAGATCCCGGCGGTTGATCAGCAGCAGCATGAAAATCAGCACGACCGGAAGCCACACGCCGTTGCCCACCTGGGAAAGAATCAGGATTTTTTCCAGGGGAGCATTCGGGATCAGGATGACCGCGGCGCCGACCACGATCATGCCGGTGTAGAGGCTGTAAAAGATCGGCGCGTCATTGAACTTGTGGTCGATGCCCGCCTCAAATCCCATGCCCTCGCAAATGACGTGGGCCGTCGACAGCGGAAGAATGGACGCGGCGAACAACGACGCGTTGAGCAAGCCGAAGGCAAAGAGTATGCCCGCCCATTTGCCCGCCAGCGGAACGAGGGCTTGCGCCGCGTCGCCGGCATCATTGATCACGTGATGCCCGGAGACGAACAACGTTGCCCCCGTGCAGACGATGATGAAGAACACGATGACCATGCAGCTCACGCTGCCGATCAGCACATCCATGCGGGCCTGCGGGTATTGGCGAGCCGATACTCGTTTCTCGACGAAGCCGGCTTGCAGGTAGAAGAATTGCCAGGGCGCGATCGTCGTGCCGATCAACGCCGTCAGCATGAGCAGATAGCCCCCGTCAAGGTGCAGCGTGGGGATCACCGTATTGCGCGCCGCCAGCAGCCAATTCGGCTTGGCCAGGATCGCGGACAGCACGTACGACAGATACAAGACGCACGCCAGAAGGAATATCTTCTCCACCTGCTTGTACGATCCTCGCAGCACGAGGAGCCACACAAACAACGCGGCCAGCGGAACGGAAATGTATTTGGAAATGTGGAAGAGCTGCGTGGAAGCCGCGACGCCTGCAAATTCAGCGCAGACGTTGCCCATATCAACGATCAAGCCGGCGAGAATCAGAAAAAAAGTCGGGCGGAAGCCGAACTCTTCGCGGATCAGGTCGGAGAGTCCCTTGCCGGTGACCACGCCCATGCGGGCGCACATCTCCTCGGTGACGTAAAGGGCGATGGTCATGGGAACGAGCGACCAGAGCAGCGCGTAGCCGTACATCGCGCCGGCCTGCGAATAGACCGAGATCCCTCCTGCGTCGTTATCGACGTTGGAAGTGATGACGCCGGGGCCGATGACCGCGAGAAGGAGGAGGAGTCGGCGACGCCACGATCGCGTCCGCTTGGTCCATTCGCCAGCCCGGGCGCGCCAAGGCTCAACCCAACCCGGCACCAGTTTCCAACGGGTGACGGCCACGGGAGTTTCGTGCGATTGCTTCTCGTTTTCGGGTTTTCCTAGCACTGCCATAAGAACGAACCTTGGCCCATTCGCCGCAGCAGGTGGGCGCTAACTCAGTGGCGGATCCGCGTGACCACGTCATCCACTTCGATCGCGCCGATCGGCCGGCCGAGCGAGTCGATCACCGCCAGGCTGTGCAGATTGTACTTGTCGAAGAGCTCGAACACTTCATCGTCGCTGGCGTCCGGAGGGACTGAAAGCAACGGCTCCATTTTCAGGGATTCCATGCGCTCGTCAGGCGCCGCGAACAATAGACGCCCGATTGCGACCGCGCCCGAGAATTTCGCTTCGCCATTGATCAGGAAGACGGTGTCCAGCCGCTCGAGATCAACGTCCATTTCCCGAATCCACGAGCAGACTTCCTCGCGTGTGGCGGCCTCGCCCACGTAAATGAAATCGGTATTCATCATGCCGCCCGCTGAATTCTCGTCGAACTTGAGCAACTCGCGAACCTCGCGCGCTTCCTCGCCGGGCATTTCGCTTAGGACTTCGCGCGAGCGATCCGGCGTCATCTCGGCGATCACGTCGGCAGCCTGGTCGGGCTCCATCTCTTCCAGGATGTCCGCGGCCTTTTGCGGCGCCAGGGTTTCGACGATCTGCGTGGTCAGGCGCTTGTCGAGTTCGGCCAACGCCTCGGCGGCGGTTTCCTCGTCGAGCGAAGCGATGATCGACTGGCGCTCGAGAGGCGACAACTCTTCCATGATGTCGGCCAGGTCGGCCGGGTGCATACGCTCCAGTTTCTGGTGCGTGATACGCAACTTCACGCGGCGCAGCGGGTCCGGTTCGATCAGGTTGACGAACTCCCAGGGGATGACGCGCGTTGGCAGCTTGGTCGTGAGCCCGCGCACGAGACCGGGCGAGGCCACTCCGTGAAGGAGGCGCCGCGCGGCGCCCGTCAAGCCCACGTCGACCTGGGTAACGCGCAACTCGACCATGCCGTTGATACGCTGCTCGGCGAGATCAATATCGTTTACCCGAACGACCTTGCGCCCGCTCGTGTCGATGATTTGCTGGTCCAGCAGGTCCTTGCGCATGGCCAGCCAGGCTTCGTTCGGTTGGTAATGTTCGAGACTCTTTTCCTCGACGTTCAAGCGAATCACTCCCGGGGCCACGAACGCGACGTTATCGTAGCGCACGATTAGAGGGAGGTATTTGCCCCGGCCGAGGAGGACGCGGGCCACGCGGTTCGGCTGATCGGCAGGCTCGATAAACAATTCGGTAATCTGGCCGACGAAATGGCCGTCGCGGTCGTAGGCTTCTCCGCCAAGAAGATCTGTGGCGTGCAGCACTTTCCCTCCTGTCCCAAGCCGACCGGGTACGATCTGACTTGCCGGCCTGTATTCAGATGCCGTGCAGCAATCCAGCGTTCTGGACTGCTGCCGCGCTCACATCTATTCCTGGTTTGGCAGGATCCTGACGTTCGGAAAGCCCGCAACCAGGGGGGACCCAGCCGCGGGTGAGAAAGACACAGGGTCTACCCGAGGCTCTTACACTTCGCGTCCGAAGTACGGCGGAGCGGCCTCTTGGCGCCGCTACGCCGATCCGATTCAAACATATGTGTCGCCGGTCGATTTCCGTCGGGAAAGGGTCCAGGCTCTTCGGATTCGTTCATGGCCACACAAAAAACTCCATCACAATTAGGTAAACGGAGTTGATTTCTTTGTCAAGGAAAGAGTGAGGATCAGCGCAATTTTTTTGCGTTTTGGAAGAGCATGTCGCCCGGTTTTCGTCCACGGCGCTTGCAATCGGCAAGATAAAGAGCACCGTACGTCGCCTGGATGTATTCTGAGCGGGTGTAACCGAGCAGGGCCGCGGCGCGGTCGATGCCAGAGGGCGTGCCTTCGAGTTCGAGGTAGTCGCCGACCGGGGTCTCGTCCAGTTCGACTTTCAGGCCTTCGATTCTGGGGAGAAGGTACGTCGTTCGGTACTTTTCATAGTGGAACGTGGGGCGCAACCCGAGCCCACGCAGGATGCGGTCCATCTGGTCGACTCCGATCACGGAAGCTTCAGCTTCCTCTTTGACTTTAAAGCGGCTCCGGGAATTCGCGCCGGCCTGCGCTCTTTCGCCGCGCCGCGAGGACCGGATCGGCCCTTTATAAGTCAAAATTGCCGGAGCGGGCCCTCGTACCCGTTTCTTTTTGGAATTGCCGGTCGCATGCTCGGTGCGGAGCCGAATCAGTTGCCCGCGCCGGCGCAAGTCTTGTGACGGCGTGTCGTAGAGCGTGTTGAATTCGTGAGTCCGTGGTGATATTTCGCGGGCGTGAAGCCGTCTAAGAGTCGTGTGGACCTCGCGAAGGCTCGAAACCCTCAGCTTGATCTCAATTTCACGAAAGCGATGCTCGCTGGGCATTCGCATGGAGTATACGCCGGCGGCGGCCCCGGGCTGCGTTAGTGCTGGCAACCTTCAATTTCGCTTGCTCGACAGAACTGAGGCTGCGGGGTATAAGTTTCTGTTGCCGCCCAGCGCGTTCATCCCCCAAAGTTCGGAGCAGGGCGCGCATGCAGTTCCGGCACCCCTAGAGACATGACCGAGCCAGCCACGCCGCTCATGCGGCAGTATCACACGATCAAAGGGCGCTACCCGCACGCACTGCTGCTCTTCCGGCTCGGCGACTTCTACGAGCTTTTTTACGAAGACGCGATCGCGGCCTCGCGGGAGTTGCAGATTACGCTCACTTCCCGCAACCGCGAACGCGGCGAGCCCGTGCCGATGTGCGGCGTTCCCTACCACGCCGCGGAGGGTTACATTGCGCGTCTCTTGCGCGCGGGATACAAAATTGCCGTCTGCGATCAGATGGAAGCGCCCGGTCCGGGAAAGAAGCTCGTGCGCCGCGAAGTCGTGCGCGTCATCACGCCGGGCACTGCTACGAGCGTCAACGTCCTCGAGCCTAAGGAAAACAATTATCTCGGGGCGATCTTCCGTCCACCCGGGGGATCGCCGATCGGCTTTGCCCATGCCGACGTCACCACCGGTGAATTTTGCGCGACGGTCTTTTCCGGCGCGGACGCCGACGAAAAACTGCGCGACGAATTGCACCGGCTGAAACTGCGCGAAATTCTGATTCCCCGCCAAGCTGGGCTGTTTGCAGCAGCCGCAGCCGGCGCCGATGGAGATTACAGCACGCCTGCTCCTGCGAACCGCACGGATATTCGCGAGGGCGTCGAGACGCGCATCGATGAATGGGTCTTCCGGACCGATTACGCCGAGCGGATGTTGCGAGAGCAGTTTGGCGTCGCGACGCTGGACGGCTTTGGCTTAGCCGGCCATCCGC
>Ga0210410_10002343_pt1 | contig 17020 bp, 15 predicted proteins | sample IncBWC4MmetaG_FD_161058 | JGI IMG/M metagenome (GOLD analysis project Ga0210410, IMG submission 161058) | Forest soil microbial communities from Barre Woods Harvard Forest LTER site, Petersham, Massachusetts, United States - Inc-BW-C-4-M | ecosystem: Environmental > Terrestrial > Soil >... | reverse complement strand
CTCGACCACACGGTCCGCGCGCTGCGCCAGGCCGGCGCCGCCGTCACCGAGACGCGCATCGTGCTGCGCACCAAGCCGTTCCTGCGGCCGGTGCGCTAGGCGCTCCGCGGGCACGGGTACGCTCGTCTGCGAACGATGGGCGACGAGACGGAGAGCGAGCGGCTCAACCGCGAGCTGATCGAGCTGCTCAACGAGCTGCGCGTCGCGCTGCCGGGGGTGCAGGTGCTGTTCGCGTTCCTGCTCGCTGTGCCGTTCCAGGCGCGCTTCGGCGGCACGACGACCTTCCAGCGCGACGTCTACTTCGCCGGGCTCGCGTTCGCACTGGTCGCGACCGCCTTCCTGATCGCTCCGACCGCGATGCACCGGCTGAACTTCCGCGTGCACGACAAGGAGGCGATCATCCTGATCTCCAACCGGCTGGTGATCGCCGGGACGGGCTTCCTCGCGCTCGCGATGATCAGCGTGACGGCGTTGATCAGCGACGTGCTGTTCGGGGCGACGGCGGCGATCGTCGCCAGCGCGCTGTCGACGCTCCTGTTCGCGCTGCTGTGGGTCGTGGTGCCGCTCAGCCGGCGTGCGGGCAGATGAGCGACGCGCCCGCCGACAGCGCCGGTCCGGTCAGTCGCACGACCGCGTGGGCGCGCTCCTTCGGCACGCCGATGCGGGACTACCTGCGCACCGAGACTGGGGGCGCTGCGGTGCTCGCTGCTGCGGCGCTCGCCGCGCTCGTGTGGGCGAACGTCGACGCCGGCTCGTACGCGAGCGCGTGGGGGACCGAGCTGTCGATCAGGCTCGGCGGCTGGACGCTCGCCGCGAGCCTGCGCCACTGGGTCGACGACGGGCTGATGGCGATCTTCTTCCTCGTCGTCGGCCTGGAGGCGCGGCGCGAGCTGGACCTCGGCGAGCTGCGCGAGCGGCGGCGGCTGCTGCTGCCGGCGGCCGCGGCGCTCGGCGGGATGCTGGCGGCCGTCGGCGTGTTCCTCGCGCTGAACGCGGGCTCGCACGCGGCCGGCGGCTGGGGCGTCGCGCTGTCGACCGACACCGCCTTCGCGATCGGCATCCTCGCGCTCGTCGGGCCGCGGCTGTCGGCGCGCATGCGCGTGCTGCTCGTGACGCTGCTCGTGGTGGACGACCTCGTCGCGCTCGGCGTGATCGCGGTCGCGTACACGAGCGACCTCGCGCTGACGCCGCTCGCGATCGCCGGCGGGCTGCTGGCGGCCGTCGTGGTGGCGCGGGCGCTCGGCGTGCGGCGCGGCTGGGTCTACGGACTGCTCGGCGTCGCGCTGTGGGTGGCGGTGCGCGAGTCCGGCGTCGACCCGGTGGTCGTCGGGCTGCTGATGGGCCTGCTGACGGTCGCGCGGCCGGCGGCGCGCGCCGACCTGGAGGAGGCGACCGACCGCTTCCGCGACTTCCGCGAGCAGCCGACGGCGCAGCTCGCGCAGGTCGCGCGCGCGAGCGTCGAGTCGGCGCTGTCGCCGAACGAGCGCCTCCAGCACCGCTTCCACCCGTGGTCGAGCTACGTCATCGTGCCGCTGTTCGCGCTCGCGAACGCGGGCATCGCGCTGGATGCCCCCTTCCTCGGCGACGCGCTGCGCTCGCCGGTGACGCTGGGGATCGTCGGCGGGTACGTGCTCGGCAAGCCGCTCGGCATCCTCGCGGCGGCGTGGCTCGCGCAGCGGATGGGCCGCGGCGCGCTGCGGCTGCCGATCGGCTGGGGCGCGTTCGCAGGGACCGGCGCGGCGGCCGGCGTCGGCTTCACGGTCGCGCTGCTGATCGCGGGCCGTGCGCTCGCCGGCGAGCCGCTGCGGCAGGCGAAGCTCGGCGTGCTGCTGAGCGTGCTGCTCGCACCGCTCGTGTCGTGGGCGATCTTCGGCGCGATCTTGCGGCTTCCGCGCCGCCGCCGCCTGCGGCTGCTGATCGGCGAGGCGGACCAGCTGGAGGACCTCGCGCTGCCGGTCGACCCGCACCACGATCGCGTCCGCGGGCCGGCCGACGCGTCCGTGACGCTGGTCGAGTACGGCGACTTCGAGTGCCCCTACTGCGGCCAGGCCGAGCCGATCGTGCGCGAGCTGCTCGCCGGCGACGGCGACCTGCGCTACGTGTGGCGTCACCTGCCGCTGAACGACGTCCACCCGCACGCGCAGGTCGCGGCCGAGGCCGCGGAGGCGGCGGCTGCGCAGGACGCGTTCTGGGAGTACCACGCGCTGCTGTTCGACCACCAGGACGCGCTGAAGCCGAAGCAGCTCGTGGGGTACGCGGAGCAGCTCGGGCTCGACGTCGAGCGCTTCCGCCGCGAGCTGCGCGACGGGGAGTACGCCGGCCGCGTCGCGCGCGACGTCGAGAGCGCCGACCTCAGCGGCGTCGCCGGCACGCCGACGTTCTTCGTCAACGGCACCCGCCACCACGGCGCCTACGACGTCAACGCCTTGAAGCTGGCGGTGAAGGCGGCGCGGGCGAAGGCGCTGGTGGTGGCGGGCGGGGCGTGACGCGTCAGCCCTTGAACGTCGAGCTGCCGCGATCCCCGAACGGCTCGTCGCGCTCGCGCACGGCCTCGCGGAAGCCGGCCTCGGCGGCGCGCTGCTGGAAGGCGTGGCCCTCGCTCGTATGGCGGGCAACGCCATCGAAGAGGGTGCCGAGCAGCTGCGTGGCATGGAGGCCCTGCGCGTAGAGCGACTGGTTGACGAGCAGCTTCATCATCTGCAGCTGGTTGAGCGGCAGGCGGGCGATCCGCTGCACGAGGACCTCGGTGCGCTCGTCGAGCTGCTCGGGCGGTGGCGCCTCGATCGCGAGGCCCCACTCGAGCGCCTCGGCACCGGACAGGCAGTCGCCGGTGAAGAGGAGCCGCTTCGCGCGCTGCGGGCCCAGCCGGTGGGCCCACATGGACGTCGTCGGCGAGCCCCACACGCGCGCGGGCGGGTAGCCGATCTTCGCGTCGGCGGCGATCACGAGCAGGTCGGAGCACAGCGCGAGGTCGGTGCCGCCGGCGACGCAGAAGCCGTGCACCTTGCAGACGACGGGCGTCGCGCTGTGGAACAGCGTCATGAACGCGCGCACGTTGCGGCTCATCATCGCGTGGTCGACGAGCGGGTCCCACGTGCCGGAGGGGTCGTGGTTCACGGCGATCGTCAGCGGGTCCAATGGGGAGCCGGACGGCGGGGGTGCGGCCGCGCCGGGCAGTCCGGCCGTCGTCGCGTCGCCGCGGGCGGGCGGGACCGGGTCCCCGAAGCCGCCCTCGCCCATCCCCTCCGCGCTCGCCACGAGGTCGTAGCCGCCGCAGAAGCCCTTCCCGTTCCCAGCCAGCAGGACCACGTGCACCGCCGGGTCGAGGTCCGCCCGCTCGACGCACGCCGCCAGCTCCGCGATCAGCGTCGGCGTCAGCCCGTTCCCGCGCTCGGGCCGGTTCAGCGTGATGCGGGCCACGCGGTCGGCGACCGCGTACGTCATCGTCGTCGGCTCGCTCATGCCGGCGACGCTACCGGCGAGCGTATGTGCGCGCGGCGGTAGCGGTCCAGGCATGATCCGCGTCGCGTCGCGCGCGTCGATGCGCAGAGCGATGCGTGCACCAGCTACGCGATAGCTGCCTCGATGTCGCATTCCGCTTTGCTGGCGCGAGCTGCCGTGTGTGAATACAGTCTCACCGTGCTCTGGAAGATCGGCGGGGGCGGTGGCGGCGGCGGGGGCGGTGGAAACGACTACCTCCGCGCTCTCTGGCGGCGTGCACCCGGCCCAGCCGTAGTCGCGTTCGTATTCGGACATGCCGACTCCGACGCCATGCGGACTCTCGATATGCGCGGTGCTTACTTCGACCGGCGCACGGGCGACCTGTGGGATCTCTTCTTCCCGGGCTACGAGATGACGCAAAGGCCAGGGGCACAGTCAGTCGGCCGCCGATTCACCAAGGGCTGGTACTTCTACGCGGACGCGTTCGATCGCCGACGGAACGAGATCTCGCGGAAGTCGGGCGAGCGGTGGGTCTACTCGGGTGGCGTTGATCTAGTCCTCATCAACGCGATTGTGGGCGAAGGTCGCGAGGTGACGATCGACTGGGCATCCACGTTCTCGACGAATCTCGCCGAGCAACGTGGAACGTCGGCCAAGTTGACACTTGCCGAGGCGATTGAGCGCATTACGCACGACCTCGAGACCGGCGCAGAGGATGCGACCTACGGGATCAGGGAGTCGCGTGAGGATGAGGCACGGAGTCGATTGATCCCAGACCTCCTCGTCACCACGCTCAGCGAGATCGCAGCGGCGCTGGCGTCTCGCGGCCTCGGGATCTGAGCCGCTGCCAGAGGCCGATGCGCCTGCCGGGCGAGCTCGCTCATGCCGGCAGCGCGCGCTCGATGATCGCGCTCGCATCGACGCTGGAGGGGAGCGTGCCGTAGGCGCGGCCGGACTCGCCGCCGAGTCGCGCCGCGCAGTAGGCGTCGGCGACGGCGGGCGGGGCGTAGCGGACGAGCAGCGACGCCTGCAGCGCGAAGCCGAGGTCCTCGACGATGCGGCGGGCGCGGAACTGCGCGTCGTACAGGCGCTCCTGCGCCGGCCGCGGGTCGTCGGGGTCGAACAGCGCGGCGGTGTCGCGCCTCACGCGCGCGAGGTGCGCGTCGAGGCGCGCGTCGGCTCCCGCGGCCAGCTCGCACTCGGCGAGGAACGCGGGAAGCCCCTCCGGCTCCCGCGCCATCGCGCGCAGCACGTCCAACGCGGCGACGTTCCCCGAGCCCTCCCAGATCGACGCCAGCGGCGCGTCGCGGTAGAGCAGCGGCAGGCCCGACTCCTCAACGTAGCCGTTGCCGCCGAGGCACTCCAGCGCCTCGCCCGCGTGCATCGGCGCGCGCTTGCAGACATGGAACTTGAGAACGGCGGTCGCGAAGCGGCGCAAGGCCGGCTCGTCGGCGTCGAACGAGCGCGCGACGCGCAGTGCCGCGACGGTCGCCGCCTCCGACTCGATCGCGAGGTCGGCGAGCACGTTGCGCATCGCCGGCTGGTCGGCGAGCAGTGCGCCGAAGGCGGAGCGGTGGCGCGTGTGGTGCACCGCCTCCACCAGTCCCCGCCGCATCGCCGTCGCCGAGCCGAGCAGGCAGTCGAGCCGCGTGTGGTTGACCATGCGGATGATCGCCGGCACGCCCCGTCCCTCCTCGCCGACGAGCCGCCCGCGGATCCCGCGCAGCTCGACCTCGGAGGACGGCAGCGAGCGCGTGCCGAGCTTGTCCTTCAGTCGCTGGAACTCCATCCCCGGGCCGCGCTCGACGAAGAAGCACGACAGCCCGCCGGGCGCCTGCGCGAGCACGAGGAAGACGTCGCACGGCGGATAGGAGCAGAACCACTTGTGGCCGTGCAGCTCGTACTCGTCGCCGCTGCCGGCAGGCGTCGCGGTCGTGATGTTCGCGCGCACGTCGGAGCCGCCCTGGCGCTCGGTCATCGCCATGCCGGCGAGCGCGCCGGTGGCGTAGTCGGGGCGCGTCAACCGCTCCTCCCACTCGGCCGCGATCGCGGGCGCCCCGTCGCGCAGCGCGGGGATCGCGGAGTACGTCATCGAGACGGGACACATCACGCCGCCGTTCGCGTTCGACCACAGCATCATCAGCACGCCGCGCACGACGTGGGCGCCGGGTCGCGGGTCGCGCCATGGCAGCGAGTGGACCTCGCGCTCGATCGCGCCGCGCAGCAGCCAGTGCCACGAGGGGTCGAGCTCGACCTGGTCGATGCGGTTGCCGTAGCGATCGTGCGTCAGCAGGCGCGGCTCGTTGCGCTCGGCGCGGCGGCCGTGCTCGGCGGCCTCCACGCTGCCTGCGACGCTGGACGCGTCGCGCAGGCGGTCGATCCCCCACCCGCCGCCCTCGCGCTCGAGCGCCTCCGTCAGCGCGAGGTCCCGGCCGAGCAGGTCGACCGGCAGCAGCGGCGGCGCCTGGTTGCGCACCGCGCGGGTGGCGTCGGACAGGTCGGTGCTCGCCATGCCGGTCTCCTCTCGCCGAACGGGTCCAGAGCCACGCTACTGGAGGCCTGCCGCGTGGGCGGCAGGCCGGGGCCGCGCCGCCGGAGATCAGCTGATCGCCGACGCGTCCCGCGCGGTGTCCAGCGCGGTCAGCAGTCGGATGGGCCCGAACTCGCCCGCGGCGCCCGGCCGGCGCTCCGCGAGGGTTCGCAAAGCCGCGGCGGCGGGAAGCATCTGAACGCCGATGAGCGATGTCGCCGCGACCCCGATCGACCGCGCGAGGATCCGCGCGCTGACCGCGCGCGAGTCGGCGCTGCTGGACGAGCGCACGCCGGCGTCGGGCGCGATGTACGCGCGCGCCGACCGCGTGCTGTCGGCCGGCGTCGCCTCCTCCTACCAGCTGCGCGAGCCGTGGCCGATCTACCTCGAGCGCGGCGAGGGGCCGCACGTGTGGGACGTCGACGGAAACCGCCTGATCGACTTCCACAACGGCTTCGGCTCGATGATCCAGGGCCACGCGCACCCGGCGATCGGCCGGGCCGTCGCCGAGCGTCACCCGCTCGGCTCGCACTTCGCCGCGCCGACCGAGGACGCGATCGTCGTCGCGGAGGAGCTGGCGCGCCGCTTCGGCCTGCCGAAGTGGCGCTACACGAACTCCGGCTCGGAGTCGACGATGGACGCGATCCGCATCGCGCGCGCCTTCACCGGCCGCGACACGGTGATGAAGATCTTCGGCTCCTACCACGGCCACCACGACGCGGTGATGGTCTCGATCGGCGTCGAGTACGACCGCATCGGCGACCACGACCACCCGGCCCAGCTGCCCTACGGCGCCGGCATCCCGCAGGCCACGGTCGACATGACGGTGCCGGTCCACTTCAACGACGCCGACTCGATGGAGCGGCGGATCGTCGAGCTGGACCGCGAGGGCCGCAAGCCGGCCTGCGTGATCATGGAGGCGGCGATGATGAACCTCGGGGTCGTGCTGCCCGAGCCCGGCTACCTCGACGCGGTGCGCGAGATCACGCGCCGCCACGGGATCGTGTGGATCGTGGACGAGGTCAAGACCGGCCTCGCGATCGCACCCGGCGGCGCGACCGAGCGCTACGCGATCGAGCCCGATCTCGTGACGCTCGCGAAGACGCTCGGCGGCGGGCTGCCGTGCGGGGCGATCGGCGGCAGCGAGGAGGTGATGCGCGTCGTCGAGGACGGCACCGTCTACCAGGTGGGCACGTACAACGGGAACCCGCTGTCGATGGCGGCCGCGCGCGCGAGCCTGCTCGAGGTGCTCACGCCGGCCGCCTATGAGCATCTCGCCGCGCTCAACGACCGCATCGTCGCCGGCTGCCAGCACGTCGTCGACGAGCACCGCCTGCCGGCCTACGCGTTGGGGATCGGCGCGAAGGGCTGCGTCACCTTCGCGAGCGAGAGGGTGACCGACTACGAGACGTTCAAGGCCGCGCAGGACCCCGAGCTGTCCGAGCTGGCGTGGCTCTGGAACATGAACCACGGGATCTTCATGACGCCCGGCCGCGAGGAGGAGTGGACGTTGTCCGTCACCCACTCCGCCGCCGACGTCGACCATTACGTCGACGTGTTCGCGCAGCTCGCGTCCGAGCTCACGGGCGCGTAGCCGGTCACAGCGCCCGCAGCTTCGCGTCCGACGCGCGCTCAAGAACCACGGCGCCCCGCCGACCACTCGGGGGACGATGAGCCTCGTCGAGGCGCTCCAGCGCATCCAGCAGATCCAGGGGCAGCTCGCGCCGCTGCAGAACGGCGGGGCGGCTGCGCCTGCGGCCGCGGCGCGTGCGCCGCTGGCCGGCGCGGCGGCCGTCTCGCCCATGAGCTTCGCCGGCGCGCTCGCGCAGGCGCAGGCGCCGTTGGCCTCGCAGCCGGTTGCCCTGTCGCCGCGCGCCGCGCAGCAGATGACGCCCGGCCAGCAGCAGTTCGCGACGCAGCTCGCCGCGCAGACCGGCCTCGACCCGCAGGTCGTCTCGGCCTGGATGCTGGCGGAGGAGTCGGGCGGCGCCGCCGCCTCGCGCGAGCAGGCCGGCAACCACAACTGGCTCAACATCGGCTGGACCGACAGCGGCCGCTACGGGACCGCGGGCGCGGTCTGGAGCGACCCCGTCTCAGCTGCCACCGCAACCGCCGGCTGGCTGAAGGGCGGGAAGACGGTCGCCGGCTACGGGATCGCGAGCGCCGGCGTGCAGTCGATCCTCGCGAGCGCCGGTCAGCCTCCGGACGCGCAGATCGCGGCGCTCCAGCGCTCGGGCTGGGCGTCGAGCGGCTACCCGGATCTGCCGGCCGTGTACCGCATGTTGGCCGGCTGAGCGCCGTCCCGCCGGGGCGCCGGCCAGGCGTTGGATGATTGGACGACTCCGAGTGCGCCAGGCCGCGTGTGAACCGGCGTTCTGCGTCCACGCGACAAGATACGATCACCACATGGCACGCCTTCACCGCGACGTGATGCGGATCCTGATCACCGACATCGTGACGGGGACCCGTGCCAGCGGCGACAAGCTCCCGCGCGAGGTCGACCTCGCCGAGCAGTTCGGCGTCAGCCGCGGCGTCGCGCGCGAGACGATCCGCGCGATGGAGGAGCGCGGCCTCATCGCCGTCAAGCACGGCAAGGGCGCTACCGTGAGCGGTCCCGACTCCTGGAACGTGTTCGACCCGGACGTCCTCGGGGTGATGCTCGAAAGCGAGCGCAGCGTCGAGATCCTCGCGCAGTACCTCGAGTGCCGCCGGATCCTCGAGGTCGAGGCCGTGGGCCTCGCCGCCGAGCGGGCGCGCCCGGAGCACCTCGAGCAGGCCGCCGAGGCGCTGCGGCGCATGGAGGACGCGGCCACGCGGCCGGAGAGCCGCACGACCGAGGAGCTGTTCCACGAGGCCGACATCGGCTTCCACCAGGCGATCATCGCCGCCACCGGCAACCGCGCGCTCGGCAGCCTCGTGGAGCGCATCCACTCCGCGCTGCTGGTCGCGCGCTATCCGCTCGCGCGCCCGCAGTACCGCGTCGAGCGCGCGCTGCCCGAGCACCGCCGCATCCTCGCCGCCGTCACCTCCGGCGACCCGGCCGAGGCGCGCGCCGCGATGCAGGATCACCTCGACACGATCGCCGGCTACCTGCGCGAGCGCGTCCCCACGGCGTCGCGCACCGACGGCGTCGCAGCCGGCTGAGCCGGCGCCTTCGCTCGTTCACCGTCACCCGACCAGCTCGCTTCGCCGCGCCGCGCCTTGGCGCGAATGAAATGGGCTTGCATCGTGTAGTAGAGTGATCTAATCACCAGTGGAGAGAGCGGTGTGAACGCCTCTCCACGCGAGCGATCCGAGGCGAGCCACCGTGACCGAGCACCTCAAGCAGGCACCCTTCTGCTGGACGACGGCGTGACTGCCGCCGTGCCGGCTCGCCACGTGACCGCCGCCGACTTCCGCCTCGACGGCCAGGCGATCGTCATCGCCGGCGCGAGCCGCGGGATCGGGGCCGCGTCCGCGATCGCCTGCGCCGAGGCCGGCGCCGCCTCCGTCGCACTGCTCGGCCGCGGCGTGCGCGAGCTGGAGCAGGTCGCCGAGCAGGTCGCGCAGGCCGGCGCCGAGCCGCTCGTGCGACGCTGCGACATCAGCTCGACCGCCGCGATCGAGGACGTCTTCACGAGGCTGGAGCGCGTCGACGTGCTCGTCAACAGCGCGGGCACCAACAGGCCGCAGCGCTTCACGCAGGTCGACGAGCAGACCTACGACGAGCTGTTCGCGCTCAACGTGCGCGGCGCCTTCTTCCTCGCGCAGGCCGCCGTCCGCCTGATGCGCAAGCACGAGAACGGCGGCACGATCATCAACATCTCGTCGCAGATGGGTCACGTCGGCGCGCCCCTGCGCACGGTGTACTGCGCGACGAAGCACGCGATCGAGGGCCTGACCAAGGCGCTCGCCGTCGAGCTGGCCCCGTGCGGCATCCGCGCGCTCTCGATCGCCCCGACGTTCGTCCGCACCGACATGACGGCGGCCCAGCTCGACGACCCGGAGATCGGCCAGCGGCTGCTCGACCAGATCCCGCGCGGACGCTTCGGCACCGTCGAGGAGGTCGCCGCCGCCGTGATCTACGCGGCCTCCCCGGCCGCGAGCCTGATGACCGGCACGAGCCTGGTGCTGGACGGCGGCTGGACCGCGCGATGAGCGCAGCGGCCGCCGGGCCGATCCGGCTGGCGATCACCGGCCTCGGCCGCATGGGCCTGCGCCACGCGCAGAACGCCGCCGCGTCGGAGCGCTTCGAGCTGGTCGCCGTCGCCGACGCCGACCTCGCGCGCGCCGAGGCCGTCGCCGGTGAGCTGGGCGCCGTCCCCTGCGACGGCGCCGCGGTCGAGCGCCTGCTCGACGCCGAGCGCCCGGACGCGCTGCTCGTGGCGAGCCCGGCCGCGTCGCACGTGCCGCTGATCGAGCTTGCCGCCGCGCGCGGCGTGCACGTCTTCTGCGAGAAGCCGCTGTCCGACGACGGCCCCGCCGCGGCGCGTGCGGTCGCCGCGGCCGAGCGCGCGGGCATCGTGGTCCAGGTCGGCTTCCAGATGCGCTTCGACCGCGACTTCGCGCGCGTCGCGGGGCTGATCGAGCGCGGCGAGCTGGGCGACCTCTACCAGCTGCGCGCGTCCCTGCGCGACGTCGCTCCGCCCCCGCGCGAGTACCTCGCCAGCTCCGGCGGCTACTACTGGGACGGCATGATCCACCTGTTCGACCTCGCGCGCTGGCTGATGGGAGAGGTCGAGGAGCTGACGGCGTTCGGCGCGGCGCAGTCCGATCCGATGTTCGCGGAGCTGGGCGACGTCGACACGGCCGTCGTCGTGCTGCGCTTCGCGTCCGGCGCGCTCGGCGTGCTCGACACGTCGCGCGTCGCGCGCTACGGCTTCGACTCGGGCCTCGAGGTGCTGGGCTCGCAGGCCACGGTGCGCGTGCCCGGCGGCCGCGTCGACGGACTCGAGCTGCTGACCCCGGCACGCACGAGCACGGCGTACGCGCAGGACTTCCTCGAGCGCTTCGAGCCGGCCTACCCGCGCGAGCTGGAGGCGTTCGCGGACGCGCTGCAGGCGGGTGGCGCGTCGCCCGTCGACGGGCGTGACGGGCTCGCGGCGATGCGCCTCGCGGCGGCGGCGGTGCTCTCGCAGCGCGAGCGGCGGACCGTGCGCGTGGATGCCGACGAGATCGGCTGGTGACGGGGTGCACCCGTCCCCGCGCCGCCCGCTGCGATCGGTTACTGTTCACACAACAGACAAGTAATCTCTGATGTCAACGGCCACCACCTCCACGCCGACCCCCACCGCCGACCGCCTCCTCTCACCCGGTGAGGAGTGGCGCTCCGAGCTGTACGAGATGGCCTGCCGGCAGTTCCAGCACGCGGCGCGCACGCTCGGCCTCGACCACGAGTCGCACACGCGCCTGCTCGAGCCGCGCCGCTCGCTGACCGTCAACTTCCCCGTGCGGATGGACGACGGCGAGGTGCGGCTGTTCACCGGCTACCGCGTCCAGCACACGCTCACGATGGGCCCGACGAAGGGCGGCTTCCGCTACGCCCCCGACGTGTCGCTCGGCGAGTGCGCCGCGCTCGCGATGTGGATGACGTGGAAGTGCGCGCTGCTCGGGCTGCCGTACGGCGGCGCCAAGGGCGGCGTGCGCTGCGACCCGCACGCGCTGTCGGTCGACGAGATCGAGCGCGTGACGCGCCGCTACGCGGCGGAGCTGATCCCGGTGATCGGGCCCAACCAGGACATCCCGGCGCCGGACATGGGCACCGGCGAGCGCGAGATGGCGTGGTTCTACGACACCTACTCGCAGGCCGTCGGCTATGCCGTCCCCGAGGTCGTGACCGGCAAGCCGCCGGTGCTCGGCGGCACCGAGGGGCGCCAGCCGGCGACGGGGCTCGGCGTCGTCTACGCGATCGAGGCGATGCTCGAGCGCCAGCAGCGCCCGCTCGCCGGCCAGCGCGTCGTCGTGCAGGGCTTCGGCAACGTCGGCGCGGTCGTCGCGCGCGAGCTGCACGCGCGCGGCGCGGTCGTCGTGGCGGTCAGCGACGTGCGCAGCGGCGTGATGCGCACGGACGGGCTCGACGTGCCGGCGCTGCTGCGCTGGAAGGCGGAGCACGACTTCCTCGGGGAGGTCCCCGGCACCGAGGCGATCGACCGCGCGGCGGTGCTCGAGCTGCCGTGCGACATCCTCGTCCCGGCTGCGCTCGAGCGCCAGATCACGGCCGAGAACGCCGAGCGGCTGCGCTGCGGGATGGTCGTCGAGGCGGCCAACGGGCCGACCACGCCGGAGGCCGAGCCGCTGCTCGCCGAGCGCGACATCCTCGTGCTGCCGGACGTGCTCGTCAACGCCGGCGGCGTGACGGTGAGCTACTACGAGTGGGTCCAGAGCCATCAGAAGCACACGTGGGAGCTCGCCGAGATCCAGGCGCGCCTGCGCACGCAGATGCGCGCGGCGCTCGAGCGCGTGCTCGACGGCGCGGAGCGTCTCGACGTCGACTGCCGCACGGCGGCGCTGTCGGTCGCGATCGAGCGCGTCGCCGAGGCGTCGCGGCTGCGCGCGATCTACCCGTAGGCGAACGCACGCGTCGCGGCCGCGAGCCGGTCACCGGGTGTCCGATCGCCGGCGAACCGGCGAGCCGCGTCCCCAGACGAAGATAGGATCATTGGATGGCTCGACTCCACCGTGACGTGCTGCGGGTCCTGGCCTCCGACATCGTCTCCGGACGGCGCGCGACCGGCGAGCTGCTGCCGCGCGAGGTCGACGTGTCCGAGCAGTTCGGGGTCAGCCGCGGGGTCGCGCGCGAGACGATCCGCGCGATGGAGGAGCGCGGGCTCGTGACCGTCAAGCATGGGAAGGGCGCGACCGTGAATCCGGCCGAGCGCTGGAGCGTCTTCGACCCCGACGTGTTCGCGGCGATGCTCGAGGGCGAGCGCGCCACTGAGGTGCTCACGCACTACCTCGAGTGCCGTCGCATCCTCGAGGTCGAGGCCGCCGGCCTCGCCGCCGAGCGGGCGGACGAGGAGGACTTGCGGGAAGCCGCCGACGCGCTGCGGCGGATGGAGGAGAGCGCGAGCGGCCCGCCCGGCCGGTCGACCGAGGAGCGGTTCCACGCGGCCGACGTCGCGTTCCACGGGGCGCTCGTCGAGGCGGCCGGCAACCGCGCGCTCGGGGGCCTCGTCGATCGCCTGCATGCGGCGCTGCTGATCGCCCGCCACGCGCTCGCCCAGCCGCGCTTCCGCGTCGAGCGCGCGCTGCCGGAGCACCGGCGCATCCTCGACGCGGTCGTCGCCGGCGACCCGCAGGAGGCGCGTGCCGCGATGCGGGATCACCTCGACACGGTCGCGAGCTACCTGCGCGAGCAGGAGGCTGCGCGCGGCTGAGTGCGCCGCCGCGGCGAGCACGCGCCTCGTGAGCGCAGGTTCGCGGTGGATCGCAGCCCACCCTTGATGTACGGTCCCGTTCTCCCGGGAGGGTGGATGGGATGGTTTCGACAAAGCACGTCGTGTTGGGGCTGCTGATCGAGCGGCCTGGCTACGGGTACGAGCTGCAGCAGCGGCTCGACGGTCGCTTCCGCTTCCTCGGCTTCTCGAACAACGCCGTCTACGGCGCGCTCGACCGGCTGCGAAGAGACGGACTGATCGAGCCGGTCCGTGCCAAGCAGGCAGGACGCACGGAGCGCGGAGCGCCGCGCGTCATCTACGCCCCGACGGCGGACGGCACCTCGGAGTTCACCCGCTGGCTCGGGGAGCCGTGCGAGATCGGCGTGGCGCGCGAGGAGGTGCACGTGAAGCTCGTGCTCTCGAAGCCCCTGCACTGGCCGCGCGTGCTCGCGATGGCCGAGAAGCTGGAGCAGGCGTGCCTGGCGGCGATCCGTGAGCTGCAAGATGCCGGGCGGCCTTCGCTCGAGGAGCTGATCGGTCAGGACCCGCCGGAGGACGTGATCGCCGCGGTGCTGGTGGACGATGCTGAGTGCCTGCGACTCCAGGCGATGATCGAGTGGCTGCAGCGAGTCCGCGTGTTCGGGCAGAAGCGCATCGATCCGCCGCTGCGGCGGCCAGCGCGGCGGGTGTGACGGCGATGACGGCCCCGCTGCTGTCGATCGAGCACGTGAGCAAGACGTACTCACGTGGCCCGCACGAGCTGCGCGTGCTGCGCGACGTCTCGCTGGCGGTGCATCCGGGCGAGTTCATCGCCGTCTATGGCCAGCGCAACGCCGGCAAGACGACGTTGCTCAAGGTCGCTGCCGGCGTCGAGCCGCCCGACTCCGGCAGCGTGCGCTTCGAGGGCGCGGACCTGGCGACGCTCTCACGCAGCCGCATGGCGCGCTTGCACCGAGAGCAGATCGGCTGGGTGCGTCGTGCCGGGCCGCAGAGCCAGGATCTGCGGATGCTCGACTACGTCGCGCTGCCGCTCTTGGGACTGAAGGGACGGCTCGCGGCGCAGCAGCGGGCGAAGACCGCGCTCGAGAAGGTGGGCGCGGCGGACTGCGCGTTCGAGCCGTGGAGCAACCTCTCGGATGCCGAGCGCATGGCGGTCGCGATCGCCCAGGGGCTGGCGCGCGATCCCCGCTTGCTGCTGGTCGACGACCCGGCGGCGGGCCTCGACGTGCTCGAGCGGGAGCGGATCGTCGCGCTGCTCCGCGCCGTTGCCGACCAGGCGAACGTCGGCGTCGTGATGACGGCTCCCGACCTGCCGGCGATGCTGCGCGCGCACGACGTGCGGTCGCTCAGCAACGGCAAGCTGCTGGCGCCCGCTCATCCGCCGGGCGGGCGCGGCGTCGTGATCGGCTTTCCGGGCGGCGAGCGGTCGGCCTGAGTGCTCGAGCTGCGCGACGTCGTGAAGCACTACCCGTCGAGCGGCGGCGAGGTCGTGCGCGCCGTCGACGGGGTGTCGATGTCGGTCGCGGCGGGCGAGCTCGTGGCGCTCTACGGCCCGAGCGGCTCGGGCAAGACCACGGTGCTGTTGATGGTGGCCGCGCTGCTCGCGCCGGATCGCGGCCAGGTGCTGGTCGGCGCGCGCGACGTGTCGCGGCTGTCGGCACGCGACGGCGCGCGCTACCGCCGGCTCGAGCTGGGCTTCGTGCGGCAGTCGCTCGACCTGCTGCCGGGCGTGCCGGCGATCGACAATGCGGCGCTCAAGCTGTTCGACAACCGCGTCGGCGTGCGCGAGGCGCATCGGCGGGTCGCGCCGCTGCTGACGCGGCTGGGCCTCGGCGACCGGCTGCGTCATCTGGCGGAGGAGCTGTCGATGGGAGAGCGGCAGCGGGTCCTGCTCGCACGCGCGCTCTCGACCGGCCCGAAGCTGCTGCTCGCGGACGAGCCGACGGGGAGCCTCGACACGCCGCGCAGCCGCGAGGTGCTGGGCCTGCTGAGCGAGATCTGCCGGGAGGACGGGGTCGCGATGCTCCTTGTCACGCACGATCCGCAGGCGGCTGCCATCGCGTCGCGCGTCCACACGCTGCGCGACGGCCGCCTGCTGGACTATGAGCCCGATCCGGGGCTCGTCGTTCGCGACGCCGGTGCCTGAGCGGCCGATGGTGCTGCTGCGGCTGTCGAACCTCGTGCATCTGCACCGCGTGCGTTTGCGCGCGCGGCTCGTGCAGGAGCTGCTGGCCGTGGCCGGCATCGCGATCGGCGTTGCGCTGCTGTTCGCCGCCTCGGTCGCGAACACGAGCCTGATCGGGTCGGTCACGCAGCTGCAAGAGGGGTTGGTGGGGCAGGCGCGCCTCCAGCTCGTCGCACGCAGTCCGTACGGCTTCAGCGACCGGCTGCTCGCAGAGGTGCAGCGTCTGCCGGGGGTGAAGGCGGCCGCTCCGGTGCTGGGGTCCTACGCGACGGTGATCGGCCCGCAGGGCGAGCGACCGATCGAGCTGGTCGGCGCCGATCCCCGCTTCGCGCGTCTCGGCGGCACGCTGCTGCGCAGCTTCACCGCAAGCGAGCTGGCGAGACAGCAGGCGCTCGGGCTGCCCGCGCCGATCGCTCACGCGGTCGGCGCCGGCTTCGGTCAGCGCGTAACGCTCGACATCGCCGGCGCTCGGATCGTCGCTCCGGTCGGCGCGCAGCTCTCCGCCGACGACATCGGTGACCTTGTCCACAGCCCTGTGGCGTTGGCTCCGTTGGCCTACGCGCAGCAGCTCGCCGGGATGCGGGGCCGCGTCACGCGGATCTTCGTCGTCTCCTCGCCGGGCAGCGACGCGCGGGTGCGTGTCGGCTTGGAGCGGATTGCCCGCGGGCGGGTGAACGTTCGTGCGGGCGACTTCGACGTCGCGCTGTTCAAGCAGGCCGCCGCGCCCGCGAGCCAGTCGACGGCGCTCTTCTCGGCCTTCAGCGCGCTGGTGGGCTTCCTGTTCGCATTCAGCGCGATGCTGCTCACGGTTCCGCAGCGCCGGCGGTTGATCGTCGACCTGCGGCTCGCCGGTCACGACGCCCCCGTCGTGATCCAGGTGCTGCTGTTCGATGCTCTCGTGCTCGGAGTGGTCGCCGCCGGGCTCGGGCTCGTCGTCGGCGACCAGCTCTCGCGGCATCTCTTCCAGGAGGTTCCCGGCTACCTCACGGCAGCGTTTCCCGTCGGCTCGCAGCGGGTCGTCACGTGGCAGAGCTTCGCGCTCGCGATCGGCGGTGGCCTGCTGGCAGCGATGGTGGCGGTCCTGACCCCGTTGCGGGACATCTTCTCGCGTCGCCCGCCGCTCGGGGACGCCATGCCGGCGCCGTCGCGACGCGACGGCCGGTGGCTCGTGGCCGCGGGGGCGGTCTGTCTCGCCGCGACCACGGCCGTGCTCGTGCTCGCCCCCGCCGCCGCGCTCGCGGGGATGGTGACGCTGACGGCTGCGATGCTGCTGCTGCTCCCGCTCGTCTTGGACGGCGTGGCGGCGCTCGTCGCGCCGCTGCACCTGCGGGTCCGCAGCGCCGTCCCGTTCCTGGCGCTGCTGGAGCTGCGGGCGCGCGCCACCCGGGCGCGCTCGATCGCGGTCGCGGCAACGGGTGCGGTCGCAGTCTTCGGCAGCGTCGCGATCCAGGGTGCGCACGGCGATCTCCAGCGCGGGCTGGACCACTCGGCGCACGACGTCAACGCAAT
>Ga0210410_10002341_pt1 | contig 17023 bp, 13 predicted proteins | sample IncBWC4MmetaG_FD_161058 | JGI IMG/M metagenome (GOLD analysis project Ga0210410, IMG submission 161058) | Forest soil microbial communities from Barre Woods Harvard Forest LTER site, Petersham, Massachusetts, United States - Inc-BW-C-4-M | ecosystem: Environmental > Terrestrial > Soil >... | reverse complement strand
AACGCTCGATATGCCAAGGGCGTTGGTCCGACCCTGACCGGGCTTCGGCTTGGTTTTTATGCTAAGGCGCTTTTCATGATCTTAGAGAGACTACTCTATGTGAGTTTCTTTGCCGCGGCTGAGTTCCGTGATCAAAGCTCTGGTTGCTAAGGCTATGCTATGATCCTATCTCCTCGCTACAGAATTTAAGAGCTACTTTTCTTGCCGTCAGGAGGTTCGGTGTCTCAGAGTTCCCCGAGTGGAACCAGGCAGTCGCCCTCCACGCGGGATATCTCGCCGTCACTGTCCTTTGATTTCCCAGGGCTCCGTGTTGGAATTGCGGAGTATAACGAAGGGCCCACAGGAGTTACCGTTTTCCATTTTCAGGAACGTGCCTTCGCGGTCGTCGATAGCAGGGGCGGCGCTCCGGGCAGCATGATGACCGAGGCGTTAGCAGCTAACTTTGGAAAATTCGTCAGTGCAATTGTCTTCGCGGGTGGCTCAGCATACGGCCTGGAAGCAGTGTCGGGTGTGACCGCCGCCCTCTTGAAATCCGGCGCCGCAACGCAAAGATGGGGCGAAGTTGCCATCGTCCCCGCAGCTGTTGTATTTGATTTCAAGGGCCGCGCTAACACCGTGTACCCGGACCGGGATCTGGGCCTTGCGGCTCTGGATACGGCGCAAGAAGGCAGGTTTCTTTGCGGTGCACGGGGAGCCGGAACGTTCGTGCACGTCGGTTCCTATTTTGGTGAGAGCTTTATGGAGCGGTCGGGACAGGGCGCCGCGTTCCGCGCGTTCGGGCCTACGAAATTGGCTGTTTTTACCGTTGTAAACGCTCGAGGAGTGATTGTGGACCGGGCGGGGAAGGTTGTTTTGGGTAATCGCGACCCTCAGTCAGGGTTGAGAAGGTCAGTCGCAACAGAGCTCCGCAACGGCAGGCTGACAAACGGCCCGGTCCAGACATACGGTGGTCTGACGGATTCCACAACTTTGACCCTAGTTGTTACGAACCGCGAACTCACGCAGCCCCAGCTTCAGCGATTAGCTATTGAAGCTCATTCTTCGATGGCCCGTGCCATCCAGCCTTTCCACACCTCGCGAGACGGCGACACACTATTTGCCGTCTCCACGGCAGACTGCGCAACGAACGATCCTGACTTGGCCGACCTCTCCGTTTATGCAGCGGAACTTGCATGGGACGCGGTGCTGAGTTGTGTCCCGACTACTTTGCCGGACGCGTAACCGTCAGATTTGACGTCTATGCGTTTCCCAGAATCATGAAGCCCAGTGACCAACGGCCAGCGGATATTTCAGACGCCCAATTCCCTGCGGAGAGAGCCAGAATCCTGCTGGCTGAGCTCCTGCGGAAATCTGGCGATCTTCGAACCGCTCCACTGTCTCTTCCTCAGCAAAGGCTTTGGGTTCTAGACCAACTGGAATCAAGAGCCGCGGCTTACAATCTGTCCTTGGGCTTGCGTTTGAACGGAGAACTCGATCTGACCGCGCTCGAACGCAGTCTTCAGGAAATCGTCAATCGGCACGATGTTTTGCATACGGAATTTAGGTTGTACGATGGTTGGCCGGTTCAATTCGTTGTTGCGCCCCCGCGTGTGGACTTGCGATTGACGGATCTCAGCCCAACTCCGGTTGGGGACAAGGAATTACAGGTCTACAGGCTGGCAGTAGAAGAAGGTCGAGCCCTCTTCGATCTCACTCGAAGCCCTCTGTTCCGACTGCAACTCCTCCGTCTTAACCCCGAGGAACACGTTCTGATCTGTACCATGCACCACATCATTAGCGATGGGTGGTCCCTGGGAGTCTTCTTTCGGGAGCTGACCGCTCTTTATGAAGCTTTCTCCTCCGGAAGAGCCTCCCCCCTCCCCGATCTGCCAATACAGTATGGCGATTACGCAGAATGGGAACGCAACTGGCTGTCAGGTGAGGCGCTCGCGAATCAAATCGCTTATTGGCGGAAGAGAATGGAAGGTGCGGCGTTCTTTCTGGATCTTCCCAGCGACCACAGTCGTCCGCCTCAGCAGACTTATGACGGTACGAGTCAAACAGTACCGGTTCCTAAGGACTTGTTTCAAGAGCTAGACAGTCTTGCCCGGTCGCGGCAAGCGACCCTGTTCATGGTGATGCTCGCTGCTTTTAACGTCTTGCTCTGCCGTTACAGCGGCGCTGAAGATGTCCTTGTCGGCGCACCCGTTGCAGGCCGCAGCCAGCTAGAAACAGAAGCTCTGATTGGATTTTTCGTGAATACGGTCGTTCTGCGAACCGATATGTCCGGCAATCCAAAATTCTGTGATCTGCTCGCGCAGGTGCGTGAGGCAACTCTTGGCGCCCTCGAAAATGCTGACGTTCCATTCGAGAGACTGGTCGAGGAATTCCAGCCTCCCCGCAATCTAAGCTACAACCCAATCTTCCAAGTGTTGTTCTCGGCGATAAAAGCCCCTGTGCAATCCCAAGGGTTCGGCAGCCTGACAGTGAGTCCCTACATCGTGAATAGCGGAACCTCGCGCTTCGATCTCGCAGTCAACTTAATCTTAGGCGCCCACGACCAGTCATGGATACAGGTCGAGTACAACACGACCATTTTTGATTCCCCGAGAATCACGCGCTTGCTACAACACTATCTTACTTTGTTGCGTGCCATTGCAGACCGGCCGCAGTTGTCGATTTCTGATCTTCCACTTGTTGGTCAAGACGAGCTTCAGCAGTTGCTTGTGACAGTCAACGAGACGGCAGCCGAGTTCCCACGCGAACGCTGCATCCACCAGCTCTTCGAAGACCAGGCGGCACGCACGCCAGACGCAGTCGCTGTTATCTGCGGCGAAATCCGACTTTCCTACGCCGAACTGAATGCCCGCGCTAACCAGTTAGCGTCTTACCTCCAGAAACGCGATGTTGGCCCCGAAGTTGCAGTTGGGCTTCTGGTGGAGCGGTCGGTCAACATGCTTGTTGGAATTCTCGGCATTTTGAAAGCAGGCGCCGCCTACGTTCCGATGGATCCGGCTTACCCGGCGGGACGTTTGGTCCACATTCTCCGAGAGGCGCACACTCCGTTTCTTCTTACGCAGGAGAACTTGGTCAGGTCTTTGCCAGCTCTCCATGTTGACGTAATTCGCTTTGACGCAGACGCGCGAGCAATCGCCAAGGAACCCACCAAAAATCCGTCCACCACTCTTCGCCCGGAAAATCTAGCCTATGTTCTCTTCACCTCGGGTTCCATTGGCGGACCCAAGGGCGTTGCCCTGGAGCACCGCAGCGCCTCCAACCTAGTTCACTGGGCGCAGACCGTATTTACGGCCGAAGAACTGTGGGGAACGCTGTGCTCGACCTCCATGTGCTTCGATCTCTCTGTCTTTGAGATGTTCGTGCCGCTTAGCGTTGGGGCGAAGGTAATTATTGCGCCAAACGTACTCTCGTTGCCTTCATTGCCCGCACGGGAGGAGGTTACGTTGGTCAATACTGTGCCGTCAGCGATGAATGAGCTGATGCGGCAGGGAGCGGTGCCGGGTTGCATACGCGTGATAAATCTGGCCGGAGAGGCCCTGGGCAGCGAACTGGTCGATGAACTATACGGCAAAACAAACGCGCAAAAGATCTACAACCTGTATGGCCCAACGGAATGCACAACGTACTCGACGTTTGCTTTGATGAGTCCGGGGGAAGCGGTAACGATCGGGCGGCCCATTGCCAATACGCAGGCCTACATTCTCGACTCGCACCGCCAAGTGGTTCCCATTGGAGTGACTGGGGAATTGTACTTGGGCGGGGATGGCCTGGCACGTGGTTACTACGGCCAACCTAGTCTCACAGCGGAGCTCTTCGTTAGAAATCCATTTGGCGAACAAACTGAGTCGCGCATGTATCGGACAGGTGACCTATGTCGTTTTCTGCCTGACGGAAGAATCCTATACATCGGGCGAATCGACGATCAGGTGAAGATTCGCGGCTTTCGCATACAACTAGCAGAGATCGAATCTGCGCTCGCTCAGAACCAAGACGTGCATCGCTGTGTTGTGGTCGCGCGGGAAGACGGGCCCGGCGGTAAACGGTTGATAGCATACGTCGTGCCCACGCCCGGCCAGCGAATCACGATCGATGATTTGCGCCGTTCCCTGGTCGAAAACCTGCCGGATTATCTGGTGCCTTCCGCATTCGTGCTGCTGGACAGCTTGCCGCTGACGCCAAACGGCAAAATTGACCGGCGTGCGTTGCCCGCGCCAGAAGAACTGGCGCAGCGGAGAGTGGAGCCCCGAACGGTCTTGGAAACGCAGCTTCTCATGATCTGGGAGGAAGTGCTCGGCAGGAACGGAATCGGCGTGCAAGACAATTTCTTTGATTTGGGCGGACACTCGCTCCTGGCTGTGAGGGTCTTTGCGCAGATCGAGCGAGTGTTCAAGAAACGGCTCCCGCTTGCGCTATTGTTTCATGCGCCGACAATCGAGCGCTTGGCCTCAAGTCTCGCTCAGGATGGTTTTCAGGCTCCTTGGGGCAGCTTGGTCACCATTCAGTCCAGTGGCCCGAACCCGCCTCTTTTTGTCGTTCCCGGCGTGGATGGCAATGTCGTAGGCTTTTCGGAACTCGCCCGCCTGCTCGGGCCAGAACAACCCTTCTATGGCTTACAGTCAAGGGGCCTTGACGGAAGGGAAAAACCTTTCGAGCGCATCGAGGACGTCGCTGCTCACTTTTTAGCCGAAGTCCAGCAGGTGGACCCGAAAGGGCCATATTATCTGGCAGGTGCTTGCATGGGCGGAGTCGTCGCCTATGAAATGGCGCAGCAGTTGATCGACCAAGGAAAGCAAGTCGCGTTTCTAGGCTTGCTGGACACCTGGCCTCCGCAGGAGTCGCAATTTATTGGAGGTGTGGGATCGCGGTTTTCTGCTCACATTTCGTTCCTGGCCAGAGGCGTGCGCGGTCATTTCAGGAACCTTGCAAAGATCCCGCCGCTCCAGTGGGCTCCTTACCTGCTTGACAAGGGGAAGATCGTCGTGCAAATGATTTCCATGCGGGACATTTACCGCGGTGATCGCCATACGATGTACCGCGACCAAGTCTCCCAGGCAAACGGTCGTGCCTTGTCACGTTATGATCCGAAGCGGTTCAGAGGCAGGCTTTCGCTGATTCTGGCCTCAGCGCGCGAGGTCGCAGGTTCGGAGGATCCACGGTTGAAATGGGGCGAATGGGCGGAAGATGGCCACACTGTGTCTTGGATATTCGCCCGCGACTCGGGTTTGCTCCTAGTTCGCCCACATGTGGAAATCTTGGCAGAGCATCTGAAGGCGTGTCTCGACCAAGTCAGAAAGGATGCCGAAAACACTAACTCGCAGAAATGAAGGCGCCACCGCCAAATACGGAGGGGAGTGCTGGAATGGATTCTAGCGAATCGGCCGGCAGTCTGGCGGGGTATTCTCGTGCGAACGTGTCACCGTCTATAAGGATCGATGGGGGTCCTGAGCTATCAGCGTCGGCAACGGTACGTCCAGTAAGAAAGATTCGCCCCCCGTCGTTTTCGGTCAATACCGTCGTCTCGGGTCTCGTCACGCTCGCCCGTCATAGGGATCTGCTTTGGACACTTACTCTCTTTCGTTTCAACGTACGCTACAAGCAATCCATGCTCGGTTGGATTTGGGCGGCGCTACAGCCGCTCTCCCTAATGGCCATCTACACTTTGGTTTTCTCTAGGGTGGCGAAGGTCCCGAGCGAGGGAGTTCCCTATCCGGTGTTTGTCTACACCGCGCTTTTGCCATGGATCTTCTTTTCGAATGCCATTCTCAGTGCGATGAGAGGCCTGGTGAGTTATCCCACTCTGCTCACAACGATGTATTTCCCGCGTGAAGTCATTCCACTTTCTTACGTAGCCGTGGCATTGATCGACTTCGGGACCGCTTTTGCAATCTTGGGCGGAATGACGGCGTACTACGGGATATCGCTTAGCTGGAATATTCTCTATGCCGTGCCGATCATCGCGGTGCTCTCAGCCTTCACTACCGCCATTTCGCTGTTCCTTTCCGCGGTGCAGGTGCGATTTCGGGACGTGGGTCTTGCCGCGCCTCTGATCTTTCAAATAGGCATGTTCGCGACGCCCATTGTGTATCCGCTCGCGGCCGTTCCGGCTAGATTTCAGCGAATCTACCTGTTGAATCCTGTAGCTAGCCTCATCAATGCCTTCCGCGAACTTGTCCTGCATGGAGCGCCACCCGACACAGCTCAGCTCGGCGCGTCGGCCGTAATCACTCTGTTCTGCCTGATATTGGCTTATGGCTATTTCAAATCGGTGGAAGCAACGATGGCTGACGTGATTTAGGCATACGCAACCCTGCTATGTTCGACCTTAAGCTCGACCACGTTTCGAAGAGATATTTCGTTGATGCCGATGAAGGCTCGGGGCAAAGGTGGTCTTGGCCCGTACGGCAGCTCTTCGGCAAGACTCGGAGTGAAATATGGGCTCTGCGTGACGTCAGCTTTGAAATAGAGGAAGGTGAGTCTTGCGGCATCGTAGGCCACAACGGTGCGGGAAAAAGCACCATCTTGAAGCTCCTCTCGAGCATTACCGCTCCAACCTCCGGCGAGATCACGATCCGGGGCCGTCTTGCTGCAATGATCGAGATCGGTAGTGGTTTTCATCCCGACCTGACCGGCCGCGAAAACATCTACCTGAATGGCTCGATGCTCGGCATGTCGCGAGCAGAGATTTCTCGCAAGGTGGAGAGTATCGTAGAATTCGCCGGCGTTCGGAAATACGTTGACGTTCCCATCAAACGTTATTCAACGGGCATGAGTGTCAGGCTGGGGTTTTCTGTAGCCGCACACCTCGAGCCCGACATTCTCCTGCTGGACGAAGTGCTGGCCGTGGGTGACGTGGTTTTCCAGGCGAAGTGCCTTGATCACATGGCCCGATTGAGAGATGCCGGACGCACGATCGTGTTGATATCTCACGATTTGGCCGCTGTTCAACGAGTGTGTAACCGCGCGCTGCTCCTACAGCAAGGACAAGTTGTTATGAGCGGATCGCCGCGAACTGTAATCGACCACTACCAAGAAATGGCTTTTGCCGATCAAGTCGCAGGCATCGGCGAATCAGTGGCTGGCCGGCAAACCGCTGAGTGCTCGAGCGTAGTTTTTGTCTCAGCCGATTCCCAGGACACAATCCGGACTGGGTACCCGATGATCGCGCGATTGGCGTATCGAGCATCGGAGCACCTTGAAGATGTGTCATTTAGTATTTCTATTTACTGGCCTAGTGGCTATCTTTGTGTCCAGTTGACGACGGCTTCATCCGAGCCGCATCTGCGCGTGGAACCCGGCTCTCACGTGCTTGAGTTCCGGTGTCCTGTGCTTGCAATCCAGCCAGGGCTTTATCGTGTTGACGTCTCCATTGAGTCAAACGGTCAATACATCGATCGGCGTCAGCGGTGCTCGACCTTGCAGGTCGATCCTGGAAAGTTGGTACAAGGAGATTTCTATATGGATCATACCTGGCGCATGTCCTGATCGTTGAAACTCTCCTTGCTGATCCGAAAGGAAGATTCGTTTCCCTAGTTCATGACTCCGATGTCAGATAATGGATAACGATTGCGCTGCCCAACCAGGCGTTTAGCGTCCGCTAGAGGATGAGTGCGTGAAGTATGTTGCCCTCTCGGCAGCCCCCGATGTCCGGCACATTTTGCACTCAGACGAGGTTCGCGATGCGGCCGCCGTTGTGCATCCGTTCGAAAAGAAGAATTCCTACTTGGCCGCGCCGCTGCGCACCATGCGCTCCTCCGTCTTGGAATAGAACGCACCACAGCCATCCGAAGGGGATCCTCAAAAAGTTCAAATCTCGCACCGGGAATACTTTTCTGCTCCTGAAATTGCGGCACCAAATCCTTGGTCGCGCCTACGATCAGAGTCGGCTTGTTGATTTCGCGATTGCCGGCCGGCTATCGCTTGTAAAGAATAAGGTGCTCAGGTGCCTGCGTTTGAAACACCACACCGGCAACGAGAACCGGATCCAGGCCATGGAAGCCGGAACACCGTATGAGCAACTACAAGAAGCTGGAATCCAAACTGCTCGACTCGACGAAATCATTCGGCAGAAAGACCCTTCCCTCAAGGAAGTCGTGGAGCATCTCTCACGCGGAGAGGTAAAGGAGGCAATCGAGAAGCTCGATACACAGGGCCGCGTCCATGAAATTGCAGATCCTATCGAACGCCTCAAAGCAATCTCCCATGAATACGCGAAGCAGCCTGAAGGAACCCTCGTTGTCTCACCCGACAACCAGTCGCGCATGGAGATCAACCGGATGATCCACACGGAAATGCAAAAGACCGGCCAAGTGGACCCCAGGGAGAGAAACGTGAGAGTGCTGGTCGCCCGGCAGGAGATCACCGGCGCAGACCGTCAGTGGGCCAAGCAATATGAACCGGGCAACATCGCACGCTACACGAAAGGCAGCAAGACGCATGTCATCGAAGCCGGAGAATACTCGCGCGTGGAAAGTGTCAATGCAAGAGAAAATCTGCTCACGGTCCGGCGCGAAAGCGGTGAGAAGATCAGCTACGATCCGCGCCGCCTGCAAGGTGTGACGCTCTACCGTGAAACGGAGCGGGCCTTCTCCAAAGGCGACCGCGTGCAATTCACCGCGCCAAACCGGGAGCAGCACATTGCGAATCGTGAATTGGGAACCATCGAGAGAATCGAAAAGAACGGCAATCTGCAACTGCGCATGGATTCAGGCCGGCGTGTCACATTCAACCTGAAGGAGAATCCACATCTCGACTACGGCTATGCGGTCAACAGCCACAGCAGCCAGGGACAAACTGCCGACCGCGTTCTCGTGCACCTAAACACCGAGCAAGTGGGAGAAAAACTCATTAACCGCCGACTAGCCTACGTGGCCGTATCCCGTGGTCGCCACGACGCCCAGATGTATACGAACGGCAAAACTCATCTTGCGGAAGCACTTAGCCGAGATTCATCGCACCGAATGGCATTGGAGCCGAGCGGTGAATCTATATCCTCCGCGCAGAAGATCGCGCCGTCATCTGCACGAAGTCAAGTACACGAACACACAAAGGCAGAAGGTCATAGCATCAGCAGATAGCTATAGTAAAACCTGAGGGACGTTGAGCCTCCAACCCTCACGTCTGGGACACCATCCGGTCGGCCAGGCGGGCGAACGCCTCCCATTGGCTCGCTTGCCATTACTTTACACTCACCAAAATATTGCAGCAACTGTGGAACGCAATGACCCGCCCTGTTGATCGCAACGGTCTTGGGTTGATCGTGAGTGAGGCCGAACGAGAAGTTGAGGCCATTGAGGCATTGGGTCCACTTGGCTGGCGGTAGGCTCCGTTCTCAGCAGCTATCCCCCTGAGCTCCGTTCGTTGACTTGCCTCTGCCCGCAACCTAAGATGAGCGCCGAATGGCAGATTCTCAATCACTTCTCGGGCAGACCATCTCGCACTACCGCGTTATCGAAAAGTTGGGTGGCGGCGGCATGGGCGTCGTCTATAAAGCCGAGGACACGCGGCTGCGCCGGTTCGTGGCGCTCAAGTTCCTGCCGGACGCGCTTGCGCGTGACTCGCAGGCGCTTGAACGATTCCGGCGGGAAGCACAGGCGGCATCGGCGTTAAGTCACCCGAACATCTGCACTGTTTACGACATCGGCGAACAGGACGGCCAACAATTCATTGCGATAGAATTTCTTGATGGCCAGACCCTGAACCAACGCATTTCCGGCAAGCCGCTGCCGCCAGAGCAAGTGCTGGAGTTGGCGATTGAGATTGCGGACGCGCTTGATGCGGCGCACTCCAGAGGAATCGTCCATCGCGACATCAAGCCTGCCAACATTTTTGTCACCGGTCGCGGACACGCCAAGATTTTGGATTTTGGGCTAGCGAAGCTGCTACCCCCGGGCGGTGCCGTCAATCTTTCGACGATGCCCACAGCGACTGCAGGTCAAGCGCTCACCAGCCCTGGATCAACCGTGGGCACGATGGCCTACATGTCGCCCGAGCAGGCACGCGGCGAGGAGCTGGACGCGCGGACGGATTTGTTCTCCTTCGGTGCCGTGCTGTACGAGATGGCAACGGGCCGAATAGCATATTCAGGCAACTCTCCCGCCATAGTCCTCGATGCGATTCTCAATCGCACACCGACTTCCCTAGCGCGCGTGAATCCTGACCTACCGCCGGAACTGGAGCGCATCATTGCCAAGGCGTTGGAGAAGGACCGGAAGCTGCGATACCAGAGCGCCGCCGAGATTCGCACAGATTTGCAGCGACTAAAGCGTGATAGCGAATCGCGGCGAGCTGGAGCCGCGAGTTCGGGGATGTTGACCAAACAAGTTCGGTATCCGTGGAGCCGAACCGCGTGGACGGCAGGTTTGCTCATCGCAGTCGCGGCAGGTGTGTTGATCGCATTCGGTGTGGGCGTCGTCCGGTCCCGATCTCCTGCGGCTAAGCACGTCACCCAGCTTAAATCGGTAGCTGTGCTCCCGCTCGAAAATCTGTCCGGTGATCCTTCTCAGCAGTATTTCGCAGATGGGATGACAGACGAGCTGATCACTGACTTGGCGCAAATCAGTGGGCTCCACGTAATTTCGCGCACGTCGGCGATGCAATACAAAGACTCAAAGAAATCCCTTCCCCAGATCGCCAAGGAACTCAACGTCGATGGTGTGATCGAAGGCAGTGTGGAGCGCGTGGGAGACCGCGTTCGCATTCGTGCGCAGCTCATCGATGCGGCCACGGACAGGCATGTGTGGGCCAAGAGTTACGAACGGGCACTCAGCGACATCCTTGCCATGCAGGAGGAAGTTGCTCGAGGAATTGCAAGTGAGATTCAAGTTGCGCTGACGCCAGCAGAGCGCGCTCGGCTGACGGGCGCCCGGGCTGTTAATGCGCAGGCTCACGACGCTCTAATCCGGGGTTTGTACCTCGACAATCAAGGTGAAACCCAAAAGGGATTTGATTCGCTTAAGCAAGCAGTGGCAATAGACGGTGGCTACGCTGCTGCTCACGCTGCACTGGCACGGCTTTATATCGAACTCGGGAGTAATTCTGTTTTACCTCCACAAGAGGCTTACCCCAAAGCGAAATCCGAGGCCCTCCGCGCGATCGAGCTGGATGAAAATCTTGGGGAAGCGCACGAGGCGTTAGCCGAACTACACCACTACTACGAATGGGATTTCGCGGCCGCCGATAGGGAATATCAGAGAGCGCTCGAGTTGAAGCCAGGCGATGCCCAGATTCTCACCAAGTATGCTTATTTTCACTGTCACATAGGAAGACACGACGATGCGATCAGAGAGTCGAAAAAAGCGCAAGATCTTGATCCCCTGTCGCTGCTGATAAGAACGAACCTCGCAGTCATGTTGCACTACTCCCGTCGCTACGACGAAGCCATCGCGCAATATCGGAAAGTGCTTGAACTCGACTCTAAGGACACGACGGAGGCTCGTTTTCAGCTTGCGCGGGTGTACATGACCAAGCGAATGTTTCCCGAGGCGCTTGCTGAAATTGAGAGGATGCGAGCTCCTGATCCTGCCAACCTAAACCTCATGTCTCTACTCGCCATGGATTACGGCTTCGAAGGTAAGAGAAAAGAAGCAATTAAACTCATTTATGAGCTGAAGAATAGGCGACGGGAGGAATACGTTCGTCCTTACATCCTGGCAGAGGACTATGCAGCTCTGGGAGAGAAGGATGAAGCGATGGACTGGCTTGAGAAAGCGTATGAAGAACGCGACGATTGGATCAACTGGATCAAGGTTGATCCAAACCTAGACGTATTGCGTTCGGAACCACGTTTTGCGAGCCTTCTTCACCGCGTCGGCTTCCCGCTCTAACGAGATTTACAAGTAGGCATGCCAGGTCTGATTGAACTACACAGAGGCTGCATCTGGTCATCCCAGCCAACGCGACTTTCTTCATCCTTCCGTGTTTAACCACACAGGCGCAAAGGAATCGCAACCAATTCAGGCCACCCAGCTCTGAACGCTCTTCACGGACAAAGCGGTTCTCGCGCTACTAGAGCTTCGCCTTCAAAAGTAAGCTGGGGGAATTATGAAAAACAAATACTTCATTCATTTGCTGTTCGCAGTCGTTCTATTGGCGATTCCCACCACCTCCTCCATTGCCTCCGCCCAGGTGGTCTTCGGTATTTCTGTCGGTTTTGCGCCTCCACCGCTTCCCGTGTACGAGCAGCCCATTTGTCCCGGAGATGGCTACATCTGGACTCCGGGCTACTGGGCTTACGACTATGATGACGAGGACTACTACTGGGTCCCCGGAACCTGGGTCATCGCGCCGCGGATTGGATTCTTGTGGACTCCCGGCTATTGGGGCTGGGGAGACGGGGGATACTTTTGGCACGGTGGATACTGGGGTGAACACGTCGGCTTTTATGGCGGCATAGATTACGGCTTCGGTTACGGCGGGTTCGGCTACGAAGGCGGACGCTGGGATCATGATCGCTTCCACTACAACACCAGCGTAAACAACGTAAATATCAACGAGGTTCACAACACCTACAACTCAACCGTGATCAACAACAATATCAACGTTAACCGGGTCAGCTACAATGGCGGCACTGGCGGAATCCATGCCAATCCGACGCCCACCGACCTGGCCGCCAATCGCGAGCGGCACTTGGCTGCGACCTCGGTGCAGGTCCGACATGAGCACCTCGCCAGCGTCAATCGCGCCCAATTCGCCGCAGTGAATAGCGGCCGGCCCACCATCGCGGCCACCGCCCGTCCCGCAGTATTCTCCGGACGCGGCGTCGTCGCAGCCACCGCAGCGGGTGCGCGGCCAACCAATAACACAAATCGCCCGGCGAACTCCGCTCGGCCGAATTCCCCTGTCACCACGGCCCGCGCCACCAACAACTCCGGACTCCCCTCAAGCAGCACCTTAGTCAACAACAATCGTGCGCTCCAGAACCGCAACGCTCAACGCGACAATGCCTTCGCGCATTCGCAAATTAACCCGACCCATACCCAAGGCAGGTCCCTTGCCAACCAGTCGTCCGCGAACCGTCCGCCCAGCAGTGCACTGCGTCAACAGCAGTTCAATACACAGCGCGGCGTACCGAACAACACGCAAAGCAACTCGCGGCAGTTCGCCGACCGGCCAGCAAATTCGTCGGCCCCGGCGCAACGCAGCGTACCGAACAACACGCGAAGCAACTCCCCACACTTCGCCGACCGGCCTTCGTACTCGACGTCGGCCCCGGCACAACACAGCGCATCGACCAACGTGCAAAACAATTCTCGCCAGTTCGCTAACCGGCCATCGTATTCGTCGGCCCAGCCGCAACACAATAACGTTGTGCGCCAGCAGCCAAGTTCGGTGTTCCATCAAAGCTCACAAACCAGTCCCACGTTCCGCCAGAACACCTCGCACGTTGCGACGCAGGCTCCAAGCCGTCAGTACGCAACTCCGCAGCAGCATGCGGCCCCGTCGGACTCCAGACGTCCCTCTCGGCCACAGTTTGCAGGTGGGCCTAGTCAGCAAAGCGTTCCGCAACGATCCACTCCGCAAAGTCAGCCGCACACCGACTCACGCCCTACCGGCGGCAACAGCGGAAGGAATCACAGTGGCGGTCGCTGACAGGTGCTGGTTACACAAACGAAGTAGGCTCGACTTGGCGTCCCCAAGACGTGCTGGAGTCGCTGTCAGTTCTGTTGGCGAGATCGCCGGGACAGAGACAGTAGACTGGCATGGCATACTAACGCTCCAACTCGATTACGTGTCCTTGTAGTTGATCCGCACGGAGCGGAATTGGTTCTGGTGTCTTGCCCCAGCAAACCGTCAAGGGGCTGAAGTTGTCGTAGATTTAAAGAGTGGGTCCGCGACCACGTGCTAAGTCCTGATTTAACGCGGTTCACGTCCATGTGGAATCCACAGCGAAAGGGCATCCTGTCTCTGGCGAATTGTCAATTCAGCTCGGCCTACTATCATCGCTGGATGCCCGGTGTGTTCAGCTCCCCCATTCTCCTGGTCTCCGCCCTCTTCCTGTTTGCCGCTGCGCGTCACTGGAAACCCGTGGCCGGTTCATCTCCCCTCGTGGGAACCTCTTAGCTACGTTACTCATCGGCACGAAATATTCAAGAGATAACAAATTGATGAAACTTGGGGAAACTCGCCCATGCCAGTACTCGTCTAACCATCAAAGTGAGTTAAGAATGGCTTCGCCGTCGCGGCCTGCCGCCCTGTCGGTTGCGACTAGTTGCGTTTGATACCCCAGGAGGGCCCGTGAAATCTGCCACCTCGCTCTTTCTTGCTATACCCAATTCTCGTGCTTCCAAGTCTTTACTAGCCATCAGCGTGACGATGCTGGCTGCGTTCGCAATAGGTTGTGGCATGAACATGTCTAGCATTCCTCCGACACCGCAAAACACGTCGGTTACGGTCATGGTTTCCAGCACGGCCAACGATCAGCTCTCGCAAATGAACGTCACGTTCAACAGCCTCACGTTGACCAGTCAATCCGGAAAGACCGTCAGTGTGTTCACGACGCCGCAACAGGCCGAATTCATCCACCTGAACGGTACCACCGAGCCTCTGCTAACGGTGAGCGTCCCGCAAGACACGTACACCGCGGCGTCGGCCATGGTTCCGTCCGCTCAAGTTACGTGCGTTATGCTGCAACCGAACGGCGGGCTGCTGACGGATGAATTTCAGTCGAATTTAGCGCCTGTCGCAACGCTGTCCTTGCCTGCGCCCATCCGCGTCACGGGAACTGCGATGGGGCTGCTGTTGAACCTCCAAGTCTCGCAATCCGTGATGCCGGCGAATTGTCCTCTCACGTCTGCGAATCCACCGGTAAACGCGGCCTTCACCGTTACGCCCGTTACGCTGACCTCCTCGCCGACAAATCTGCAAAACGGCAAAATGAGCAGTCTGGTCGGACAGATTTCTACCCACGAATTTGACTGACGTGAGCGGCCCGGTCATGCAGGTTGCCGCGTCTGTGCCGGCCCTGTTTACCTTCGGCCGGGAAGTGCAAGGCTTTTTGTTTCCGGGGGACCGTATTCTCGGCGCCGTCGCTTTCAGCGTCAATAACAGCGTGGCTCAAATCTCGCCCCGCTTGACCAACCTCCAGACTCTTCCATTCGCCCCTGTTTTCACCACTGCCAACATGGTCCCGGGCCAGAGTGTTTCCTTTAGCGCTCACGCTCTCACGGAACAAGGCGGTCCCACTTATATTCCAGCCACAACGATCACGCTCATGCCGCAAACGATCAACGGCATCGTCACCGCCAGCGGCAGCGAAGGCAGCTTTACGACCTTCACGATCTCGCTCGCCCCCTACGACTTGATCCCCAACCTCGCGGTGCAGCCCGGTCAGACCAGCCTGCTCACGAACCCCAGCACCGTCGTCGTCTATGTGGACTCCAGCACGCAACTGCTCAACGCCAAGCAACTGGCGGTGGGCTCGGTCGTCCGCTTCAACGGCCTGCTGTTCAACGACAACGGCACGCTGCGCATGGATGTTGCCCAGGTCAACGACGGCGTACCCCAATAGCCACCCCAATTGATGGGCTTGTGTAAACTCTTCGAAGACGGGGCGTACGCGCACCAGCGCTTGAACCTCGGTCCGAAGGGGAAGGCTCATGGACGAAACGCCAAGGCTGCCAACCGGACCTCGAGAAACTCCCGACCAAAAAGTTCGGGCAACATGGTATCTGGATCCCCTGGAGGTGTTTCGGAGTATCGCCCGGCCAAACCTGCGCCTTTCGTTCTTTTGTTTCGTGAATCTCCCAAAAAAATGCATATGAGTATCCAACAGGTCCGGTGGATTTTCGTTGCGGTCTTGGCCCTCAGTTGCGTGTATGAAATCCCCAAAATCGGTGTGTCGGCAGAGCGGACCCAACGTATGACACAGGACATAACGGGTGAAACAAACAGAAAACCAACAGCGTAAATATAAAAGCAGCGTCCGAGGTGTCGGTGCCAAATCTGCACCGTCAGGAGATGAGATGAAATTCCGCACTATCGCTTCCGCAGTGGTTCTGATGCTGGTATTCACGGTGGTTTTCGCGCACTCTGGCAGTCAGAATTCCAGTCAAACCCCCGACAAGAAAGGGGAGCAGGCCGCACAACCTAATCCGTTCAGCACGTTCAACAAGTTCGCTTACGCAAGAGTTAAGACTATCCTCGTCAGTTCCGCTGAGAAAATGCCCGAAGAAAATTACAACTTCAAGCCGACTGACGCCGTTCGCAGCTCTTGGTAGAGTGCCTTGGAAAGGCTCACAGGCTGTCGGCGATACATGTGAAGGAAATGGAGCTTGTGTTTGATTCGGATCCACAGGTCGAGCATACGTCCGATGGCAAACCTAGGCGGACCGAAAAGTTGCTGCTGACTCGGACGAGCTCACAGAAATGACGACAGTTCGAACTATGCAGTGAGGGCTCACACATTCGATCAGCGTCCGGCGGTGATCGTTCGCTGCGCTGGTGCGCCCGACGTCGCGCGGGCGCTTGAATTCGCCCAGAACCAGAATTTGCCGCTGGCGGTGCGTGGCGGAGGCCATAACCGAGCCGGATTCAGCGTGTGCGATGGCGGCGTGGTGATCGATCTCTCCGGGATGAACCGGGTCGAAGTCGACGCAGGCAAGCGCGTGGCCCGGGCAGAGGCAGGTGCGCTGGTACACGACCTGGACCACGCAACACAGCGCTTCGGCCGGGCCACGACGTCGGTGCTCGCGATACGGCACTAATAAATTCCTACTTGGCTTCTGCCTCGATGAAGATCAATTCGGAACTGTTTTGTACGGGCAGCGTCACTTTAAGTCCCTTCCCCATCAGCTCTCGGGCCGTCACTTTCCGGTCGGCGCTGCTGCGATCATAAAATTTGACCAAATAGCGGCGCGATGCCTGCAGTCCCTTAAGCACGAAGTGGTGCGAATTCTCGCGTTCGATCGTTCCCCGGAACGCGTAGACGACGCCACGCTGCCGTTCAGGATCCCAATATTGGATGCCGTCCCAATGAACACCGTCAGGCCGTGCGGAGACATGGTACAAACTCGCATCGCGAATCAGCAGA
>Ga0210410_10002338_pt1 | contig 17045 bp, 18 predicted proteins | sample IncBWC4MmetaG_FD_161058 | JGI IMG/M metagenome (GOLD analysis project Ga0210410, IMG submission 161058) | Forest soil microbial communities from Barre Woods Harvard Forest LTER site, Petersham, Massachusetts, United States - Inc-BW-C-4-M | ecosystem: Environmental > Terrestrial > Soil >... | reverse complement strand
GGCGGCGGCGATGCTCTAAACTGACATACAAATGTCATCAAGCCCCTCCTCCGCAATACATAAAGAACCCGGTCAAAAAAAAGGACGCGAAGTGGAATGGCAGCTGGCGTGCACCGACCTTGGCTCGGTCCGCCGCTGGTTGGCGGAGCACGGCACCATCGGCGGGCTGGTTCTCGAACCGCGCTCCACTTTGCAGCTCTTCGATACCTACTTGGACACGGATGACTGGCGGATTCATCGCGCGGGCTTCGCGCTGCGCATCCGCTCGGGGTCCGGAAAGCCGGAAGCGACGCTCAAGTCGCTTCATTCCGCCAGCGCCGAGTTCGCAGATCGCCTGGAGATGAGCGAAGCGCTGGAGAACTCCGAGAGCGAGTCGATTCGATATTCGATTGGGCCCGTTGGAGCGCGCGTGCAGGCCGTAAGCGGTGCGCGCGCCTTGCTGCCGCTGTTTGAATTACGCACCTCGAGGCAGAGATTCGCGATCCGCAGAGAAGACCAGGTACAGCAGCTGGGCGAGATTGCCCTCGATGAGACCATTATTTCGCGTCCACACGGCGCGCCGCAGACCAGCCTGCAGCGGGTCGAAGTGGAAGCCCTCACGGAGGCTCACGAGCCCCTGCAGTGGCTGGTGCAGACGCTTCGAAGCGACTGTGCACTCGAGGCGGCGGCCGACACAAAGTACTCGTACAGTCTCAAGTCTGTGGGCTTGGCGCCGCCCGCCTCGGAACTCGCGCCGACGGCGGTGGATGCTTCGATGACTATTGGCGAGGTAGCCGTGGCGAACCTCCGTCGCTACTTATCCGACTGGCATCGCCACGAACCCGGTGCCCGCAAGGGACAGGATCCGGAAGAACTGCACGATTTGCGCGTTGCCGGCCGTCGATTGGATGCCATCCTGCACCAGTTTCGCTCGTCACTGCCCGAATCCTTTCTGCGCATTCGGACGACCCTTAGGACCGTCCTGCGTGCTCTCGGCCACGCGCGCGACCTCGACGTCGCCCTGGGTGAGCTGGAAACTTTTAGCCGCGAGTTGCCGAAATCGGATCGGGTCAGCGTCGAACCTTTGCAACAGCACCTGGTGGCGGAGCGCGGCCGGGCTCGCGCCCAGATGTTGCGTGTTTTCGATTCGGTTTGGGTGCAGAAGAATCTGCAAGAATTAACAACGGTGCTGGCTGCGAACTCCGCCGCATCCCATCGGCCATCAGCGGAGTTGGCGCTGCACGCGGCGCCGGAATTGATCCGGCGAAGATACCAAAGGTTGCGCAAGCGCGCGGATCGGCTGACTTCGGATTCCTCCGTGGACGAGTTTCACGAGGTCCGCGGCCAAGTGAAGAAGTTGCGCTATGTGCTGGAAGCAATGGCGGCCATCTATGGGAAGCCTGCTGACGATATGCTTCGTGCGCTGCGCCGCTGGCAGGAGCAGCTCGGAGTCCAACAGGATGCCGCCGTAGCGAGCCGTCGCCTGATCGCTCTCGCCAGTGCAGCTCCGGAGGGCATTCCCCCCGACACGCTGTTTTTGATGGGGCGGCTTGCGGAGCATCATGCTGCTGAGGCTGTGCGGGCTCGAAAGCAGTATGCAAATGGATATCGAAAAATTCGCACAAGATGGAAGAGGCTGCGGATGAAGTTCGACGGTTCCGCTGCACAGGACGCAGCGAAGCCTTCCGCCTCCGGGCCCTGAAGCGATGGAATTGTTGATCATCCGCCACGCAATTGCATTTGAGCGCGATCGCCATCGTTGGCGCAACGATGGCGCGAGGCCGCTGTCGCCTGCCGGGATGAGGCGGTCGCGGAAAGCGGCTGCCGGCCTAAAAGAGCTCAGCAAGGCGCCGGATCGCCTTCTGACCAGTCCCTTAATTCGCGCCCGGCAGACTGCGAAGATTCTGACGGAGGTAGCCGGCTGGCCGCCGGCCGAGGAGGCTCCCGAGCTGTTGCCGGGTGAGGCCGCGCTGGCGGTATTGAGCCTTTTGGCCAAGGATCGCAGCCGGCGGGTTGCGCTCGTCGGTCATCAACCGGGTCTGGGGGCACTGCTGTCGGCTTGCCTGCTCGGAAATGACGCGGTTGTATCCATTGAAATGAAGAAAAATGCGGTTGCATGCGTGTCGTTCGAGGGCGCGGCACGCCCCGGCCGTGCAGTCCTCAATTGGCTGGCCACACCGCGCATGTTGCGCGGGCTGCGACACGCCTGAACTTGCGCGAGACGGGAGTACATTGAGCGAATTACCCGATAATTTGGTGATTCCAAATCCCCCGGCTCCCTCCCGAGATATCCGGGTCCTAGGCACCGCCCCCAAACAAGCCGGCGCGATGAAGATAATCGCGGTTACCAACATCAAGGGTGGGGTCGGCAAAACGACCACGGCCGTCAACCTTGCGTATCTTTGCGCCGCGAGCGGTCGGCCCACTTTGTTGTGGGACCTGGATCCTCAGGGTGCCGCGACTTACACGCTGAGAGGCGAAGCGTTCGAAGGCGCCACCGCAAAGAAATTGTTGAGCGGCAAGCGTCAGTTGCCCGAACTGATCCTGTCGACCGGATACTTGAATTTGGACCTGCTGCCGGCGGATTTCTCGTATCGCAATTTTGATGTGCACCTCAGCGAGCGAAAGCGGCCCACCGAACGGCTGTTGAAAATGAGCCGATCGTTGCGCGATGTCTATTCGGCGCTAATCCTCGATTGCGCGCCCGGCATCTCACTGCTGTCGGAGAATGTGCTGCGCGCCGCGGACGCGCTCATCGTGCCGCTGCTCCCGACACCATTGTCGGTGCGCATGCTGGTGCAGCTGCGGGACTTCATCGACGGCGCAGGCTGGTCGGACTTGCTGGTTTTGCCATTCTTCTCAATGGTCGATCGCCGCAAGTCGCTGCATCATGAGGTTATGGCAAATACTCGCGAGCAGTTTCCAACTATTCTCGCCACCGAAGTGCCGTACATGAGCGAAATCGAGCGAATGAGCCTGCGCCGGGCGCCGATACCTGCTTTCGCCCCTAGGAGCGCGGCGGCGCAGATCTATTCGACCCTTTGGGCGGAGGTGCTAGCGCGAATGGCCGCGCTGTCGCCGGCGGCCGCCCGGCACTGAATTATCTCCGGGGCTACTTTAGGTGCTTGGCGAAGAACTCCAACGTGCGGCGCCACGCGAGCTCGGCAGCCGCGGCATCATGCTTTAAGAACGGCAGGTTCTTCGAGTCCGCTGTCTCGTTGGCGAAGGCATGCTTTGCGTGATAACGGTGGAACTCAAATGCGATCTTGGCATCGCGCAGTTTTTTCTCCAGCTCGTCGACCTTGCCGATCGGAAACGCCGTGTCCTCGGTGGCCCAGTGGCCCATCAACGGCGCCTTGATCCGCGTCGCGTCGATGTATTCGAGCGGCGGATAGCCGTACCATACGACCGCTGCATCCGCCTCCGGCACATTCACCGCTGCCAGCAGCGTGAGCGCTCCGCCCATGCAAAACCCGGTGACGCCGACCTTGCTGCTGCCCGAGGCCTTCAAGTGCTGCACGGCGCCGCGCACATCCTGACCGGCGGCCAGCGCAAAGTTGAGACCTTTCATCAGATGTTCGGCTTCCTTGGCCTCCAGGGCGACCTTGCCGCGATAAAGATCCGGCACCAGGGCCCGGTACCCGGCTGCCGCAAACTTGTCGGCGACGCCCCTGATCTGATCATTGAGTCCCCACCATTCTTGTATGACGATGATGCCGGGCGCATGTCCCGCGCTTGAGCTTTCGGCAAGATAGCCATTCACGCTCTCGCCGTCCGGACGGTGATAACTCATAGATTTGCCCATTTTGTACTCCTCGATTCTGCGTAGTCGTTGTATGACCCACTAAGCTCAAGGCGCGGGGTGTCTCGGCAACCGATTTTCGATAGGCACTTCGAGGTCCGAAAACGGCGAGTATTTGCGGCGCCATTTGATTATGCTGGCGCCATGTTACTCGATTCAAATGCTTGTTATCGTGCGGTGCGGGCCCGCGACACGCGCTTCGACGGACGCTTTTATGTCGCGGTTGCCTCGACCGGCATCTATTGCCGTCCGATATGCCCGGTCCGACCGCCAAAGCGGGAAAATATGCGTTTTTATTCCAGTGCCGCAGCTGCTGAGGGCGCAGGATTCAGGCCCTGTCTGCGCTGCAGACCGGAACGTGCCCCGGGTTTGGCGTCCGTCGATGCGGTCAGCCGCCTGGTCGGCGCCGCCATTGCCGGCATCGAGGAGCATGCGCTGTCGAGCGCGCATGTGGGAGAACTGGCCGCATCGCTTGGCATCAGCGACCGGCACCTCCGTCGTGTCACCCAGGCGGAACTAGGCGTATCGCCGATTGAGTTGGCGCAGACGCAGCGGCTGCTTTTGGCCAAAAGGCTGCTGCGGGAAACAGCGCTCAGCCAAACAGAAATCGCATTCGCCAGCGGCTTCGGCAGCGTGCGCCGCTTCAATGCGCTGTTCAAGTCCCGCTATGGCTTGAGTCCGCGCGCGATTCGCGGCAAATCGAGCGGTGTCGAAGCTTTGAGCGTTCAACTGGAATTCCGGCCGCCATTCGCCTGGGACACGCTGCTGGCCTATTTGCGTTTGCGTGCCATTCCCGGAGTGGAAATGGCCGATGCGACGCACTATCGGCGCACCGTTGCCATTGATGAAGCTTGTGGATGGATCGCGGTCTCGATGCACAAAAGCGGCAGCGCGCTGAATGTGGAAATATCGCCTTCGCTGACTCCGGTCATCGGTGCGGTGATCGCAAGAGTCAAGCAGCTGTTCGATCTGGGGGCGATACCCGATGCCGTAAGTGGATTGTTGCGCAAGGATCCCATTCTTGCCGCGGCGGTGCGCCGGATTCCGGGTTTGCGTGTGGCGGGGGCATTCGATGGTTTCGAGCTTGCCGTTCGGACCATCCTGGGGCAGCAGGTTTCAGTGAAAGGAGCCTCGACGATTTCAGGACGTTGGGCCGACATTTTCGGAGCACCCATAGCTACCCCGTATGCGGAACTGAATCGCTTGTCGCCGGGGGCCGAAACCATGTCCGCAACGGCGGCTGCCGATATCGCCGCGCTCGGCATGATCGGCAACCGTGCGCGATGCTTGGTGGGCTTGGCAAAAGCAGTTGTCGAGCGGCGAGTCGTGCTGTCGTTCGCCGCCAATGTCGAGGAGCAGATTGAAAGTTTGCTGTCGTTGCCCGGCATCGGCCCGTGGACCGCGAATTACATCGCGATGCGCGCGCTGCATTGGCCTGACGCATTTCCGAGCGGCGATCTGATGCTGATGAGAGCTGCGCAGGCGACGCAAAAGCAATTGCTGGCTCGGGCCGAGGCCTGGCGGCCGTGGCGCGCATATGCGGCACACTATCTATGGCAGTCATTGGGAGTTGCTCCATGAATATCTTTTGCTTTCTCGACAGTCCGATCGGACGATTGACGCTCACATCCGACGGCACGGCCTTGACCGGTTTGTACATGGGCACGCCCAGCAAACGGCCGGACTTTGGCGGGGAGTGGGCGCAAAACGGCGCAGCGGGAATTCTGCCGACGGCCGTGCGCCAATTGAAAGAATACTTCGCCGGCTCGCGGCGCAAATTCGATTTGCCGCTGCGCATGGAGGGCACTGCCTTTCAACGGCGGGTGTGGCGCGAGCTCACCGAAATTCCCTATGGTGAGACTTGGAGCTATGGCCAGCTGGCGAAACGCATCGGCAATCCCAATGCATCGCGTGCGGTGGGTCTTGCCAACGGCCGCAATCCCATCGCCGTCATCGTTCCCTGTCATCGGGTGATCGGCGCCGACGGATCCCTGACCGGTTTCGGCGGCGGGCTGCCGCGCAAACAATGGCTGCTGTGGCACGAAGGCCTGCCGGGCACGCGCCCGCTTGCATTGGGAGGGGTCAGCCGCGAGGCCGTCGCCTAGATCAGCGGCCAGGTAACGGTGAAAATGACGCCGCCGCCATCCGGCCGATTCGCGGCCACGGCGGTGCCGCCGTGAAATTCGGCGATGAGACGTACGATGTACAGGCCCAATCCGAAATGCGGCTTATCGTCGCGGCCTTGCCGCTGCTCGAACATCGATTCGAATAAATGGCCCATGAGTAATTGGGGGATCGGAGGACCGTCGTTGCCGACTTCCAGTATGTAGTTGGCTTGATCCCGTGCCAGCCGCACCCTGATCGCGCCGCCGGGCGGGCAGAAGTCCACGGCATTCTCGATGAGCTTGTCGAGCAGCTGCACCATGAGATCGGGTGCACCGCGTGCGAAACAGGCATCTTGCGGCAATTCGAGCGCCATGCGCGCATCGGGGAAGCCGTCGCGATAACCGGCAACCGCCGATGCGAGCAGATCCCGCAAATCGAAATTCACACGCTCCGATTGCTTGATGCTTTCTTCGACTCGTGCGGCGGCGCCCAGCGCGCTCAAAATGGATTGCAGCCGGGCGGTGCCCTCGCGCGCCCGCGTGATATAGCGCAGCTGGTCGTCGCGCAGCCCCTCGGACTCCAGATTATCCAGCGAGGAACGCACGATGGTTAAGGGCGTGCGCAGCTCGTGGGATAATTTTCCGCCCAGGGTGCGCAAGTACTGCGTATGTTCGTTGAGCCTTGAGAGCAGCCGTTCAAAGCCGCGCGCCAGCGCGCCTATTTCGTCGGCGCTGGCTGATTCGGGCATGCGCAGCTGAATTCTTCCATCGCTGCCCACGGCGCAATCGGCGGCGGCACGCAGCCGTCCGATGCGCAGGCTGAGCCAAGTGGCAAATGCAAACATGACGATGACGCAGAAGGCGGTGGCCAGCAGCGTGAGATTGAACAACCGCGTCAGTGCGCGATCGCGCAGCGCGAGCAACTGATCTGCCGCTTGTTCCAGAACCACCGCGCCATGTGTGTGTCCGTCGATTGCAATCGGCGCCGCGGCCATCAACAGCAGCTCCGAGCTGCCGGGGCGAAGCGCCCACTGCGCGTGCGGATTTCCATCGAGCGCAGCACGCACGCTGTCGCCGCTTACATGATCGGGTGCCGGCGTGATCAGCGGCATCGCCGACGTGTCTATACCTAGGAAGTACCGGTACCATGTGGAACCCGACTGTTCCGCATCGTATGGCCGGTTTTCTCTCAAGCTGCCGGCACTGCCGAGCTTGAGTGTATTGGTGTCGATCACGGTGACCCGGGTGCCGTCGCGGATGAAGGTCGACAGCAATTCATCCAGCCCGGCGGTCGCAAAAAACAGCCGGCCGCCGAGGGGGCTCGCCTGCGGCCCGGTGCCGGCTCTGCCCTCGCCGCGGCCGTCGATCGCTTCGACCCAGAGGCGCGATCCTAAGAAGCTCAAGGGAATGCGGGCTTCCAAGTGATAACCGGCGGAAGTCTGCAGCCAAAAGGCTTGGATGCGAGGCTCTGCTGCGATCCGCATCGTACCATCGTCGTTTTTCACAACGCTTTGCGCGGCTATCAAGCCCGGCGCGCTGGTGGCGAAGAAATAACTTGCCGGCGCACCGTTCGCACCCTGCAGGTTAAGATCGATTCGATCGAAACGGTCCCGATCGGGGCGTCCATTATTCGGCTGCGCATCGAAGTGCGCATCGTCGACTTCCGCATATAGATACAAGTAGCGCTCGGTGGAGCCGGCCTGAAGCCGGGCGTGGTATCCGGTGCTGGTGGGCAACGGCAAAGGCTGTGCCGCGATGCCCCAATCGTCGCGATAGCCGTCGAGCAGAGGCTGTACGGGCAGTGGGTATACATAAAGATCCCCGGCACTCGCCGAGAACGCCTCAGCCTCGTTGCCATCGTGGAATACGCGCTGCGGCTGCGCCGACAAGGCATTGGCAATGGTGCCGGCGCTCGCCAGCAAGGATTTCTCCTGCGAATCGCGCAGCGCGCTCTCGAGCTCGCGAGCGTATTGACAGCCCGCCCACGGCAGCACCAGGGAGGTGAGCGCGACAATCAGCAGTTGCAGTCGAATGCTCACTCGACCCAGCGATAACCCATTCCATACACGGTCTGAATGGCATCAAAAGTGGAATCGATGTGCTGGAACTTGCGGCGCACTCGTTTGACGTGCGAAGTAATGGTGTTGTCGTCCAGAACCACGTTGGCGGCGTCCATCAACTGCTGCCGATTCTTGACATGTCCGGGATTGCGCGCCAGTGCATGCACGATCCAAAACTCGGTCAATGACAGAGTGACCGGGACGCCGTTCCAGGTCGTTTGCATCTTATCGCCGTCAATCGACAGGGCGCCGCGGCGGATGATTTCAGCGGCATTGTCGGGCCGGCGCAGGGCATCGATGCGCCTGAAGAGGGCCGCGACTCGCGCCGCCAAGTGCGGCAGGCTCACATCCTTGGTGAGAAAATCATCGGCGCCGAGCCGCAATCCGGAAACCGCATCGAGTTCGCTGTCCCGAGCGGTAAGAAAAATGATCGGCAGCTCGGCGGACAGTGCTCGCAGGTCGCGGCATAAATCAAAGCCGCCCTCCGCTTCGTCCTCCAGCGAAATGTCGATGATGGCAAGGTCCGGCAAGCGGGTATGGAAGGCCTGCATGGCCAGTTTGCGATTGCCGTAGGTCTTCACGGAATAGCCCTGGCGCGAGAGCGCCGCGGCGTAATTCTCGCGCAAAGCCGGCTCATCCTCGACTACGGCGATCTGCTTTTTCATCGTTGAATCATAGCTTAACGCGGGCAATCGACCGATAAATCGCTTGCCATCATTTGCCACAATCAGCCTGCAGATTGCCATGAGTTCGCCCCTGGAATTGATGCTTCGCGCTCGACACTGGCCTCGTAGTCAACGAGGAGATTCCCATGTCGAACTCTTTTCTATCCGAATCAAGAACGGCCGCCGGATCCTGGCGCGAGGCCGCATTGAACTGGCTGGCGCTCGGGCTGCTGCTCGCGGCGTGGAACGCGTCGGACAACGATGCCGGTGCATCCGCATCCTTGCGCCCAAGACCAGAAGCCTTGCGCGGCTACGATTATGTGTCGGTGCGCGCCGCGAACCGACTCAAGGAGACGGGTTGGTAGATAAATATCTTTGCAAGGTCACAAAAGCGTCAACGTATTGTAAAGCTCTCTACCTCTAATGACGTGGCGCCATGCTCGCCACCGATACCCACAAACAAATACTGATCGTCGATCGGGATGTTGCGTCAATTGAGCCGCTGCGCCAGAAACTGGGCGAGGCGGGTTTCGTCGTGCGTGCAATCACCGACGGTTCCGCGGCCCTGTCCGCAGTTGCCGAGCGACCGCCGCACTTGCTCATCATCGACTGGAATATACCGGGCTTTGCCGCGCTCGAGGTGATTCAGGGAGTGCGCCGCGCGCGCGCGCCGCAATCCATCCGGCTGATCATTTTGTCGGCTTTGGCGGGTGAAGAAAATGTGGTGACGGGCTTGAACTTGGGCGCCGACGACTACATCACCAAGCCGTTTTCATCGCGGGAAGTGGTCGCGCGAGTCTGCGTGCTGCTGCGCTGCCACTTGCACCAGAGCAATCAGCCGGCCCTCGAGTGCGACGATCTCGTGCTCGACGCGGCGACCAACCGGGTGACTGCTCAAGGCAAATTGATGAATCTGCGCGGCGTCGAGTATCGTCTGCTCGAATTTCTCATGGCGCATCGTGGCAAGACGTTCAATCGCGCGCAGCTGCTGAACCGGGTATGGGGCGGCGATAGCGAGGTCGACGAGCGCACGGTTGATGTGAACGTACAACGATTGCGAAAAATCTTGAGCGAAAGAGGATATGAGGCCTATATCCAAACCATCCGCGGTTTTGGCTATCGATTCGCACCTCCCGGCAATGGCCACGCAGCCAATGGTCATCCGGACTGAGCACTACGTCACGTTTCTGTTGTTCCACGTTATGTTCCACGGCTAAGTTCCTTTTTTGTAAGCAAATCTTCTTCCCCAAGTCATCCAACCGTCATAACGGATCGCGATATTGGTGCGCGACGGAAGACGTCAGGAGGACAGGAAATGGTGGAGCGTAACGCCCCCTCGCCGCTTCGATTGCGAACAGTCTTCATCTCAGACATCCATCTGGGCTTTAAAGGCTGCAGCGCCGAATTGCTGCTCGATTTCCTGCACCGGGTTGAAATGGACACTTTATTCCTGGTCGGCGACATCATCGATGTCTGGAGCATGGAGAAAAGCATGTTCTGGCCGCAGTCGCACAACAACGTGCTGCGCACCATCCTGGGCAAAGCCAAGCGCGGCACCAAAGTAATCTTCATTCCCGGCAATCATGACGAGGTGTTTCGTGATTTCGACGGCGCGGTGTTCGGCAATCTGGAAATTCACCGCGAATACGTCTACGAGGGCGCAAACGGCCGGCGCATGCTGGTGATGCACGGCGATGAATTCGACAGTGTGGTCAAATGCAGCCCCTGGCTCGCCAAGCTGGGCTGCACCCTCTATGACATCCTGCTGGCTGCGAATCCTTACATCAACTGGATTCGGCGCAAGTTCGACTTGCCGCACTGGTCCTTATCGATGTACCTGAAGCACAAGGCCAAGACCGCCGTGCAATACATCGGCAGCTTCGAAGAGTCGGTCGCCAAAGCGGCACGCAAACGCGGCGTCGACACGGTGGTTTGCGGCCACATTCATCAGGCGGAGATGCGTGAAATCGAGGGAATCCTCTACTGCAACGACGGCGACTGGGTGGAGAGCTGCACATCGCTGGTCGAGGACATGGACGGACGCCTGCGTTTGATCGATTGGCCGAAAATGCGCGAGCGGACTCAGTATCTGCCGGTCAAAGAGCCCGTCGTGCAAGCAGCGTGAAGAAATAAGGTTGCTATGCCTGAGAAAACTTCGCCCAGTGATCGAATTGCCATGCAATCTTCACGGTCCTGCCAACTCCAAGGCGCGTAATGGCGGCCCAGGAGTAGACATGCACGAAATGTTCGAAAATTGGAGCCTGCCTTGGCAGACGCTGCAACGAAGTTTGGCTGAAGCGTTCGGTGCGGAAGCTGAAGCGAGTTCGCGAACTAGCGTAAAATCGCCGAATCTGCAGAGGACCGCTCCTGCCACCAGTTGGTTGGTTCGCGCGCGCAGCAGTGCGCTGCAAATTCATCGAGCGGGACAGTAGATCGCCCGTTTACTTTTTCTGTCGATCCCTCGTCCGATTCAAGGCCTCCTCGCGAGGCCTTTTTTTGCGCTGCGCCCGGGTGCGGCGCAGCGGCACGCCGTACCAAACATTTAAACGAACTGCCGCATAACTGTCCGCCAACCGTCATGTTGGCGAGGCAGCATCGGGACAACCTGGAACAGGAGGAAACCGCCATGAGCAGTCTCGATCTCGAGCTCGACAACCAAATGAGCAATCTGGAATCCGAGTGGCGCCAGGCCTACGAAGCCGGCAATGTTGCGCGGGCCGATCTTAAGGCACTCGCAACTAGTCCCAGGGTCAAGCCGTCCGTCATCGAGCAGGCGCGAGAACGCGTGAATCGCAGCGAAGCTTTGAAAGCCCGCATCATGGCCAAGATCGAGCGTCTGGAGGACAACTTCCTCGGGCGCGATTCATGACTCGCCGCTACATGGATGGCGAAGCCGCCGCCGAAATGCTGGAGCGCCGCTGGTTCGCGGCCTTCAAAGCCGCTTCTCTCGCGCGCGCGGAATGCGAAGCATTGGTCGAAGCACTCGAGATGACCGAGGCCGCCTGGGGCAAAGCCCGCGAGCGCCTCGCCAAATTAGAATCGCTGCGCGACGCATTGGGCGAAGAATTGGCGGAGCTGGACGGGCAGCCAAACGAAGCCATTCTCGGGACGTCCGAGCCGGGGCAGCTGTCGGCGGCTTGAACCTCAATCTCGCGCTGCGACTTGCCTACCGGGCGTCAACCGAGCGCAGTCGACGAAGCCGCTCGAGTAGCACGAACCATAAAAAGAGCGGAGCCGAGACAAACGTTCGGCGCCAAAGTCGCTTGGGTTCTTTCGGCAGACGGTATAGCCATTCCAATCCCAGATCACAAACCCACTGCGGCGCTCGAAGCGTCGCGCCGGCATAATAGTCGAATACGGCGCCAATCGACGCAATGACCGGAACTTCCAGCACTGCGCTATTCGACGCCACCCATTTTTCCTGTTTGGGGGCAGTCATTCCAACCCACAGAACGTCCGGTTTGAATAGATGGATCTCGTCGAGCATCTGCGCATTTTTTTCGCTGGACCAGGATCCGAACGGCGGCGACAGCATTTGCACCGCGACCCTCGGGTAATCGCGATTTACGCGCGACGCCAATTGTGCGAGTACAGCCTCGCTCGAGCCAAAGAAAAACGCCCGGCCGGCCGCGGCATCTAATGTCTTCATTATTGAACTGAAGAAATCGGACCCCGTAATGCGTGGTCCCACCGATACACCGGAGATAGCGGCGCCCCACTGACATCCGACGCCATCCGCGACAACGGCACTCGCGCGATCCAGAGCTTCGCGAAATTCCGTGTCGCTTCGCGCCACAACCAGAGAGTGCGGATTGGCGCAGGCAAACACGAATTGCCCACTCTGATCGGTAAACGCCCCCTCAGCGGCCGCTACAAGTTCCCTTAGGGAGCGAGTCCCGATGCGTACACCTAAGAGTCTGCCACGGTCCACACAACACCTTTGCAATGATTCTGCAATGCCGGTCTTGTATACCGACAGCAGGTAATCACAAGAATGAACTCGACGTGCGCCATTATATCTGCGGAAAAATGACAGGCAGACGGGCGGCTGGCAATTAGGCCTGCGTAAGGGAGTCCTCCCTTGGCATTCATCAGAATGGTCTATATCACCATACTCGAAGCGGCTACTGAGCTATGAAAGTTTTGCTCGTCCACAATCAATACCGTACCGCGGCGCCCAGCGGCGAAGACGCAGCCGTGCGCGACGAAAAGCGCATGCTGGAGAAGCGCGGAGTACAAGTATTTACTTTCGACAGGTGCAACGACGATATCGACCTGTCTTCGTTCGTGGCTAGAACGGCCGTGGTAGCCAATACGATTTGGTCGCAGCGGTCGCGCGCGGATCTGCGCAGAGTCATCCAAACGGTGCGCCCCGACGTCGTCCACGTGCATAACACTTTCGCCATGCTGTCTCCCAGCGTGTATGGCGCCTGCAAGGCCGAGGGTGTTCGGGTGGTACAAACGCTGCACAATTTCCGTTTCTTTTGCCCGGCAGCTCTGTTTTTGCGCGACGGCAAGCCATGCGAGGAATGTGTCGAAAGAAGCTTGCTGCAATCGGTGCGGCATCGCTGCTATCGAAATTCCGCAGGCGCGACTGCGACATTGGCAGCGATGCTTGGGTTGCATCGCGCTATCGGTACCTACGCAAATCACATTGATCGTTACATCGCGCCATCGGAGTTCGCGCGAAGCAAGGCAATAAAAGGAGGAATTCTAGAGCACAAGCTCGTCGTGAAACCCAACTTCGTACCTGATCCGCCCCCGCCCGGCCGCGGCGGTGGCGGATACGCCGTTTATGTAGGCAGATTGCTGGAAGGCAAGGGTGCCGACATCCTGATTGCGGCGTGGCGCAGTATGCCGTCCATAAGGCTAATGGTGGTGGGAGACGGCGCACTAAGACCGCAACTCGAAGCGATGGCACGGCGTGAACGTATGAACATCGAGTTCGTGGGCACGCAGCAACGGGTAGCCGTCCTGAAGGCAATTGCAGACGCCGAACTGCTTATCATGCCTTCCGTATGTTACGAGACTTTCGGGTTGGCGGTCGCAGAGGCGTTTGCCTGTGGCACACCGGTGCTAGCGTCTCGCATCGGTAGTCTTGACGAGCTCGTGAAGGAAGGCGTAACAGGCAGAAAGTTCATTGCCGGCGATCCGCAGGATCTGGCGAAGGTGGCGCGCATCATGTTGGCCGACGAAGTCGCTCTACATCGCATGCGCCTCCATGCCAGGGCGTATTTCGAGGCGAATTTGACTGAGGAACAGAATTTCTATCAGTTGATGAAGATATATGCAGACGTCATCGGAGCGGGTCCACAAGCCATGATCAACCGCGGCTGAACGAGCCTGAGTCGAATAGATAGGACTGCTCTTCGTGACGGCTGGAGGATCGCTATGCATCGCGTGATAAGCAATTTGGCGCGGAAAGTGGGTTTATATGGCCCTTTGCGGACATTCAAGAGCCGAATAGATCGTGTCAGGCCGCAGAATGCCCGGCACCGTCATCTGGCGCAGAAATTTTATGGCCAGTTCTTCGGACCGGGCGACCTCGTCTTCGACGTTGGGGCAAATGTGGGCAACCGCACCGAAGTATTTCTTGGCCTTGGCGCGCGGGTCATCGCCGTGGAACCGCAGCCGCCTTGCCAGGACGTCCTCAAACGATTGTTCGAACAAAACCACCGATTTATGTTGGTTCCTGAGGCACTTGGTGCACAGGCCGGGGAAGCGCAGATGTTTGTGGGTGATGCGTTGGTGCTTTCCACGCTCTCGTCCGAGTGGTTATCTAAAATGCGCGAGAGTGGCCGATTCGGCGAACTTGAATGGAATAAGACAGCAACAGTGCAGGTCAGAACAATCGATTCGCTGATCGCGGAGCTAGGCGAACCCGCATTTTGCAAGATTGACGTCGAGGGCTTCGAGTTAGAAGTAATCAAGGGTCTCAGCCGCCCGCTGACAGCATTGTCGGTAGAGGTGGCCTCAGAGCATACGGACTCGATTATTCAGGCACTTGATCGCCTCGATGCGCTGGGAAATTATGCGTACAACTACTCGATCGCAGAGTCCATGGCAATGTCCATGGATCACTGGGTTGACGGAACGCAGATTCGTAAATTTATTTGCTCGGAACTCGGATCGAGCATGTTCGGCGACGTGTACGCTCGCCGAAAGTCGTAAACATGCGGCGCTTGCGCTGCTAGATCAAAAATGAGCGCTGACGATCTGCCGAGCACCTACCTAACCTGTGCCGCTAATTTCGGCACAAGATTGCTAATTGTCATGGTTCTGCTGCTGCATTGCAGATTCGCATTGGCGGCGGAATCGGTTGCGCCAGAATGGCTGATCCCGGCCAATGCGGATGTTCCGACGAGATTGACCTTGCACGGCGCCGCCACGGTTTTGGATGAGAAAATCGAAGCGGCGCTGCGACTGACGGGACATTCGTATGCGGAGTGGCAACTCAAGCAGCAGCTAAGCACCGATGAGGGCACATTCAGCATGTGGGCGCGTCCGCTGTGGGCTACGGGGGACCAGAATTCCCACACCTTTGCGACGTTCAAATGGTCGGGGCCGGATAACAGCTACTTTGCCTTGTCACAAGGATGGTGGGAGCCGCAGGGTCGGCAAAAACTCTATGTCGTATTGAGCAATCAGGAATTTGCGTTCTGCATGATGCCTTGGACCTTTAACTACACTCTTTATTTGCAAGACCAATGGACCATGCTTGGAGTCACCTGGCAGTCTGGAAATCCAGGCTACCTGCGATTGTTCGTCGATGGCAAGAGAATTTGCGAACGAAAGCTCGCATTCTCCGGCGGCCGGCACGCGCTCAATCCCGTGTATTTGGGAAGCGATCGCGGCTCGACCGTTGAACCTCGGGACAGGCTCTCGGATATGGACATCCGGCACATAGCTGCCACGCCGCGGGCGTCTACTGACGAGGAGATGCACGCCACCTACATCAGGGGTGGTGGCGTTGATCGCAGCAAGTGGATTCTAGCGCTCGCGTCCAATGATCCTGCAGGCGATGTTATTCATGAGCGCAGGCTGATCCTGGATGAAGATACCGCGTGGACATCTTCGAGAGGCGAAACGCAGCGCAGGATCAGACGCATCAAGGCGGCTGGATTCAACGTGTACGCGCCCTGCGTTTGGGATGGGGCGCAGGCGTTTTACCTGGCAAGCGTTGGCCCGGTCTCTTCGGCCATACACGATGGCGCCGATCCTCGACACGATCCATTGGAATACTTGATCGCCGTTGCGCACGCCGCGGGCATTGCGGTGCACCCGTGGTTTGACATCGCTCGGCATGCGCCAGGGTCTAACTTCCCAGACGTCTATTTGGCGGGCGCGCCTAAAGATGCGTTCAATGTGCAAAGCAAGCAGTTTCGCGATTTCATTGTCGCGTTAGTTGTGGACGCCGCCCGGCGCTATGATGTTGATGGGATCAATTTGGACTATGTAAGAGCTATCGGCCCTTGTTCCAACAAAGAGTGTCTTGAGAATTATTATCGCAAGTTCGGGCGATCGTTGCTGCAAGATTGGAAAGCTCAGGAACATGGGAAAACCGTTCCTTCTTTGATCGAATGGAATCGAAGCGCCATAGCGGATATCGTGCGGCGCATCTCGTACGGCATGCGTCGGGTCAAGCCTAACACCATCCTTACGATCGATACCGTTCCCTTCGACCAATCTCGTCTGCATCAAGGGTTGGACGAAGACGGTTGGCTGCGCGCCGGGTTGATCGATGCGCTGGTCGATATGTCCTACGATGACCCGATCGACATCGATACTTTGGATCGCGCAATGAAAATGTTCACGCCGGCGCGTCAATTGGTGGCGGTTAGAGATTACGATCTCTTCGGCGACACAGCGGTCGATCGTTCAGGCGAGGTCATGTCCGACTACGTTCGACTGATTCGTACACGCTGGCCTGGCGCAGGAATTGCGGTTTACCACTACCCGCATCTGAGCAGCGAGCAAGTGCTTTGGCTCGGGCGCGGCGTGTTCGCACAAACTGCCACAGCGGCCTGGGGACAATGATCCATGCAAGAGGCGTTGCTTTATATTGCCACGTCGCTATCGATGGTTGCTCTCGTGTTGCTTGTTGCGAAGCCATTGTGGGGAGTAATGGCGATTTTTCTGGTCAGACCCCTTGTGGATGCGACGTGGGCGCAGCCCTTAATATTCGACTTCAAACTCACTGAGCTTCTCAGCTCCTTCGTACCTTTAATCATTTTCGTTCGGATGATTTTCGATGACGGCACTCGTCGGCCGCTGCGGAACATGCCGCTGAAATGGATTTGGTTCGCATGGAGTGTGGACGCGGTAGTGTTTTCATCCTTGATCATGTTTGAATCCGATTGGCGCATCGGACTCTCGGTGCTTATGCGCCATCTGAACGGGTTGACGGGTTTTTACATGCTGCAAGCATACTGCC
>Ga0210410_10002337_pt1 | contig 17048 bp, 17 predicted proteins | sample IncBWC4MmetaG_FD_161058 | JGI IMG/M metagenome (GOLD analysis project Ga0210410, IMG submission 161058) | Forest soil microbial communities from Barre Woods Harvard Forest LTER site, Petersham, Massachusetts, United States - Inc-BW-C-4-M | ecosystem: Environmental > Terrestrial > Soil >... | reverse complement strand
CCACCTTCAAGCTTCGACGACCTCCCAATTCCACGAAGGTCCGGGACCACGACGGTGTGATCCTTCATGAGATCCGCGGCCAGAGGAGCCCACGAGTCGCTGTTCTCCGCATATCCGTGAATAAGCACAACCACCGGGCCGTTTCCTCCCCACCGCACGAAGATATCCGATGCTTCCGGGCTGTGAATGGTCTTCGCCTGAAAACTGGATGGCAGAGACGGTTGCGCATGACTGCAAGTCGCAGCTACAGCGAACAAGGAAATGGCGAGCAGACGTCGGATCATCGATCCTCCTTCAGTGGACGGTAGGTCGGCAGGGAGACGTCATTTGGAATGTTTCGTGCAAAGAGATACTAGACCTTTTTCGTCCGGTGCGTTGGGCCTGAATCGTCGGCAAACCGGAAGTTGGCCAGAAGGGGCCTTGGGGGAACGCAATGGTGATCTCAAGCCGACCTTCTGGCCCGGGTGGCTGCCAGAGCGGACGTCTCCGTGGCCATGTCCAGGTCAATGAGCGATATCGGGGAAGTTACAACAGCTATCCGACGTCACCGCCAAAATCGAGGAAACTGGCATCAACGCCACCTTGCAAATCTGAGCAACGATTACCCTGGGAACGTCGCCTATTCCCAAATGAGAAAGACTCCTTCATAATGCTCCTCGCGGAAGGCCGTTCACTTTCCGACGGAGGTGGCTGAGCCATGCGAAGGCGTCTTCTCCTGTTCCTTTTACTCGTGATCGATGCCGGAATTCTGCTGGCGCAGACTCCCGGTATTGCGAGGCCGAGGGAATATCAGTTCAACCCGACGCAGGCGAGCCGGCCGTTTGAATCCGCGAACCCGAAGAAGACAGCGTCCGACGAGCAATCTCAACCCTCTTCCAATATCGAATCGTCGGTTCGTCCGGAGGATGCCGTGATTACGCTTCACGGAGTGTGCGCCAGTTCCTTGAACGGGACCGCGGAGAAAAAGGGTGAGTCTTGCACTACGGTAGTTTCGCGGGGCGAGTTTGAGCTCCTGTCGAACTCCATCAATTTGGCAGGAAAGCCCATCTCCATGGGGGCTCGTCAGACTCTCGCCAAAACGTATGCAGAGTATCTCGTGTATGAGCAAGCCGCTAAGAAGGCGGGTCTGGAGAACAGCGAACGGTTCGCGGAAATCATGCGATGGCTTCGGCTCCGCATGCTGACCGACTTGCTTAGGCAAGAAATTGTTGAGCAATATGGCAAGCCTTCTGAAGTAGAAGTCGATCGTTACTATCAGGGAAACACCGCTGAGTTCGAACGCATGCACATAGCGCGGATCTTAATTCCGCGGAATGTCCACGACGATGAGTCGGCGGAAGGAGACAAGCAGGAACGCGATAAGAAGCTCCTTGCGGTAGCGAACCAGGCACGCGACCGCGCTCTTAAGGGTGACAACCCCGACCAAATTCAGAAGGACGCGTACAGCGCGTTGAAGATGGGCGCTGCGCCCCCCACAGATCTCGGCAAGCAGGCAAGGAAAGATTTTGTTCCTGAGGAGTCCGCCGAGCTTTTTTCTTTAAAACCGGGCGACGTCAGCAAGGTCGAAACCGAATTGGCATCGTATGTGATCTACAAAGTAATCAGCCGGGAAACGCTGCCGGAGAATGAAGTGAAAGAGCAGATTGCCCGCGAGATTGCCCGACGAAACATTGAAAAAGCGAATCAAGCCATCACGCAATCCGTGCAGCCTGTGTACAACGAAAAATACTTCGGTCCCCCCGTCGCCGAACCGCCGGCGCCGGGCAAGGCAGCACACCCCTAAGCTGCAATTCGACTGGCGGCAAGGGTCAAGCTGATCCGTGGCGAACTTTCGCGCGTGAGACTTTCCATGCGATCAGCGCTCCCACCGTTAACAACACGACAACCAAAGCGGCCCAGTTCCTCACAGACTGTTTCGTGGGCGCCGCCGGCGGAGGCGTTTTCGCGTTCGCTCCGTTCGAGGCTGAGGTGGGTGAGGTCAGCGAAGCATCGGTTCGCGGAGCACCCACGTTTGCCGGTTGAGCGGGAAGATTCTGGAGAGCGGATTCGTCCGAGCCGCCAATTTGGTGGAACGCCCGAGCGAGTGCTCCGGTTCCCGAAATTGTGAAATCCAAAACATCGCGCGCTGCCAGCGAGTCGGTTTCTCGGATCTGCGCACCAGTATCGTCCGGCACCGCATGGAACTGGAGAGCTGCCCCAGGAGTAAAATGCATGGACATCGGCAACACAACAAAATTTTGTTTTGTGAAATAGCGGGCCGATTGCCGGAAGTGCAATTCACCGTCATACGGCAGTTCATAGGTGAGGACGTATTTAGTCAATCCCGGTTTCAGGGGAACGCCAAGCTGGAGCGGAGCATGTTCATCGGCGGGATCGGCAATCGAAAGTTTAGCGCCCTGCCCATCAGGCTCCGTGATCGTCACCGACAAATTGTGAGCTCCCTTGGGAAGCGACAGGTCGAAACTTTCTCGCTTGGTACTGGTACGCGGTGGCCAAGACTCGTTCTGGATAGCGTGCAACTCGGTCACTACCAGGTGATCGGCAGTTCGCGCTTCGAACTGGAAAATGCCAAGGTGCTCGCTCAGCCCCGCAACTCGCGCTGACCCATCGTAGACCGTGACGTCGGTGGCGAAGCCCAACTTCACTGCCTGCTGGTAGGACACTCCATCATGCACGAGACGAGCCTTTAACGTATCCGGTGACGTTCCAGCCGGAAGGTTGAGTTCAATCCGGAAGTCTCCATTTTTGTCACTGACCACGCGGCCCATTTCGTTGTTGCCAGCCATCACCACGATGAGGTCGCCGGGCTGAGGCTTTCCGTTGGTTCCGTTGTGTACGATGCCTCGAACCGTCTGTCCCGCACAACGAACCCAGCAGACGACTAGCAGCCAGCAAAATACTCTTCGCCAAAATCTCGCGCCGTGACGCGTTTCGAGCATAAAAATGTCTCAATCTTGGACGTCCAAAAACCAGACAACACTGAGAACAAACGACGTGATTATAAGCAAGATTATTTTGTTGACAAGGAAATTCCGACTCTCGTAGCATGCGCAGCCATCGAGGGCATCGCTGGAGTTTCCTGGGCTGAACACCCGGAGACTAATACTTGTCTCTCGCTGTTTTTAGGGGCCCCTGGCTTTATCCAAGCAGAAAGGAACCAACATGAAAGCCCCATTCTCCCTACCGGGCAAGATCTTCGGCGGGCTTGTCGTAATCGCGGCCCACTGGCTTGCTCTAACCCCTAACCTCACTGCCCAGGGCATCGACCCTGGACCCCGGCCGACGGGGAGCAATCCAGCCCCTCTATCCGTGTGTCAGGTAGTCAATGGTGTCACGAAGAAATTTAACACCTCCACCTGTTTCGACGTTGATCAACCTCGTACCAATACGCCGCCAGCTGAGGGCGCAGGGCAGATTATCGCAGGCGCGGGTAACTTGGATATCTTCTGGTTTCAGGCGTTGACGGTCTTTGCCAATACGGCAAATGTGACCCCTCTGACTCCCCCGGCGACATCCATCACCGGACTTGGCCCTTCGTTCAACGCGCTGAGTTGCTTCGGCTGCCACGCTCAACCGACGATTGGTGGTGCCAGCCCAGGGCTCGTCAATGTAAACGGTAACATCGAAGGAACCCCCCAACCTGGCGGCGGGCAATTCGCCAACGTAACCCAAAACCCCGAGTTCATCGCCGCTTTCGCCGATGGAGCAACCAATAGGTTGCCCTGTTTCATCGTCCCACCGGGTGTCGCGAGCAATGCCTGCAATATCCCTCTGGGTGATTTTCCAAAAGAAAACTTCAGCAATGGACCGGTGGAGGAGGTTCGCTTTCCTTTGGGATTCAACGCCTCGGTTACCGCCGACATAGATCCCGTAGATCCGGGCGCGGTTGCCAACCTCTATACCTTTACTGGGCGTAGCGATGAGAACGCCCCAGGATGCAATATCGGGCAAGAGCCCATCACCCAGGAGATTCAGGCGCAGAATGCCATCTTCCGTACCCCAACGCCAACCTATGGATTGGGGTTTGTGGAAAATACGTCTGACCTTACGTTAGAGCAGAACTCTGCGTTGAATGCCGTGGTAAAGGCCTCGCTGGGTATTACCAGCGGAGTGTTCAATCGCAGTGGGAACGACCGGACCATCACACGGTTTGGATGGAAAGCACAAAACAAGTCGCTCATGATGTTTGCCGGTGAAGCGTCCAACGTAGAAATGGGCGTGACTAATGAATTGTTTCCCAACGAGAGAACAACAGGCTCGGGCGCGCTCTGCACTCCGAACCCGCAGCCGGAAGATGAGATACTTCTCACCACTACCAGTCCGGGTGACGCTTCCCAAATCTCTTCGGTTCTTCAGAATAATGCCGTGTTCATGCGTATGAACGCCGCAGCCTCACAGTGCGATTTCGCCAGTGGAGTAACTGGGGGGTCTGCCAACTGTAACCCGCTCTCTACGAATGCACTGAACGGTCGGTGTTTCTTTGGAACCTCAGCTCCGGTTACGGCAGCTTGCCAAACCGTTACCGGCGGACTCCCTAACTTCGGCATTGGTTGCGTCTTGTGTCATTCCGACACTCTCACTACCGCAAACTCTAACCAACCCGGCCTGACCAATTTCACCTACCATCCTTATTCGGATTTCGCCCTCCACTCTATGGGGCAAGACGGTGATGGAGTGAGTCAAGGGCAAGCCGGCCCAACCCAATTCCGCACAGCTCCTCTTTGGGGCGCCGGGCAACGGTTCTTCTTCATGCACGATGGCCGGTACTTCGACCTTGACCACGCCATAAGGAACCACTGCCCAAGCCCTGACACGACAACGAGCAATGAGTCGTGCGATGTCATCACCAGCTACGAGAATCTGACCCCAGGAAATCAGACGCTAATTCTCGAGTTCCTACGATCGCTTTAGCGATGGGTTCGCGTCCGGGCGGAGGTCTCCGCCCGGATCCGATCCTCCCATCTTAAAGCCGCGCGCTGTTTTGCCTGCTGACGCTCGAAGATGCTCAGAGTTTTCGCAAGAGCCGCGACGCGGGCGACTGGGTTGGGTTGCAGCCAAGACGGCGAAACTCGGAGAGCTCTGTTCTATCTGTCCAGGCCTTCCTTCTCTTGCAGAAGTTAATGAATAGATAACTGTTGAAACATCGCGTCTCTGAGCTGACGCTGGCCATGCTGGTTGGTTATGGTTTTCGCAGGTCGGAACTTGTGGGCCTGGAGTTGGATGACATACAGGCGTCAGGGGCACTGGGCTCTGGTGGATCTGATCGGCAAGGCGGTCACATCCGCACCGTGCCCATTCCGAACCGGGTGAAAGCAGCTCTCGATCAATGGACACGAGGCGCTTTTTCTTGAGGCAAAATCTTTCGAGCGGTCGCCGGACGGGGAAAGGTGTGGGGCAGCGGCATCTCGCCGAACGTTGTCTGGTACGTGGTCAGAACCTGCTGCGAGAGAGCAGGCTTGGAGCACATTGCAGCGCACGACCTGCGGCGGACCTGCGCGAAGCTGTGCCATGATCGCGGCGGAGAACTAGAGCAGATTCAGTTCTTGCTGGGCCACGCATCGGTTCAAACAACAGAACGCTATCTCGGCTGCAAACAGAATCTCGGACACCCGGTCAACGATCTTTTTGACCTCGCAAAGGACGGCAGGCCGCATGAAAACGATGATGAATCTGCCCGAGCGAAAACCTCCGATCCAGTAGAAATGGCATCCCGGCCGGGGATAGAATGCCGGCACGGAGGATCGAACCACTGATCAGCCCGTCTGCGACTCAACACACCTATCCATACCAGAACGAACCGATTTGGTCGAGATCAGAAAAGATCATTGTAGATGCTCCAAGATAATGTCACCCCCTAAGTGCAACGAGACTTTGTCACCCTAGAGGGATGGTGACATTGAGTCAGAAAGAGTTGCAACGCGTGAAAGTGATTGAGAATGCAGTGGGCGGGCGGCTGAGCGTGAGCGAAGCGGCTCGACTGCTGCAACTGAGTGAACGGCAGGTGCAACGGCTCAAGCGGCGCTATCGTCCTGACGGCGTCGATTGGGTGCATCATGGCAATCGCGGACGGCCCATGCCCTGGGCTCTGCCGACGGCTCTGCGCCACACGATCCTGGAGTTGGCACGCGGCAAGTATCTGAACTTCAACGATTCTCATCTCTGCCAAAAACTTCACAGCGAGGAGAACCTCGTGGTCAGTCGCGAGAGCGTGCGCCGAATCTTGCGTCGAGCCAAGCTGGCTTCCCCGCAGAAGCGCCGTCCCCGCCAGTATCGCGCTCGCCGCTTGCGCCGTCCTCGCTTCGGCATGATGGTGCTCACCGACGCCAGCCGCCATGATTGGCTGGAAGGCCGCGGACCGGAACTCACCCTCATCGGCTTTCAGGACGACGCCACCAGCCAGATCCTCTCCGCTCATTTTCAACTCGAAGCCGAAAACACCCTCGGCTATATGCGCGCGGTGCATGCCATGGTCACGACTCATGGCGTGCCGCTCAGCCTCTACCGCGATCGCCACGGCATCTTTCAGCGCAACGATCCCCACTGGACCCTGGCCGAACAACTCGCCGGCAAACAGTGCCCCACCCATTTGGGCCGCGCTCTGGAAGAACTCGGCATCCAGCAAATTCCTGCCTGCTCTCCCCAGGCTAAAGGCCGCATCGAGCGCGCCTGGCGCACCTGCCAGGACCGCCTGGTCAGCGAACTCCGCCTCGCCCACGCTTGCCACCTCGACTCCGCCAACCACGTCCTCGCCTGCTTCTGCGCCGATTACAACCAACGCTTCGCCGTCCCCGCTCGCGAGGCCCAGCGCGCTTTCCGCTCCCTGCCTCCGCGCTTCGATCTCGCCCGCTGCCTCAGCTTCCGCTACCAGCGCGTGGTCGGCCCTGATCACGTCATCTCCTTCGGCGCTCGCTCCATCGCCCTGCCGCCTTTGCCTTCCAAACGCGGCTACGCCGGCCACACTGTCGATCTTCCCATCATTTGAATGGCTTGCTCTTGGTCTCTTTTAGAAAGCTTTTGCTTTTGTCTTTGCCCTGGCCCTTGCCTGTGCTGGATCCTTCCCACGCCCGCCCGGCTCCGCGCCTCCAGGCACAGAATCCAAAATCCCCGATGCCCCGCATCTACAACCTCGGCGGCCGTCCCGCTTTGGCCGCCCTCACTTAATCAGAAAGGGGTGACAGAGTCTCGTTGCAGTTAATACGACATTTTCTGGTTGCAACAACAGATCAGAAAAGATCATCGCCCGCAAAGCTTTCGACGCTGCTCTGGGTCAGGAGCTGCACGAAGTGATCCAGGAAGCAAAGCAGATGGCCAGCGAGATCCAGCAGTCGTCGGATCTGTGTGGACTTGGAAAGTTACCTGACCCAGCGTCGTAAAGAGATTGATCGAAAATACGAGTCTCGCGGTTCGCGACTTACAGATCTGTTGGGGAGACTCCTGTACGAAAATCGACTCGACGAGGAAGATCTGCGCGGGTTGCCGGAAGAGAAGATGAAATCAATCCGTTCTTTCGCTCAGTTTCTCAGAGACGGCGCAGCCTGATCTGCATTTGAGCGCTATGGCCCGATTTCGTCAGTTGAGCCGCATTGGTCCACCTTCCGCTCCGGATCGTACCTAGGGATTCCCCTAGTTGCACAGCCCTCGATTCAACCCTAGAGTTGTCGAAGCGAGTCTCTTCCTAACGTCGAGGCTATTCCTTGGCCAGGACTCGGCGGCCAGCGCGCAGAGCAGGTCAGAATCGACAGAAGAAACCTGAAGCGCAAAGCAAGGACCGCTAAGAGCGCCGGATGAGAGAACGATAGGGGCTGTAAGAAGGTTGTCCTAGGTTAAGCACTCAGATCCAAATTTCACCCGCATTCATTCACCCGCAACTGTCAATCAACCAACGTAACTCAAATCACAAAAGAGGAGATTACAGCCGACCGAGCTAGCTCGCTTGACAAAGGTTTGACTCGCATGTTAAACCGTTTGCGCATGTCGGCGACACGGGAAGCTTCCGTTCGGAGCAGACCATGAACCACTCCTCTCAGTACCTCACAACACCTAATGCCACCGCTACTGTGCCTCCATGTGATGTGGCTTTCAGCCAACAGACTGCCGACCTCCGAAGAGAGATCGAGGAGATCCAAGAGCTAAACATGATATACCGCTATCGAAAACCTCATCGGCATCGGGATCAAGTCGCCCACGAAAAGAGAAGGGCAAGACTGGGAGAGATCGTGCGGCAACTGGCCGTGATTCGGCCCAAGAGCCAGCGAACGATTCGTTCTTCAACTCCGTATACTTCGGCGCGACTTGGCAGCGGAGCTGGGACCAACAGTCCAGCTACCGTTTCACCATCGGCGTGGAAGGAACGAAGTAGGTTAGTCAACCTTTGACGGCTTCGGTTGCGGCAGTTCATTGGCTTGAAACCGGAGCCCGGATCTTCCGTTTTCATCGCGGGCTGGAAAAACGGCACGTCCCCTGGGCTCATCCATAACGTAAGTAAGAAGGAGCTTCAAGTGCGGGCGCTGGATCTAACCAGACTCTTTACCAGCGTTGGACTCACTTGACATTCGCGTTAGCGTCGGTAGGACCTTTTTCGAGGGCTACGAGCCCGGTTGGCCAGCACCATTCGGAAGCGTGGCTCAAGTGACCCAAACCAGTCAGACCCTCAAGGAGGAGATCCCATGAAAAAGATGTTTTTTGCAGCGGCGCTGGTCGCAGCGCTGATCCCATTTGCCTTGGCTCAGGACAACGGCCACCACATGCCTCAACCCAGCTTGGATCGCGAAGTGGATGTTCAAATTCCAGCCCGTCCCGCGGTTCTCGGCAACCCACCGCACGGTGAGTGGGGGGGGCCACCCTCGTGGTGTAAACCCTGCTTATTCTATGCTGGCGAATTTGATTCCAACGCCAGTGACGCCAATGGTCTCGCCAACGAGGTCGATGTCATCATAAACACCGGCGCGGCCACCTATCCTCCTTTCTTGGTTCCCAAGGGGAAAACTTGGACTGTGACCGGCTTGTTGGACGATGAATTCCTGTCGGCTCAGGTTCTCGACCCCAAGGCCACCCCGTACGAAGTCCGCTCGAAGATTCCCGTGGCTGGCGGCACTGGCGGCAAGGTGGTCTGCCATGGCCGCAAGCCAGGCAGTCTGGCTACAACCGGCTTGAGCGACTTCGGCTTCTTCGTTTACTCGGTTAAGGTGAAGGGGATCACGAACTGCGTCCTGACCACTGGCAAGTACTGGATGACCGTGATTCCCTACTGCACCAACACCGGCGACAGCAGCTGCGAGAACGGCTATCGTGGCTTTACCACCAACGACGATGGCGCAATGAAGCATAAGTTCGGAGGCACGGAGCCTGCGAATAACTCGTTCTTCAATTCGGTATTCTTCGGCGCGACTTGGCAGCCGAGCACGGACCAACAGTCCAGCTCCCGGTTCACCATCGGCGTAGAAGGAACATCGAAGTAAAACAGTAACCTTCGACGGCGCCGGTCGCGGCTGATTGGCTTAAAACCGGGGTCGGATTTTCCGGGGAGGCCTGAGGGCTTTTGAGCCCTCAGGTTCCTCCGTTGTCCTGTATCAAGTGAGAAAGCGGTTGGCAGGTCATCCTCCGCTTGGCTGACTTCGATGCACCTAGCGGCACGGTCCCTTGAGTACATGCATTTTCAAGATCCCCCAAAGAGAGACGCAAGTTACGCGTGCTAGGCTTACAAATTACTGTTGAGGATATTGGAGGCTCGTTAATCAAACGTCGGTTTGGTACCGTTACGTTGGATGCGCACAATAACTTCCGGCTGCTTTAGAGCTTGTGCTGGCCCTTATCTGCAGGAAGCCGGATTGGCACAAATATCGCGACGCTAAATCCCACTCAACGGGAATATACTGATGACTGCCCTGAGAGTTTTAAGCCCAACGGGGAGATTTTCCGCTGGGCCTTTTTGTCGTCTTACTTTCGGTTCGACGCTACCAAGACTCGCGTAAAGGCTTCGTCTAAGTAACCGCGCGGTCGGAATGCGCCCGGCAATACTCCTGAAGTCGAACATCCGATGAGTAATAGAAACGCCGCTTGTCTGGGGATCGGTGCTGACCATCGTTGTTTGGGCTTCCGCAAACTGAAAGATGAGAGGTAAATCGAAGTAAAGGTTCTGAGGCCTGTGCTTGTCGAAGTCTGCAGAAAGTTAGGTTTTAATCAAATGTCGCAACAATCCCGATTACGCTCATTGAGAGTCGGCCTGTTGTCAATGAGTGTAACGGCATTCTCATGGAATGCCATTACACTCAAAACCCCTTCAATAAGTGCTATCGGGATTTATTGCCATGAGCTAGCGTCCTGCTTTCAGTGACGTGTTTGTCCAGACTGCCACCCTGACTGCCACATAAACAGGAGCGCCATACACCGCGAAGAAGAACGGAAACCCTATTAGAACTGAGATGTGATCATGATCGGGATGCAGCAGAGCCGCTGGCATGTAGACAGCCCAAACTCCTAGTGGGAAGTATGGAGCGATTGGCACAGGCAGAGATAACGCAATCCATGTAGCCACAGCAACGAGCATCCAGTGACGGCGGGTCGGCGACGATGCGCTGCGAAATATCACCACAGCCAAGATCATCAGGGTAGTGACGCTAACTAGCTCTTGATACCGCAAGTTCCGATCAAGTAAGACGTGGAAGTACGAAGCTGGGGCGGTGATGCATCCGACGAAATAACAAGGCACAGCAACCGGAGCGGGTGGCCTGAGCACAAAGTGGAGGCCCAGTTCCTTCCGGTAGTCGAGTTCACGTTCGGCGGCTTGCTGCCAATTTGGAAAGAGGACGCTGATGCCGATCCACAGAACCCACACACCGAGCACTGCACGTTGAAAGCGGTTCACAATTCACATTTTCCGACAGGATGGATCACAATTCAAAGCAACGAAGGTAACTGTCGCAGCTGGGCGATGGCGCAAGTTTGCACCGTCTGTTCGCCGGAGTTTGGAGTTTTGAGCGTAATCGCGAGTAGAGGCGAGAAAGGGTGCAGTAACTGTAGTCTCCCTGCGGCTGACGGATCGAGCTTTTGCATGATCCGTCTCAATCCGGCCCGGCTTGGTTCTGGTTCCTGTTCCCGCTCATCGGAGCCGGACTGGCAGATTTCCCGCAAGATGAGGCAGCCCCTCTTTATTGGTTGGGCATGTAGGGTCACACGACCAGAACACATTAGGCGCAAGGATTCCGAGACTGAATTCATTTCCGCCCGCTGCATTCTTGGTCACAACCTCATCTGCCCCGAAGCGGTGGTTTCTGTTCGGAGGGCGGGATGGGCCGTTGGCCGTCGTCATCGTAAAACTTGCGTACCCACCTCCGGGCAGCGACTCGTTGGTCGCCGTTGGAACTGAACCGTGGCTCGCCGCGCGATACCGATAGAGGCGCATTCGTTGTGTACATGGCCTCATTCAGCTTTCCGCCGGGAGGTTTGGCCACGGCGAAAACCCCGAATGGCTGACCGTTCGCAAAGTCCACTCCGATGTAATCTCCCACCATCTGTCCGTTGTCGGAGGGGGCAATCCAACTCAAGCCCATCGGTCCGGCCAGATGCCTCCCAGCGGTCCAGGTGTTCCCACCATCATGCGAAACCGTAAAGCCTACTTCAAGTTTGCAGGAATTGCCGCACTGCGAAACCGGATAATAGTAATAGGTCATGGCCAGGTGTGCTGTCTTGCCGGAAGTAGCGCGATCCACACCCAAGCCGGGAAGAAAGTGATCGACCGTGCTCTTGGTCGGATCAATCGGAATCCGAGTCACCGCGCTCCATTTCGTTCCGTTGGTGGAAGTGCTCATGACGATGTCGTTCGCGGTGCATCCATTGCGAAATCGGCAGTCGCCCCAGACCACATAGACCTTTCCCGCGCCATCCACTCTGGCTGAAGGTAGCGGGCCGCTTCGCAAGCCGCCTTCCTCGCCCCAATAGTCGATACTGGAAACCGACACCAGGCTGTTCCAACTCTTGCCGCCGTTGGTGGAAGTGAAAGCACTGATGCCAATCCCTGCTTCGATCGGTACGACGACGGTCCCGTTGGGTTGCACCACCGGCTGGCCGCCGATTCCTCCTGCCTGATCAGCGGTTCCCTTGGCTGCTCCCCAAGTTTTTCCACCGTCGCTGGACGTGCTCATCTGAATCTGCCCTGTGCTAAAACCCAGATCCCACTCCACATAGCAGTTGCCGTAATAAGGACTGCTGGAGCTGTTGTCGCAGGTAATCCAGTTTTTGTCGTCGACACCCGACTGGTCCACCAGCACGGGGTTGCTCCAGTGAATGCCATCCGTGGAGCTACTTACACCCACGTCCACGCTGTCCTCGTTGGTGGTGATGGGGACGTAGTTAATCAACCACACAGCGTGTTTGGCGTCGTAAGCCACCACGGGATCGCTTGCCGTGTAATAGCTGCCGCCTTTGTAGTTCTGGGTCAGTCCCGGGAGATAGCCATGCTGCCAGGTTTTGCCCGCGTCGGTGGAGGTCGCAAATCCGATGTCCGCGCCACCGCCGTTAAACCAGCGGGCCACCTCAAAAGCGCTCACGATCGTGGATCCATAAGCGTAGGTGTGCGGTTCAACTTCAGTTCTGTGCTCGCTGTAGCTGTTGGTGAAAGTGTCAGTGCTTAATTTTTGCAGTTTCGTCTCCGCATGCGCGCTGCTCAAACCGGCGGAAACCGCCAGCAACATGGCGATCAGGCAAATTGCCGCACAATCGCGGAAAGCCAACTGCCACCTCTTGGACTCATTGCGACCTCCTTTAGCCGCCAAAAAACAGCGCCAATTATATGCCGTTGTCGCTTCAACAGTGGTTGGGGCGAAATCACTGACCCACAATTCCGAAACTCAAAACTTGAAAAACTAAAATTACAAAATTGAAAACAATAAAAAATGTTCTTGCGAAAGTCTGGCCGCTGCGAAGGGCGCAAGGGGGAGAAGATGAGCACTTCATCGTCGATTCACAAATGAACTAATTCACCTTTTGCGCCTCATAACCTCTTTTATGCGTCTTAATCTATCATCGCCAAATGGTTTACTTCGTAAGTGTAAGAGCAAACGCATGGTTGACACATTGAATCCGCGGCCAGCGTGACTTCGCCACGTGATCAGCAATTCTTGAGGCGGCAAGTCTTCGTTCCTTCGTCCAAGGCGGACTACTGCCGGTTAGCCCGTGATACGTCATCCGGACTTAGCCCCGGTGCGCGGCGCGTCCTCAAGGTTCTGGGCATCAAAGCTTTTGCGAGGGTTGGTTGCGACTCGGCAACTGCTGTGGCGGGAACGCTGCGGTATTCATGGTTGGCGGCTGCGACAGAGAGACGGATTCGGAGTCGGTTGGCAGCTGCTCACGGCCATGTTGCTTCTATGAGTAAACTATTCCGCGAGGAACGCTCAGCCACCGATCCGGAATTCTGTAAGCGGCTTGAGATTCTTCTTGTAACCGTTAGTAACGGCGTATTCCTTCCCACCTTTAACGCGAAGACCATACTTTCCCGTCGGGTACGACTTGATCTCTTCCACAAACGAAGTATTCACGAGCGCAGATCGCTGGATCCGAATGAATCCGTATGGCTTCAGCTTTTCTGCCACCGTCGTGATTGACTCACGCAGAAGATACGAGTCCGATTCCCGCTGCAGTGACACATAGTTGCCCTCAGCTTGAACTGCGATCACATCGCCAGGACTGATGAAGAGAATCCTTCCTTTAGCCTTGATCGCGATCATCGGGCCCGGACAAGACAGCTTCTGCAACTGCGGCAAAGCTTCGATCAATAGTGCGGCTCGTTCGGCCTTTGCTCTCCGGGAGGCGCGGTCCAAGGCTTCGTTGATCCTTTCGTACGAGAAAGGCTTTAGCACGTAATCAACAGTGTGCCTCTCGAAAGCTACAACCGCGTCTTCAACGTGTGCGGTTGCAAACACGATGGACGGCAACGGAAAGTTTCGTTCCCTAAGCTGATCTACCAGTTCGGTGCCCGACAGGTCCAACATATTGATGTCGAGAAGCAAAACATCGTAAGAGTCCGAGGCCAATTTCTCGAGCGCTTCGCTCGCATCGTTAGCCGAATCGAAATGCTCCACGTCGCTCCTTGCCGACAGGATATCCGCCAGAGCCGTTTGGGCCAGAGGCTCATCATCCACGATCAACACACGCATGGTTTCCATTCACCCTTATCTCCATTCCATCAGACGAAAACGTTTTGGCTGAGCGCTCGGGACCTGAGCCTTATGATTTCACCGTTCTTCTTCGCATGGGTCCTGACTTGAGTTCCCGTTTAGATCGGGAGTTAGTGGCCAGCCATTTCCGCCAGGTCCGCCGGCGTTCCGTCCGACCACTTGCCTACCGGAACGTCAATTGTGGTATAGCGGCCTATTTTTTCTTCGTGCGCGTCCAAAGGGACGTCATCCCCCAAATCGGATCCCAAGGCTTTAGGGTCGATTTGGGGGACAAAAAACATCACGTGGGGAAGCCATGGTCCTTTGATGCCGGCATTCAAATACCCTTGCTTTGACAGCATGTAGGACACCGAACCGGGTTCGGGCGTGGGCAACTCACCTTTCGCGATGCCGTCCATTATGGCGTCCTCTATCTGAGTGTTCGAACGTCCGGCAATCGCCAGTTCGGTCTTCTTGAGGTAGATCGGAAGGAAAGACCGCGCACCGGGAGCGCTCAGGCAGATCGGACCGTGTATCTTTGGATCCCAAAAAGCCGGATTGTTTTTCGGTAAGTCCCATGATCGTCCCACCGCGCATACGAAACCGTTCTTCCCCTGCACGGCCGTTTCATAGCCATGCCGTCCGAGGACCATCACCGTGGCGTCCTTGGCAACGGATGGCGGAGCCGCGCTGCGGGCCATGGCAATCTCCGCATGACGGTCCATCAGATATGGATCGATTGAGGCCATCGAGGTGGACGGCGCTGATTTATCTTGCGCCTGCAGAGCAGGGCCCATTGCAAGCGCCAACGCAAAGAATCCCAGTGCGATCATCTTGACTGTCTTTCGTTTCATGTTTTCTCCTTGAATTCTGGTGACGCAAATTTGTGATCCCGATTTCCATTCGCCCGAAACGCCTACTCAACTTCCAAGAAAATCGAGCAGCGCCTGGTTAAACTCTGCCGGCTTCTCGATCTGCGGAACGTGGCCACAGTGCTCGAACACGAGCAACTTGGCTCCAGCTATGCCATCACGAAGTTTCTCGCCGCTGACCAGCGGAATTAATGCGTCCTGCCGCCCCCACACCACCAACGTTGCCGCGTGAATGGAGGCCAGCTTTCCATCTTCAAATTGGGGCGAGGCAAAGCCGGCCACCGTGCGTTCGATCGTATATCCGTCGTTGTTGCGCATGTGCTGGGTGAATGCCTGCATCACACCTTCATCGCTCACCATCTTCTTGTCATAGAAAACCAATTCGATCAAAGTCCGCCAACCCGCCATCGTAGATGGATTCAAGTCGGGCAGAGGTCGCTGCCAGGTCAAACCCGCCGCATCCACCAGCACAAGTTTGTCCACGATTTCGGGATATTGCGCGGTAAAGTCCAAGGCGATCCATCCGCCGAACGAATTCCCGACCAGCGTCGCTTTGGCAATCTTCTCTGCCTGCATGAACCCGTGGAGGAAGTCAGCGAAGGTCGCAACCTTGTAATTAATGAGCGGCTTGTCGGACTGGCCGAAGCCGATCTGGTCGATTGCGTAGACGTGATACCTGGAAGCGAGAGCGCCAATATTCGCAAGCCAAAATTCTTTAGCCCCTCCGAGACCGTGCAGAAGAATCACCGTGGGGCCTTGGCCGACCTCGAAGTAGTGAATATTCTGCCCATACACCGCGGCGATTTTTTCCTGCGGCAGACCGGGGTCTTGTGAGAAGCCGAGCGGAGCTACTGCAATCAGCACCGCAGCGAACAAAACGGAACGGAGATAGAGCTTCATAGAGCCTCCTTTGATCTAAATCCCTAGGGAATCTTCTTTCCGAACGCCGACAGCGCCAGTTCCACGGCCAGATTGGCGATTCGTCGCGTGCTTCGCCATAGCGCTCAGCCATCCCCAGTCATAACGAGGCGTACCGTTCGACGAGTTGAGCCACGGCCTCGGGTTGCTCGTCTGCAACGTAATGCACGCTGTTCTTGATGACTTCAATCTTGACGTTTGCACATCCGTGATCCCGTAACGCTCCGGCAAAGCTCGGCATAAGCTTCTCGAACGGCGAGTTTTCTCCCGGAGCTAGCACCAAGGGCACACTGATCGCGTTTTTTTGCGCCGCGTTGAATTTCTCGTTCGCCGGAAAAGCCCGATAGATCTCCAACGCCGCGCGCAGATGGTCAGGAGCGGCATAAGCCCGGGCATAGCGGGCGACATCGGCGTCACTAAAGGTGTCGCTGTCGAGAAAATGGCGGAAGTAAATGGCTTCGCGGCCGGCAATCAGTTGCTCGGGCAGATCCGGTGTCTGCTGAAAATTGATATGCCAGGTAATAGGACTGGCTTTGACTTTTTCCCACGGACCGAAGCCGGGCAGTGGTGCATCAAGCATCATCACCCCGCGGATGCTCTCCGGATAACGGCGGGCGAAAGCATAGGCCACCATTCCACCAATATCGTGGCCGACAACGTAAATGTGCTCCAGATGCAAGCTTTCTGCGAGTTGATGAACGTCTTCCGCCATATTTGCCGCGTCATAACCATCGACCGTCGCGGCCGAACGGCCTATGCCGCGCAGATCAACTGCCACGACCGTAAACTGCTTCGCCAACAGCGGCATGACGCGGTGATACGCGTACCAGTCTTCGGGGAAGCCGTGTAGCAGGATGATGGCGGGCCCAGTCCCACCGCGAACATAGTAGAGGGTTGTTCGGTTCACCTGCGCAGTGTCGGAGACAAACCCGCCTCCCAGCGTCGCCAGTCCTGGATCGATCTGCTGCCTTGGCGATGACTTGCCTTGGATGACGGCGCATGCCGCCACCACAAGGACCGCCAAACGCTTCAAAATCCAACGATCATAGATCCGCATTTCCACTCCCTGCTGGCTCGACTGAAACCGCGGTCGCGCTCTTTCTCATCG
>Ga0210410_10002336_pt1 | contig 17056 bp, 29 predicted proteins | sample IncBWC4MmetaG_FD_161058 | JGI IMG/M metagenome (GOLD analysis project Ga0210410, IMG submission 161058) | Forest soil microbial communities from Barre Woods Harvard Forest LTER site, Petersham, Massachusetts, United States - Inc-BW-C-4-M | ecosystem: Environmental > Terrestrial > Soil >... | reverse complement strand
AGGCGCGGTTACGGACATCATCGAGTAAATTATGAGACAAGGCGACAAAATTCGCATTCGTTTGAAGGCGTACGACCACCGGATTCTCGATCAATCCACGCGAGAGATTGTGGAAACCGCAAAGCGCACCGGCGCCGATGTTGCCGGGCCGATTCCTCTGCCGACCACCATCAATCGTTGGACGGTGCTGCGTTCGCCGCACGTGGACAAGAAATCGCGCGAACAGTTTGAGATGCGCACGCACAAGCGCCTGATCGACATTCTCGAGCCGACGCCGGATACGGTGGACGCGCTGATGAAGCTCGATCTTCCGCCAGGAGTGGACGTGGAGATCAAGGCGTTCGGGCACGCAGGGAAGTAGTTGTAGCTTCTGAAAAAAGTTTTTGAGAGAGAAAAGAAGATGGCGGTCAACGGAATAATCGGAATCAAGTTGGGGATGACGCAGGTCTTCACCGACGACGGCGCGCTGGTCGGCTGCACTGTTTTGCAGGCCGGTCCATGTGTTGTCGTGCAGCGTCGCACCCAGGCAAAAGACGGCTACGAAGCCGCGCAGCTCGGCCTCGTGGAATTCGTCAAGCCGCAGCGCGTCAACAAGGCCATGACCGGGCATTTCAAGAAAGCCGGCGTGGCGCCCATGAAAGTTCTCCAGGAAGTGCGCATCGAGGAATCGAAAGACGAAACGAAGGTCGGCGATCGCGTACTGGTGGAGAATTTCAAAGCTGGCGAGCTGGTCGACGTCAGCGGCGTGACCAAGGGCAAAGGGTTTGCCGGCGGCGTTAAGCGCTGGCACTACCGCGGCGGCGATGCGACGCACGGCTCGATGTTTCATCGCGCGCCGGGTGGCATCGGCGGCAGTTCGTTTCCATCGCGCGTGTGGAAGAACCAGCATTTTCCGGGTCACATGGGCAACGCGAACCAGACGTCGAAGAATTTGAAAGTCGTGAAAGTCGATACAGACGAAAACCTGCTGCTGGTGCGCGGCTCCGTGCCGGGCCCAAGCGGCGCATACATTTTTATTCGCCGGGCGAAAACCGCCAAGAAAGCGAAGTAGCGATTATGCCGGTCGTGGATGTAGTCAATCTGGATGGCAAGAAGGTCGGGCAACTGGAGCTCGCCGACGCGGTATTTGGCGCGAAGGTGAATCCTCACCTGCTGCATGAAGCTTCGCGCTGGTACCTCCGTGGTTTGCGCGCGGGCACGCACAAGACCAAGGACAAGAGCGAAGTTAGCGGCGCGGGCCGCAAGCTCTGGCGGCAGAAGGGCACTGGCCGCGCGCGTGTCGGCTCGATTCGTTCGCCGCTCTGGCGTCATGGCGGCACGGTGCACGGACCCAAGCCGCGCGATTACAGTTATGCACTGCCAAAGAAAATGCTGTTGGGCGCGCTGCGCTCGGCGCTTTCCGCGAAATTGGCGGAGCAAAAGCTGACCGTCGTCGACGCGTGGTCGCTCGAGAATCATAAGACGAAGGCGCTGCGTTCCGTGCTGGACAAGCTCAACGGCGTCAAATCCGCGTTGCTTGTGGCATATGGCGAGAATCGCAATCTGGAGCTCGCGAGCCGCAACATGGAACGCGTCAAGCTCGTCGCCACTAACGTTTTGCAGCCGTACGACTTGCTGAATCATGACTTGCTGGTGCTCTCGAAAGAGGCGGTGGCGCGTTTGAGCCATTCACTCGATCCCGCGGGCACGCCAATTGTCGCCCCGGACGTTCAGTCCATTGCATCCGCGCCGAAGGCTAAGAAGGAAGCAGCACCTAAGGCCGCGACGAAACCGGCGGCAAAGAAAGAAAAGGCGAACAGCAAGAAGAAAGCCGCCAAGAAAAAGGGGAAGGAATAAGCGATGTCAGCCCCGCTTTATCAAATTATTCGCCGGCCCATCATTACGGAAAAGGGGCTCGGCGTAAAAGAGACGCAGCACACGGTGGTATTTGAAGTCTCCTCCACCGCGACCAAGACGCAGATCAAGGAAGCGGTGCAGCAGATCTTCAAAGTGAAAGTAGATGCCGTGCGCACGGCCAATTTTCACGGCAAGATGCGCCGCCGCGGACAGAATGAAGGGTATCGACGCGATTGGAAGAAAGCCTACGTGAAGCTGGCGGAAGGCGAAAAGATGATCGAGTACGCGGAGAATCTGTAGCAAATTTTTGTCGTGGCGGAAATCGAGCCACGATTGAGGCAAAGAAGGTAAGAGGCAGCGATGGCACTTAAAAGCTTTAATCCATATACGGCGTCGCGGCGGTTTATCACCGTCCTGGACAAGAGCCATATCACCAAGCAAACGCCGGAAAAGGCATTGCTTGAGCCGAAAAAGCGCTCTGGCGGGCGCAACAATCACGGCGAAATCGTGATTTGGCATCGCGGCGGCGGCCACAAGAAGCAGTATCGCCAAGTGGACTTCCGGCGCGACAAAGTCGGTGTGCCCGCGAAAGTTGCCGCCATCGAATACGACCCGAATCGCAGCTCGAACATTGCGCTGCTGCATTACGCCGATGGCGAGAAGCGCTACATTTTGCATCCGGTGGGCCTGGAAGTCGGCGCCACGGTGCAAACCGGGGAAGCCGCGGACATTCTTCCCGGCAACGCGTTAAAGATTCGCCACATTCCTCCCGGCACGATGGTGCACAACCTCGAGTTGTATCCGGGACGCGGCGGGCAAGCGGTGCGTTCCGCAGGCGGCGCGGCGCAGCTACTCAGCAAGGAAGGCGACCTCGCACTAGTGAAGATGCCCAGCGGCGAAGTGCGCAAGTTTTCGATCGATTGCATGGCCACGGTTGGCCAGGTTGGCAACCTTGATCATGAAAATGAAACGTTCGGCAAGGCCGGACGCACGCGGTGGCGCGGTATCAAGCCCACTGTGCGCGGCGTGGCCATGAACCCAGTGGATCATCCGCACGGCGGCGGTGAAGGCCGCGTCAAGGGTAATCACCCGCAGACGCCGTGGGCTTTCCCGACGTTGGGCAAGAAGACCCGCAGGAACAAGCGTACAGACAAGCAGATCGTGCAACGTAGAAAGTAAGGAAGCAGAGACAAGCTATAACCAGGCCGCCAGCGAATGGCAGCCCGGTGAGAGTAAAAACGATGCGAGCAACAAGAACAACTCGGGGACGCGCAGCCAGCCGGAGAACCAGCCGGCCCGTGAAGCGCGCGTCCGCAAAACGAACGGCAGTCAAGGCCGGCAAACCTGCCCGGCCGGTCAAAGTAGTGGTAGCGCCGCCGGAACCAGTGCTTTACAAGCTGTGCAAGCCCGGTTGGTCGGTAATTGTGGAACGCATTCCCAACGCGCAAGGCACGCGGTTTGTGTGCCCGTTCTGCCCCAAGTCGCATCGCGTGCCGGGTCCGGTACGCGGCTTCAAGAAAATGCGGCGGGCGCAGTGGGGCCGCTTGCGCCGAGTCGAGGAGTAAGAAGAGAGATGGCACGCTCACTGAAAAAAGGGCCGTTTGTCGACGGTCACCTGCGCGAAAAAGTGGAAGGTCTGAACACGCGCAATGAAAAGAAAGTGGTGAAGACCTGGTCGCGCCGGTCCACGATCGTTCCGGACATGATCGGTCACACCATCGCCGTGCACAACGGCAAGAAATTCATTCCCGTGTATGTGACCGAGCAGATGATCGGGCACAAGCTCGGCGAGTTTTCGCCGACACGCACGTTCAAGGGCCACGCCGTGAAAGCGGCGCTCGAGAAGGCAGCGGGCGCGGCACCTGCGGGTGGCGCGGCTCCCGGAGGCGGCGCAGCTCCGGCAGCGCCGAAGGGATAAGTCATGGCTGAGCTACAAACACAGAGCGGCTCGATTGAAGCCCACGCTCATGCGCGGCACGTTCGTATGTCGCCGCAAAAGGCGCGTTTGGTGATGGACTTGATCCGCGGGCAGAAGGCACAGGCAGCGCTGCAAACGCTGCGCTACACGCCGAAGCGCGCGGCCAAGCACATCGAAAAAGTTTTACGCAGCGCTATCGCCAATGCCGAACGCAAGGCGGAGGATGCCGGCGCCCCGCTCGATGTCGACGAGCTGTTCGTGAACACCTGCTTCGTCAACGAAGGCGCGCGCTGGAAGCGCTTGCGTCCCGCGCCAATGGGCCGCGCGTTCCGCTATCAGAAGCGCACCGCGCATCTCTGGGTGGGAGTAGCCGAGCATCACGTAGCCGCAGCGCAGCGCGTTGCCGCGATCGAAGCGGAAACCGAAGCGCAAAAGGGCGTGCGCGGTACCGCGCGTCGCGTGCGCAAAGCTCTGGCCGGCAAGCAGGGCGGCCCTAAAAAGGGTAAGAAGTAGGAACCAGGAGATAAGAGTGGGACAGAAAACACATCCTTACGGATTCCGCCTCGGCTACAACAAGCCGTGGAAGTCGCGCTGGTACGCGGATCGCGATTACGCCGACTTGTTGCACGAAGACGTGAAGTTGCGCCGCGAGCTGAAAGAGCGCCTCAAGAGCGCGGGCATCAGCTCCATCGATATCGAGCGCGCCGCCAACAAGCTCGTGGTGCGCATTTACACCGCACGTCCGGGCATCATCATCGGCCGCAAGGGCGCGGAAATCGACAAGCTCAAGCAGGAAGTGCAAAAGCGCACCAAGCGTGAAGTGCACATCGACATTCAAGAAGTGCACCGTCCGGAGCTCGATGCGCAGCTCGTCGCCGAATCGATTGCGCTGCAGCTTGAAAAGCGCGTGGCCTTTCGTCGCGCGATGCGCAAAGCGGTGGACTCCGCGCTGCGCTTCGGTTGCAAAGGCATCAAGGTGCGCGTGGCTGGCCGTTTGAATGGCGCGGAAATCGCCCGCAAAGAATGGTACTTGCAAGGGCGCTTGCCGCTGCAAACCCTTCGCGCGGACATTGATTTCGGTTTCGCGCAGGCCTACACCACGTACGGAGTAATTGGCGTGAAGTGCTGGGTCTATCAAGGTGAAAACGTTCCGAAGCGCGCTTCCAAGATTCAAAAAGAACGCGAAGGCGTAGCGGCGGCATAAGCCAGTAGAAGAAACGAACGAGCCCAGGGAAAAGAGAACACTGCGATGTTGATGCCCAAGAAAGTGAAGTACCGAAAGCAAATGCGCGGCCGGCGTACCGGCAAAGCCTGGCGTGGCGGCGATTTGGCCTTCGGCGAATACGGCTTGAAAGCCATGGAAGCAGCGTGGATCACGGACCGGCAAATTGAAGCCTCGCGCGTGGCGATCACTCGTTTTATCAAGCGCGGCGGCAAGCTCTGGATCCGCATTTTTCCGGACAAGCCGTTCACGAAAAAGCCCGCGGAAACCCGCATGGGCAAAGGCAAAGGCGCTCCGGAAAAGTGGGTTTCGGTGGTGAAGCCCGGGCGCATCATGTTTGAAATGGCCGGCATCGACGAAGCTACCGCTAAAGAAGCTTTGGGGCTCGCGGCGCACAAGCTGCCGATCCCAACGAAGTTCGTCAGCCGAGCAGGAGGTTACTGATCATGCCGCGGCGCATTGAAAAAATCCGCGAAGCCGGCGTCAACGAGCTTAACGCACAGCAAAAAGAGCTCACCGAACAGATTTTCCGGCTGCGTTTTCAGTTGACCACCGGACAAGCCGAAGCGCTGAAACGGCTTCGTGAAGCAAGAAAAGATCTCGCGCGGGTAAAAACGCTGCTGCGCGCGCAAGAATTGTCGGCTGCATCGCAGTCGCCAGCAACGAAGAAGGCACAAACGAATGGCTAACGAAACGAACAGCAACGCCCCAGCCGCTTCCAGCGCAGCGGACACGCGGCACCAGCATCAGGTGCTCACCGGCCGCGTGACCAGCGCCAAGATGGAAAAGACCATCGTGGTCGAAGTGCTGCGCCTGGTGCAGCACCCGAAGTATCGCCGTGTGGTGCGCATCTCGAAAAAGTTTTACGCGCATGATGAAAAGCGCCAAGCCAAGCCCGGAGACACTGTGCGCATCGTCGCGTCGCGGCCCATCTCCAAGCTGAAGCGGTGGCGCCTCAAGGAAGTGCTGGCACGCAATGCGTCGGAAGAAATGAAAGCGGAAATCAAGCGCGACAGGGGAGCAGCACAATGATTCAGATGCGAACCTGGCTGACCGTGGCCGACAATTCCGGCGCGCGCAAGCTGATGTGCATTTTGCCGGTCGGCGGCGACGTCGGCCTGAAAGCCGGACTCGGCGACATCATCACCGCGTCGGTCAAGGAAGCCACACCGGAAAGCCAGGTCAAGCAGGGCACGGTGGTGAAAGCAGTGATTGTGCGCATGCGCAAGGAGCGCCGCCGCAGGGATGGCACGTACATCCGCTTCGACGACAACGCCGCGGTCTTGATCAACGACGCCGGCGAGCCTGTGGGCACGCGCGTTTTCGGTCCCGTAGCACGCGAGCTGCGCGAAAAGAAATTTGCCAAGATTGTTTCCTTGGCTCCGGAGGTTTGGTAAGCAATGGCCCTCACACACGAACGCGCTGAGCGCAGCACGATTGGCATCCGCAAGGGTGACCAGGTGCGCGTAATCGCCGGACGCGATGCCGGCAAGAGCGGCCGCGTGCTTAGCGTCAACGCCAAGAAAAACACGGTGGTGGTCGAGCACATCGCCATCATGAAGCGCCATACCCGCCCGAACCCAGGCAAGAACATCAAGGGCGGCATTGTCGAAAAAGAGGCCGGCATCAACGTTTCCAACGTGATGGTCGTCTGCGCCAATTGCGGAAAGCACAGCCGCATCGGGCACAACATTTTGCCGGACGGCACCAAGGTCCGGACATGCAAGCGTTGCAACAGCACTTTGGATAAGTAAGAAAAGGACTAACGAGAGCGGCAATGAAGAGTCGATTGCAGGAAAAATATCGAAGCGAAACCGTACCGGCGCTGATGAAGCACTTCGGCTGGAAGAACATGATGGCTGTGCCCAAGCTGCAAAAGGTCACGGTCAACATTGGGCTCGGCGAAGCCAGCCAAAATGCGAAGCTGCTGGATACCGCGGCAGTGGAGCTCGGCCAGATCACCGGCCAGAAAGCCATCATCACGCGCGCCAAAAAATCCATCGCGAATTTCAAGATTCGCAAAGGCATGCCTATCGGCTGCGCGGTCACGCTGCGCGGCGACCGCATGTACGAATTTATCGACCGGCTATGCAACGTGGTGCTGCCGCGCGTGCGCGACTTCCGCGGCTTGCCCTCGAATGCGTTCGACGGCCGTGGCAATTACACGCTGGGCCTGAAGGATCAGTTAGTGTTTCCGGAAATCGATTACACGCGCGTGGACAAAATCAAGGGCATGAACATCACCTTGACCACGTCGGCACGCAACGATGAAGAAGGCCGCGAGCTGCTCAAAGGTCTCGGCTTTCCGCTACGCACCCCGGGGGTGGCGCAATAAATGGCACGCTTAGCAAAAATCGCCAAGTCTCGTAAGAAGCCCAAGTTCAAGGTGCGTGTGCGCAATCGTTGCCGCGTTTGCGGCCGAGCGCGCGCGTTCATTCGCAAATTTGAGATGTGCAGAATCTGTTTTCGCGGCATGGCGCTCAAGGGCGAAATCCCCGGCGTCACGAAAGCAAGCTGGTAGGAGCTATAGAAAAATTATGCAAACGGATCCCATAGGCGATTTCCTGACGCGCATCCGCAACGCCGCCGCTGCCAAGCACCAGCGCGTGGACGTTCCGGTGTCCAAGCTGAAGACCGAAATCGCGCGCATTTTGAAGGAAGAGGGTTACATCTCCACCTTCAAGCTGGTTGACGAAAACAAGACGCGCAAGATGCTTCGCGTTTTCCTGAAGTACACGCCGGACCGCCGCAGCGTGATCACCGGAGTGAAGCGCATCTCGCGTCCCGGCGCGCGCGCGTATCTCGGCTCCATGGACATTCGTCCGGTGGTTGGCGGCCTGGGCATCAGCATTCTTACTACGCCGAAGGGCTTGATGAGCGGACGCGCCGCGCGCAAAGCGAAAATCGGCGGCGAACTTTTGTGCGAGGTCTGGTAAACGATGTCACGCATCGGCAATAAACCAATTCCGCTCCCGCAAGGCGTGAAAATCGCGCTGAAGGGCCGCGAAGTCGAAGTGCAAGGCCCCAAGGGCAAGCTCAATGTCGGTGTGCCCCACGGCATCACCTTCGAGCAAAAAGACGGCGTGCTCTTCGCCAAACGCGCCACGGAAGACCATCGCGCGCTTCACGGGCTCGCACGCGCGCTCGTCGCGAATGCGGTTCACGGCGTCACGCAAGGCTTCAAGAAGGATCTCGACATCGTGGGCGTCGGCTACCGCGCGGAACTCAAGGGCAAAGCGGTTGCTTTCGCGCTCGGTAAGTCGCACCCCATCGAGTTCAAGATCCCCGAAGGCATTCAGATCGCGGTGGACAAGCAGACGCACATCGTGGTCAGCGGCGCCGACAAGGGCCAGGTTGGCCAGGTCGCTGCGGACATTCGTTCGCTGCGCCCGCCCGATCCGTACAAGCAAAAAGGCATTCGCATCACCGGCGAGCGCTTGAAGAAGAAGGCTGGCAAGGCTGGCGCAAAGGCCGGCGGCGCGGCGTAAGGCTAAAGGAGAGAACAGTGGCTTCGGCACGAGTCAGAAAACTATCGCGCGACCTGCACCGCAGACGAGTGCACGCCCGCGTGCGCACCAAGGTTTCCGGCACTCCCGAGCGCCCGCGCCTCTGCGTCTATCGCTCGCTCGGACATATCTACACGCAGGTCATTGACGACCGTACGGGCAAAACGCTGGCTTCCGCCAGTTCGGTCGACAAAGAAACGAAAAAGAATCTCAAAGGTGGCGGCAACGTCGCCGCGGCCAAGGTCATCGGCAAAGCTATCGCCGAGCGCGCCAAATCCGCTGGAGTCAGCAAGGTAGTGTTCGACCGCGGCGGGTACAAGTACCACGGCCGCGTCAAGGCGCTCGCAGATGCGGCGCGGGAAGCGGGGTTACAGTTTTAAGCCTATGTCGAAGCAAATTCTGCGAGACAGTTTAGCGGTACGGCGCCTCCTCGATGTCAATCCTTCTGACCTCAAGGACGATGTCATCGCCATCAACCGCGTCACGAAGGTCGTCAAGGGCGGCAAGAACCTCAGCTTTTCCGCGCTTGTTGTTGTAGGTGACAGCCGTGGCCATGCCGGATTCGGCATGGGCAAAGCGCGCGAAGTGCCCATGGCCATCAAGAAGGGCATTGAGCAAGCCAAGAAGAATTTGATCAAGCTCAATATGAAGGGCACCAGCATTCCACACCAGGTGCTGGGCCGGTACGGCTCGGCGCAGGTTTTGCTGAAGCCCGCTGCGGAAGGCACCGGCGTGATCGCCGGCGGTCCCGTGCGCAAAGTGATGCAAGTCGCGGGAATCACCAACGTTCTCACGAAGTCGCTGGGCACCTCGAACCCGCACAACGTGGTCAAGGCGACGTTCGCGGCGCTGCTCAGCTTGAAAGATGTCGCGCAAGTGGCGGAGACGCGCTCCAAAACCGTCGACGAAATAAGCGGCAGGCCGCCGAAAGAACAAAAGGCCGCCGGTAGTGAGGCGAGTTGATGGTTGCCAAGAAAAAATCCGCCGAAGGTAAGTCCGGCGGCACCGTGAAAGTGAAATGGGTGGTCAGCTTCATCAGTTGCACCGATGACATGCGCCAGACCATCCGTGGGCTGGGATTGCGCAGAATGCATCAGGTGGTCGAGCGCGAGGATACGCCGTCGGTGCGCGGCATGATCCATAAAGTGCGCCACCTTGTGGAAGTGGTGGAATAAAGAAATGGCGAAAAAAGTTTCCAAGGGCCGCAAGCCTTCCAAGAAAATCAGCAGCCGCCGGAAGCCGGCCAACAAGCCTGCTGCGAGCGCGTTGAGTAATGCCAGCCTGTCGAATTTGCATCCGCCGCGGGGCTCGCGCCACCGCAAGGTGCGCGTCGGCCGCGGCATAGGGTCCAAGATGGGCAAGACCGCCGGGGCCGGCAACAAAGGACAACAATCCCGTCGCGGCTATTCGCGTCGCCGCGGATTTGAAGGCGGCCAGATGCCGCTGCATCGCCGCATGCCCAAGCGCGGCTTTCATAATCCGTTCAGCGTCGAATATTCGGTCCTGAACCTGGAAGAGTTAAACGTTTTTCCGGAGGGTGAGACGGTTACGCCGGAGCTGCTGCACGCCCACGGATTCGTGCGCCGCAGCCGCGATCGCATAAAGGTTCTTGGCGATGGCGAACTGACCACCAAGCTTGCCATTCACGCGCACGCATTCAGCGAGTCTGCCAAGGAGAAGATCACCAAGGCAGGCGGCACGTTTGAGGTAGTAGCGTAAGGAACGGAATTAGGGTTACGTTATGAACCGATTCATCGAAGCATTCCGAAATCTCTTCCGCATCCCCGATTTGCGGAACAGGGTGTTGTTTACCATGGCGCTGCTCGCGGTGTACCGCATCGGCGCGCATATCCCCACACCGGGCATCAATACCCGCGTGCTGGAGAGCCTGTTCCAGCAGGGGCAAGGGTCGGTACTGGGCATTTTTGACCTGTTCAGCGGCGGAAACCTACGTCGCTTGACCATTTTCGCGTTGGGCATCATGCCGTATATCACCGCGTCTATCATCTTGCAGTTGATGACCGTGGTGTTCCCGTATCTCGAGAAGCTGCAAAAGGAAGGCGAGCTCGGGCGCCGCAAGATTACGCAGTACACGCGCTATTTGACGATTGTGTTGAGCATCATTCAGTCCACGACCATCGCCACGGCTTTGCAGAGCACCAATATGAACGGCCAGTCCCTGGTCTATCATCCGGGCCTTGGTTTCGTGCTTATGACCATCCTGACGCTGACCACCGGTTCGGCCTTTATCATGTGGCTGGGCGAGCAGATCAGCGAGCGCGGAATCGGAAATGGCATGTCGCTCATCATATTCGTAGGCATTGTGGTCGGACTGCCGCGCGCCATCCTGAACCTTTACGAATTGGCAAAAACCGGGGCTTGGGGCCCGTTTACGCCCATTGCGTTGATCTTCCTGGTTGCGTTGATGATTGCCGTTGTCGCCTTCATCGTCTTTGTCGAAGGCGGGCAGCGGCGCATTCCGGTGCAGTACGCCAAGCGCGTGGTTGGCCGCAAAGTCATGGGCGGGCAATCCTCCTATTTGCCGTTGCGCGTCAATTCCGGCGGCGTGATTCCGCCGATTTTTGCCAGTTCGCTGTTGGCGTTTCCGGCCACGGCGGCGCTGGTTTTTGGCACGCGGTACGCCTTCGTCAAGGATTTCAGCAAGACCATCAGCTTTGGCGAGCCGCTTTACAACCTGGTTTACGTCGTCCTGATCATCCTGTTCGCATTCTTCTACGTCGGCATCGTCTTCAACCCGACCGAGCTCGCGGACAACATGCGCAAGAACGGCGGCTTCATCCCGGGCATCCGGCCGGGCCGTACCACCAGCGAGCACGTCAGTAAAATTTTGAAGCGCCTTACATTTATCGGCGCCATTTATCTTGCGGTGGTTTGCTTGCTTCCGGAGTGGCTGATTACCGGCATTCACCTCGACCATCTTGGTTGGGGCATCGGCGGCTGGTTCGATCGCCATTTTCCGACCTGGTTCCTGAAAGGTCTCGGCGTGCAGTTTTATTTCGGCGGCACGTCACTGCTGATCGTTGTCGGCGTCGCTATGGACACGGTGCAGCAGCTGGAAGCGCAGTTGGTCATGCGGAATTACGAAGGTTTTGCGCGGAAGGGCCGGTTGCGCGGCCGGCGGTAATGAAGACCAACGGAGCGCCGCCGGACGGCAAGTCCGTGGAGCAGTTGGACCGCGCTGTGATTTTTCTCGGGCCTCCGGGTGCGGGAAAAGGTACGCAAGCGAAAGAGCTGGCCAAGTATTACGGTGTGCCGCATCTTTCGACTGGCGACATGCTCCGCGAGAATATCGTCAAGGGCACGCCGCTGGGGGTAAGGGCTGAGCCGGTCATGAAGCGCGGCGAATTGGTTCCCGATTCGCTGGTGCTCAAGATGGTGGCGCAGCGCATCGAGCAGCCGGATTGCACGCATGGGTTCGTGTTCGATGGCTTTCCGCGTACGGTGGCGCAAGCGCAGTACTTGATGATTCTGCTCCGGCAGAATGGCTACAAGCCGGCGCTGGTCGTGCACTTTGTAATTGATCCGAAGCTGCTGTTGCGGCGGATCACCGGCCGGCGGATGTGCAAGGTAGGCGGCGAGATTTACAATATTTACGATCGGCCGCCGAAATGCGATCTGCGCTGCGACAACGATGGCGGCCAGCTCGAGCAACGGCCGGATGATCGTGAAGAGATTGTCGGACCCCGGTTGCAGGCGTATGAGAGGCAGACCGAGCCGCTGGTCGCATATTACCGCCGGCTGGGACGCCTGCACGAGGTCAACGCCGCGAAAAGCGTCGACGAAGTGAAACGGCAAGTGCTTGACATTGTGCGCGCGGCGCGTTGAAGCAAAAAGATGGCGATTCATTTGCGCAGCCGCGATGAGCTTGAAAAGATGCACCGTGCCGGGCTCATTGTGCACGAAGTTCTGACGACTTTGCGTGACGCGGTGCGGCCTGGGATTACGACGATGGACCTCGAGAAGCTTGCCGAGGAAAAAATCGCCGGAAGACCTGGCAAGCCAGCGTTCAAAGGATACCGCGGGTATCCTTGCTCGCTGTGCACTTCGGTGAACAGCGAGATCGTTCACGGGATTCCGTCGCCCAAGCGCAAGTTGCGCGAAGGCGATATCGTCTCGATCGACTTCGGGATGGAAGTGGACGGATATTTCGCGGATTCGGCGGTGACGGTACCGGTTGGCAAGATTCAGCCGGAAACGCAGAAGTTGCTCGATGTGACCCGCGAATCGCTCGACCGCGCCATTGAAAAAATGCGCGCGGGCAACCGGCTCGGCGATGTAGGGAATGCGGTGCAAAGCTGGGTCGAGCAGCATGGGTATTCGGTGGTGCGGGAATTTGTCGGTCATGGCATCGGAACGAAGATGCATGACGAGCCCAACCTGCCGAACTACGGTGATGCAGGGCGCGGCGCGCGGTTGCAAGAAGGCATGGTCATAGCCGTGGAGCCGATGGTGAATGCGGGGCGCCCGGAAGTGCGGATGCGTGATGAGTGGGTGGCGGAAACAGCGGATGGCAGCCCCTCAGCGCATTTCGAGCACACAGTGGCCATAACCGCAAACGGCCCGTGGATTTTGACGCGGCCAAAAGAAGTAACCGGCCCGTCGTGGTGATAGCTTGTTGAGCAGCGGCACAGGAGATTATGGCGAAGCAGTTTAGCGATGAAAAAAAGAAAGGCGACTCCGGCAACTCCAAGGAGGACGCCATAGAAGTCATGGCCACGGTCATCGAGCCGTTGCCCAACGCCATGTTTCGAGTGGAGCTGGAGAACAAGCATCAAGTGCTGGCGCACGTTTCCGGCAAGATGCGCAAAAATTTTATTCGTATTCTCGCGGGAGACAAAGTAGCCGTGGAGCTTTCGCCGTACGATTTAACGCGCGGCCGCATCGTCTACCGCTACAAGTAGAGCAGGAAGAGGGATCATGAAAGTACGGGCATCAGTTAAAAAGATTTGCGACAAGTGCAAGGTAATTCACCGGCGCGGTGTGGTGCGCGTGATTTGCACCAACCCGAAGCACAAGCAGCGCCAGGGATAAATCGGATTTCGAGACGAATTTTAGGAGACATGTTGCATGGCACGTATAGCAGGCATTGATCTTCCGGTTCAGAAGCGGCTGTGGGTTGGCTTGACCTCCATCTACGGCATCGGGCGGGAGCGCGCGAAGAAGCTGGCCGAAAAAGCCGGTGTGGATTACACGAAAAAGATTCGCGACCTGACCGAAGAAGAAATCAACCACATCCGCCAGGCCATCGAGCAAGAAGGCCGCGTGGAAGGCGATCTCCGCAAAGAGATTCAGATGAACATCCGCCGGCTGATTGAAATTCAGGCGTATCGCGGCATTCGCCACCGCCGGAATCTTCCGGTACGCGGCCAGCGCACGCACACAAACGCGCGCACCCGCAAAGGTCCGCGGCGCGGCGCGGTCGCAGCGAAGAAGAAGACCGTCGGCAAGAAGGGCTAAAGGTTTGTAGGGGCGCAGCACTGCCGCGCCCTATCTCGGCACGATTTAATGTATTTAGCCGGGCCAGTTTGAACAAAGCGCGAAGGCGCCAGACAGAAACGGAGTCGACAGTGGCAAAAGAACCAAAGGCCGCAGGAACAGCACCGGATGCAACAACTCCGGGAAAACCGGCAGCAGCGGCAAAGCGCAAGAAAGAGTTCAAGAAGAAGCGCGAGCGCCGCGTTGTGCCGCACGGCTTCGTGCACGTAGCAGCGTCATTCAACAATACGCAGATCACCATCACGGATACGGACGGCCGCGTGATGTGCTGGTCCTCCGCGGGCGCGATCGGCTTCAAGGGCTCGCGCAAAGGCACGCCGTACGCCGCGCAGCAAGCTTCGTTGGCTGCCGCGGGCGTTGCGCGCGATCAGTATGGGATGAAGAGTGTGGAAGTCCGCGTACAAGGCCCCGGTTCGGGACGCGAGTCCGCCGTGCGCGCGCTGGCTGCCGCGGGATTGCACATCGTGGTGATTCGCGATGTCACGCCGATTCCACACAATGGCTGCCGTCCGCCAAAGCGCCGCAGAGTTTGATTTGCGCGTTCAAGAATTGTTGGGCCACAAGAGATTGTTAAGGGTTTGATGAAGGGAGAATAAGAAGTTGGCAAGACATCGAGAAGCGGTTTGCCGCCTGTGCCGCCGGGAAGGGCAGAAGCTATTTTTGAAAGGTTTGCGGTGTTTCACGGAGAAGTGTGCCATTGAGAAGCGCAACTTCATTCCGGGACAGCACGGACAGTCGCGGCGCCCGAAGGTAGCGGGCTATGGCCTGCAGTTGCGCGAAAAGCAAAAGGTAAAGCGCACCTACGGGCTGCTGGAGCGGCAATTCCGCAGCTATTTCGAGAAGGCGCTGCGGATCAAAGGGCCGACCGGTGAAAACCTGATCATCACGCTGGAGCGGCGCCTGGACAACGTTATCCGGCGCGCGGGCTTCTCCGGTTCGCACGCGCAAGCTCGGCAATTTATTTTGCACGGGCATGTGCGCGTGAACGGGAAGAAAGTGAATATCCCGTCGTACCTGGTCAAGGCCGGCGATGAAGTGTCCATCAAGGACAAGATGCGCCAGAACGCCATGGTGATGGAAGCGCGCAACGTGGCGCAAAGCCAGAACACTGTGCCGTGGCTGGAGATCAATCGGGACGAGCTCAAGGCCAAAGTGGTGGCCATGCCGAAGCGCGAAGACGTGCAGACACCGGCATTCAACGAGCAGCTGATCGTCGAGTTGTACTCGAAGTAACGAGATCGTTGGCCGCTCTTAAGACCGGCAACTACGCAGGTTGGCCCAAGCCGCCTGTGAGGAAAAGTTTTGGGTGGCCGATTAATTCGGCTGCCAGAAGGAAGGAACACGATGTGGAAGGGTTTTCAAAAGCCAAAGCGTCTTGCATCCGAGCTGGAGTCGTTGACCGAAAAGTACGGGCGGTTTTCCGCGCAGCCCTTTGAGCGCGGCTGGGGCACGACGGTAGGGAACGCGCTGCGGCGCGCGCTGCTCAGTTCGATTGAAGGCGCAGCCATCACCGCGGTGAAAATCGAAGGAGTGCTGCACGAATTTTCTTCGATTCCCGGAGTGGTCGAGGACGCGACGGACATTATCCTTAACCTCAAGCAAGTGCCGATCAAGCTCAACACGGATCTGCCGAAGACGATTTACGTGAACGTGGAGAATCCCGGCCCGGTAACCTCGGCGCAAATCGAAGAAGACGCCGATTTCGCGGTGCTGGACAAGAGCGTGTACATCGCCACGGTCAGCGAAGGCGGCAAGCTGCAGATCGAGATGCGCGTGAAGAACGGGCGCGGCTACATACCGGCGGACCGCAACTATGACGAAGATCTGCCGATTGGCTACATCCCGGTAGACTCCGTTCACTCTCCTGTGCGCAAGGTCAACTACTCGGTGGAAGCGGCTCGCCTCGGACAGATGACCGACTACGAAAAGCTGATGATCGAAGTGTGGACCAACGGCGCCATCACTCCGCAAGACTCGATCGGGCTGGCGGCGAAGCTGGTGAAGGACCACATGAGCATCTTCATCAACTTCGAAGAGCCGACGGAGATGACCGAACTGCCGCAGGAAATCGCCAACGATCCGCGTCTGGAGCACCTGGATCGCTCGGTGGAAGAGCTGGAGCTTTCTGTGCGCTCGTACAACTGCTTGAAGAACGCGAATATTCAAACCATTCGCGAGCTCGTGCAGAAGAGCGAGAACGAAATGCTCAAGACCAAGAACTTCGGCCGCAAGTCGCTCAACGAAATCAAAGATATACTGACCAAGATGGGCCTCAGCCTGGGCATGAAGTTCGACGAGCACGGCCGGATTATCTGGCCGCCGTTGCCGAGTCAAACTGCGCCGCCGCCTTCAAGTTCCGAAGACACGGTCGGCGGGCTGTAGCACGAATAAAAAAGAGCCTCAGGCCCGACAATCTCGGGCCTGAGCTACCAAGGTGCGGCTAAGAATCGCACTCGAGAGCTAAAGGAATAGCGATGCGACATTTGAATTCAGGGTCGAAGCTGGGACGCAATCCGTGGCATCGCCGCGCGACGTTGCGGAACCTGGTGACCAACTTGTTCGAGCACGGACGAATCACCACCACGCTTACACGTGCAAAGGCCGCGCGGCCGGTGGCGGAAAAGATGATCACGCTTGGTAAGCGCGACACGCTGCAATCGCGGCGGCAAGCGGCTTCGTACATCATGACGCCGGGCGTCACGCAGAAGCTCTTCAGCGAGATCGCGCCGAAATTTGCGGATCGCGCCGGCGGCTACACGCGCATCATTTCGGCGGGGATTCGCGTTGGCGATGGCGCAAAGGTGGCCATTCTGGAGTTGGTAGGCTACGAGCTCAAGCCCAAGGAAAAGAAAGAAAAGACCAAGAAGGAAGAAACCGCCGAGGCCAGCAGCTAGAGAGAGATTGCCTGCTGGACACGGCAATCGGCGCAAGGCATTCACACGCCCGTTCCGGCTAGCCGGGGCGGGCGTTTAGTTTTGTTACGTCAGGTTAACGGCAGATAGCGTTTAGCTGGTCGTAGGGTTTTTCGTTCTGCGGAAAATTGATGTGTTTCGCCTC
>Ga0210410_10002334_pt1 | contig 17066 bp, 16 predicted proteins | sample IncBWC4MmetaG_FD_161058 | JGI IMG/M metagenome (GOLD analysis project Ga0210410, IMG submission 161058) | Forest soil microbial communities from Barre Woods Harvard Forest LTER site, Petersham, Massachusetts, United States - Inc-BW-C-4-M | ecosystem: Environmental > Terrestrial > Soil >... | reverse complement strand
GACGGCCGCGGTTTCGTTGTCTGGTCGCATCGCCGGAAACGTGATGGCGAGCGGGCCGCTTGCGGCCGGTCGGCGGTCGGCCCTTGTCTGTCCGGCTCAACGCGCCTAACTGATCACTCCCAATCAAGCAAAACAATGAGGGGAGGGACTTCATCGTGGCATCCCAACAGACAAGCGGCCTGCAACTGCGTTCGCTGATCAAGAAGAGCGGCGAACTTGAGATTTCGCTCCTGGACGTGCCGACGCCCGAGCCCAAGCCCGACGAGGTCGTGGTCCGGGTCGAGGCTACGCCGATCAACCCGTCCGATCTCGGACTTCTGACCGGCGCCGCCGACCTTTCTACGGCGAAAGTCTCGGGAACGAAGGACGCGCCTGTCGTCACCGCCAAAGTCCCCGAAGCCGCGATGAAATCGATGGCCGGGCGGCTCGATGAATCCATGCCGGTTGGCAATGAGGGCGCCGGTGTCGTGATCGCGACTGGATCGTCGGATGCGGCGAAAGCCCTGATGGGCAAGACGGTCTCGATGATCGGCGGGGCGATGTATGCGCAATATCGCACGCTGCGCGTCAACGAATGCATGCCGCTGCCGGCAGGCACCACGGCGGCCGACGGCGCGTCCTGGTTCGTCAATCCGCTGACCGCGCTCGGCATGACCGAGACCATGCGCCGCGAGGGCCATAAGGCGCTGGTTCACACCGCGGCCGCCTCCAATCTCGGGCAGATGCTCAACAAGATCTGCCTCAAGGACGGCATCGGCCTCGTCAATATCGTGCGCAGCCAGGAGCAGGCCGACTCGCTGCGCAAGCTTGGCGCCAAGCATGTGGTGGATTCCTCGAGCCCGGGCTTCATGGAGGACCTGACCCAGGCGCTGGCGGACACGGGTGCCACCATTGCCTTCGACGCCATCGGCGGCGGCAAGCTCGCCGGGCAAATCCTCACGGCCATGGAAGCCGCGATCATCAAGACGGCGAAGGTCCCCTACAGTCGTTACGGCACCAACGTACACAAGCAGGTCTATATCTATGGCGGCCTCGACACACGCCCGGTGGAGCTCAGCCGCGCCTTCGGCATGGCCTGGGGCGTCGGCGGCTGGCTGCTCACCCCGTTCCTGATGAAGGTCGGGCCGGTCGATGGCCACAAACTGCGAGAGCGCGTCGTCTCCGAGCTCAAGACCACCTTTGCCAGCCACTATACGAAAGTCGTGTCCTTGCAGGAGGCGCTCGATCTTTCCAACCTCGCGGTCTACGCCAAGCGCGCCACCGGCGAGAAATTCCTGATCAATCCGAACAAGGGCGGATGAAGGCCTTCCTCCCGGGGTTTGAGGGGGGCGAGAGGCTTGCGTTCTCGCCGCGACGGGGAAACATTCCCGCCGCGACGAGGGCGGAGAAGCCGCCTCAGTCAGACTTCAGGGGAGGATATCCATGACCGATCTCGACCGCCGCCAGTTGCTCCTGGCCGGAGCCGCTATCGCCGCGGGCGCCGCCGGCGCGCTTGGCTTGCCTGCCGCGCAGGGAGCCGTGCCGGCGGCCGGCGCACAGGTGCCCGGCTTCTACCGCTACAAGGTCGGCGCTTACGAGTGCACCTCGATCAATGACGGCGCACGCTCGTTCCCGATGCCCGACAAGTTCGTGACCAACGTCCCCAAGGACGAGGCGCTCAAGGCGGCAGAAGCCGCCTACATGCCGAAGGGCATGGTCACCGTTCCCTTCAACCCGCAGCTCATCAACACCGGATCAAAACTGATCCTGATCGATTGCGGCAACGGCGTTTCCATGCTGGAGCCGACCAAGGGCGCGGTCGGCCGCACCCTGCAAAACCTCTCCGCCGCAGGCGTCGATCCCAAGAGCATCGACATGGTGGTGATGTCGCATCTGCATCCCGATCATACCAACGGCATCCGCGCCGCCGACGGATCGATGGCGTTTCCCAATGCCGAGCTCCTGGTGCCGGCCAAGGAGTGGGAATTCTGGATGAGCGACGACAACGCCGCCAAGGCGCAGTCGAACGAGATGATGAAGAACTACTTTGCCAACGTGAAGAAGATCTACGCCGGCATCGAATCCAAGGTGACGCGCTATGACTGGGGCAAGGAAGTCGCCCCTGGCATCACCGCGATCGGCACACCCGGACACACGCCTGGTCATACGTCGTTTGCGGTTGCCTCCGGCGACGCGAAGGTGCTGATCCAGGCCGACGTCACCAATATTCCCGAATTCTTCCTGCGTAATCCGGATTGGCACGTCGCCTACGACACTGAACCTGAGTTGGCGCAAACCACTCGTCACAAATTCTACGACATGGCGGCGGCGGAGAAGGCGACCGTGGTCGGCTTCCACTTCACCTTCCCTTCGATCGGCCATGTCGAAAAGGACGGCAACAAATATCGGCTGATCCCGTCAGCCTGGAATCCGACGATCTGACGGCTCTGCCGTCATTCAGCGCAGAACGACGGGCCGCTCGAGAGGGCGGCCCGTTTGCTTTTGGGCTCGTTTTCGCAAACGCTGCGTTTCCAAAATCGCGCGTTGCATGCACTTGCATGATTTTCGCGATCCGGCTTAAGTGCGCTCCCGTTTCTCAGGGCTCAATTGAAGGATACCCCATGGCCACGCACCACATCGTCACCATCGTCGGCAGCCTGCGCAAAGAGAGCTTTTCGCTGAAGATCGCCAACGCGCTTGCCAAGCTCGCGCCGCCCTCGCTGAAGCTCGACGTGACCACGCTGCACGGCATTTCCTTCTTCAACCAGGACCTGGAGGCCAATCCGCCGGCCGACTGGACTGCCTTCCGCGAGAAGCTGCAGAAGTCGCATGGCGTCCTGTTCGTCACGCCCGAATATAATCGCGCCATCCCGGGCGTGTTGAAGAACGCCATCGACGTCGGTTCGCGCCCCTATGGCAAGAGCTCGTTCCTGGAGAAGCCGACCGGCATCATCTCCAACTCGCCAGGCCCGCTCGGCGGCGTCAATGCGGCCAAGGCTCTGCAGAACATCCTGCCGGGCATTTGCGGGACGATCATGGGCCAGCCCGAGACCTATCTCAACGGCATCGGCGACGCCTTCAATGAGAAGGGCGAGATCGTCAAGGAAGGCCTGCAGAAGGTGCTGGAGCAGTATCTGACGGCGTTTGCAAAGTTCGTCGAGAAGCAGAACGCGTAAGGGGGGCAAAGTTGGCTGGCGGCGCTGCCAGACCCTCATCCTGAGGAGCGGCCCCTTGGCCGCGGCTCCTCACCGTGAGGATCGGGGAGCATTAGGGCTCCATTAACCCACCCGTCGCATGGTCGGTCATGGTCACGCGCTCGCGCCTGAAATCGGTCCTCACGGGGCTCGCCCTCTATGCGGTGGCGGCGGCCCTGATCGGCTATTTCGGCGTCAACGCCTATACCGGCAAATACGGGCTGAATGCGCGGCAGGAACTCGACCAGGAGATCATCTCCCTGACATCAGAGCTTGCCCGGCTGAAGCGCGAGCGGGCGGAGGGCGAGCATCGGGTCTCCTTGCTCCGCTCCGACCGGGTCGATCCTGACATGCTGGACGAGCGCGCGCGCTATCAGCTCGATTATGCCAACCCGCATGAGCTGGTGCGGATGCTGCCGGCCAGCGCGCAGTCCGATTCCAAAAACTAAGCAAATCAATTTCGAAAGTTTCATGTCGCATTGCAGTGCGGCATAGCTATTCATTTGCCGCATCACGCAATCCTTTAACGCCGGATTGAGTTGGGTTAGAGAGGGCCTATCCACTCTCTCTTCCAGCCGGATTTGCCATGGCCACTTCCCCCAAAAAAACCGACACAAAGGACAAGGGTCAGGAAAAGGAGCACGGCTCCCCGCCGGAATTCACCAGAGAGCAGGAGCTGAAAGCGCTGCGCGACATGCTGCTGATCCGGCGCTTTGAGGAAAAGGCCGGCCAGCTCTACGGCATGGGCGCGATCGGCGGCTTCTGCCACCTCTATATCGGCCAGGAAGCCGTGGTGGTGGGCATGCAGATGGCCCTGAAGAAGGGCGATCAGGTGATAACCGGGTACCGCGACCACGGCCACATGCTGGCCTGCGGCATGGAAGCCAAGGGCGTGATGGCCGAGCTGACCGGCCGCCGCGGTGGCTATTCCAAGGGCAAGGGCGGCTCGATGCACATGTTCTCCAAGGCGGAGAACTTCTATGGCGGCCATGGAATCGTCGGCGCCCAGGTGTCGCTCGGCACGGGGCTGGCCTTCGCCAATCGCTATCGCGGTAACGATTCCGTCAGCTTGGCCTATTTCGGCGACGGCGCCTCCAATCAGGGCCAGGTCTATGAGAGCTACAACATGGCCGAGCTGTGGAAGCTGCCGGTGGTCTATGTCATCGAGAACAACCGCTACGCCATGGGCACCTCGGTAACACGTTCCTCGGCGCAGACCGACTTCAGCAAACGCGGCGCCTCCTTCAATATTCCGGGCGAACAGGTTGACGGCATGGATGTGCGTGCCGTGAAGGATGCCGGCGACCGGGCGGTCGCCTGGTGCCGGGCGGGCAAGGGTCCCTTTATCCTGGAGATGCAGACCTACCGCTATCGCGGGCACTCGATGTCGGACCCGGCCAAGTACCGCACCCGCGAGGAGGTCGAGAAGGTCCGTCACGACCAGGACCCGATCGAGCAGGTTCGCAACCGTCTCCTTGCCGCGAAAGTCAGCGAGCAGGAATTGAAGGACATCGACGGACAGGTGCGCGAGATCGTCAACGCGGCGGCAGACTTCGCCCAGCACGATCCCGAGCCCGACGTGGCCGAGCTCTACACCGACATCTACCGCTAAGCGCGCGCAAGCTACATTTTCGGAGTTACCATGCCCATTCAAGTGCTGATGCCCGCGCTGTCGCCCACGATGGAGAAGGGCAACCTCGCCAAATGGCTGAAGAAGGAAGGCGACACCATCAAGTCCGGTGACGTCATCGCCGAGATCGAGACCGACAAGGCGACCATGGAGGTCGAGGCGACCGACGAGGGCAAGCTCGGCCAGATCCTGATTCCCGAGGGCACCGCGGACGTTGCCGTCAACACGCCGATCGCGACCATTCTGGCCGACGGCGAAAGTGCTGCCGATCTCGCCAAGGCGCCCGCGCCGGCACCGGCCAAGCAGGAGAAGCCCGCCGAGGCTGCTCCCGCTCAGGCCAAAGCCGAGCCGACGCTGGAAGGCGGGGAGAAGAAAGCACCCGCCGCGCCGCAAGTCGTGGCCGAGCCCGATCCGGAAGTGCCGGCCGGCACCGAGATGATCACCCAGACCATCCGCGACGCGCTGCGCGACGCGATGGCCGAAGAGATGCGCCGGGATCCCGACGTCTTCCTGATGGGTGAAGAGGTCGCGGAATATCAGGGCGCCTACAAGGTCAGCCAAGGCCTGCTGCAAGAGTTCGGCGCCAGGCGCGTCATCGATACGCCGATCACCGAGCACGGCTTTGCCGGTGTGGGCGTGGGTGCGGCCATGGCAGGCCTGAAGCCGATCGTCGAGTTCATGACCTTCAACTTCGCCATGCAGGCGATCGACCAGATCATCAACTCCGCGGCCAAGACGCTCTATATGTCCGGCGGCCAGATGGGCTGCTCGATCGTGTTCCGCGGGCCGAACGGCGCGGCCGCGCGGGTCGCCGCGCAGCACAGCCAGGATTATTCGGCCTGGTACTCGCAGATCCCCGGCCTGAAGGTGGTCGCGCCGTTCTCGGCTGCCGACTACAAGGGCCTGTTGAAGGCCGCGATCCGCGATCCCAATCCGGTGATCTTCCTCGAGAACGAAGTGCTCTACGGTCACTCCGGCGAGGTACCGAAGCTCGACGACTACGTGATCCCGATCGGCAAGGCGCGCGTGGTGCGCAAGGGCCAGCACGTCACGCTCGTTTCCTGGTCGAACGGCATGACCTATGCGCTGAAGGCCGCCGACGAGCTCGCCAAGGAAGGCATCGAGGCCGAGGTCATCGATCTGCGCACGCTGCGCCCGATGGACACCGAGACCATCGTGGCCTCCGTGAAGAAAACCGGCCGCGCGGTCTGCGTGGAGGAGGGCTGGCAGCAATCCGGCGTCGGCGCGGAAGTCGCCGCCCGCATCATGGAGCATGCCTTCGATTATCTGGACGCGCCGGTCGCGCGCGTCTCCGGCAAGGACGTGCCGATGCCCTATGCCGCGAACCTGGAAAAGCTGGCGTTGCCCTCCGTCGCCGAGGTGGTCGAAGCCGCCAAGGCTGTTTCCTACCGGTGAGCCAAGGAAAGTCCTGACATGGCAGGTCCCAAGGAGCAGCCGCTGCCGCCTGACGTGATGGGCCGCGAGGACGCCGTCGAGGTGCTGCGCGCCTTCGTCGTCGATGGCGGGCTTTCGATCGCGTTCCAGCGCGCTTTCGAGGAGCCGGAGATGTGGGGCCTTCTGCTGGTTGATATCGCCCGCCACGCCGCGCGCGCCTACGCGCGCGAGAGCGACATTACCGAAGAAGACGCGCTGGCAAGCATCGTCGACATGTTCGAAGCCGAAATCGAGCGGCCGACCGACATGGGCAACGCCACGCCGCGCTCGCAACAAGGTCACTGACAATGCCGATCAACATCCTGATGCCCGCGCTGTCACCCACGATGGAAAAGGGCAACCTTGCCAAGTGGCTCAAGAAAGAGGGCGACAAGGTCAAATCCGGCGACGTGATCGCCGAGATCGAGACCGACAAGGCGACCATGGAGGTCGAGGCCATCGACGAAGGCACCATCGCCAGGATCATCGTGCCTGAGGGCACGCAGGATGTGCCGGTCAACGACGTGATCGCGGTGCTCGCCGGCGACGGCGAGGACGTGAAAGCCGCCGGCGCTTCAGCCGGTGCTGCGAAGCCTGCCGCGGCTCCTGCGCCCGCCAAGGCCGAAGCGCCCGCACCGAAGCCGGCGGCTGCTCCCGCACCTGCTGCGGCGCCTGCGCCAAAACCCGCCGCCGCACCTGCGCCGGTAGCGGCGGCTTCACCCGCCGCGCAAGCCAACGGCCATGGCCGCATCTTCTCGTCGCCGCTCGCACGACGGCTTGCGAAGGAGGCCGGCATCGACCTTGGCCGCATCAATGGTACCGGCCCGCATGGCCGCGTCATCGCGCGCGACGTCGATGAGGCGAAGTCCGGCAAGGGCCTGAAGGCGCCTGCCGCGGCGCCCGCAGGCGCGCCGGCGCTCGCACCGTCAATGTCGGACAAGCAAATTCTGGCGCTGTTCGAGCCGGGCTCCTACGACATCATCCCGCATGACGGTATGCGGCGCACCATCGCGCAGCGGCTCACGGCTTCCGTGCAGAACGTGCCGCACTTCTATCTCACCATCGACTGCGACATCGGCAAGCTGCTCGCCGCGCGCGAGGAGATCAATGCGGCGGCGCCGAAGGACAAGGAGAAGAAGCCGCTCTACAAGATTTCGGTCAACGACTTCGTCATCAAGGCGATGGCGGTCGCGCTGCAGAAGATCCCGAACTGCAATGTGAGCTGGTCCGAAGGTGGCATGATCAAGCACCACCATTCCGACATCGGCGTTGCCGTGGCGATGCCGGGCGGCCTGATCACGCCGATCATCCGCAAGGCCGAGACCAAGACGCTCTCGACCATCTCGGGCGAGATGAAGGATTTTGCCGCCCGCGCCCGCGCGCGGAAACTCAAGCCCGAGGAATATCAGGGCGGCACCACGGCCGTCTCCAACCTCGGCATGTATGGCATCAACCACTTCACCGCGGTGATCAATCCGCCTCATGCCACGATCCTCGCCGTCGGCACCAGCGAGGAGCGGCCGGTCGTGCGGAGCGGCAAGATCGAGATAGCTCATATGATGAGTGTGACCTTGTCCTGCGATCACCGCGCCATAGATGGCGCCCTGGGTGCCGAGCTGATCGGCGCCTTCAAATCCCTGATCGAAAATCCTGTCATGATGATGGTGTGAGGCGCGAGGGTATGTCCTGATGCGCTGGCCCTGGATATCCGCACTGCTCGGGGCCGTCGTCATCCTCACTCCGCCTGCTCGCGAGATCCTGCACGACGCCTTCTTCGCCAGCGAGGCGATCTCGCGCAACATCGCCCAGTTCCTCGTCTATGCGGGATTGGCGATCCTGGTTTTGATGGGCCTGCTGGAATGGCTGGTCCGAGTGCTTGTTTCCAGGCGCCGCGCCCGCGGCGCCACGACCACATGAGTTGAACGGGAGCCGACATGGCCGACACATCCTTCGACGTCATCATCATCGGCTCGGGTCCGGGCGGCTATGTCACCGCGATCCGCGCGGCGCAGCTTGGGCTGAAGACCGCGATTGTCGAGAAGGCCTATCTTGGCGGCATCTGCCTGAACTGGGGCTGTATCCCGACCAAGGCGCTGCTGCGCTCGGCCGAAATCTACCACTACATGCAGCACGCCAAGGATTACGGGCTCTCCGCCGAGAAGGTCGGCTACGACGCCAAGGCCGTGGTGCAGCGCTCGCGCGGCGTCTCCAAACGCCTCAATGACGGCGTTGGCTTCCTGATGAAGAAGAACAAGGTGCAGGTGATCTGGGGCGAGGCGTCGATCGACGCGCCCGGCAAGGTCACCGTGAAGAAGTCGGCCGTCGAGGGTCCGAAGGGCGCGCTGGGCGAGGGCGCCTATCAGGCCAAGCACATCATCATCGCGACCGGCGCGCGGCCGCGCGTGTTGCCGGGGCTCGAGCCCGACAAGAAGCTGATCTGGACCTATTTCGAGGCGATGGTGCCGGAGCGCATGCCGAAATCGCTGCTGGTGGTGGGCTCGGGCGCGATCGGCATCGAGTTCGCCTCGTTCTTCCACACCATGGGCAGCGACGTCACCGTGGTCGAGGTGCTGCCGCAAATCCTCCCGGTCGAGGATGCCGAGATTGCGGGCCTCGCACGCAAGCGCTTCGAGAAACAGGGCATCAAGATTCTCAGTTCGACCAAGGTGACAAAGCTCGAGAAGAAGGCCGACAGCGTCGTTGCCACCATCGATGACGGCAAGGGCAAGCCGGCGACGACCGAATTCGAGCGGGTGATTTCCGCGGTCGGCGTGGTCGGTAATGTCGAGAATCTCGGCCTCGAGAAGCTCGGTGTCAAAACCGATCGCGGCTGTGTCGTCGTCGATGGCCTATGCAAGACCAACGTGCCCGGCATTTACGCCATCGGCGACGTCTCCGGTCCCCCGATGCTGGCGCACAAGGCCGAGCATGAGGGCGTGATCTGCGTGGAGGCGATTGCGGGCCTGCATCCGCACGCCATGGACAAGAACCTCATTCCGGGCTGCACCTATTGCAACCCGCAGGTCGCCTCCGTCGGTCTCACCGAGGCGAAGGCAAAGGAAGGCGGCCGCGAAATCCGCGTCGGCCGCTTCCCCTTTGTCGGCAACGGCAAGGCGATCGCGCTCGGCGAGGACCAGGGCCTGGTCAAGGTCGTGTTCGACAAGAAGACCGGGCAGCTCCTCGGCGCGCACATGATCGGCGCTGAGGTCACCGAGCTGATCCAGGGCTACGTCGTCGCGATGAATCTGGAGACCACGGAAGAAGAGCTGATGCACACGGTATTCCCGCATCCGACGCTGTCGGAGATGATGAAGGAAGCCGTGCTGGACGCCTACGGGCGGGTGCTGAATATCTAGTTCGTCATTGCGGGGAGCGTAGCGACGACGTGTCCGCCGAAGCTCAACGAGCGAAGGCGGAAGCAATCCATCTCTCCACTTGTGGCGTCATGGATTGCTTCGCTTCGCTCGCAATGACGCGCGTAACCGAGAGAGAACGAACCCGTGAAAGACAACGACAACCTCACCATCGAACGCCCGACCTTCGTCACCCATCTCGAATGCGCGATGGAAGGCGATCACTATCCCGCCGACCAGGTCCATAACCTCTCCAAGGCCGGCAAGCCGCTCCTGGTGCGCTACGACCTCGCCGGCGTGAAGAAGGCGCTGTCCAAGGACGTGCTGGCGGCGCGGCCTGCCGACATGTGGCGCTATCGCGAGCTGTTGCCGGTGCGCAAATGCAAGGACATCGTCAGCCTCGGCGAAGTGATGACGCCGCTGATCCGGCTGCCGAAGCTCGCGAAGAAGCTCGGCGGCGGTGAGATCATCGTGAAGGACGAGGGGCGGCTGCCGACCGGCTCGTTCAAGGCGCGCGGTCTCGTGATGGCGGTGTCGATGGGCAAGGCGCTCGGCATCAAGCACATGGCGATGCCGACCAACGGCAATGCGGGTGCGGCGCTCGCGGCCTACGCCACAAGCTGCGGCATCAAGACCACGATCTTCTGTCCCGCCGATACGCCGGAAGTAAACGTCAGCGAGATCGAGCTGCAGGGCGCGACCGTCTATCGCGTCAACGGGCTGATCGATGATTGCGGCAAGATTGTCGGTGAGGGCAAGGCCAAGGCCGGCTGGTTCGATACCTCGACGCTCAAGGAGCCGTATCGCATCGAAGGCAAGAAGACGATGGGCCTTGAGCTCGCCGAACAGCTCGGCTGGGACGTACCCGACGTGATCTTCTATCCGACCGGCGGCGGCACCGGGCTGATCGGCATGTGGAAGGCGTTCGACGAGCTGGAGAAGATCGGCTTCATCGGCTCGAAGCGCCCGCGCATGGTCGCGGTGCAGGCGGCCGGCTGCGCGCCGATGGTGCGCGCTTTTGAAGCAGGCACCGAGCACGCGCCGCGCTGGGAGGACGCGCACACCATCGCCTCCGGCATCCGCGTGCCGCAGGCGGTCGGCGATTTCCTTATCCTGCGGGCGGTGCGGGAGAGCAAAGGTTTTGCTATCGCGGTGACCGATGAGAAAATTTCTTCCGCGCTGAACGAAGTCGCGCGCGAGGAAGGGCTGTTGCTCTGCCCCGAGGGCGCTGCGACCTATGCAGCCTATCAGCAGAGCCTCGCCGAAGGTCGTGTTGCGAAAACCGACCGCGTGATGCTTTTCAATTGCGCCACGGGCCTTAAATACCCGCTGCCGCCAGTCACGCGCACGCTCGACCGCTTCAAGCCGATCGACTACGCGAATCTGTAGGTCGAGTCGTCCACCTCGTCATTGCGAGCGCAGCGAAGCAATCCACCTATCCGCTTGTGGCGCTATGGATTGCTTCGTCGCTTCACTCCTCGCAGTGACGACGTGGGTGCGTTGGAGGATGTTATGGCGTTTAAATCGTTCGCGGCTGTACTGCTCGTAGCTTTCTCCCTGGCTTCTCCCTCCCGCGCCGAAACCTACCCCTCCCGCCCCATCACGGTCGTCGTACCATTCTCCGCCGGCGGCCCCTCGGATGCCATGATGCGCATCCTCGGCGAACGGATGAAGCTTTCGCTCGGCGAGCCCATCGTCGTCGAGAACGTCACCGGCGCCGGTGGTTCCATCGGCGTCGCGCGCGTGGTGCATTCGCCGGCCGACGGCTACACCATCGGCTTCGGCCATCTCGGCACCCATGTCGCCAATGGCGCGATCTACAAGCTCAACTACGATCTCGTCACCGATCTCGAGCCCATTGTGTTGCTGCCGAGCAACCCCATGGTCATCGTCAGCAAGAACGCGGTTCCGGCGAAATCGCTGAAAGAGCTGATCGAATGGCTGAAGTCGCGGCCGCAGCCGGCAACCGCGGGCACGGCTGGTCCCGGCTCCGGCAGTCACATCGCCGGCCTCGCTTTCGAGGGCGCCGCTGGCGTCAAGCTGCAATATGTGCCGTATCGCGGCACGGCGCCCGCGCTCAACGATCTCGTCGCCGGTCAGATCGACATCATCGTCGACCAGACCTCCAATTCCATCAACCAGATCCGCGCAGGCAGCATCCGCGCCTATGCCGTCACCGATTCCAAGCGCGTCGAACAGGCGGCCGACATTCCGACCGTCGATGAAGCCGGCCTGCCGAACTTCCACATGACGCTGTGGTCGGGGTTGTGGGCGCCGAAGGGCACGCCGAAGGAGATCATCGCCAAGGTCAATGCAGCGGCGCTCGATGCACTGATGGATCCGCAGACGCGCAAGAATCTCGAGAATCTGGGGTTGCAGATGCCGCCGGCCGACAAATCTACGCCGGAAGCGCTTGGCGAATGGCAAAAGGCAGAGATCGCCAAATGGTGGCCGGTCATCAAGGCTGCGCACGTTGCAGTGGATTGAGCACTGCACCGTGCTCATGGAGCCCATCACGCGGCGCGCTCTGCTAACTTGATCTCAACTGTTTGAGAGTAATCCACAGGCTGCCGCGGATCTGGTTGCGCGTACCGCGGATGAAGCGAATATTAAACCCGTCGGCACCAAGTGAATCGGTGCCGACGGGTTTTGTTTTTTGGGGTGGCGTTATGTCAGAAGCAATGAAGATGATTGTGGACGGCTATGTCCGTCTCAAAGATCGCGAATCTCTCGAGCAACTGCGCAACCATCGGCGGCGGCTCAGACAGGAGATCCGGGAACACGGCGACAATGCACTCGACCAGAGCTATTCACTGCAGACCTTCGATGCGGAAGTGCTGGTGATCGAAGCGGCGCTGGAGAAGCTGCGTGGGCTGTCGGCCTCCGGCTGAGTTGTGCGCGGACTGATTTGCCCGTCGGGCAAATCGGTTTTCGAGTCGCATGAAGATGCGGCTTCCCGCAATGCATTTGCGCGCTCAAAATCGGCTGCGCCGAAAAACTGATTTCGCGAGCGCTTTCAATCCGTTCGGGCGCGTCAAGAAGCTCCTCGAAAATATTTCGCTTTTTCAGAAGTGAAATCAGCCGTATCTTACCGCCATCCCGCACCCGAGAGAGGGGCGTACGCGTCGTCACGAACGTTGGGCGCGGGAGGCGATGGACGCTTTGGCTTCGCGCGACGAGCGAGGACATGAAGCGGACGCAAAGTCGTGTGGTCCCGATCCCCCGATGCTGGGATCAAGCCAGTCCGATTGGCGATGTCGGCCCTACGGGCCCGACACGCCGTGATTCGCTGGCGACGGTGGCTAAAAAGCCGGTACGCCGGGGAGAGCACGAAGCAGCTGTTAAAACCATTGCGCAGGGAAGGCCGGGTCGCTCCGGTTGAACCTGTGGTTTCTAACTCGTATGCTTTCTACACTGCACACGAGGCCGCGGGTGCAACCAGCATCCGGCTTTCCCTGCGCCCTCCATGAGTTGGAGGGTATTGCTGGCCCCAAATCTCGGACGCCTGGCGCCGCGAGGGCGATCGGCCGTGCGCCCATTGAGAAGGCCGTGTGCCCATAAGGATACATTAAGCAGGGTTGCTACTGCGCCACGTTTGTTGCGCGCTCGCAACAGTTTTGGATCATTTGGCCTCCGCCGCGGTCAGTTCTTGCTCGCGCCGCTTTTTAGCCACACCCCTCTATGAAATGATATTTCCAAGGGTTGGAAACCCGGTCCGGCCGATGGGCGTTCCGGGAAGACAGGTCAAGCGATGGACGCGAAGACGAACATCAAGAGCAGGCTGCCGAGCCGTCATGTGACGGAAGGTCCGGCTCGCGCGCCGCATCGCTCCTACCTCTACGCGATGGGGCTGACCACTGAGCAGATTCATCAGCCGCTGGTTGGGGTTGCCTCTTGCTGGAACGAAGCCGCGCCCTGCAACATCGCGCTGATGCGTCAGGCCCAGGCGGTCAAGAAGGGCGTCTCTGCCGGCGGCGGCACGCCTCGCGAGTTCTGCACCATCACCGTGACCGACGGCATGGCCATGGGCCATGACGGCATGCGTTCCTCGCTGCCGTCGCGCGAATGCATCGCCGACTCGGTGGAACTGACCGTCCGTGGCCACGCTTACGACGCCCTGGTCGGGCTCGCGGGCTGCGACAAGTCGCTGCCGGGCATGATGATGGCGATGATCCGTCTCAATGTCCCGTCGATCTTCATTTATGGCGGCTCGATCCTGCCCGGTAATTTCCGAGGCCAGCAGGTCACCGTGCAGGACATGTTCGAGGCCGTCGGTAAGCATTCCGTCGGCGAGATGTCGGATGCCGATCTCGATGAAATCGAGCGCGTGGCGTGCCCCTCGGCGGGTGCCTGCGGCGCACAATTCACCGCCAACACCATGGCAACCGTGTCGGAAGCGATTGGCCTCGCGCTGCCTTACTCGGCCGGCGCGCCGGCCCCTTATGAGATCCGTGATGCCTTCTGCATGACCGCGGGCGAGCGGGTGATGGATCTGGTCCGCGCCAATATCCGGCCGCGCGATATCGTCACGCGCAAGGCGTTGGAGAATGCTGCGGCCGTGGTCGCAGCATCCGGCGGCTCGACCAATGCGGGTCTGCATCTGCCGGCAATTGCGCATGAAGTTGGAATCAAATTTGACCTATTTGACGTCGCCGAAATCTTCAAAAAGACGCCGTATATCGCAGATTTGAAACCAGGTGGCCGCTATGTCGCCAAAGACATGTTTGAAGCTGGTGGCATTCCGCTTCTGATGAAAACTTTGCTCGATCACGGCTATTTACACGGGGACTGTCTGACAGTCACCGGACGCACGATCGCAGAAAACCTCAAAGGCGTGAAATGGAACCCGCACCAGGATGTGGTGCGATCCGCCGACAAGCCGATCACTGTGACCGGCGGTGTCGTCGGCCTGAAAGGTAATCTCGCACCGGAAGGGGCGATCGTGAAAGTCGCGGGCATGTCGAACCTGAAATTTACCGGTCCAGCCCGTTGCTTCGACTGCGAAGAGGACGCCTTCGAGGCTGTCCAGAAGCGCACCTACAAGGAAGGCGAAGTCATCGTCATCCGCTATGAGGGGCCGAAGGGCGGTCCGGGCATGCGGGAGATGCTCTCGACCACGGCGGCGCTGACCGGGCAGGGCACCTCGGGCAAGATCGCGCTCATCACTGATGGCCGTTTTTCGGGGGCCACCCGCGGCTTCTGCATCGGCCATGTCGGGCCGGAAGCGGCGGTCGGCGGCCCGATCGGGCTGCTGCAGGACGGCGACATCATCGAGATCGATGCCGTGGTCGGGACGCTTAACGTAAATTTGACTGAAAAAGAGCTTGCGGAACGCAAAACCAGGTGGCGCCCACGTGCGACGAATCACACGTCGGGAGTTCTCTGGAAATATGCCCAGCAGGTTGGGCCGGCAGTGGATGGGGCCGTAACCCACCCGGGTGGTGCGCACGAGAAACACTGCTATGCGGACATCTGAGCGGATCATTGCTGCGTTGATGCTGGGGACGGCGCTGCTCGCCGCGCCCGCGTTTGCGTTCGATGGTGCGCCGGTCAATCAACGCGATACCACGATACCGGTGATGGCCGGGCAGCCGCCCGTTGCGGTGAGCAAGAATCCCGCGACCGCCGGCCAGCTTCCCGAGTCCGTCAAGACGCTGGAATACGCGGCCGAGGTCGATAATTCGCCCTTGGCGCAGTGGAAGCTTGGCCGTTTGTATGCGGCCGGCGACGGTGTCGCGCGCAACGATCTGCGTGCCTTCACCTATTTCAGCAAGATCGCCAAGGATCACGCCCAGGACAGCGCGTCCTCGCCGGAGGCGGCGCTGGTAGCCAATGCTTTCGTGGCGCTGGCGCGTTACTATCTCAGCGGCATTCCGAACACGGAAGTGAAGGCCGATCCGCAGCGTGCGCGGGAGATGCTGTATTACGCCGCGTCGTATTTCGGCAGCGCCGATGCGCAGTTCGATCTGGCGCGGCTCTATCTGAAGACGGCCAACGCCTCGGCAAATGATTTGACCTACGGCACCCGCTGGCTGAGCGCTGCGGCGTCGAAGGGGCAACGGCAGGCGCAGGCCATGCTGGGCCAGATGCTGTTCAACGGCGACCGCCTGCCGCCGCAGCGGGCACGCGGCCTGATGTGGATGGCGCTGGCGTGCGATGGCGCCAATAGTCCGGAAGAAGCCTGGATCAAGGACAGCTACGCCCAGGCGGTCTCTCGCGCCAGCGAAGACGACCGCGCCATGGCGGCGCAGATGATCAAATACTGGCTGCAGGGCCGCCACGACTGATGTAGCGGCTCCGCTGCGCGTCAAATGCTCTTCGACATTGGATACGACGAACTCGTGCCAAACTTGTGCTGCGGCTCGCCACGCCCCACATAACCGCGATTGAGATAGAACCGGTGCGCGGGTTCGGTCGATAGCAATTTGCAGTGTGTGTTGCCGCGTTCCTTGGCCCGCGCTTCCAGCGCCGCCAATAACGCAGAACTGGCGCCGCGAAATCGCGCCGCCGGAGAGACATAGTTCAACGTGATTTCGCCATCGTTCCTGACCGCTCCCACCGCGAGCACGACGTCGTCTTTCACGGCAAGCAGCGTCGACGCCTCGGAATCGGCAATCCACGCGGCAAGGTTCTCGGGCGTCTTGTTGGCAAGCCAGCGCTTCAGGATTTCCGGATCGTTGTGATGATCGGCAACGCAGAGTTCAGAAATTGACGCCGGCAGCACTTCACACGCCGCCGCCGCATCGGCCGGCGCGGCGTCGCGGATGTTCACGCGGCTTCCAGGTCGAGGTCCGCCCACACCGGCACGTGGTCCGAGGGCTTCTCCCAGGCGCGTACGTAGGAATCGACGCCGACATCGATCAGACGGTCACTCGCCTGCGGCGACATCAGGAGGTGATCGATGCGCAGGCCCCAGTTCTTCTGCCAGGCGCCGGCCTGGTAGTCCCAAAAGGTATATTGGCCCGGCGCATCGGTGACGGCGCGGAGCGCGTCCGTGAGCCCGAGGCCCAAGAGCGCCTGGAAGCTTTCGCGCGTCGTGGGCCGGAAGAGGGCGTCATTGAGCCAGGCGGGCGCGTTGTAGACGTCTTCGGCGGCCGGAATGACGTTAAAGTCGCCTGCGAGGATCAGCGGCTCTTCCGCTTTAAGCCGCTCCCTCGAATACTCAAGAAGCCGCGACATCCATTTGAGCTTATAGGGATATTTGTCGCTGTCGACGGGGTTGCCATTGGGCAGATAAAGGCAGGCGATGCGCAGCACGCCGCTCTTGGTCGGCACCACGCCTTCGAGGAAACGGGCATGCGCGTCCTCATCGTCGCCAGCGAGGCCCGATTTGGTCTCATCGAACGGCAGCTTGGAGAGCAGCGCCACGCCGTTGAAGGTCTTCTGGCCGTGGGTGACGACGTTGTAGCCGAGCTCCTCGATCTCGAGCCGCGGGAAGGCATCGTCCGTGCATTTGATTTCCTGCAGGCAGACGCC
>Ga0210410_10002333_pt1 | contig 17071 bp, 12 predicted proteins | sample IncBWC4MmetaG_FD_161058 | JGI IMG/M metagenome (GOLD analysis project Ga0210410, IMG submission 161058) | Forest soil microbial communities from Barre Woods Harvard Forest LTER site, Petersham, Massachusetts, United States - Inc-BW-C-4-M | ecosystem: Environmental > Terrestrial > Soil >... | reverse complement strand
TCTGAGGACAAAGCAATCAGAGTCTAACGTGCAATTTTGCTGCCACACTGCCAAAGCTTTCCTCACCCAAAACACTTCTAACCGTTGGCTTTACTAAACCACAAATCCCAATCCAACTTCTGGGTGTGCAATCTTTTTCTCAATCGAGCGGTCAACTTGCTTGAACTGTGCAAACCCAACCAGGACAGTTTATTAGAGTGCAGAATCGAACCGCGGGGAGCAGGGCGGCATTCTGCTCCAGGCGCCGCGACCTGTCAATCGCCAAGTACGAATACTGTGGAAAGCAATCGCTCTTCGAATTCCTCAGTGAGTCCTAGAACTCTCAGGACTATCACTGCTTATTCCTATCGTTCTGAGCCCGCGTACCTCGGGATTCGGTGCCAGCAGTTGCAAGGTGATCCGCGCTGCCGGCACGAGAAAAATAATCGTGACGCAAGTCCACATTAGCGCCCCAGCACACTGCTGGTCCTCCAACGCCGTGAAGCCAAACAGGTGTGGCGTGTTGAGGTATGCGGGATAGACCAGCCTGTCGCAAAAGGTGAGGTAGGCGGAGAGAATGTCGCAGGGCAGCGTGGCTGAAAACAGGTAAAGGAGGATGGACCATCTTGGCCAAACCGGAACGCTGGGCCACGGCTGGATGACCGGCCACCAGAAAAGAAAGCCTGCAGTGAGAAAAGACGCATGTTCAGCGATGTGCCACCTTTCCGATTGCAACGCCAGGTTGAACGCCGCGGGAACGTGCCAGCCCACCAGCGCTGCGGCAGCGGCAAGCCAACAGACCGCGGGTTTTGAGAGCACTCCCCCGATGAATTGCACGGGCGGCCAGCGCAAGAAAGGGCCGATGACGGATTGCACAAATTGCTCCGGCAAACCGTGGAGCATCGGCATCACCGGCGCACCCGTCAGAATCAGCGGCGGAGCGATGGTCATCAGCAGCAGGTGCTGCACCATGTGCACCGTAAGCGACTGCTCGTCCAGGAGCGCCAGCGGCGAGCCTATCGCCAGCCAGATCAGGAGGACGCCCACAAGAAAACTGGCAGCCCGCCAGGCGGGGATGGCATTCACAGCGGCTGATTGAAGATGACGCCAGCCACGCAAGTAGAGGACAGCGGCGAGCGTTGTAACAAATGTAAGCGGAATCGGAATCGCCCAGGAAGCTAAAGCGTATTGGATGGCATCCGGCATGGCCCCTAATAATGCCGAGGCAGAACCGGCGTCTGGCTTTCCTCAAGCGACGCATTGCGCGCTGGCGTTTGCCCCGCCGGGTGCAGAGTGGCAAGGAATGCGACCAACGCCGTCGTCTCCGCTGGGCTCAGGTTCTTGCCATACGCCGGCATGTTACCGCCTCCCTGGATCACCTGGCGAATCAACTGGTCGCGCGTGAGCCGCACAGCTACGCTGTCCAAAGTCGGGCCGCGCTGCCCACCCAGCTCGCCCAGCGAGTGACAGTTCCGGCATTGCTTCACCTGAAAGACCAGCGCGCCTTGCCGTTCCAGCGCCGTCGTGCCCTTCAGAAAGCGCTCCGGCACGGGGTCGCCACTCCAGGCGTTCATGTGCGGGCTCCACGGTGTGTAGCCGGAAAGATGCGTTAGCGTTCCGAGGGACACCGCGATCAGGAGGATGCTCATGACCGCGATGGGTCGCCGGCGCCAGCTTTTTTCTCCCTCTCCAAACAAAAATGGCAGCAGAATCAGCGCGAAAATCACCACCACCGGGCCGATGAGAAGCGCCGGTGTCTCCATCGATGGCGGAAGCAGAGAGAGCAGCGCATACAACCACAGGAAGAAATAATCTGGACGCGGCGCGGTTTGAATAATCGTCGGGTCGGGGCGTCCGCTCGGCCCGAACGGTCCGAAATATACCGCGCAGCCCGCGACCGCGAGCAGAATGAACGCAGCAAAGAAAATATCCTTCCACACTGCGTAGGGAACGAAAGGCACCCCATCCTTCTTTACCAGCTCTTCATACTCCGCTGTGTACGTCGCGCGCTTTACGATGCGCCCCGGCATCGGCCACTCGTTAATGCCCAGTTTCAGAACCATCAGAAGGTGCAATCCCACCAGCGCAATCAGCAGGCCGGGTATGACGAAAACGTGGAGCGCGAAAAAGCGGGAAAGCGTGGCGCCCGCAATGATCGGCCCTCCGAGCATCAGTTTTACCGTCGCCGGACCCAGGATAGGCACGCGGCTGGCGATCGAAGCCCCAATGCCCAATCCCCAGTAAGCGTCCTGATCAAAGCGCAGAACCTGCCCGCTGAACGCCATGCCCAGAGTCATCAGCAGCAGGAAAACGCCCACGATCCACGTCAGCTCCCGTGGAAATTTGTAAGCCCCGAAAAGAAAAACCTGCACCATGTGAATCAAAACGATCGCCACCATGAAATTCGATCCCCAGCCGTGCAGCGCGCGGAGGAACCAACCCATGGTGATGTCGTGATTCAGAACCTGGAGGCTGTTCCACGCCTCGGCGGCGGAAGGAACGTAGAAAATCGCCAGCAAGATTCCGGTGACAATCTGCAGCATGAAAACCACCAGCGCCGCGCTGCCGAAAACATAGAACCAACTGGCGGTGTTCCGCGGGACGCGATGCTCGGCGGTTTCCCGGATCGCCGCGGCCAATTGCAACCGCCGGTCCAGCCATTCACCGACTTGAGAGATCATGCGCATGGAGGCCGCTCCGAATCGAGCGCGGCGCTCGGCGCGCCCGGGGTGGGAAGTTCGCCCGCCTGAATGGTGATCAGCCCGTCTTTTACTTTATACGGGTATTCGAAAAGCCCGCGCTCCGGCGGGCCGGAAGCACGCGAACCGTCGCTATAATAGACGCCGCCGTGGCATGGGCACATGAACAAACCCGACTGCGCGAACCAGCGCACCGGGCAGCCGAGGTGCGCGCAGTTAATTGCAAAAACTTGAAATTGTTCTCCCTCGATGCGCCGAACCCAGCACGCCGTATCCACGGTTTTCCCGTCGGCCGGCATCACTACCGGATTTCGAAAAGTCGCGAGCCGCGTTTCACCCTCTGGAAATTCGTTCACATGCCCGAGAGGAACCCACCCAAGGTACCCCTTCGCTTGTGCGCCCGTAATCGATGAAAGCACGTAGCGCAAAATGGGAATCGCCAGCGCGGCGGCCACCAAACCGTTAAACAAAATTCCGAGTTTCATGAAAAGCCCGCGGCGAGAAATCGTGTCTTCGTTCCGCATTATCTGGCTCCTGGTGCTGGCGTGTTCTGTGCCGCGCGATATGGCTGCCCGGGATTCTGCACCCGCTTCGACGCCAGCCACGCAACCACGTCGGTGACTTCCTGCTCCGACATCGGCTTGCCTGGCACGTCGCCGCGCCAGTCCGGCGCGTTAAATTCCGGGCGCCCGGTGATCACGACCGTACGCAATCCCTGATTGCTCACCAGCGCGAGAAATGCGCCGTCCGTAATCGCGCTTCCTTTTTCTCCGCCGCGCCCTTCTGCGCCATGGCAGGATTCGCAATACGTTTTGTATGCGAGTTCGCCACGCGCAGCATCGCCCGTTGATTTCGCCGCGTACGAGGGCGCCTCGACTCCCGCAAGAATTCCCGGGCGAGCCCAACGTGCCCGGATTTGCGTCGTAACCACATCAATCTGCTTGTCGGTCAGCATTCCGCCGGAACTCCGCGCAAACGCCGGCATCGAGGTGCCGCGGACGCCCTGAGCAATCACCTTTCGCATCGCCGCTTCATCCGCAATTGCCAGATACACGGGGTTGGCAAGCGCGACGGCCGCTCCGCCTCGCCCATCCGTGCCGTGGCAACCGGCGCAGTTCTCTCCGTACAAAATCGTAAAATCCAAAATCTCATCCGGCGCCGGCGTTTCCGAATCTTTGCCCGGCTGGCCATGCGTCAAGCCGCAACCGCAGAGCAGCAGAGCCACCAGTGCGAGGCAAACGCATCGATGCAAAAATGCCCTCAAGGACGTTTCTCTCCGCTTTCCTTCTGCCGCATCATTCCAGGCGCTTCGATCCCCGCGCGCACCGCGAACGGCAAATTCTCGCGCGTCGGAACCCGCGACTGGCGGATCACCACCAACCCGGCAACCACGCCGAACCCGATTTGCGAAGCCATGAACCAGAACCAGTTGATGTGGCTCTCCAGCACCGGATTCAGCAAGCCGAGGATCGAGTAAAGCAATCCCGACCACAGCACCGGAGCGATCAAGCCGCCAAGTACAATCGGGTGCCGCGGAAACATCGGCAGCATCGCGCCGTAGAGCAACCCGACAAGCGTGGACACGAGTCCGTGCAGAATTAACGCCACCAGAAACGGGCCTGCATGAAATGCGTTCAACTGCGCGGGTCCCAGGTTCAATGACTGCGTGTAAATCCCGGCTGCAAGCAGATTGATTGGGTACCAGATGCTTCCCGTCTTCAGCAGTCCGTAAATGCAGGCCAACACTGCCATCGCCACGCTTCCGGCCCAGCCCCCCTTCACGCCGGCCGAGATCGGGTAAGTTTCAAGCGGCAGCCACGCACGCACAATCGCTTCGTCAACGTGAATCCGCTCGACGCGCTGGCGCTCCGTGGCAATCGATGCATCCTCTCGCACAACTTCCACCGCTTCTTCGCGCTCGTGCGGCAACACTTCCCGGAACCAGCCAACACAACCTGCAAGCGATAGCACCGCACCCAGAACGCTGACGGACACGTTCGTCAGCAGCCCCGCAAAAAGCAGCGTAAATCCGAATGCCAGCACAATGGGCCACGCCGTTGGCGCCGGCAACTCAATCGTGGCCGGATTTCTTGTATCGTGCCCCAGTTTGTCCGCAGTTAGCGGCGTGGACATCGCGCCTCCTCAGCGCCCCAGAATGTAAACCACCGTGAACACCACAATCCAAACGACATCCACAAAATGCCAGTACATGGAAAGTGTTTCCACGCGCGCGGTTTGTTCCGAACCAACGCGCCCGGCCAGGCCGAACAGAAAAACGATGCTCAACATGATCAATCCAACGGTGACGTGAAACGCGTGCAGTCCGACCAGCGAATAGTAGGTAGTTCCAAACAGATTCGTCGAAATCGTCAGGCCGTGGTCATAAATCAACCGGTGCCATTCCCGCCCGGTGCCAAAGAGAAATAAGCCGCCCAGAAAAATTGTCAGGAACCACAATCCAAGAAATCCTCCGCGGCCACCACGTTCGAGAAATCTTGTGGCGAAGTGTATCGTCAGGCTGCTCGACAACAGGCAAACCGTGAAGAAAATAGGCGTCTCCAGCACCTCGCCCGGCGTGGGCCCGGTTAAGCTTTTTCCCGCATAGTAAAGGTACGCCACAACGAAAATGGTGAAGATTGCAGACTCCGCTATGATCAGGCACGCCATTCCCACCTTGCCGCGATACGGCAAAGTCCATGCCCCCGGCGCCTGAGCGACAGAAGTTGTGGCTTCGCTCATCGATTGCTCCCATTATTCATAGCGGCTGTCCGGGTCTTCAGGATGTTTGCGATCCCACAGCGGGCGCCGGCTTGCGACCGTTGGAATCACGGCATAGTTGTACACCGGCGGCGGCGAACTCACCGACCACTCGAGAGTCCACGCATCCCAGGGGTCGTTCCCCGCTTTGGGCCCTTTGAAATAGGAAATAACGAGGTTAGCTAGGAAGAGCAACGTGGCAATGCCCTGGATGAATGCGCCAATTGAAACTATGAAATTCCAGGAATCCCAGCCACGGCCGGGCTCGTACGTGTAAATGCGCCGCGGCATTCCGAGCACCCCGGGAATGTGCATCAGGTCAAACGTCAGGTGAAATCCGATCACAAACAGCCAGAAATGCAGTTTGCCTAGACCTTCACTCAGCATCCTTCCGGTGATCTTGGGATACCAATAATAAATCGCCCCAAACATACAAAAGAGAATTGCCCCCACAATCACGTAGTGGAAATGGGCTATGACAAAATACGAGCCGCTAAGCTGCCAGTTGAAAGGCGCGGCGCCCAGCATGACGCCGGTGAGGCCCGCGATCAAGAATTGGAAAAGGAACGCGATGCAGAACAGCATCGGTGTCTTGAACTGAAGCTTCCCCCCCCACATCGTGCCGAGCCAGTTGAAAATCTTGATGCCCGTCGGAACGGCGATGGCCATCGTCGTCAGCACGAAAAAGGTGTTGGCGGCGGAGTCCATACCGATGGTGAACATGTGGTGCGCCCAGACACTCATGCTGATAAACCCGATGCAAACGGTCGCCGCCACCATCACCGGGTAGCCGAAAATCGGTTTGCGCGAAAATACCGGGATGATTTCCGACGCGAACGCAAATGCGGGAATCACCAGGATGTACACTTCCGGATGTCCGAAGATCCAGAAAAAATGCATCCACAGCGCCGCGGACCCTCCCGCCTGCGTATCAAAGAAATGGCCGCCCAAGTAGCGGTCCACGAGCAGCATGATCTGCGCGGCCGAAAGCGGGCTGATCGAAATCAGAACCAACCCGGACATCACCAGCGTCATCCAGCCCATTAGCGGCATCCGGTTGAGCGTCATCCCAGGACACCGCATCGAGAGGATCGTGGCAATGATGTTGGTCGCCGTTCCGATACTGCCGAAACCGGACACCAGCACGGCAATCGTCCAGTAGTCGGCGCTGTGGCCCGGCGAAAACGCTCGCGATGTCAATGGAGCGTAGGCCCACCATCCCACGTCGGGAGCATTTCCAGCGCCGTAGAGACCGCCTCCCCCGAGAAAACTGAAATAGAGAAGAAATCCTCCAAACGCCGTGAGCCAGAAACTGAACGCATTCAGCCGCGGAAACGCCATGTCCCGAGCGCCAATCATTAGCGGCACCAGGTAGTTGGCAAAGCCGAACATGAAGGGCATGATCACGAAGAAAATCATGGTCGTTCCATGCATTGTGAACATGCGGTTGAAGACTTGCGGGGAAACAAAGTCATTGTGCGCGTGCATCAACTGGACGCGTATGAGGATCGCTTCGATGCCACCGATGACGAGAAATAACATTGCAAACAGAATGTAAAGAATGCCCAGCCGCTTGTGATCAACCGTGGTGATCCAATCGTGCATTGTCTCCACCCAGGGCCGGCCCTCGATTTCCGCGGCACGAATTGCCATTGCGTCCGATGACATTCTTGCTCTCCAAAAAATATTCCGTTACCGCAGCGTCTCCAGATAGCGCACCAGGGCATCCAGATCGGCGTCGCTCAATTTCATCGCTGGCATCAGCGAGCCGGGCTTGAACATCTCCGGATCTTGGATCCACATGCCAAGGTTCTCCGGCGTATTTTCCGCCGCACCGGATGCAATCGTGCTCCGGCTCATTAAGTGGGTCAGGTCGGGGCCAAAGCGGCCCGTCGCCGTTGTGCCGGCCACCGCATGGCAATTGACGCAAGCGGTCGTTTCAAATACTCGGCGGCCGGCGCTCACAGTTTCATCGTTTTTCGCCGGCTGCTTTTGCGTGGCGGCCCACGCCTCAAAATCTTCCCGGCTGTCCACGGACACCCGCAGCAGCATCTTCGCGTGCTGCGTGCCGCAATATTGCGCGCACTGCCCCAGGAAAACGCCCGTCACGTGCGGGTCCATCCACGTCGTGTTCACACGATTCGGAATCAAATCCGTTTTTCCCGCCAGTTGCGGCACCCAGAAACTGTGATCTGTGTCGGCGGAAAGTAACTTCAAATAAGTAGGCGTGGGATTCGCCGGATCGCTCACGGGAATGTGCAATTCGTTGACGGCGACGATGCCAAGCTGCGGATATCGGAATTCCCACCAAAACTGGTGGCCGACGGCGATCACCTCCACCACGTTCGCCGGTTTTGGCGCATCCTGGATCGCGCGGATCACTCGCGTGGTGGCCAGGAACAGGACAACGACAATCAGGATCGGAATCACCGTCCATGCCAGCTCAATCTGAGTGCTGCCATAAACCTGGGCCGGCTCGTGCGGAGAATCCGTCGTCCGCGCGCGAAATTTCACCACCGCGTAAACCAGCAGGATGAACACGACCAGGAAGATCAGGCCGGTGATGATCAAAACAAAGCGTGAAAGATGAAAGATCGAATCCGCCGGAGTCGAGTGCGGATCGAAAATATTCGGTACGGGATTGTCGCTGCGCGTAGTGGCCGTGCACAAACCCGCGGCGAGGAGCAGCCCAAAAACGAGCAGAAGGATTCCCGCTGCTAACCGCGTCACCCCCTCCCGCTTCGCTCCACCCAAATTTACTCTCATCCTTCTCTGGTCTCCCCCGTCCCGCGCATTAGAACACAGTTCTCCCTGAGTTCGCCCCACCCTCATCTTTGAGGCGCATGAAAACCACGATGTCAGGATCGCATTTCAGTTCTTGGATGAGATGCTGACCGCGTCCAATTGGCTAGGAAATTATTTTCTGAACCCAAGAGAAGAACGGGATTCCTGACAACTGTCTCCCGCTTGCCCGTCCCCGTTTGCCCTCCAGGAACTGCAGAAACCGGCAGGGGCAGGGGCACTATGGAAAGGGATTCTCGCGCGCGCAATACCCCAGCACAGTACGTTCCATCACAACCTCGAAGAAAATGCGTGCCGGGGACCCGACTGCATGATGGCCGTTTCTCGTCGCTAAGGCTTTATTCTTGAACCGGATCGCCCTGCCATCGCAAAACTCTGCCTGCATTCAGACGTATCCGTCTCCGATGGAATTGGTGAATGGTTGACAGCGCTGGACCGGGTTGGACCCCAGTACTAGCCGCAGAGAATAAATTAGCGGCGTGCCCTCCACTGGGTGCTTCCGTCCATCCCAAACATCCGCGAAATCGGGCCCATCACCGCTGTAGAACATTCTGATAACAAGGCCGCGCATCAATACCAAACGAGGCTTTAGAATGTTTATAGGTCATCCCGCGAGCTTCTTATTCGTGTCTTCATAGGTATATAAATGCTGGCTTCTCCCGACTCCGCACTTCGAGTTGTCGCGATCGACGACGACGAGCAGCAGCTGAAGTTCATCGCTACGGTTCTCTCACGAGAAGATGTGCTGGTCTGTACTGCCGGGAATCCACAAGAGGGGCTTGAGTTGGTTCGAAAGGAACATCCCCATCTTGTCCTGGTTGATTTGGTGATGGCCGGCATGAGTGGAATGGAGGTCCTCGAATGGATCGTGCAGTTTGATCCAGGCATAGAAGTCGTTTTGCTCACCGGAGAATACAGTACGGAATCCGCTGTAGAAGCCATCCAGAAAGGCGCCGCTGATTACCTGACGAAGCCGGTTGATGTGGAAAAACTCGAGCAACGGGTGGAATCACTTCTATCGGAAGTGCGCAGAGGTCAGCGTTGTTTGCAGCTGGAACGCGAACTTCTCGACAATTCCCAGTTTGCAGCAATGGTGGGGCATAGCGCTGTGATGCTCGAAGCGTTCCACCGTATCCGGCGCGTTGCGCCGCATTTCCGAACAGTGCTTTTAACTGGCGAGACGGGGGTCGGCAAAGAGCTTGCTGCTCAGGCCCTCCACAAGTTGAGTCCGGTTTCTTCAGGGCCGTTTGTGACCTGCAATTGTTCAGCGCTAGTCGAAACTCTCGCGGAGAGCGAACTCTTCGGGCACGTTAGGGGCGCTTTCACCGGAGCTGTCCAGGATCGCAGCGGAGTATTCGAATCAGCAAACAGAGGGACTGTTTTATTGGACGAAGTTGGTGAGCTTTCTCTTTCATCACAAGCGAAGCTCCTGCGAGTGTTACAAAACCAGGAGATCCAACGGGTAGGATCTCCTGTGGTCCGGCGAATAGACGTCAGAGTGATCGCAGCAACTCACCGGGATCTACATTCAATGGTAAAAGATCAACGATTTCGCGAAGATCTCTTCTACCGGCTCTCCATGGTACAGATCAAACTGCCCGCTCTTGCCCAGAGGAAAGATGACCTACCTCTGCTCGAGCGGTATTTCATAAAGCGATTCGCCGAGCAATACGCCAAACCTCTGCGCGGAATCACCAGGCGTGCGCAGGCTCTACTGGCCAGACATTCTTGGCCCGGGAACGTGCGGGAGCTTGAAAACGTGCTTGGAAACGCCTGTATGATGACGGAAAGTGAAACAATTGATGTCCGCGACCTCCCGGAATACATCCGTGACAAGCAGCCGAGCGCGGCTCAGGAGGAGGAAATTGTTGCCACGCTCGAGCAGGTGGAAAGAAGTCACGCTTTCCGCGTACTGGAAAGCGTTGGTGGAAATAAAGTACGTGCCGCGGAGATCCTCGGCGTAAGTCGGACAAAGCTTTATCGTATTCTGGGCGACAGTGATTCTCCGGAGGCCAGTCTCACCGCGCCGACGGACCTGAGTGAAAACTCCAATTGACCTTGGCAGGTAACGGCATGGTTGTTTAGTGACAACTGGCTGAAGAGCCTGCGTCTTTGGCCATGCCCAAATCTGCATGCCGTTCTTGCGGAAGCCTCGCTTTGCCCAGGCCAACCCTCGGGTTGGAAATCCCCCCGTGCCTTCCAGTGGGTCTCCCGGCAGAACGAGTGCCAGCCCTCCAAACCTACCTGCCAGACGACCTGTCTTGATTGAGGACAGATGCCTGTTTTCCACACAATTTGGCTACTCCAGGAAGATGGAACCGCAACCTGCCTTATCTTGTAACTAATTGTAAATACAGTAGTTATGTGAAGCTCCGCGACTGGCCTGACGCTTGCCCTTAATCATGGCGTCACCAGATGAAATCGCTTTGAAGATTTCAAGCGAGCGAAATCGAAGGAGAAAGTCATGAAGAAGTTTGCATCGTTTGTTCTACTCATCCTGGCGCTCTTAATCGCAACGTCTGTCAACGCACAGACGGCACCGAATGGTCGTTGGGAATTTGCCGTGACCAGCGGCGATACTGTGTACCAATTGAGTAATATGGGTCAAACTACATTCAGCACCTACCTGACGCTATCAGGTACGACATTGACCGGCAACTCGCAAGAGACGACGAACACGTCGCTGGCGGAGAGTAGATGCTGCAACGACACTGTGACCGGCACTTACATAAGTACGAAGGGCGTTACCACGGTAATTCTTGCATTCGCGGTTCCTGCCAACAGTCTTGGCCAGGCGGCGTTCAACTACACATTCACAGGAACCTACAACGCCAAACCCAATAACTCTGGTGGTCCGACGATTACCGGCACGTACACCACGACCGCCGGCAGCACATTCTCTAACGGCGGCACGTTCACTGCGACGTGGTTCCCGAATTTCCCGACGACGCCAGAGGAGTTCATGGGCACATTGGACGGCCCTGATATGGGCGCAGGTGCCACGAATGTCCCGGCGACTGTTTATCTTGGGACCAACAGCTCGAACCACCTCACGGGCAGTGTGATCGTCCCCGGGTTGACGAACGCAAACGGCATTGCATGTTTCGCCGGCACGTTGACAATCCAAACGGTGAACAACTCACTAGCCGTTGGGACGGGTGGGGCACCGAATACCCTTGGCGTACCATTCGCTTCAGGCGTGGGCATCAGTGTATTCGCTCAGGATCCCGCCGGCACGCAGATCTGGCTGAACGGGTATGCCGCGAAACCTAATAATGACTCCGCCGCTGTCGGCGAGAACTTCCTGACGGCCACTGACACCGGATCTTCCATGACCACCGACAACGGAACCAACAACAATATTATCTTCTTCTACGGAGTCTCAGGCGGACCCTGCGATGGCCTTGGCGGAGGTGATGCTCCGTTCCACCCAATCAAGAAGAAGACGCAACGCATCACGCGTCGTCGCTACTAGCGCTAACCTCAACTCTGGCCTGCCCTGGCGGGCCAGCATGGAGGCTAACGTGGACTACCAGAAGATGAAAGCATTGATGGAAAGCAGGCAGAGGCTACCAAAACCACGATAAGAAATGTATTCAGCGTCGCTCCAATTCAGATTGGCTCCATTCGGTCCTGATTTATCAGCTCGCTAGTCTCCGGCTCGACAGCCGCCGCACCTTTGGCGTCTAGTACCTCGCGCACCTTCCTGAGCAACGCCTCTTCCGTGAATGGTTTATGAAGAAGAACCATGCCTTGCTCAAACGCTCCCTGGAGAGCGATAAAGTTGTCGGCGTACCCCGAAATGTACTGGACCCGCGTGCCGGGTCGTTTCGACAGCAATCTTTCCGCGAGAACTCTCCCATTCATACCTGGCATGACTATATCGGTCAGCAGAAGGTCGATCTTTCCCGCGTGCCGAGCTTCCACCTGCAGGGCTTCCTCCCCGTCCTGAGCGACGAGTACCTGAAAGCCATGGGATTCGAGGAACACTCGTGTCAGCTTTCGAAGCGGTTCAGAATCCTCGACCAACAGAATCGTTTCTGGCCCGCCTCTCGCTTCAGCCACGGGCGTGCCTGGAGTGATGATGGCAGCTGGTTCGGAGACCTGAGGCAAAAAGATCTGAAACGAGGCGCCCTGTCCAGGTTCGCTATCCACCCAGATATAGCCACCACTCTGTTTCACGATTCCGTAAACCGTAGCGAGGCCCAATCCCGTCCCCTTTCCGACTTCCTTGGTTGTAAAGAAAGGTTCGAAAATGTGAGCGAGAATCTCTTTGTCGATTCCGGTCCCCGAGTCAGTGACAGTCAGTCTTACATAATGCCCGGGCTTGGCTCCCGTATGCTGCCAGGCGTAGGCCTGGTCCAACTCAACATTTGCGGTTTCAATGCGCAACTTGCCGCCTTTCGGCATGGCATCGCGAGCATTCACCGCCAAATTCATAATCACTTGCTCGATTTGGCCGTGATCAGCTCTCACCATTGCCAAGTCCGAACACAAAGATGAGCTGACGTCTATGTCTTCCCCGAGCAACGGGGGCAGCATTTTCACCATATCCAGAACCAAATCATTCAGTCTCAGGATGGACGGGGTGAGGATCTGCTGACGGCTAAAAGCCAGAAGCTGCCGGGTTAAGCCCGTCGCGCGCTGGCCGGCCTTCTCGATCTCCTGGACATGCTCCAGCAGAGCGTTTCCCGGATCCAATCTTCGCTTGAGCACCTGGCTGTAACCGATGATCACACCAAGCAGGTTGTTAAAGTCGTGCGCGATTCCACCGGAAAGACGCCCGATGGCCTCCATCTTTCCGGCCATCCGAAGCTGGCGTTCGAGGATTCGTCTTTCTGTGACGTCTTCGGCAAACACGTCAAAGCAAGACATGCCTTGATATTCCTCTTTCACTTTTCTGCCGGTGCATCGGACAGTGATGAGAGCCCCGTTTCTCCGTTTCAATTCCACTTCCACGTCGCGGAACTCGTTTGCGCTGTCGAGTCGCTCCTTGAGCCCATCGAAGTCCGAAGGATTTTTGAAGATGTCTCTAACAAGGGCGGCATTTAGCATTTCATCCACGTTTTCGTATCCGAGCATCTTTTGCAGCGCGGGATTTGCCCTCAGAAGCTTGCCGTCGGTGGCAGAGCGGAAGATGCCGTAGGGGGCATCTTCGATCATTGATCGAAACCCGGATTCGGATAGGCGGAGCGACTCTGCTGCCTCTTTCCGTTCGGTGATATCCCGGTTCACAATAACCAATCCTTCGGGCTCACCGGAAGCCGAACGAATAACACTGGCGTTTGATTCCAAGGCACGCCAGCTACCATCTTTGTGGCGAATACGATATTCGAGAGGTCGCCCTACCCCTGTGCGTCGTGCCTCCGCAGCAGCTTCTTGAACTCGGCTGCGGTCATCCGGGTGAATCTGGTCAAAAGAAGATGAAGTCTTCAGTTCTTCGTCTGTGTAACCGAGCACCTTGTGATACGAGGGACTGTTGTAGAGACGACGGCCTTCCATGTCAACAACGGCAATCATGTCAGCCACATTTTCACCGATGAGCTGGAAGAGTTCCTCGCGCTCGAACAGGCGTCTGCGAGTCCGGTGAAGTTGGAGTTGCTGGTAGACCGTGTAGAGGTCGAAGAGCAGCACAATCCCTGCGAGCCCCCACATGGCCCGCCGCACCGGAAATACCGACTCTGTCTGTTCGCCTAAGCGCAACAGCACTGGCAAGAAAGACAAGATTCCAGCCGTCAACAGAAGAGTAACGATCACCGCCGTTGCCCATAGCCACCACTCCCGTTGCTCGAGGCGATGAAGGCGGTCCTGGGTTTCTACTTTTCGTCTTTGGAGAAAATGATCGCCGCCTGGTTCGGCAATGACGTCTGTCTTAGTCTTATCCGCCATCCTCATCTCTCTGTCTGATCTTAAAGAGTGAACCCTGGCGCGGTACTGGGTTGTCTCCGGAGGGGAAACAACTAGTTAAGAGCCCTGTTTGCCGTTCGTGGTATTGATTGTACTACCGACTGCCTTTGCTGCAAGGTGCGCCGTGGCTGGTGAAGTGCAGGCTGTGGCCGGAATTCTGTGTCGTGGATGGCGGTGCCGGAGCGGTCTATACCCGCGATAGTTCTCCTTTCCCTCTCCCAGATTGTCAAATGCCCAGAGCCCGCCGCCGAGACTAGGGGGTCGCTGTCCTCATTCTGTCCCTAAGGCCAGTAGTTCTGTTGGAGCCACGCCTTTATGGTCATCGCGCAGTGAATTTCTGATTCAGTATTCAGATGCTTACAGTATCTGGAAAGAGAACAAGAGTCAGATAACCAAGAGGCATCCACAGAACCCTGTTCGTTTCCACGCGGCTTGCAAAAGACCGTTAAGGAAGAAAAGTACCGGAGAATTCGACATACCGGTTCCGCGCTTCTTCCAGATTTATTAACCCTTCGGCTTGCGCTGGAGGGATCCAACAACCCTTGTTCCGCCTGCGCCGTCAGCGGACACGCGCACCCAGCAAATGACCAGAAAGGGTCCTCTCATGAATAAATGGCTGAAACTGTTTCTGCCATTGATGGTGATTCTCTGCTTGATCTTTCCAGGGGTTCAAAGCGCGCCTGCCCAGGTTAACGTCGTAACTCAGCACAACGACCTTGCACGCACCGGACAAAATCTGGACGAGACTACGCTCACGCCATCGAACGTGAACGTAAACCAGTTCGGCTTGCTGTTCAGGAATACGGTGGACAACCAGGTTTATGCGCAGCCGCTGGTTGTTTCTGCCGTGAACATTGGAGGCGGAACCCACAACGTAGTCTACGTAGCTACGACCAGCAACAGCGTGTACGCCTTCGACGGTGACACCGGCACACAGTACTGGCACGTTAATCTCGGAACGCCGATAGCAAATACCGACTATGGCGCCGGGTGCGTGGACATCAACGGCAACGCGGGGATCATTGGCACACCGGTGATTGATCCGGCCAGCGGAACGCTCTATGTCGTGAACTCCCTGAACAATGCCGGTGTTTTTTCTTTCATGTTGCATGCGCTCGACATCACCACCGGAGTTGACCGGGCGGGAAGTCCGGTGCAAATCACCAACGCCGGCTTCACGCCTCTGACCCAGAACCAGCGGGCAGCACTCGCCCTGGCAAACGGTAGTCTCTTGATTCCCTTCAGTTCGCACTGTGACATGGGAACCTATCACGGATTTTTGTTTTCCTACGATCCTTCCACGTTGGCGAAGGTCGCCGTTTTTAATGCCTCGCCCACGGGCAGTGGCAACAGCCTCTGGATGTCCGGGCAAGGCCCGGCGGTGGATGCTTCCGGCAACATCTATTTTGGAACCAGCAACGGCACATGGGATGGCGTTTCGAATTTCAGTGAGAGCTTCGTCAAGCTCAGCCCCAGCCTGACGTTGGAGGACTGGTTCACGCCCGCGAATCACGCAAATCTGGACGGTGGCGACGCAGACATCGATACTTCCGGCCCCCTGCTGATCCCGCCGGGAAACCGTTTGACCATGGTCGGCAAAACGGCGGTTGGGTATGTCGTTAACTCCGGGAACCTCGGCCACCTCGGTGACGGGAGCGCAGTGCAGACGATCACACTTGGCGGCGCGCTGCATGGAAGCGCCGTGTATTGGAACAGCGTGGTGAATGGGCCGGAAGTCTACATGTGGGCTCAGGGCGACAAATTGAAGGCCTTCCAGTTCAACGGCAACAGCTTGCAGACACCTAATTTCCAGACTGGGCCAGATTTCATCGGAGGCGAGCCGGGAGCTTACCTTTCGATCTCCGCCAATGGCAACACCAACGGCATCGTATGGGCCAATGCAGTCCTAAGCGGCAACGCGAATCACGGCTCGACGCCGGGCGTGCTCCGCGCTTACGACGCCAACAATATCGCCACCGAGCTTTGGAATAACCAGCAGAATGCCGGTCGCGATACTTGTGACAATTTCGCCAAAAATGGCTACGCCACGATTGCAAATGGGAAGGTGTATCTTGGCAGCTTCGGAGCGGCGAATGCCGGGACGGGCCAGGTGTGCGTCTATGGCCACCTACCCACGAATTGCACCATACCCACCGCGGCCAGCGCACTGGGCGCCAACACCATTTCCGGCAGCCAGGTGAATCTCAGTTGGACAGCGAGCACTGCGTCGTGTTCGGTGAGTTACAACATCTTTCGTAGCACGGCTTCCGGGTTCACTCCTTCCAGCAGCAACCAGATCGCGAGCGGAGTATTCGCCACCACCTTTTCGGACACGACTGCTGCCACAGCCACCACCTATTTTTATGTAGTGGAGGGCACCGACACGGCAGGCTCGTCCAGTCCTTCCAACCAAGCCAGCGTCACCACCGGACCCGCGATTACGGGTATAGAGATTAATGCCGGTGGGCCGGCGGTAAGCCCATTCCTCGCTGACCAGGACTTCAACGGCGGAGCCACCATCAATCATGCCAACCCCATTATTGTCGGCGGCGTGACGAATCCTGCCCCTGCCACTGTCTACCAGTCTGCACGCGTCGGGAATTTCATCTACACAATCCCCGGATTTGCCCCTGGATCAAACCAGACCGTTCGCCTGCACTTTGCCGAAACATTTTTCAACGCGGCTGGTTCACGGACGTTCAATGCGACCATCAACGGTGTCCAGGTACTGACCAATTTTGATATCTTTGCCGCCGCCGGCGCACAGAACAAGGCAGTCATTGAACAGTTCACCGAACCAGCCAATTCCCGCGGGCAATACGTAATCCAATTCGCGTCGGTAATCAACCAATCCCTGGTTAGTGCTATCGAGGTCACACCCGCGACCGCTTGCGCTGCGCCTGCAGCGCCCAGCGGGTTGAACGCAA
>Ga0210410_10002332_pt1 | contig 17071 bp, 15 predicted proteins | sample IncBWC4MmetaG_FD_161058 | JGI IMG/M metagenome (GOLD analysis project Ga0210410, IMG submission 161058) | Forest soil microbial communities from Barre Woods Harvard Forest LTER site, Petersham, Massachusetts, United States - Inc-BW-C-4-M | ecosystem: Environmental > Terrestrial > Soil >... | reverse complement strand
AGCCTTCGTCTCCAGGCGAGCAAGCGTGGCGTAGATGGCGCCGATGGAGACCTCGCGGCCAATGCGCACTTCGATTTCCTGTCGCACAATGACTCCGTACGCCTGACCAGCAAGACGCAACAGCGCAAGGACAACGATGTGCTCGAACTCGCCGAGGTAGTCGCGGTCTGACATTAAACATACAATATAGAAGAAATGCCGCATCGTCAAGCACCACGCCCCGAAGTCGCGGGGTAATCCTCAGTGCCTGATTAACGCGGTTACCGTCCAAGTGGAATCGTCCCAACGTCAAATGTCCGATAACGCGTGCGGGCGCTGGGAAGAGCAGTCAAATCGACTGGGACACAGCCTTTTCGTTGGGGAGGACTGGTGGTGCCTCAGAATATCGCGTCATCTACCTCATTCGTGAGTTCGCCCTGGTCAGTTTCTTTGGCAAACTGGTCCATGCTGTCGTACCTGCCGCCTGAATGCACCCACAAAGGTATCGATTGATTTCCTGATAGGCAAAGAGCGCTGTCATGTAGCCATGCCCGATACCACCGTACTCGTAATGCACCAAGCAATATCGATCTGAGATGCCACTGAACACAAGTCTGCGTGTGGGTGTACCGGGCAGGATCACCACATCCGTCGCAGCAAAACTCCCTCCTGGATTGGACATCTTCGGGATACGCGACCTGACGGATTTTGGTAGTGAACCGACCGACCTTACAGGTATTAATGATATTTGTTCCGGCAGGGATGTGCCGTTTTGATGTAGGTGCATCTTTCTCATATCGATTGAAACGACTTGACTCCGGCAACCAATTCCTAGCAAAGACAGCAAGATTACAGACCTGACTAGCCTCCAAGATTGACAAAACACCCTTTGAGTCATCGGGCCACTTCCCCTAGGGAACTTACGCTCAGAAATCGCGGAATGTTCCCCAACTAGTAAAGACTGCGGTTACCGGAAAAGTGAAATCCTGGTACGGAACTTGTCCGGTTGCCGACTCACCGGGAGTTAGCATGGGAAGTGTCAATTGTGTTGGCTTCCCTTGGTAGCCCGCAATAGACGCAGTTTTTCGGCATCCATGGTTTGCCCCACAAACCACGGAAAGCGCACCCGCACCGTGGACAGGCCCAACGAATCAACTTCAATTGCTTGAGGCCAGCAACAGTGCCAGTGACAATCAACGCGGCCAGGAAAAAAGCGAGGAGGCCAATTTGAGCGGCATTCTGTAGTCTGTCAGCGAAAGTGGACACTATTATCAAGCATAGGAAGGCAGCACCCGGCCACACGGAAGACCGCAAGTATGCGGTGCGCAGTTTCCGGTATTGCTCCCACGACGAGCGATAGGCAGACGCATCTTGAACCGGCTTGGTAGGGATTACTTCTTCCACGCGCTCTCTGAGCGCAATGAATATGACTGACGCAGAAGGCACAACTGCAAGAAGCCACGGCGTCCCAAGCTCAGTTGTAACACCGAATACTCCCCCCGCTCCTATGATAAGAGCCAGGATTTTTATTAGCCAAATCGTGCGCTTCGGGAAATGGAATGCTGTGCACTGTAATGTAATAACCTGCAAGCAATCAGGGAGGAAGTACGACAAGAGAGGCAAAACCGAGTTGCCATTCTGTAATTTATAAGTTACACTAGAAAACGTGATCGAGATTCGTCACTACGTCAGCCGCTCCGGAAAAGATGTCTTCGACGATTGGTTGACGCAATTGGCAGACGCCCGCGCACAGGCGAAGATTACGACCCGAATCGACCGACTGGCTGCCGGGAATTTTGGCGACTGCAAGTCGCTGCGTCAGGGCTTGTTCAAGCTACGGATCGATTGGGGACCGGGCTATCGCGTTTATTACGCGATGATCGGCAGGGAATGCGTAGTGCTTCTCTGCGGCGGCGACAAACGGAAGCAGTCCGCGGACGTTGAGCGGGCGTTGGAATACCTCAAAGATTACAAAGAAAGGACCGGAACCTCATGAAACGCAAAGCCAGCATCTCGCACGACGAGGCCATCATTCGGCGGCTCCGGAAGGATCCAGATTTTGCCGCCGAGTACCTCAAAGCGGCATTGGAAGATGAAGACGAGCCCCGCGTTCTGCTAATTGCGTTGCGTCATCTCGCACAAGCGCAGGGCATCGCCAAAGTCGCCAAGGCTGCCGGCATCGAACGCGAGAGTCTGTACCGGGCATTATCGATTCACGGTAACCCTCGGCTGTCCACGCTAGTCGCTGTAACCAAAGCGATTGGGCTGAGACTCACAGTCGAAGCCGTGCAATGAGAGAGTTGGAATGCGGCCTGGGAAGTGGGGATCGAAAACAAAAACCAATGGAATTTCAAGGACTTACGAGGAATGCGAAGGAACACTAAGTCATTGAAAAGGAACAAGAGGGCACGCAAAGGAATTCTTATTGCTCCCTCAAAGCTCCCTCGCTTTTCGTCAGTTGTTGATATTCTGAGGTCGATTTTTCTACCCATTGCCTGCAACTAAGGTCGGCGTCGGGCCCAAGAATCGCGGCACGGATGGCAAGCCGACTAGACACGATCACTTGACCTTCTTCTTGGCGGTGCGTGCGCGCAAAAACTGCGGGACAAATTCGTGCGACCGAATTCGTTCCCATGTTGCTGATGAACGAGGAGTTCGCTAATTTAATGGGCGTAGCGGATCCACTATTTTCCACGAGGTCTTGCAAGATAATCAGAAGTTAGGCGTCTAAACAGAGGCAAACGATGACACGAGTTCGCGTTGAGGGCCTCACCATCTCGCTCGACGGATGCGGAGCAGGTCCGAATCAAGACATCAACAATCCGCTCGGCGTTGGCGGGACGGAACTGCACCAGTGGCTAGTCCCAACACGCACGTTCCAGCGGGCCTTGTTCGGCAAGGACGGCGGTACGACCGGGGTTGACGATGATTTCGCCGCCCGTGGCTTTCAGAATGTTGGGGCCTGGATTCTTGGGAGGAACATGTTCGGACCCATTCGTGGGGACTGGCCGGACACAAACTGGAAAGGCTGGTGGGGAGACAATCCACCGTATCACGTTCCAGTCTTCATCTTGACCCATCATGCTCGTCCCCCCATCGAGATGGAAGGCGACACGACGTTCCACTTCATAACAGGAGGCATTCGCGAGGCGCTCGACCGTGCACGCGAGGCCGCTGCCGGAATGGACGTGCGGATCGGCGGTGGGCCGAACACAATCCAGCAGTATCTTCGTGAGGGCCTCATTGATGAACTGCACATTGCTATCGCGCCGGTCCTGCTCGGCCGGGGAGAGCCGCTGTTCGAAGGGGTTGACTTGCGGGCTCTGGGATACGAATGCGTTGAATTCGTACCGTCGGAGAAGGTCGCGCATGTCGTCCTACGGCGCCAAGGGCACACGGACGCCTAACAATAACAACCGGTTGCAGCGGACTGTCCGCTGCTCGGCCTGCCGCTGAACCAGAGCTCCGCCGTCGCGAGAAACGGGTCGCGCACTTGTCGCTTGGGCAAGAGACCTGCGCGGTAGAATTCTTAGGGGCGACATGATGATCGGAATACTTTCAGCCGACGAAGTTGCCCTCGCACCGAAAGCACTTCACAGGGCGAGTGATTGTGGCATCAAGGAAGCGTTGGTGGATTGGCTAGCGGCACCTCCAATTGGCGACCCCGATCACGTTCGCGCGCGTGCGGCATTTCGCGAGGCGATCATCGCGGGCGCGGAGAACGCAGAGCTACGTTGTACGCCACACGAAAGAATCAAGAACAGTGGAGCGAGTTTCAAGGAGAGAAATCCATGATTATTTGCCGATATGGGCACGCCAATCACGATTTCAGACAGAAACAAGCCCGCACGGCAAAGCAACCATTTGACCATCGGTGGTCTGATTTTTCCCCGGCTCGATCAGATCGACATGACCGGCCCGTTCGAAGTGCTGTCGATCGATGAGTTTGTGACGTGGTTTGCTCCGCTCCGCGTCTGAACGTAACGCAGAATGAATTTAGCTTAACTTGGCCCTCAGTTGCTGAGTCCTGGGGGGGGCCAGTACTTGGGGTTGCCGTTCTCATCCACTACCACTGCCCTTGCCGTGGACGGCAAGACTTGGAGCGATTTTAAGAATTCGATGAGTGCGTTCTTCTGATCTGCGGAAAGCGCGTCAAAAGCCTGGCGCTGAGTTAGCGCCTCGCCGTTATGTGCTTCGACGGCTTCTCGGGCGGTGGTGAACTTGCCGTGATGCATGAAGGCGCCGCCCTGGTTGTAGAAGCCCCAGAGCTTACGCGTAATGAATTTGCAATTCCCGGCAAAGAAACCTGGCGTTCCGGCCGGCTGGTTCTGGTCAAGCGGTTCGCATTCCGGATCGGTCAACGGGTTGCTCGTAGCACTGATGTCGTGCAGCTTGAGGTCAGTGTAAGCAGGCATCATCACCACACCAGCATGGGGCCGCAGTCGGGGAAGAGGCAACGCATCGCTTGTCAAATCCACCGTTAGAGCTGGAGCGCTCACCGGATAGTTCGTAGGCCCCAGTAGCAAGTTGGGTGAATTCGGGCCGGTGGAAGGATTGTAGGGGTTCGGCTCAAAGTAGATCCAGCCCGGCTGGCCCGAGAGGCCTGGATTGCTGTCCGCGGTAAGGGGCAGAGTGGCGTGGCAGGTTGCGCAGCCAATCTGGTTGAAGAGAGCTTCGCCGAGCAGATTAGCGCGCTCGACAGCAGGATCGCTTGGGATCACGCGACCAGGAACAGCGAGCGTGGCCTGAAAGATCGAAACGGCAGTCAAGTCAGCGACAGTCAGCTCGTTGGTAAAGCCGTCGCCGTCCGGGTCTGTGTTGAGCCCGAAGCGCTCTTCTGCCTGCATTCCATGATGATGGTTAAAGGCATTGTTGCTGAACTGCCGGATAGAGACGATATTGCCGGCTTGATGCAAGGGACGAATGATGAGGCTGGGCGGAGTTGTGCCCTTAGTGGACAGACTGGGCGCCGCCAAGCCCTGCACCTGAGAAGTATTCCAGGTTCCGTCCGCGTTATGTGTTAGGACGCCGAACGAAATGCCTTTAGACATCAACTGCGCGCTGCTCCCTGGACGCGTCGCATCACGCCGGGCCTGGAGATCGGCGGTCATTTGCCGGGCCAGCATCTCGACGAAGCCGGAGCCGTTCATGCCGATCGTTTTTCGGTCGTCGGTGGCGTTATCCAGCGTGACGAACTTGCCGGACTCGTCCACCGCACCGCGTGTCACAACGCCGTCGTTGTGATCGAAGGTCAAGTGATCAAAGCGCTGCGCGAGCACGAAGACCTCCGTCACGCGGTCTCCACCCGCGCCGGACACGGGCGCATTGTGACAGCCGGCACAAGAGTTTGCTTCGGGCGAAGAGATGCGATCGAAATTCCGAGGGAACAGCAAGGGAGAGCTTAGATCCGAAAGGGGAGCACCGGTGCCCTTGGAAAGGGGACGGCCAGCGCCCTCTTGGATGGTGAACTTGGCGTTGAAGAGCTGAGCACCATACTGAATAAGACGGCGAAGCGAAATGTTGAACTCGTCCCCATCCTCAAGGTGCGCTGGGATGGCCACCTCTCGGCCGATGGCGGAGGCAGAGTCTTGCGCGACAGCAAGCGCAGGCAAAAAGAGCAGAGCGGCGATGAACCCGAGAGACTTCATTGAAAGATTAGCCATGGGGAAATCCTTTGCGATCAGGCAATGAGTTGACCTCCACCGAGGGAGAGATGAGACCGGGGAGGTTGAAGTAATTTACCTCCCCGCTCGAAGAAACCGCAATTAATTCTTGCGCGAGATATGGATTAGAACGAGAGCTAGGCGTTAGTTGGCCGGTGCGGTGCCGAGACCCGTCTTTATCCGGCGGGAAAGAGCTAGTAACCGCTGGGCCTGCGGCGACAGAGAATGCGACGCCCCGGAGGGGATGGCTTCGGCGATGGCGGCGCGAGGCGCGCTGAGCGTAACGGCACGGGACGCTTCGTCATTATCTCGGTCATGTGGCGTTAGCAGAGCAGCATGGACATTGCCAGTACTTAACTGCACCGCGCAAACCACGATTTGACCTTCGTCGTTGACGGCAAAGGCCACGATGAGTTGATAGCCGGAGTTCACTGGAATGAGAGTGTTCAGATCAACCGGTGCAGGCATCGCTTCGCGAGAATCCCAAAGCAGAGCGCGGTCGGGCGAGTAGCTCAGAATGTAGCCGACGCCGGAATCGCCAACAACGATTCCTTTGTTGTTTAGGGAATGAGCTTCGCTGTTGTCATCACCCATGGGAATGCCCAAATCGCGCATCTTGCCATCGTCCCAGATGTAGGCATGCGCAACAGCGCCTTCGGTGGGGTGGGCGACGGCGATACGGCCCACCACCTGGCCTCGATTGTTGATGTTGAAGGCGTCACCGGCGAAGGCGTAGCTCGGCTCGCCGCCAAGCTTCATAGCCATGCCGTCCTGCCAGAGCGTCGGGAAGAAAGGAGGGAAGCCCAAGAGTGGGTTGGTGGTCGTGTCCTGTTGCGCATCGCCGACGACTTGACCGCGGTCGTTGACGCCGTTGGCAAGACTGAAGGTCATGCTGTTGGGCCCGGCGAGAGTGCCAAGGTCGCTTATTGTTCCGTGATCCCATTCGACCGCGTGAAACGTGCCGTCGGCAGCTTGAGAATAACCAACGGCCTGGCCGCGGTTGTTCAGCAGCTGCGCCAGGCTGTAGCCGCTGGAGCCGACCAACGTGTCGAGGTCGGTGATTTGGTCGCGATGCCACGAAACGGCATGTGAGGTGGCGCCCCCGGTGACATCAGAAACACCCACTATTTTTCCTTCTTCATTGGCGCCGAAGGCCGTGCTGTTGTTGCCGCCGAGAGTTCCCAAGTCCTCCATCATGCCACCAGGCTTGTAGCGGAAAGCATGTACGATGGCGTTGCCAGAGCTGTCCGTTTGACCGGTTTCGGAAACGCCGACCACTTCACCGGACTCGGTGATCCAGTAGGGGATGCTGTTGGAGCCCCTGCCGAGGGTTCCCATGTCCAGTAAGGTGTAGGTTGTTGATTTGATTGATGTGTCAGCGATGCCCAGGGCATTCGTTCCGAGCGCGTTCCAGGATGCCGGAACGTCAATTTGCATGTAGCTATCGTTCCTCAACAGGAAACCGTGCGGGCCGCCGCTGCTATAGAAGCCAACGACGGCTCCATTTCCATTATTGTGGATACCCCGAACAAACGTGGCCTGGGCGCCCGGATAGTCGAGTCTCGCCGCCGTCGAACCTTGTGCTTGAACGGCAGGATCGGCCAAAGCCAGCGCCGTCACAGTGAAGATGCAAATCAGTTTTTTGCTCATTGAATGACCTCCTCTTACCCTTTGAATCGCAAAGCAGAGGGAAAACATGTCATGCAGCGGCAAGATTCTCGGACGTGGGGGCCGGCAGGCACGAAAACTGGCCGAGGCTTGCGTTATCAATGGGATGTTGAACTCTGACAGACTCTCGAGTATTCTCTCCGCCATTCCCCGCTTCGGTTAACCACCGCACGGAGGCCTGGATGGCTCCAGATTCGGCGATGCAGGTCAGCGAGCTGCTCCTCGATTGGGGAAAGGGGGACCGCGAGGCGCTTAAGGGAATTCTACCGCTGGTCTACGACGAGCTGCGGCGTCTGGCTCGCCATCACCTCCGGTTACATCGCCTCAACCACACCTTGGAGACGACGGCCCTTGTCCACGAAGCCTACTTGAGGCTGGCGGCAGAGGATTCACTCCACGTAAAGAACCGCGCCCACTTTCTGGGGATTGCCGCCCAGCTGATGCGTTGGATTCTGGTGGACTACGAGCGAAAGCGGCGCGCGGCTAAGCGCGGAGCCGGAGCCAAGCCTTTGACACTGGATTCCAGCGTTGCGCAGGGACAAGGAGCGGGCAGCGTCGTCGACCTCCTGGCGTTGAACGAGGCCCTCGATAGGCTTGCAGAGCTCGATACAAAGCAGAGCCGAATTGTCGAGTTGCGTTACTTCGGCGGTTTGACGGTCGAAGAAGTCGCGGAGTTTATGGACATTTCGCCTGCGACTGTAAATCGCAGCTGGTCATCCGCCCGTATCTGGTTGCAGAGAGAGCTAAAGCGCGGAGAAAGACCGGAATGAACGTAAACGAATGGCAAAGGGTGCGCGCCATCCTGGAATCCGCCTTGGAACTCGACCCGAGCTCGCGACCAGCGTTTGTCGATAGCGAATGCGCAGGGGACGAAAAGCTGCGCCGCGAAGTTCTCTCTCTTCTCAGCGAGCAGGCGAAAGCGGATCCCTTCTTGGAAAAGCCAGCGTTGGATATGGTTCGTCAGCAAATGGCAAAGGAGCTGGCGCCCAACGAGAGCGAGACCGAGCTAGCTCTGCACGGCAAGATGATCTCGCATTACCGCATCCTCGAGATGCTGGGCGGCGGTGGCATGGGCATCGTCTACAAAGCGGAAGACACCCGGCTGCATCGTTTTGTGGCTTTGAAGTTTCTACCCGAAGAAATGACACAGGATGAGCAGGCACTGGAGCGTTTCAAACGAGAGGCGCAGACTGCTTCGGCACTGAATCATCCGCACATTTGCACGATTCACGATATTGGGGAATATGAAGGTGGTCCCTTTATCGTGATGGAGGCGCTCGGAGGAAGCACGCTCAAGCACCGCATTTCGGGCAAGCCGCTCGCTAGCGAAGTCGCAGTTGAGTTGGGTATGCAGATCGCCGAAGCACTCGAAGCGGCACATGCTAAAGGCATCCTACACCGCGATATCAAACCGGCCAACATCTTCGTCACCGAGCGTGGCCAGGCCAAGTTGCTGGATTTTGGTCTGGCCAAACTCGCCGGAGCGACGGCGGAAGCCCTCGCTAACCAGGATATACGGACGGCGACGACCGACACGTTCCGCACGCGGGACCTGACGCTCCCCGGCGCGCTCATGGGCACCGCGCCGTACATGTCCCCAGAGCAGATTCGTAGAGAACCTCTGGACGCACGCTCGGACATTTTCAGCTTTGGCTCAGTGCTCTATGAGATGGCCACCGGGAAGCGCGCGTTTCCGGGAGAGACCACCGCCCAAATCCGTGAAACCATTCTCAATCAAGAGCCCGCTTCACCTCGCAAGCTGAATCCCCATCTCCCGGCCGGCCTCGAACGGGTTATCGCCAAGGCCTTGAAGAAAAAACCGCAGGACCGCTTCCAGCGCGTCGAGGACCTGCGCGTGGAGTTGCTTCGCGTGCGGCGCGAAATCGGCCCCCATTGGCAGCGTCGAATTGCACTGGCTTCTGTCGCGGTTGTGGTTCTTCTCGCGGGTCTTGGCTGGCAGCTCGGATGGTTCCGGCCGCGATGGGCCGCTGGCCAATACCGATCCATCGCGGTTCTGCCGCTCGCAAATCTTTCCCGCGATCCCGAACAGGAATACTTCGCCGACGGAATGACCGAGCAACTGACGACGGACCTCGGACAGATCAGCGCATTGCGGGTGATTTCGCGAACGTCGGCGATGCATTTCAAAGGTACAGACAAAAAGCTGCCAGAAATAGCGAGAGAACTGGGTGCGGACGCAGTCATCGAGGGATCGGTGGAGCGGGCGGGGAATCAGGTGCGCATCACCGCCCAGTTGATTGAGGCTTCCACCGACCGGCACCTCTGGGCGAAGAGTTACGAGCGGGATTTGCGGGACATTTTGAGTTTGCAAGACGAAGTGGCGGAGGCCATCGCGAAACAGGTCAAAGTCAAGCTGACTCCGCAGGAACAAACCCATCTGAGCAAAGCACGGCCGGTGAATCCGCAAGCACACGAGGCCGATTTGCACGGGTTTCATGAACTAAGCACACTTGCACACGAGGGCATGATCGTTGGAAACGAAGGGGAGCAAATCGAGAAGGCCATACGGTATTTCAATCAGGCGCTTTCCTTTGATCCCACTGACAGCTTGGCGTACGCAGGGCTCGCCGATGCATTCCACGATCAGAGCAGCCTTTTTAGGGCGCCGCTGGAAGTACTGCCTAAGGCGAAGGCCGCGGCAGCGAAGGCCATTGAGCTAGACGATTCCCTGGCAGAAGCCCACGCTTCGCTCGGCAGTATCAAGATCAGATTCGACTGGGATTGGCCCGGCGGCGAGAAGGAAGTTCGCCGGGCGTTGGAGCTTAACCCAAACTTGCCGCTAGCCCATGAAGTGTATGCTTTCTATTTTCTAACGCTAGGACGGACGGATGAAGCGCTGGACGAGCTAGATCGCTTGGCGAAGTTAGACCCGATCTCTCCCTCGGCGCATCTTGGAGCGCCGTGGGCCCTGTTTCACGCCCGTCGCTATGAGAAAGCCATCGAAGCGGGCAAAGCGGCTGGCGACCTTCGAGCGGTTGCTCTCTCTCTAGCGGAGCTGGGCAGAAAGGATGAAGCGATTGCCGCGGCGGACCGCGCTGCGCAATCCACCAACGTTCCTACGATTCTGGCGCAGGTGGCGTCGGCGTACGCGATAGCAGGAAAACCAGACAAAGCTCGATCGATGCTGGGAGCGATCGAGGCACGGGCTCGCGAGCGTTATGTGTGCGGGTTCAATGTGGCCGGCGTCTATGCTCCGCTGGGCGAGAAAGATAAAGCCTTTGAGTGGTTAGAGAAGGCCTATCTCGCACGTTCGGATTGAATGACCTTTGTCGGGGTGGATCCCCGATTCGACCCGCTGCGAAGCGATCCGCGCTATGCCGATCTGCTGCGCCGCGTCGGCCTGCCGCTGTCGGCGCACTGATACACGGGAGCTGAAGTCATTCCGGGCCAGAAGTCCCGATCTGGGAAGTCAGCGAAGTGGACACATTCAGTTCGGCCGACGGCTCTTGAGGCGATTGCATCCTGTGCCAGTTGATCGGAAGCGTGGACGCATTTGCCTTCTTAGATCGAGAAGCGAGAACCGGGGCTGCCACGGTCGTTTCAGCTGACGTCGGGAAATTGTCCGAGTGCTTGGGTTTTATTCCAGAGACTAGCGCGAGTTCTGACTTGTGGAGCAACTTTGGAGCAGCACAAGGATGGCTCGGAACTCGTAAGCGCAAACCGGAGCAACGACTTAGATTGAATTTGCGTCCAATTAGAAGGCAGACGCTCTATCCAACTGAGCTACGGGCGCACTGCTTGTATTGATTCTAAATCATTTGTCGCGAGGAAGAACGTGATTTTCGGTCTTCTACCCTCTGACCGTGAGGCAGACGCTCCAGTCAGCTGGGAGACCGGCGGACAGTATAATCTACATTGCTATCAAGCGTTTAAAGCCACCTCCTCGAACACTTCGTTTCGACTTTTTTGGTGCATTGGGTGCAACAACTCGGTTACCATGCCCGAACCAACGGAGTTGGAATCTGATATCGAGGATCCGGCAGGCATTTGCTCCAAGAGTCGCGCACTTCATATTTTGCACGGTCAAGTACAGACTTGCCGTGAGCGACGTCTATCGCTCTCAGTGCGCCTTTCCTGTATAGTAGGTAATATCACTACATTAAGGAGCATCATGGAAAAGGCTGTTTCTGCCGCTGATGCAAACCGTAAGTTCTCCAGGCTACTCCGCGCGGTCCGCGAAGGGCACAGCTATGTGGTGACTTCGCACGGCAAAGCCGTGGCTAAGATTGTGCCTGTCGAGAGAGACGATGTGGCGCGTGGTGCTCGAGTTGCCCTCCTGAAAAGATTGCGATCTCAGCCTGTGGTCACGATTGGCCGTTGGAGCCGAGATGAGCTTTATGAGGATAAATCGTGAGGGTAGCACTTGACACGAACATTCTGGCGTACGCCGAAGGGGTAAACGGCGACAGCATGAAGCAGACGGCGCTAGAGTTGGTGCAGAACTTACCGGAAGGCGCGGTGCTGTTGCCTGTGCAAACGCTGGGGGAGCTGCTTAACTTGCTAGTGCGAAAGGCGGGAAGAGCGCCGGCAAAAGCGCGCAGCGCGATTCTCAGTTGGCGGGACTCTTATCCACTGATCGAGACTTCCGCGGAAGTGATGGTCGCCGCGGCGGATCTCGCAACCGATCATCAGCTCGGTATCTGGGACTCGGTGATTCTCTCTGCGGCCGCGGAGGCAGGATGCCGTCTTCTTCTGTCGGAAGACTTGCAAGAGGGCTTCACGTGGAAGGGGGTCACGGTCACGAATCCATTTTCGACCCCCAAGCACGAACTGCTGGCGGGCCTGCTTGGTGCGACCTGAAATCCCGAGACAGGCACCTTGAATGGTTTCCAGCTGAGCAGAAAGCTCGTCTGGCAACTGATTCATGCCGAATAAGAACCTAGGTCTCCTACTCCGTCATTCCCCGTTTACGCAAGTCTAATCTGCAGTAGTTGAACCGACACGCCGGCCGATCGCAGGCCGGTCATTTGTTTTGCTGTTGATACAGACTCCACAAGTCGTGAGCCCTTCGCCATACGAGTTGTGACATATCGCCGAGTGCAGCCTTCACATAAGGCTTGGCTTCAACCTGCGATACTGCAAAGAGGCCATCGAGAGCAGCAGCTCTGGTGACCTCCCATTGGTCTTCAGCACCACTTTCCACAGATCCCACAGATTCGGGCGCTTGAACTAGACTGGAACCTGAATTATGCTGCGATTCCTTGCTGCAGCAGTTGCGAAGGATCTTGAAAGTATGCTTGATGCAATCCTGCGATCCTTGACGCGCCGCCAACACGGTTCGTTGTGGAACAATGTTCACACCTCAGCGCTGGGAGAGCGCCTAACCCTGCTGTCGCGTTCGATGACGGCCTCCGCCCGATCGATAGCAACTGGTCCTATTTTGAGAAGCTCACCCCGGTCCGTCAGACTGGACCTTATCTGACTGGCCCCGACTTTCGTAACTAAGGAAGCTTGAAGACGGGACGTCGCCAATGAGTCGAAAAAGATCGATCCCCGACACTGTGAGCGCCGGCAGGAGCCGTATCGTTCCGTACTACCGAGGCGAGGACTTCAGGATACGCCATGCGCGTCGTCTAAGCGCAAATCTGGAACAGGAGGCCAACGTTCGCCGGTGGTGTGGGCAGCGGGGACTGACGCTAAGGATAACCAATGAAGGGCATCATTGGCAGATCACGGGCGGAGGTTTCCTGGCCGAATGGTGGCCATCGAGCGCAAAACTCGTGATTGGCAAAATGGCACGACGGAATTCATTGTCATGACTACAAGCAAGCGCTGAAAGCTATCGACGATTTCCACAGAAGGAAGCGACTCTGATTGGCATCGCGGGCATGAAATTCGCAGCGGCCTTGCAGCAGTTTGATTAGGGGCCGCTGTATGAAGGAAGGGTGGATCTGCCATGTCGCAAGTTGATTCTAGCTCTGCGAAGAAGAGCACAGAACTAACGCTCATCGACCGGCTCTCACGGCTGTCGTACCAGCAGACGCTCAAGTTGCTGGGAAGCGAGGGGCCGAAGTTGCTGCGGGCTGGGGATAGCTGGGATTTTCGCATCGAGGAAGACGTGTGCTTGAGTGAGGATTTGTTCCGCCTTAAGTTCCCGCTGGCGCCTGGCGAAACTGAATCCCCGCCGGTCGTCACGATCAGCCTTATGGATACGTCTAACGGCCGGCTGCGGTGGCACTGCACAGTGTGCGAGTCGTTGTGCGAGCATGTCGGGGCGGCTTTCTCGTTCATCCTCGACGAAAAGATGACGCTGGGCCTTGCGGCGCCCCCGCCCGAGCGCGTGCCGGTCGAGAGCCTGAGTGAACGGGAACTTATCGAACGGGCCATTGAGGAGCGACGGGAGCGGGCGCGCACGGAGCGAATGATCGTCAAATCAGCGGAACCGGAACAGCCGTGGACCGATTACGCCGTGAGCAACACAATCTCCGGCAAGACCTACCGAGTCGCGGTACGCGGGCGCGAACCGGGCGACTCCTATTGCTCGTGTCCTGACTTTCGCACGAACACGCTCGGGACCTGCAAGCATATCCTGCACGTGCTTGCGAAGCTAAAAAGGAGATTCACTGAAACGGAGCTGAAGCGGCCTTACCACCGGCGGACGATTGGCGTTCACGTGCAGTACCGCGATCAGGCGACCCTTCGGCTCCTTCTCCCCGAAAGACTCGATCCGGAGGCCAGCGAGGTACTTGGAACGTTACGTGACCGGGACATCGAGGACGTGCCAGACCTGCTCAAACGGATTCAGTATCTGCAGCAGGGCGGACGCACGATCAACATCTACCCCGACGCGGAAGAATTTATCCAACGGCGGCTGCTGCAGGACCGCATTGCGCGCCGAGTCGCCGAGATCCGGCGCCAGCCGGAGTCGCACCCTCTGCGCCGCGAGTTACTCAAGGCCGAATTATTGCCGTATCAGCTCGACGGCATCGCGTTCGCAGCCGGCGCCGGCCGCGCGGTGCTTGCCGATGACATGGGGCTTGGCAAAACCATCCAAGCCATCGGGGTGTCGGAGCTGCTCGTGCGCGAGGCTGGCATATCGAAGGTGCTCGTCATCTGTCCCGCTTCGGTGAAATCGCAGTGGCGGAACGAAATCCGGCGCTTCTGTGACCGCAATTGCCAATTGATCGTCGGCAGCATCGCATCTCGAGGCGCCCAATACGCCGACGACTGCTTCTTTACCGTGTGCAACTACGAGCAGGTGCTGCATGACATCCTCTCGATCGAACGAGTGAATTGGGACCTTATCATTCTCGACGAGGGCCAGCGCATCAAGAACTGGGAAGCGAAGACCAGCCGCGTGGTCAAGGGGCTTCGTTCGCGGTTCGCGCTCGTGCTGTCGGGCACGCCGCTCGAAAACCGGCTCGACGAATTGTATTCGGTCGTGCAGTTCATCGACGACCGGCGGCTCGGCCCGGCGTTTCGTTTTTACAACCATCACCGCGTTGTGGATGAAAAGGGCAAAGTGCTCGGTTATAAGAATCTGGCCGAGCTCCGCGAAAAACTCCAGCCGGTGCTGCTCCGCCGTACGCGGCAGTCCGTAAGCCAACAGCTACCGCCGCGCACGAACGAAATCATCCGCATCACGCCCACCCAGGAACAAATCGACCTGCACCGTTCACACATGCGGCTCGTCAACAGAATCACAAGGAAGAGGTTTCTCACCGAGATGGACCTGCTTAGGCTGCAGAAGCACCTGCTCATGTGCCGCATGTCCGCTAACAGCACATTCCTCGTGGACAAAGAGGCGCCCGGGTACTCGTCGAAACTCGAAGAACTTGACGATTTGTTCGATCGGCTGTTTTCAGAAGAGAACCGTAAGGTGCTTCTCTTCTCGGAATGGACCACAATGCTCGATCTGATCGAGCCCCTCCTGGAGAAGCGCGGCCTTTCCTTCGTCCGCCTTGACGGTTCGGTGCCGCAAAAACTGCGGCAGGGGCTGGTCCACGAATTTCAAAGCAATCCCGGCTGCCGCTTGTTCCTGACGACCAACGCTGGCTCGACCGGGCTGAACCTGCAGGCGGCGAACACAGTCATCAATGTCGATCTCCCTTGGAACCCTGCGGTTCTAGAACAGCGCATTGCGCGAGCTTACCGCATGGGCCAGGAACAGCCGGTTCAGGTTTTCGTCCTGATCACCGAGGACACCATCGAAGAAAAACTGCTCAGCACGCTTTCCGCGAAGCACAATTTAGCCCTTGCCGCCCTTGATGCCGAGAGCGACGTCGATCAAGTCGACCTCGCCGGCGGCATCGAAGAACTCCGCCGTCGTCTCGAAGTTCTGCTCGGCGCCCGCCCCGAAGCCCCATCTGACCAGAGTCCCCGTCGCGAGAGTGAACTCGCCGTAGCCCGGGCTGCCGCCGAACGCAGTGCCCGCCGCGAAAGACTCGCCGTCAGTGGTGGTCACCTGCTTAGCGCCGCGTTTCAATTCCTCGGTGAACTGTTGCCGGCGCCGTCGGATTCCTCGGAATCGAAGGCGGCGACGACTGCTTTGGCAGCAACTTTGAAACAGAACCTCGCCGATCTCGTGGAACCGGACGATCGCGGCCGTCCGCGCCTGACCTTCGCGTTGCCAGACGCGACTGCTCTCGATGGGCTGACTAACGTCCTCGCGCGCCTGCTGGTCCGGACTCGTCCGCAAACGGGTTGTGACTTTTAGGAGTACTCAATGGACTGGTTAAAGCCGTTGAACGCGGATTGGAGAAACTTTGCTCAGGTTCGGAGCAGTTGGAGAAATTCAGATGTTGTCGGGCGCTTCGTTGTTTTCGATATAAGCCATAACAGATGCAGGCTGATTGCTACTATCAAATACAGATGGAGGATGGTTTACATCCGACGCATTCTGAGTCACGCTGAATACGACGAGAAAGAGTGGCAGAAATGATGATTGCAGTACCCGAGAAATATGCGCTCGAAGTTGGCTCGCCAACACTGATCACATCCGAGCGTCAACATGAACAGTACCTAAGCGTCTTGGACAAACTGGCAAGCAAAGAAAAGCCAACAACTGAAGAAGAGAAGTATGCCGAAGTCTTGATGACCCTAATCGAAGCATACGAAGAAGAGCATCATTCCATTCCTGATGCTTCTCCGGTCGAAGTCCTCCGCACGTTGATGGATGCGAATGATCTGCGCCAGAAAGATCTTGTTCCAGTCTTTGGCTCAGAAAGCATCGTATCCGAAGTCTTGCATAAGAAACGTGACCTCAATAAAACCCACATCGAGAAATTGAGCAAACGATTTAATGTTTCTCCAGCGGTGTTTTTCTAAGTCGCTGCTTGACGATTTCGCGCCCAAGCTAACGCCCACCCTTCACGTTTACGGCATCACTCGGCGCGGCTTCGGAGAATCCGGTTTCTCTCCCGAGGGTTATGGAGCCGACCGCCTCGGCGACGACGTGCTTGCCGTCCTAGACTCGCTCAAACTGATCAAGCCCGTGCTGGTCGGACACTCACTTGGAGGCGAGGAGTTGAGTTCACTCGCAACTCGGCACCCAGATCGGGTCGCGGGCTCGTTTACCTCGAAGCAGGGTATCCATACGCTTTTGAGAACGGAAAAGGGCCTACGATGAAGGAGTTGCAAGATATTAGGAACATCGCGCCCAAAGCTCCGCCGCCAAGCGAATCCGATCCCAGTTTGGCCAGTTTCGCCGCACTGCAGCAGGCTTGCCTGAGAGCACTTGGCTTCACGTATCTCGAAGAAGAGCTTCGCCAGCAATATAGAGGACACCAGAAGGAGGAGTT
>Ga0210410_10002331_pt1 | contig 17079 bp, 15 predicted proteins | sample IncBWC4MmetaG_FD_161058 | JGI IMG/M metagenome (GOLD analysis project Ga0210410, IMG submission 161058) | Forest soil microbial communities from Barre Woods Harvard Forest LTER site, Petersham, Massachusetts, United States - Inc-BW-C-4-M | ecosystem: Environmental > Terrestrial > Soil >... | reverse complement strand
TGGAGGAGCTGGTGGCGACGATGCCTTCCAGGCCTTTCGGTGCGACAGCGGTGGACATAAGACGCTTCTCCAGAAGGAAACTTAGTACATCTGGTTATAGCGCAGCGGAGAAACGGTTGTCACGGCGGGGTGCGCGAATATCGGTATCTTTGTGCGGCTAAAGTGTTATGCGGGTTTGGGCGCTGCGCGAGCCGGAGAGAAGGGTGTCAGGTCAATAGAGGGGGGAACGCCTGAGAGAAGTTGCGCCATGACGTGGGCGGTGGCGGGGGCGAGGAGGATGCCGTCGCGGTAGTGGCCGGTGGCAAGGAAATGGTTGGGTTGGGTGGGCAGAGCGCCGAGGAGAGGAAGGCCGTCGGGAGTTGCAGGGCGGAGGCCGACCCAGGCTTCGAGTTGAGACGCGTCGGCCAGGGGCGGGAGCAGTGCGGCGGCGAGGGAGCGCAGATGAGCGATATCGGAGGGGTGGAGGGTCTTATCGAAGCCGGCGTCTTCTATGGTTGCTCCGATGATGGCGCGGCCGGCGTTGGGACCGGAGGTGCGGGGGACTATATAGATGTCGGGTGTGCGAACGACGAGGTGGAGGGGAAGCGATGGGGGCAGGGAGACGGCGAGCATTTGTCCCTTTTTCGGCGCGACGTGGATGTTGGGCAGGCGCGAGGTAATCGAAGCCCAGGCTCCGGTGCAGTCGACAAACTGTTTTGTGTGGAGGATGCCGGTGGGGGTTTGGACTTCGATGGCGTTGTTGATGGAACGACTGGAGAGCACGGGCGTGTTGGGTCGGAGGTCGATGGAGGTGGCATGTATGGCGGCGAGAAGTGCGGCGGCGAGCTGGCGAGGGTCGAGGCTGTGCTCCCCGAGGAGGATGAAACGGTGGTGGCCGGGGTTGAGTGCGGGAAGGAGGCGGGCGAGGTCTGCCGGAAGGAGGTCGTTGTCTGTGGCGGAGACTTCGGGCGGGAGGGCTTGCAGGGTGGTATGGGTCTGGAACGGGACACGGATGCCGGAGAGAATGTGGAGGCGGTCGAGGAAGCCGGGATAGAGCGAGAGGCTCAGGTCGGAGAGGGAACGAAGTTGTGGCGGGTTGTGGGGATCGTTGGCGGCCAGCATTCCGGCGGCGGCGGTGGAGGCTTCCGAGAGCGGGGAGGATTGGTCAAGCACGGTGACGCGGAGGTCGCCGCGGGTGAGTTCAAGGGCAAGGGAGAGGCCGATGATGCCAGCTCCAGCGATGCAGATTTCGGGATCTGAAAAGGAAGGGTGGTGCATGGAATAAGTTTAGTTCGCCTGCGAGAGGTTATAGTTTGAGTACGAGGTTGCAGGGTGCTCGAGTGACCTGTGATCGGCAGGGCGGATGTGCGGTAACAAGCAGGGAAGCTGTGAACGAACCAGAACGAGGAGAATGGAAATGAGCGACGAAGGATACGTAGAACAGAGGTCAATCTCGGGAGCACTGCTTGGCGTGGTGGCGGTGGCGTTGCTGGCCGCGCTAGGTGGGCTGGTGTGGTCCTACGGTCTGCAGAACCATCTTTCTGCTGCGGAACAAAAGATTGCAGCGGCGGACCAGAAGAATGCGGAGCTGACGCAGCAGCTTGAGGCGACGAATGCACGGCTGCGGGCGACGAGCGAGACACTGGGGCAGAGCGTCGGCATGACCCAGAAACAGATTGAGCTGCGGACGCAGAGCCTTATTGCGGCGCAGAAGGCGGCGACGTCGAAGCTGGAGCAGGAGCAGGCAGCCGCGTCAAAGCAGATTGGTGCGGTTTCGACCGATGTTGCCAGCGTGAAGACCGACGTGGGTGGCGTGAAGACGGATGTTGCGGCGACCAAGTCCGACCTGGAGGCGACCAAGACGCAACTGACGCGGGTGATGGGAGACGCCGGCGTGATGAGCGGGTTGATCGCTACCAATCACGATGAGCTTGAGATCCTGAAGCATAAGGGGGACCGTAACTATCTTGAGTTCACCCTGCAGAAGGGGGCGAAGCCGACGCTGCTGTCGACGATCAAGCTGCAGTTGAAGAAGGCGGACGAGAAGCATTCGCGCTATACGCTGGTGGTGAGCTCGGACGATCGCAACATCGAAAAGAAGGATAAGGGGCTCGATGAGCCGGTTCAGTTTTATAACGGCAAGGACCCGGTGCTGTATGAGCTGGTGGTGAACGTGATCGAAAAGAACAAGGTGTCGGGATATCTGTCGACTCCGAAGAATGCGACGAAGGCGACTGGAGGCCAGTAACGACGGGCCTTTTGAAGTGCAGACGCAGAAAGGGGGACGCTCATCGCGTCCCCCTTTCTGGTTGCCTTCGTTGGACTACTTCTTTTTTGCTGCCTTCTTCGCTGGTTTCTTGGCTGCTTTTTTTGCTGCTTTCTTAGTTGCCATTTTGCCTATTCTCCCTAGTGATTAGACATCGTCTTTACAACACGCTGCATAGCAGCTAACGAAGGTATAGATTTACGTAATTTCACTGTCAAGAAAAAAATGAAGAAAAGCCGAAATTCTTTTTTGCGCCGGAGAGCGAAAACGGACCGGGGATTGACTTTCGCCGGTGTGATTTTGGAGTCGTGAGAGGCGATTGCAGGAAGAAAAAAATGGATTGGAAGTCTGCGTTCGGATGGGAGGAGCGGTGGGCTATAGTCATGAAAAGCAAAAATGACTGCCGTTTCTTTGCGGCTGATTTTTTATTTCGGTACTACGGGAGAGCGCTGAATGCGTGCTAGGAACCTGATTGCGATGGTTGTCTGCCTTCTTCTACCAGGCGTGATGTTTGCGCAGAAGCGAAACATCACCGAGAAAGATATCTTCGGTTTCACCTGGATCGGCGATACGCAGCTTTCGCCTGACGGGAGCCGTGCCGCCTATGTGCAGACGACGGTGAATGCGAAGCGCGATGGCTACGATACCGCGATTTACCTTCTGGATACGGCCCAGCCGATGACACCGGCGCGGCGGCTGACGAATGGGCCGCATGACGCGCAGCCGCGGTGGTCTCCGGACGGGACGCAGCTTGCTTTTACTCGCGCGGTGGAGAAGGACGGCAAGCCGCAGCCGGCTCAGCTCTATGTGCTTTCGCTGGCCGGGGGCGAGCCGGTGCAGGTTTCGGCGATGGAGAAAGGAGTTGGTTCGCCGCAGTGGGCTCCGAACGGGACTTGCATCGCGGTGTTGAGCGAGACGCCGATTGTGCCTGAACCGAAGACCGAGAAGTCCGACAAGAAAGACGCGACGAAGGCCGAGGAGCACAAGAGCGATGTGCGGATTATCACAAAGGCGGTGTACCGCAATAATGGCAGCGGATACATTGACACGAAAGATGCAGAGCAGTTGTACCTGTTTTATGCGGCGAAGATCGGATCGAAGCCGGTAACTCCCTGGCAGGTGACGGCCGGCCGGTTTCCGGTGGGCGAGTTTGCCTGGCATCCGTCGTCGAGCAACATCTATTACACGTCGGAGCATGTCGACGAACCTTATTACGATCTGCCGCATAACGAGATCTATGTGCTGGACATTCCTGCGGACGGAGCAGCGAAGGATGAGAAGGCGACGCCACCATTGAGCGCTCTGGTTGCGAAGCTGACGTTTGCTGCCTCGGGGTTGGCGGTGTCGCCGGATGGGAGGCATGTCGCCTTCCACGGGGATGACCAGCCGCTGGCAAAGCCAAGGTCGCATCAGCAGGCGGATCTGTTCGTCATGGATATCGATCCGCTGCAGCCGGCGCCGGCGATTCCGCCGATGCATAACCTGACGGCCAACTATGACTATGAGGTGGGTGGAGGAGTGGGCGGCGACAATACGGCTCCGCGAGGCGGCGGACGGGGTGGGCTGGTGTGGACGTCAGATGGCAAGTCGCTGATCGACGTGGTGGGCAAGCAGGGACGCGCGCTGCTGGTTTCGATCGATGCAAAGACAGGAGCGGTGAAGGAACTGACTGCGGAGAAGCAGGCGGTAGTGGGCTTTACGGTGAAGCCGGATGCGACGAAGATGCTGGCGCTGATCTCGACACCGGTCAATATTGGCGACTTGTTTTCTGTTGCGGCGGATGGCTCAAAACAACAGACGCAGTTGACGGATGTGAACAAGGCTCTGTTTTCGCAGCTGAATCTGACGATGCCGGAGGATATGCAGGTGACGCCTACGGCCAACGCCAAGGACATTCCGGGGAGCAGGATTGAGTCGTTTGTACAGCTGCCGCCTGACTTTCATGAGACGAGCGGGGATAAGACGAAGAAGTATCCGCTGATCCTGAATATTCATGGCGGGCCGCACTCGGCCTATGGGTGGGTGTTCGACCACGAGATGCAGTGGATGGCGGCGAAGGGATATGTGGTGGTGTATCCGAATCCGCGGGGATCGACGACATACGGGCAGCAGTTTGCGAATGTGATTCAACATAACTATCCGGGCGATGACTTTCACGACTTGATGGACTGCGTGGATGCGGTGGTGAAGCTGGGGTATGTCGACCCGGCGAGGATGGGGGTGACCGGCGGGAGCGGCGGCGGATTGCTGACGGATTGGACGGTGACGCAGACAACGCGCTTCAAGGCGGCGGTGGCGCAGCGGGATATCACGGACTGGACGAACTGGTGGTACACGGCGGACTTTACGCTGTTTCAGCCGACGTGGTTCGAAGGCGCGCCGTTCGACAAGGTGGAGGAGTTCAAAAAGTATTCGCCCATCACTTACATCACGAAGGTGCAGACGCCGATGCTGTTCATCCTGGGCGAGGCGGATTATCGGACGCCGCCTACGGGTGGCGGCGAGGATTTCTTCCGTGCGCTGAAGTACCGGCATATCGATACGGCGATGGTGCGGTTTCCGGGAGAGAGCCATGAGCTTTCGCGGAGCGGGCAGCCCTGGCACCGAGTGGAGCGGCTCGAGAATATCGTCAACTGGTTCGACAAATATCTGATGGGCGTGCCGGAGCCGCAGTATGACATTGTGCCTGCTGGAGCTACGCCGGCTAGTGTAAAGACGAACTAGTAGAGTAGAGTTTTCATCGAGGTGTTTTTTTCGATGAAGGATGTTGTGATTGTTGCTGCAGTTCGAACGCCGGTGGGCAAGTTTCAAGGGGCGTTCGCGGAGATGACGGCGGTTCAGCTGGGTGCGATTGCAGTTCGAGACGCTGTGAAGCGGGCAGGGATCGATCCGGCGAGTGTGGATGAGTGCCTGATGGGTTGTGTGTTGCCAGCGGGGTTGGGGCAGAATCCGGCCCGGCAGGCGGCGTTGCAGGGTGGTTTGCCGGATACCGTGTCGGCGATGACGATCAATATGGTGTGCGGGTCGGGGCTGAAGGCGGTGGCGCTGGCTGCGCAGGCGGTGATGGCGGGGGATGCGGAGATTGTTGTTGCTGGGGGGATGGAGTCGATGACGAATGCGCCTTATCTGCTGCCGCAGGGGCGCAAGGGGTTTCGCATGGGTGATTCGGTGGTGGTGGATTCGATGGTGAAGGATGGGCTGTGGTGTGCGTGTGAGGACTATCACATGGGTATCACGGGGGAGAACGTTGCGGAGAAGCATTCGATTACGCGGGAGGAGCAGGATGCCTATGCGCTGGCGTCGCACAGGAAGGCCAGCGCGGCATGGAAGGAAGGCCGGTTCGAGGCTGAGGTGGTTCCGGTGAGTGTGCCGGGGAAGAAGGGCGCGGTTACGGTAGTTGCGCGCGATGAGAGTGTTCGGGACGATGCTTCGCTCGAGGCTTTGGGGGCGCTGAAGCCGGCGTTCAAGAAGGATGGCACGGTGACGGCGGGGAACGCTCCGGGTGTGAATGATGCTGCGGCGGCTGTGGTGGTGATGTCAGCGGAACGGGCGAAGGAACTTGGGTTGAAGGCTCTGGTGACGATCAAGGCGCAGGCTACGAGCGGTGTCGCGCCGAAGTGGGTGATGCTGGCTCCAGTGACCGGCGTGCAGTTGGTGCTGAAACGTGCGGGGTGGAAGCGGGATGAGGTGGATTTGTATGAGCTGAACGAGGCGTTCAGCGTGCAGGCGCTGGGGGTGATGAAGGAGTTGGGTCTCGATGCGGCGAAGGTGAATGTGAACGGTGGCGCGGTGGCGATTGGGCATCCGATTGGCGCCAGCGGAGCGCGAGTGCTGGTGACGCTGATCCACGAGATGATGCGGCGGGATGTTCACAAAGGTGTGGCGGCGCTTTGTCTGGGTGGAGGGAACTCGGTGGCGCTGGCGGTGGAGCGGGCATAAATTGTGTAATTCCCAATAATTTCTATCGAATAGGCAACCGCCCTTCGAAGCAAGGACATCTCAAACGCCTAGCTCCCCGATACCTGAGAGGCGTTTGAGAGCATCGGCCCCCTGCAATCGATTTTTAAATCGTGACTCAATATTCCTGGTCCCCAAAAGGAGAGTTTATGGCGGGTATTTTAGATAGCTTAATGGGTATGTTGGGCCCTCAGGTTGTTGGCCCTTTGGCGTCGCAGCTTGGAGAGTCTACCGAGACTGTTCAACGTGGTTTGCAAACTGGATCGGCTGCTATGCTCGCGGGGCTTGCGGCAAAGGTCGGTCAACCGGGATTTCTAAGTCAGATCTTCGGTCTCATTACAAATCCGGCGAACTCGTCGGGCGCTCTTTCCAGCATTACGTCCAATCTTGGTTCGCTGGTTTCGGGCGGTGCTTCGGGTTCTCCGCTTGGAAGTCTCGGCGGCCAGTTCCTTTCGAGCATCTTCGGTCCGAACATGTCGACAGTGGCCGATACGATCGGCCGATCGACGGGTCTTGCCAGCAACAAGGTTGGGTCCCTGCTGAGTATGGCCGCTCCTCTGGTGCTTGGAGTTCTCGGGCAGCAGGTTCGGCAGAATAATTTGAGCGCAGGCGACCTCGGAAACACGCTGAAGGCCGAGGCTTCGAGTTTTCAGCGGTTCCTGCCCGCGGGATTGGGCTCCTTGCTGGGAGGGGCCTCGAGCGCCGTCGCTGCTGCTCCGGCCAAGGTCGCCGCCGCCGGGAACCGCTGGCTGTGGCCTCTCATTGTGGCGGCCCTGCTGATTCTCGGGTTGATCTGGTTCTTCAATCGGTCGAAGGCTCCTGAAACGGTACAGACTCCGCCACCCGCTGCCGCGCCCGCTCCGGCATTGCCTGCCGGCTTCTTCACGCTGAAGCTGCCCAATGGCGTCTCGCTCAACGTGCCGCAGACGGGCATCGAGAACCAACTGGCAACGTTCATTGCCGACTCGTCCAAGGCGGTAGATAAAACGACGTGGTTCAACTTCGACCGGCTGACGTTTGATACGGGGAAAGACACGCTTCAGGCTTCGTCGCAGGAGCAGTTGGATAATGTCGTGGCGATCCTGAAGGCGTACCCCAACGTGCATGTCAAGATCGGCGGGTATACCGACAACACGGGCAACGCAGCCGCTAACCTGAAGCTCTCCGATGACCGCGCCAAGAATGTGATGACTGCTCTGGTTGCCGGGGGAATTGATCAGTCGCGCCTCGAAGCCAAGGGATACGGCGAAGACCATCCGGTTGCGAGCAATGCGACGGAAGAAGGGCGCGCGCAGAACCGGCGTATTTCGTTGCTGGTTACGGCGAAGTAGATGCATTTGAGCTAAGGTCGTTAACTCTGATGTTTTTGAAGGAGCCGGTGCAGATGGCTGCACCGGCTTTTGTTTTGTTTTGGTGAGGGCTCGTCGGGCGATTGCGACATGAATTTCAGCACTCGATGACGTTGAGGGCGAGGCCTGCTAGTGAGGTTTCTTTGTAGCGGGATTGCATGTCGAGGCCGGTCTGGTACATGGTGGCGATGACCTGGTCGAGGGAGAGCTTGTGGTCGCCGGACTCGTGCATGGCCATGCGGCAGGCGTTGATGGCTTTGACGGCGCCCATGCCGTTGCGTTCGATGCAGGGAATTTGGACGAGGCCGCCGATGGGGTCGCAGGTCATGCCGAGATTGTGCTCCATGGCTATTTCGGCGGCGTGTTCGACCTGAGCGTTGGTGCCGTTGAGCGCGGCGACCAGACCTCCGGCGGCCATGCTGCAGGCTACGCCGACCTCGCCCTGGCAGCCAACCTCGGCTCCGGAGATGCTGGCGTTTTCTTTGTAGAGGATGCCGATAGCGGCGGCGGTGAGGAAGTAGCGGATGATGCCTTCGCGTTTTTCTTCTTCCGTTCCTTCGATGAAGTGGGTGTAGTAGTTGGCAATCGCGGGGATGACGCCGGCGGCTCCGTTGGTGGGTGCGGTGACGACTCGGCCTCCGGCGGCGTTCTCTTCGTTGACGGCCATGGCGTAGACGGTTACCCAGTCGATGGGTGCGAGCGGGTCTTTGGAGCCGATGGTGTTAAGGCGTTCGGCGAGGCGATGGGCGCGACGGCGGACGTTGAGGCCTCCGGGGAGGATGCCTTCGGTGGCGATGCCGCGCTCGGTGCACTGCTGCATCGCTTGCCAGAGGGCGAGGATGCTGGCGCGGATTTTTTCTTCTGGCGATTGTTCATTCCACCCTTCGCGATGAGACTGCGAAGGATGGGGCACTCGGGCTTCGGTGCTGGAGTCAGAATGGCCCTTCGGGCGGTTGATGGTGATGCTCGGGTCGTTGAGGAGGGCGGCCTCGTTGGCGAGCAGGAGGTTGGCGATGGTTAGGTTGTGCTGCTTCGCGGTGGCGAGGAGATCGGCGGCGCTGCGGAAGGGATAGGGGACTTTGCGGCTGCTGGTAATGGTTTCGGCGGTGCGTTCGACCTCGGAGACGATGAAGCCTCCGCCGATGGAGTAGAAGACCTCTTCGGCGAGCGTTGCGCCTGCGCCGTTGAAGGCGGTGAAGCGCATGCCGTTGGGGTGCGAGGTGACGGCTGGGTCAGGGTACATCTGGTTGCGGCGGAAGTTGAGGTCCTCGGCTTCGGTGAAAGGGATGGTCTTGCTGCCGTTGAGTGCGAGAGTCCCGGTGGAGCGGATGGCGGCGATCTTTGTTTCGACGGTGGCGGGGTCGACGGCGTCGGGGGCTTCGCCGAGGAGGCCGAGGAGGATGGCGCGGTCGGTGCCGTGGCCGATGCCGGTGAGGGCGAGTGAGCCGTAGAGGTCGACGTTGACCTTCGCGGTTTTTTCGAGGAGATGGGAGGCGGCTAGCTGACGGGTGAAACGGAGGGCTGCTCGCATGGGGCCGACGGTGTGGGAGCTGGAGGGGCCGATACCGATTTTGAAGAGTTCGAAGAGGCTGGTGTTCACGGTGGCTATTGTAGGGGGCGGCGGGTGGTTTTGGCTGGACGGGCGGAGTGAGTGGATTTTGGCTGGGATATCGGCTGAGACTTTTTAGGGGACTTCTTTTGCGCCTGCTTCTCCTTGAGGTTGTGGTAGGCGGTTTTGAGGGCGCCGGCCATGATGGACTCGTCGGCCTGGTCGAGGTGGAGGTAGGTCATGCCCATGCGGCCCCAGCCTCCCTGGACGGGAGAGAAGATGTGGGGCTGGTCGGCGATGAAGGCGGCTTGCTGGTCGAGTGTGAGTTTGAGGACGCCGCAGCCTTTTTCCTGGCCGGAGAGGGTGGCGAAGATATGGTTGTTGAGGCGGAAGTCGGGGTGGTTCATGTGGGAGCTTTCGACGGCTCCGGGGAGTGAGAGGGCGAGGCGGCGGAAGAGGGCTATGCGTGATTTCAGGGCCGTCTTTTCCATTCCGTCCTTTCTGCCGCCAGGGGTCCCCCCTTATTGCCCGCGTGTAAACCTCTTTGTTTCATCAGTTTACGGGTGGTCGTTGTCCGTAAAATATTGCAAACAAGGTAGTTACGTCCAAAATATTCCAAACAAACGAGTTAGCTTGTAATCCGCCTGGAACCTTTTGTTTTCTCCACTATTTAAGTATAGCCAATTGGACCTAACTAAAATGCCAAATGGATCTCCTTGTGATTCAGGGGTTTAGGTGGTTTTGGGACTTGACATGCGATTTTTGGGCTGAATTTGAAGAAATTATTTTTAGGTTGGCTCGCCGAAGGGCGGTGTCTTATCGAGAAACTAAAATGTCAAAAATATTGGACATAATATACTTGACAAACAGTGCTGTTTTCCTTAGAATTTGAAGTATGGAAACGCCTCACACACTGCAAAAAGCCATCATTTTCTTCAGCGATACCGACCGCTGCTTTGAGTATGCGAAGCACCTTCGCTGGCCAGACGGTAAGGTGTCTTGTCCACGCTGCGAGTCCTACAACCACAACTTTATGCCAGCTAGAAAGCTCTGGTATTGCAGGGATTGCAAGAAGCAATTCACCCTCAAAGTCGGAACTATCTTCGAAGACTCCCCGCTCGGTTTGGACAAGTGGCTTTGCGCTTTGTGGATGCTCACCAATTGCAGAAATGGCGTCTCGTCCTATGAAGTCCACCGCGCTATCGGCGTCACTCAGAAGAGTGCATGGTTCATGCTCCACCGTTTGCGGATGTTGATGCACGAGGACGATGAGACTCCGCTTTCCGGCGAAGTAGAGATGGATGAGACCTTCGTAGGCGGCAAGGCCAAGAACATGCACAAGGCGAAACGTGCGAAGCTCGGTAGCCATTTGAGAGAACCCGGTACGTTCAAAGGAAAGACCATCGTTGTAGGTATGCTGGAGCGCAAGGGGCGGGTGAAGGCTGAGGTTGTGGAGTCGCGGACGAGAGAAGTCCTGCACGGTCTCGCGCACACGTCTATCGCTCCCGGTTCTACGCTCATCACAGACGAGCATCACCCGTATCGCGGAGTCAACTTTACGCATGAAGTTATCAATCATGCTGAGGCCTATGTGCGGGACAACATCCACACGAATGGAATCGAGAGCTTCTGGAGTATGTTGAAGCGGGCTTTGGGTGGTACTTACATTTCTGTCGAACCATTTCATCTCTTTCGGTACATCGACGAACAGGCTTTTCGCTTCAACAACCGGAACGATATGGACGATCTTGGCCGCTTTGAACTTGCGGCTCGTAACGTAGCTGGCAAGCGGTTGACCTATGCTGCCCTTACAAGCGGTGCTGGCAGCGCCACGTCTCTCTAGGCGACGGCAAGGGCGCGGTAAACGTAAGCACTAACCCTTGCTGGACTTCTTCGTTTTACGCACGGATTGTCTCTTTGGCACAGGTTTTGCGCTAGACTTGGGTGCGCGGAAAACCTTCATCGCCATCTTCTCGAATCTATCCGCCGCTTCTTGGCCTTCGTGGTATTCGTGTTTCATAGTGATAGTCACTTTACTCCTCACAAGAGGTTCAGCGCGTGGTTCCATACCAGGGCAGCAACCATAAAAAACCCAATTCCGATAATGGCAAAGATCAATCCTCCGAGATACTTGTTCCTCCCGAGATAGAACAGAAAACCCGGTATACAGACGAAACTAATTACAAAGAAGAGTCCCCCGAAGATGAGGCAAACAAACTCTTCCATGAATTTTTCGTGTCCAAGCTTCCTGCTTTCGTGAAGAAAATCACCCCCGGTGAGTGGTTGCTGGCCTTCGTTGGCAGCGTGGCGGCGATAATCTATATCCTCCAGTTCAACGCTTTCGAGAAATCCACGCGGGACGCTACGCAAACTCAGATTTTGATGAAAATGCCTCTGATTATCCCGGATGTGAACGATCTGAACTGGAACAACACCCCATCTAAAGATGGTCCGTCGATATTCGTCGTGGAAGAATTCAGAAATATCGGAGAAACCAGAGCAATTGGGGTAAATATTGTTTGGGGCTGGGGACACGACCTGCCAAATGTTCACTTCGATAAGCGGGATACCTACAATAGCGAAGCGGCGTGGATTTGGATGCCTAAATATGCCGAAAAACGAAGAGTAATTATGCCTATCGACGAGGCTAGAGACTTGGCTGAGTTCAAAAAGCCGCTCTACGTCTATGGACAAATTAGATATATGGACCTCTTTCCCTCCGATACAGATTTCGGACTTAGGACCGACCACCTCGTGGAATATTGCTTCAAAATACTCAGTATTGATACTGGAGAAAAGACTAAGGGCGTTACTACGAAATGGGATTGGGTGCCGTGCCCCGGCCAACCATTCTGCGCCGACAACGACTGCCCCGCAGAAGACTACTACCATCCCTATAAACCACACTAACGCTGCCCTGTCACGGTGTCTAAATATCGGCATTTTGCTCACTGTTTGTCAAGTACGTTATGTCCAAAATATTTGACATTCACAGGTGGCTCACTCTACATTTTCCCATGTCAAATATTTTTGACATGGAGAGTTCATGTCCCGTATCAGCTTTCAAGAAAAGATGCTTTGGGCGCAGCTCGTCGGCATTGTGGTGGTTGTCGCGTTCTACGGGCATTTTCTAGTGCACTCCGGCCCAGGGCACCACTACTTCCATGCCCTTGTCCTGGTGCTGCTCTTTCTTTTTGCCTCCGTCCGCACGTTCTTCCGCCGCCGTTCCGGCAGCGTTGTTGAAGACGAGCGTGACCGGTCTATCGCCGCGATCGGTTCGCGTTGGAGCAATATCATCCTCTGGCTTGGCCTCGTCGCTATCCTCATTTTGTATTGGGATCATGGCAGCATGCGCTCGGCCAATTTTCTTATTGGCATGCTCTTCCACCTGCTCGTACTCGCTGGCTCGGTCCGCATTATCCGCGAACTCGTCGCCTACAGGATGGCCGCGTGAGCTCTTGTCTTCGCAACACCATACGAGAGCTTCGTGCTGTCCGCTCGATGACACAACAGGAACTTGCCGACCTCATCTCCGTCACGCGCCAGACCGTCATAGCCATTGAACGCGACAAGTACTCACCGTCGCTTGAGGTCGCTTTCCGGATCGCCTTTGTATTTGGTGTGCCGCTCGAGCAAGTCTTTCAGTACGAGGCACCCTCCTCGCGCGCGAAATGATTCGATACTCCTTTCCCCTCCATGAGATTGGTAGAAAGCTGCAAGCCTACGTGAAGCCGGAAGAAGAATTTCTGAATCCTTGGACCGACTGGTCTACTCAACTTAAGTGCAAGGCAAAAAGCCTCGGAGATTCAGGAGGCATCACACCATGTCAGCACCGAAAGGCACTGCTCTTATCACTGGCGCTTCCACCGGCATCGGCGCGGTCTACGCCGATCGCCTTGCAAAACGCGGTTACGATCTCATTCTGGTTGCTCGCAGCCAGGAGAAGCTCTCTGAAGTTGCCGCGCGATTGAAGTCCACCGGCCGCAGAATCGAGACGATCTCTGCCGACCTGACGAAGAACGAAGACGTTGGGCGCGTGGCCGATCGTCTAAGCGCCGATCCCGCAATCACTGCGCTAGTAAACAACGCCGGCGCGGCCAGCGTGGCGAAGCTGCTCGACTCAAAGATTGACGATCTCGAGACTATGATCTCTCTGAATGTCACCGCGCTGACGCGGCTGGCCCTGGCCGCTCTGCCTGGTTTCGTAGCACGCAAGAACGGCCTTCTCATCAACATTGCTTCGGTCGTTGCCCTTGCGCCCGATTCTTTGAACGGCACCTATAGCGGCACCAAGGCTTATGTGGTGAACTTCACGCAGGCGCTGAAGAGCGAAGTGGAAGGCAAAGGCGTGACGGTGCAGGCTGTATTACCCGGCGCAACTGCAACGCTTCTGTGGGAAAAGGCGGGCCGCCCGGTGGAGCATCTGCCGCGCGAGATCGTGATGACCGCTGAGGATATGGTGGATGCCGCCCTCGCCGGTCTCGACCAGCATGAACTGATCACCATTCCATCTCTACCTGATATCGCCGACTGGGAGAAGTACGAAGCAGCGCGCAAAGCTCTGGGTCCGAACCTTTCCCGTCGGAAACCGGCGGCTCGTTATGGGATTCAGAGCTGAATGCTCACAAGAAGGGAGAAGCAAATGTCCACGATTCATCTTCACCAGACAACTACCCTCACGCCCGAGCAGTACATTGCCGGGCTCACCGACTTCGGGCCGGACCGCTCGAAGCTGTTTGGCAACAGCGCCGACGAGTACCTTGAGGTGCATCGGCGGGAGCGCACGCAGGCCGACGTCACCGAAGGCTCTGGCGGCATCTGGGAGCGACTGCACTACGACTGGTCCGATCCTCGCCACGTCGTCCTGACGACGACAGACTCCAACGTGTGGGGAGGCGCCTCCGGCCATACTTACACCTTCACGCGCCGTCCTGACGGCACCACCGACATTGACGTGGTTGTCGTTCGCGACGGCAAGAACCTCAAGGGACGGCTGCTCGGCTTCGTGCTCGGGACCATCGGCAAGGGCGTTTTGGAAAGGGCGTTTGTCAACAGCGTCAATGCCATCGAAGCCCGGAACGGCGCGGCGAAGGAGGAACGCGCTGCATGAGGAGGCGGTAGTTCCTTGGGATCCCACGAAGCGCATCGGTCAAAATTATCTCCTATACACATAGTTGACAAAAGCAGTATTCGCGAGATAGTCTCCTATGCGTATAGGAGGACTCGTCGATGCCTAAACCTGCTAAGGTTCTGACTCCTTTAGAGCGACGAATCATGCACGTGCTCTGGGATGATGGCGCGGGGAATGTACAGAAGGTTTTGCAGGGGCTGAAGGGGGAGCCTCAACTTGCCTACACGACCGTACAGACCACGTTGAATGTCCTGCATCGTAAAGGAAGAGTGAAGAGGAAGCTCGTTGGGCGCGCTTTTGAGTACAGAGCCACAGTCTCTCAAGAAGCAGCCGACTCCCACGCTATCAAGGACATCCTACACAAAGTGTTTCAGGGGTCAGTGGATGACCTCCTCCTCTCTCTGGTACGAAGCAAGCATCTCAGCGCGCAAAAACTTGCTGACTTGCAGGCCAAACTGGAAACCGTGAGGGATGCCGAGGAGGAAGCGAAATGAGCACGATTCGAGAGACTCTATTCGATTGGCTGTTCAACGCGTCGGCGCAGATTGGACTCTTTGCGATTTTGGCGGCCGTACTCTCGCCATTCATCGCGAAAGCCAAAGCGAAGTATCAACATTGCTTTTATCTCGCGATATTCGCCCTCTGTCTGGCTGCGCCTGTCTTCAATACCGTCTGGCAAACCCGTCCGAGTGTGGTCGCAAAAAGATTTCAGCAGCAGCCGATACAGGGAATGGAACACCGTGATCATCCCTTCTGGGTGTGGAACGGGCTCTCCAAGGCGCACGAGCCGATCATCTTTGTGCCTGGTGTGAAAACTGCGCTCCTTGTTATCTGGCAGGTGCTTTTTCTTTATCAGCTGATTCACTTTAGCCGCGGCATCTATCGAGTTCATCGCCTGCGCAGAGACGCTTTGATGATCTCTCTGAGCGAAATCGGGATGGCTGGTTCTGGGATGACTCGCTCAGGGATGACCGGCTCAGGGACCGAGTCTCGGCATGGTGTTGTCCTTCTTGAATCGATAGCCATCGACGGCCCGGTCACGGTTGGTGTGTTTCATCCCGCGATCATTTTGCCCAGCAAAGTGATCCCAGCGCTTGACGAGGCGGATCTCACGGCGATCCTTGCGCACGAATACGGTCACATTCGCAGGAAAGATTTTCTGGTGCACCTTTTGTGTCAGTTGACCGCTCTGCCTGTGGCCTGGCACCCCGGCATTCAGTACCTGATGTCGAAGATTTCGCAGACGCGTGAGCTTGCCTGCGATGATTACGCCGCTGTTCGCCTTGGAAAGCGAATCGTGTATGCCCGCACACTCTTACGGCTGGCTTCATTGTGCTTGCAAGTACCTCGCAGCAACGCAATGGGGCTGGGTATTTTCGATGGTGACAACCTGGAGGCTCGCATCATGATGCTGACTGAGAAGAGAACTTCGTTATCCCGCGCCGGTCTGATTGGGCTGGCTTTGACAACAAGCTTTCTATTTGGCTCGAGCACGGTGCTCGCGCGCGCAGTGAGCCTGCAGGAAGCCTCTGCATCTACCAACACCGCGCAGAAGTTCGCCGGAACCTGGCACTGGATGTTCAAGGGAAAAAGTTTCGCCACGATGATTCTGGTTCAGAACGGCTCAGCGATCACCGGATCTGTTACTGAATCGCAGATTGCGCTGGACGATGATGGAGAGCTGAGCATGGCAGACCCCTCCGACAACGGCGCGCCGTCACCCATCACCAAGACAAAGCTGGAGGGCAATGCGCTGCGTGTCACAGTTGGGGATGGGAACGAGCCCTTCGAGTTTACTGTGACCCTGAAGGACGCGAGACATGCGGAGATACATCCGATAGGCGCCCCACCAAATATGAAGCCAATACAGGCTGAGAGGGTTAACTAGGAGCTCCTCGTCGCAATGAAGTGGATCACGATCAGGATGACCGCTTCTGGAAAGTGCGACCGTGTTGCAAGTGACTGGTGAGCTTGTCGAAGCCCAGAGTGAGTTCCGGGAAGTCGGCTTGGGGGAAGTGATCTTCTGGTTGCCAAGGTCAGTCTCCGCTGCCTTACCCGAAGAGCATGACAAGTGTTTGGGCGAGGGCGATTCGCTTCTCGAGCGGGTGAAGCTGTGGCGAGTGCTATACTCGGCAAAATCTTCTGCCTCAAGGATTCATCAGGTCCCTAATGCTTTTTACGGCTCGCAGTGCTGCAGTGTATGGGATTGACGCCCACATCATCGATGTTGAGGTTGATTTTTCCAATATCAAGCTGAATGAGGAGCAGTTTCATACGGTGGGACTGCCGGATGCGGCGGTGCGGGAGAGCCGCGACCGGGTGCGGTCGGCGATCAAGAACTCAGGGTTTGAGATTCCGCCTACGCGGATCACGATCAATCTGGCTCCGGCGGATTTGAAGAAAGAAGGGTCGGGGTTCGATCTGCCGATTGCGATTGGGATACTGGGCGCGTATGGGGCGCTGCATATTAAAGATGTAAGCGACTATCTGCTGGTGGGGGAGCTGGGGTTGGATGGCAGCTTGCGGGCAGTGCAGGGGATGTTACCCATTGCGGTGGCGGCGCGGGCGAAGGGGATCAAGAATCTGATTATTCCGGCCAGCAATGCGCGGGAGGCGGCGGTGGTGGAGGGGGTGAATGTTTACCCCGTGAAGTCGCTGCTGGAGGTGCGGGAGCTGCTGAACTCCGCGGTGCTGGGTGGGATTACGGCGGCTCCGCTGAAGGTGGCGACGAACGATCTGCTGAATGAGATGCAGCACTTTCCGTTCGACTTCAAGGACGTGCGCGGACAGCAGGTGGCGAAGCGGGCGCTGGAGGTGGCGGCTGCGGGTGGGCACAATATTCTGATGA
>Ga0210410_10002330_pt1 | contig 17080 bp, 12 predicted proteins | sample IncBWC4MmetaG_FD_161058 | JGI IMG/M metagenome (GOLD analysis project Ga0210410, IMG submission 161058) | Forest soil microbial communities from Barre Woods Harvard Forest LTER site, Petersham, Massachusetts, United States - Inc-BW-C-4-M | ecosystem: Environmental > Terrestrial > Soil >... | reverse complement strand
ATCGCGGGTCATCGCCTCGCATTGCTTGACGCGCTCGATCAGCTCCGCGCCCATCGCCTCGATGTCTTTCGCCGCAGCTTCGTATTCGCGGACAATGGCTTCCGCCGTCAGCTTGCCGATTTCCGTGGCCCCCTCGCGGTGCTCGACATAGTCCGGCATCGACACGGTCGGCTCACGCACCCTTGGCGGCGCGAAAGTGACAGGCCGCGGCTCATGGACTGGTGGTCGGTTTCGAAACTCTGCCTCGATTTCGCTCTCTAGATCAATGACGCTCGAGACTCGTCCTACTGTTGACTGAACCATCACTAATACTCCCTTGGTTAACAAAGTGAGTCCTCGTAATCGAGCTTAATCAGACTCCGCTTCTTCGGACGCTGCGTGCCGCGCTCTTGCGAAGAGAGAAGAGAATATCGCCAAAGTTCCCGTAGTTCTACTGTGACCAATGACGATTGTTCACTAAACGTTCCTTCACTGAATTGGTAGCCATTTTTTTCAACTTAGGGACACGGGGCACAAAGGCTCCTGTATGCCTCGCGGACATCGGCGGGGATGCCCTTGCGCGCAACGTACTCACCATTCTTGGATCGAACTAACGCGACCGTCCTGACTGAAAGGCTTGTGGTACAGTTGGGTGGGCTCGAACCACCGACCTCCTGTTCCACAGACAGGCGCTCTAACCAACTGAGCTACAACTGCATCCTTGCGAGATCCCTCAAATGGGGGTCCGCGAATGGGGCGGAAACTAGGTGCAACGCCCCGCTTTGGCAAGGCCGGGAATCGGTCAATTGCGACCGGAAAACGACCTCTCAAACGAAAAGCCCGGGCTGTCCGCCCGGGCTCCTCCAAACGCAAAACGCCGATCGATCAGGCGGCCGGCTTGTAAAGCTTCGACGCGCTGGCCTTGATCGGCTCGACGGTCTCGGTCGCAACCTTCTGGCCCAATTCGGCCAGTTCCTTGGCTTGGGCGGCTAGCGTCTCAAACCGCTTGCGGGTGTGCGAGGTCCACAGCTCCAGCGCGGCCGACGGCGTTTTCACGCCGAACAATTCCTGCGCGAAGTCGAGCTCGGCCGAGGTGTTCGCCTTGAAGAATTCGAGCAGCTTGGCGGAGTATTCGCTGGCGCCCTTGCTGGCGGTGGTGAATACCGCCTCGATGGTGCCGTTATGGGTCTCGGCGGCATCCTTGAACTTGGCGTAGCTGTCGCGGACCTGCGAAACGCCCTTTTCGGCGAACGCGCGCATCTGCTCGGGGACTTCGAACGGGATGATGGAGGCGGAGAACGGATCGGTGGGGTTGGTCATGGCATTTATCCTTCGCAATGGGGTGAAACACTGTGACCCATTGCGTGCCCGGCTACGCGAATGCCGGAAACGTCGAATCGGATCACCTACTCAAACTCACGAAAGTGCCCAACCATGGGCCTGCCCAATAAGCACCCATATCATGTCAAATTTGTGCATCGCAATGAAAAATGGCGTGCGACGCCACATATACGACTCGGAATGGATGCAAGTTCCGCGCGGGAACCGCTGGGGTTGTGCCTGAAGCGTCAGGCCTTGGGCTTGGCGGCCTCCATGGCGGCCTTGCTCACGATCTGGCCCATTTCGCTGGCCTGCTCCGCCAGAGACCGCATTTGACCCTGCACATATTCGCTGTGCAGCCGCATCACCTCGGTCAGGTCCTTGGCTTTCAGCAGCGACTGGGCATAGTCGAGCGAGGCCTGCACGTTCTTTTCGGCATAGGCGATCGCTTTGCTGCTGATGTCCTTGGCGCCGGCGCGAACCGTGGCGCCGCGCTCCTCCAGCGAACCTGCGGTCTCCTGCGCGGAGGTCAGGAATTTCTCGAAAGTCTTGCGGCCCTGATCGAAGCTCGCCTCGGCCATCGCTTTCATGTCCTTTGGAATCTCGAAACGCGTATCTTCACTCATCATCCTACTCCTTTTTCGTGGCGGGTTTCGTTGGCGGAGCCTGCCCTAAGCCCCGGCTCCCGGCAGCCCGCATCAGGATATCGCCAAAAGACCTCACCGGTGTGACGCGGCATCCACCGGCACCTGTCGTGGACCTTGATGGCGTTTTGCAACATCCCAACGCGTAGGGCGGCTAAACAGTTCGACCGGATTAAGGTTATCGTGGCATTGGATAGCGCCGCCGTAGCCGGGCCGTGGACCTGCCGCTCCTCGCTTGCGATACTCGCGATCCACCAAGGCTGCCATCGTTCGGCCGCCGGTTTCTGAAGCCATTGTCGAGCAAAAAGCCCAACCTGTGCGGTCATATCGTCGCGATGAATAATGCGGAATTCCAGTTGCACGTGTTTGGCGATCCCAGATTGGCGTTGCATGCAACCAGCGCCCAGCCGGCATGGCTTTGGTCGACCGACGGCACCCGGATTCTGTGGGCCAATCCGGTTGGCGCCCGCGTGTTCGGCGCCGCCAATGCGGCAACCCTCGCACTGAAGATTTTCGGACCGGCGGATCCGCACCGGCGACAGGTCGCGCAACTCGGCGGCCGGTTGCCGCACAATGGCGCGATCCGGCTGGAGCGCCTGCGCGGCTTCGGCGCTTCGCCCGGCATGCTCGCGACCTGCGGCTGCGCGCGGCTCGATTTTCCAGATGGCAGCCACGGCATCCTCGTTACAACAGGCAACGCCTCCGGCCGCACCATGCCGCTGGTCGAACGGCTGCAGCGGCTGGTCGAGGGCATCGACCGGCCGATCGCGGTGTTTGCCTGCGACGGCATGTTCATCGGCGCCAGCGATGCGGCGCGTCCGCTGCTCGGCTTTCGCAATCTCTCCGAGGCCGGTCTCGACGCGGCGCACGCCGACGCGTTGAAACAGGGTCGTGTCGAAACGCCTGTCGGCATCGGCCACATGGTGCTGCAGCGCGTCGGCCGGGGCGCCGATATCGGCCTGGTCGCGCTGATCGCACCCGGCGCCACCCAGGCCTCCCATCATGCGCGGTCTGCCGCGCCGCTGATGCCGGAAGCCAAACTGCCCGAGGCGAAAGCGCCGACTGTCGCCGCCGTGACGGAGCCGCCGGCCGCTGCTGCCGTCGATCAACCCTTCGCAAGCTACGAGGCGCCGGCACTATCCGGCGAAGCGCCCGCCGAGTTCGCCTTGTTCGATGCATTTGAAGAGCCGCCTGCGGAAGCTGCCGCCGAACATGTCGTTGCGGAGGAGCCGGCCGAACCCGACATGCAGACGCTGCCACCCGACCTCCCGCATGACGGAGGCGCGCCGGTCGAAGCGTCAGACAGCGAAACATCGTATGATGAAACGCCGCCTGTTGATTCCCCGCATTCCGAACTGCCGCAGCAGACGGTGACACCGGAGATCGAAGTGCCGCCGCACGAGCCATCGCCCTATGTCGAGGCCGTCGCCGATGAACCGGCAGCCGCGCCTGTCGAGGAGCCGGCGCCTGCGCCCGTTGCAGCATCGCCGCCACCACCGGCCGTCGAAATATCCGCGCCGGCGCAGGCGCCGATGCCGGTCAAGGCGTCGTCATGGCTCGACGAGCCGCTGCCGAATACGCGCCGGCTGCCGCTGCGCTTCATGTGGCAGATGGATCACGAGAGCCGCTTCTCGCTCGGCTCGGACGAATTCACCCGCCTGATCGGTACGCGCACCGCCGCCGGTTTCGGCCGGCTGTGGAGCGACATCTCGCACGCTTTCGGACTCGATCCCGAAGGCCGCGTGATGAAGGCGTTCGCCACGCGCGATACCTGGAGCGGCATCACGCTGAACTGGCCGGTCGATGGCGGCGGCCGCCTGCCGGTCGAATTGTCGGGCCTGCCGATCTTCGACCCCACGCGCAATTTTGCCGGCTATCGGGGCTTCGGCGTGTGCCGCGACCTCGACGGACTGGCGCGGCTGGCCGCGTTGCGCCGCTATGAATTCTTCGGTGCGCCGCCGCAAGCGCTGTCGGCCGACGTCGTTAAGGCTGCTCCGGCCCCGAACGCGCCGGGCGAAGATCGGTCCGTAAACGACGCGTCCGCTCACGACACGCCAACACAAGAATTACCTACTCAAGAATTACTCACTGAAGACCTGCTCACCGAAGACCTTCCTGCCAAAGACTTGCCTGAGGAAACCTTGCCTCAGGAAAATTTGGCTCCGGAAAACTGGACCGCCGAGGAGCTGCCCATCGCGGATATTCCCGGCGCCCCCACCGTTGCGTCAGCTCCGCCTGCTGAATTGCCCGAACCGACAGCAGTAGAGACTTCACAACAAACCGATCTGGAAACGCCCGTGGAAACGCCCGTGGAAATGCCCGCGGCAACGCCGAAGAATGTGTTGCCGTTCCGCCCGATCGGCGACAGCAAACCGCCGTCGCTGACGCCGGTCGAAAACAGCGCCTTCAACGAACTCGCGCGGCAATTGTCGGCGCGGCTCGAGACCGAGATGGGCGCGGACACGACGCCGCCCGCGATCGATGTCGACGAGACCGTGGTCTGGCAGCCCGCGTCTGAAACCCGCGACGTGGCAGGTGAACTGAAAAGTGAGCTGAACAGCGAACCGCCGCCCGGCGAACAGCCCGATTGGCTGGCGCCCCCGGAACCGCCCGCGTGCGGCGAGGCCAAACGCGACAAGGCGCTGCTCGATCTCATTCCCGTCGGCGTGCTGATCTACCGGCTCGACCGGCTGCTCTACGCCAACCCCGCGTTTCTCGCGCAGATGGGCTATGCCGGCCTGCACGCGCTGGAGGAAGCCGGCGGCCTCGACGCGCTCTATGTCGAGCCCGGCGTGTCGAACGCCTCCAGCACGTCGGACACCGGCACGCCGGTCAAGATTTCCGCGAGCCAGCCGTCGGAACAACAAACGCCGCCGCAGGCCGTCGACGCCCGCCTCTACACGATTTCTTGGGACGGCGATTCCGCCCTCGCTTTGATTTTTTCGGGCCAGCATTCGCAAGGCGCGGCTGTCGCGGCTGCGATCGCGGAAGCGGCCCCGGTCGTCGAGCCCTCGGCGGTCGGCCACGCCGACGCCGAGGAACTTGGCGCCATCCTCGACACCACGGCCGAAGGCATCGTGATGTTCGACGCCGAGGGCAACATCAATTCGGCCAATCGCAGCGCCGAAGCGCTGTTCGGCTATGACGGCGCCGAGCTCGTGCAGCGCAATCTCGCCGATTTGTTCGCGCCGGAGAGCCAGCACGCGGTGTTCGACTATCTCGCCAGCATCAAATCCGGCAGCGTCGAAAGCCTGCTCGACCACGGCCTCGATGCGCTCGGGCGTGTCGCCAGGGGCGGCCTCATCCCGCTGGCGATGACCATGGGACGGACGCGGACCGACGGGCCGAATTTCTTCGCCGTCTTCCGCGATCTGACGCCTGCAAAAAAGACCGAGGGCGAATTGCGCGAGGCGCGGCGGCTGGCCGATCGGGGCGCCAGCGCCAAGGCCGACGTGCTGGCGCGGATCAGCCATGAGGTGCGCACGCCGCTGAACGCCATCATCGGTTTTGCCGAGGTGATGATCGGCGAGCGTTTCGGTTCGCTCGGCAACGAGCGCTACGCCGAATACATGAAGGACATCCGCGCCTCCGGCGAACGGGTGATCGCCATCATCAACGATTTGCTCGATTTGTCGCGGATCGAAACCGGCAAGCTCGATCTTTCCTTCACCAACCAGAACCTCAATGAACTGGTCGAGAGCTGCGTCGCTGTCATGCAGCCGCAGGCCAACCGCGAACGCATCATCATCCGCACGTCGCTCGCGCATATGTTGCCGCCGGTGGTGGCCGACGCCCGCGCGCTGCGCCAGATCACGCTGAACCTGATCGGCAATTCGATCCATCTCGCCAATGCCGGCGGCCAGGTCATCGTCTCCACGGCGCTGTCGGATTTCGGCGAGGTTGTGCTCCGCGTCCGCGATACCGGCCAGGGCCTCAACGATAACGAGGTGGCCGCGGCGCTGGAGCCGTTCCGGACCCCGCCGCCATCGGATCAGTCCTCCGACAATTCGCCGGTCAATCTGTCGCTGACCAAGGCCCTGGTCGAAGCCAACCGCGCCAAATTCCGGATCAAGACCGGCGGCCGTACGGGCACGCTGATCGAAGTGGTGTTTTCGCACGCGACCGCGAAGGCCTAGATTGCTTCGTCATGGCCGGGCATAGCCGTCCGAAGGACGGCGTCGCTTCCGCTCGCCGATGACCCGCCATCCACGTCTTTCTTGCCTCAATGCAGCTAAGACGTGGATGCCCGGCATCGCGGGACAAGTTTACGCAGTCTGCGCAAGGCAGAGACAGCCAGGCCGGGCACGACGAGCCAGCTGCGGGCATCTGTCGCGCCCAAACGTCGCGCCACGGCACAATCTTTGCTCGATCAGGCCTGCTTGAAAGCATCCGCTCCGGATCGCCTATATTCTAAGCAGTTTGGAATTGACTGATGATGCGCTGCCTCGTTGTCGCGGATCTGCATTATTCACTGCCGCAATTCGACTGGCTGATCGCCGCTGCGCCGCAATTCGATCTCGTGATCTTTGCGGGCGATGCGCTCGACGTCGGCTCCTTCGTCGATTTCCGCGCCCAGATTGTGGTGGTGAAGAAATATCTTTCGCTGTTGTCCGGCATCACCCGCGTCATTCTGTGCTCGGGCAATCACGACCTCGACGAACGCAGCCCGGAGGGCGAGAAGATATCCCGCTGGGTCGGCGAGGTGCGCGAACTCGGCATCGCCTGCGATGGCGACAGTTTTGCGATCGGCGACACCCTGTTCACGGTCTGCCCGTGGTGGGACGGGCCGCGGGTGAAAGCGCGCATCGAGAACCAGCTTCTTGAGGCCGCCGCCAAACGGCTGAAGCGATGGGTTTGGGTTCATCACGCGCCGCCCGCGAATTCGCCGACGAGTTGGGGCGGCAAGCGGTTCTTCGGCGACGTCGAGCTGGTGCAATGGATCCAGCGCTACCAGCCTGCGATGGTGATCTCGGGCCATGTGCACCAGTCGCCGTTCATCCCCGACGGGTCGTGGTTCGACCGGCTCGGCACCACCTGGGTCTTCAACGCCGGGCTGCAGCCCGGCCGGCCACCGGTCCATATCGTGCTCGATATCGACGAAGGCACGGCGTTCTGGCTGTCCGCTGGCGACGCGCAATGGATCGACCTCAACGCGCCGATGCAGCGGCCGGCGGCGCCGGTCATTCTTCCACCGGCCTGGCTCACATCCTTGGGTCGGATTGCCGATCCGATCCTGGCTGGACCTGCGACGGCGGCAGGTTGATCATGCTCTGCAGGACCTCGCCGACCATCGCGAGATGGGTGCCGTGGCCGGCATATTGGTGCGTCAAATCGGCAAGATAGGTGGTCGCCACATTGAGCCGTTGCGCCAGCAATCGCGCGATCAGCAGCGCCACCGCCGGCTGGTCGCGCAAGAACGACGCGGCGTCGTTGAATTCGTAAATAACTGAATCGGACGCCGCGCGCACGGTCGCGCTGTGCGGCTGATCGAGCAGAACCGACATCTCGCCGAACATCGCGCCGGGCTCGGTGATGACGGCGACGACGCTGTCGCCCTTGATGACCTCCACCCGCCCCTCGACCAGAACAAACAAATGGCCGGTCTTGCCGCCCTCGTGGATGAAAAGCATGCCCGCCGGCACCTTTCGCTCCGTTCCTCCGGTGCAATAGTCAAGAACCGCGCGCATCAACATCATCTCCGCTTCGAGGCCAAAATTTCCGCTTCAAAGATTTCCGCTTCAAAGACTAGGCACGATGGATGCCGGCGTCGAACGGATAAGTTTTGCCGCCTGCTCAAATTGTCAGCAGCGATAGCCCGAGCCCGGCCGCGCCGTCACTTCGCTACCACCACCTCGATCGATGTGCGCTGCTGGACGCGGCCGCCCGGCGGCGGGGTCTGACTGACCACCGTTCCGGGCGGCTGACCCTGCGCTTCCCGGGTAATCTCGAGCAAGATGAACTGCGGCTCGGTACCGCGCCCTGCCGCAATATTGCCGATCGCGGCAATCGCCGCACGCGCGCCGACAATCGGCATGCCGACCAGGTTCGGGACTTCGACGCTGGCCGCGGGCGCACCGGACGGTGGCGGCGGCGCCGCCTGCGGCGCGGGCCGCAACTTGTCTTCCGCCGGCGCGGGCGGTGCGACCGATGCGTTCGCGCGGCGAGTGTTCCACAGCATTGGCGATACCAGCATCCGGATTTGCTTCTGCGCACACGCCTCCCCAAGCACAGCTTCGTCGCCATAGGCGCGGACCGTGTCGTCATAGCCGAGGCAGGCGAGCCGGTAGATCAGCTCTTGCGACAGCATGCCTTCGAAATAACCGCCATGTACGTTCGGCTTTTGATGATGCACGACATACGCGAAGAACAGATGGAGGTGCGAATACCATCTCAGCCTGGCCTCGGCGTCGTACTCCTTGCGCCATCTCGCAAAGGTCAGCAGCGCCAGCCAGTTGTTTCGGGTGTCGGGCTTATCCGGATTATCGCGGTCGATATAATCGGTACAGTCAAAATAGGTGAACCTCTTGGGCAGTGGAGCCTGTTCGGGTGCCGCTGCGGCGGTCACGAGACGTTTCTCCCTGGCGTCCTCGAGCGTGTCGTACAATTCCTGCAGCGTCAGATTTCCGATCCGCAGCACCCGCAGATAATCCTGCTCGTTGACGTCGATCATGCCGAAACTGCGCGACAGTATCTCGACATTGCCGAGCCGAAAGCCGTGGTTCTTGCTCTTGGCGGGGAACACGAAGTAATTCGCCAGCGTCGATATCTGCCGCAAAACCTCGTCGCCCTCGTTGCTGAACAGATAGGCTTCGTCAAAGCGTGACAACGCCGAGGCCAGGAAATTGCCGCGCGTGGACAACAATGTCTCGGCCGGAATGTCCGGCGACGCCAGCACGAACCGCTTGAGCTCGAAGGTTTTGCCGATCAAATTGAGCGGCGGTTCGGGCCGCAGTGTGGGCGATGAACCGGCTCCGTAGGAATTCAAGGCATCGACCGGCACGGCAAAGACGTCGGACAAGGTACGGATGGCATTGGTGACAACGAAACCACCCATGCTGTGGCCGATGAAGGAGAGTTGAACCCGCGGCCAGTCCGTCCTGTTGCTCTTCTCACGCTGACGCACGATTTCGGCGTCGATGGCACGAATGACCTGGATGAGATCGGGTATGCCGTAATTCGAGGCGCGGTAATTGTCGCGAAAATACACGATAATCCGCAGCAGCACGGCCATCAGCATCAGGCCGGCCGCGGTCCAGCCGATCAGCGTAAAGACGTGCTCGCCAAGCCGGCCGAGCCAGTTCAGAGCGACATTCGCCGTGCCCGGGATAAAATAGAACGGAAGCGAGATCACGACGACAAGGATGCCCAAGGTCAGAATCCAGCCCGCGAGCGTCGGCAGAGCGTCCCTGGCACCACGCCTCGGTGCTCCCATATTTTCCGATGGCCAGCGATAGCCGACGCAGACAAGACCTTCCCGGCCGCTGATCTGCGGGTCACGACCGATAGCCAGGACGGCGGATGTGTACATCCGCAACACATTCGGCCCCGGATTGTTGAAGCCGTGAACCATCACGACCAGATTTGGCTTTTCTCCTTTGCCCAGATCTTCCGCAATCCGCTGCACCGCTTTCTCGGAATCATCCATCTTTTCCAAATAGGGTGCATACTCCGGCGGCAGGTCTGATGGCGGCGCTTCGTCATCGACGTTGTCGGGCGCCGTGCTTTCGATGAAGTAGGTCGATGTCGCCCTGTCCTTCGCTCTATATGCGCGGAAAAAATCCATGACCCTTCCCCCTGCAAAAACCCGCTTCGACTAGGCTACGGAGGGTCGCGCCATTTTACAAGTTTTGGTTGTATGACGGCGGCGACGACTTACGCCGGCGCGGAGTGCGAAGCGGGCAGGAAATCGCCGATCATCTCGAGAAAGATCGCGGGCGATTGCAGCTGCGGCACATGCGCGCAGCCCGGGATGATCTTGAGATGCGCCTGCGGCAGGCCCGCCGCCAGCTCGTGCGACATCGGCGGCGGCGTCGCCTCGTCATGTTCGCCGACCAGCACCAGGACCGGCATCTTCACCTTGTCGAGCTCGGGCCGCAGATCGAGGCTGGCGAGCGCATCGCAGGCGGCGCGAAAAACTTGCGGATCGGTCCTGAGAAATGCCTGGCGGCGATCGGCCATCAGCTCGGGATGGCCAGCCTGAAAGTCCGGCGCGAACAGCCGGCGCATCGCGATATCGGTGATCGCCGACAGCCCCTTGGCCATGGCGGCCGCAGCCATATTGCGAAAAGCCTCGCGGCCCGGTTCCGAGAACGCCGCGCCGCTGTCGGCGAGAATGAGCCCCGTCGCGATGCCGGGGTGACGAACAGCCATTTGCAGCGCGACGAAGCCGCCATAGCCATTGCCGAGCACGATGGCGTCCTCGCCGCCGGCGGCGTCCTTGACCGCTTCCGCCATCCGGTCGGCGACATCGGCGAGGCCGCCGCCGACCGCGTGCGATCGGCCAAAACCCGGCAATTCCGGAACGATCACGCGATACAATTTCGATAATTCCGGCACGATGGCGTCGAAACTCGCCCGGTCCGACAACAGTGAGTGGAACAGAAACAACGGCGGTCCATTGCCCGACTGCGCTGCGTTGACGGTGCCCTGCGCCAAAAGCCGATCCATCCCGGTCTCTCTTTCCAACATCGCGCGACGCCCCGCATGGGTACGCCAATCCGCCGATTGATAGATCAAAACACGCGGAATTCAAGTCTTCAGGTCTTGACGTGATATTTCACGACTGCAAGATTATGACCCGACTGCGGAAGGAATTTTCGATGCTTTTACGGGATAATGTCTATGAGAGCCTGCGCTCTGATATTTTGACATGTCACTTCGCGCCGGGCGATGATATGCGCGAGCAGGATCTCGCCGAACGCTATTCCGTGAGCCGCCAGCCGGTGCGCGAGGCGCTGCTGCGGCTCGCGCGCGAGCATCTCGTCACCGTGCAGCCGCGCCAGGGCTACCGCGTCAATCCGATCTCGCTTTCGGACGCGCGCGACCTGTTGCGATTCCGCCTCGCGCTGGAGCCCGCCTGCGTGGCGGAGGCGATCGAGAACGCCACCGACGCCGTGCTGAAGTCGCTGAACGAATTCCGCCGCTTCTCCGGCAACTACGAAGATTTCATCGCCTATAACCGCGCGTTTCACTCCGCGCTGGCCCATGCTTCCGGCAATCGCCGCATGGCCGCAGCGTTGTGCGACCTGATCGGACAGGCCGACCGGCTGGTGCGCGTCAGCGTCGCCAATCTCAGGGGCCACGACCCCTTAAAACTGGTCGGCGAGCACGTAGCCCTGATCGAGGCGATGCAGCGGCGCGACGGCCGCGGCGCCGGCCGCATCATCAAGGCCCACATCGCACAGACCGAAAAACGCGTGCTGCCGGCGCTGAAGCGCAACGCCGTCATCGTCGAAGGGAGAGACGCATGAACATTCCGTCGAAACCGGCGTCCATCGACGTCGAAATCCACGGCAATTTCGTCGACGGCCGCGAAATCGAGGCCGGTAACGGCGAAATGCTCGACGTCCGCAATCCCGCCACCGGCGACGTGATCGCGCGGATCCCGAATTCGACCAGGGAAGACATCGACCGCGCCATGAAGAGCGCCCGCTTAGCCTTCGAAGGCAAGGCGTGGGGCGGCATGGATACGCGTGCGCGGGCGCGGCTGGTCAATCGGCTCGCGGATGCGTTCGAGGCCAATCTCGACACGTTGTACCGGCTGGAGACGCTGAACAACGGCCGTCCCGTCAACGAGACCCGCGCGCAATTGTCGCGACTGCCGGATTTCTTTCGTTATTTCGCGGGGCTTGCGCTGGCACGCCGCGATTCGGTGATCCCCGTCGAAGGCGCCTATCTCAATTACACCCTGTGCACCCCGATCGGCATCGTCGCCAATTGCACGCCATTCAACCATCCCTTGATGATCCTGTGCAAGTCGCTGGCCGCGGTGCTGGCGAGCGGATGCGTTACCGTGGTCAAGCCGTCGGAATACACGCCGCTGACGACGCTAAAACTGGCGCAGATTTTTACCGAGGCCGGCCTGCCGCCCGGCGTGTTCAACATCGTATTGGGCCTCGGCCAAAGCGCCGGCAAGATGCTGGCCGAACATCCCGACATCAACAAGCTGGTGCTGACCGGCGGCACCGAGGCCGGCCGCATTGCCGGCGGCGCCGCGGCAAAAGTGTTCGCGCACCAGACCATGGAGCTCGGCGGCAAGACCCCCGTGATGGTGTTCGACGATTTCGACGTCGACCGGGCGGTCAACTACGCCGCGTTCGGCGCCTTCATCGGCGCGGGCCAGACCTGCGTCTGCGCCTCCCGCCACATCGTGCAGGCCTCGATCTATGACGAGTTCGTCGAAAAGCTGAAGGCGAAGACAGAGACCATCCGGATCGGCGATCCCTTCGATCCCGCAACCCAGCTCGGCCCGGTGATTTCGGCACGGCAGCGCGACCGCGTGCTCACCTATTCGCGGTTCGGCCATGAAGACGGCGCGCGCCTCGTCACCGGCGGTGTCGCCGCCAAAGTGCCCGGCCACGACAATGGCTATTTCGTCGCGCCGACGGTGTTTGCCGACGTGAAATCCGACATGCGCATCTTCCAGGAGGAAGTGTTCGGTCCCTTCACCTCGGTGACACCGTTCAAGGACGAGGCCGACGCGCTGCGGCTCGCCAATGATTCCCCGTTTGGACTGGCGGCGGCGATCCGCACCCGCGACATCGGCCGCGCCCATCGCGTCGCGTCCGCCGTCAAGGCCGGTATCGTCTGGATCAACGACCATCACCGCCTCGACCCGGCCTCGCCCTGGGGCGGCGTCGGCGATTCCGGCATCGGCCGCGAATGCGGCACCGAAAGTTTTGACGATCATTTCAACACCAAGAGCGTGATGGTCGCGACCCATGACCAGCCATTCGACTGGTACCGCGACACGGCGAACCAACGACGATTGAACTAGCGCATGATCCCGAAAAGTGGGTACCGGTTTTCGGAAAAGATCATGCGCCACCAATAAAGCAAACAACCGACGGCAACTCTGCGTCCAGAGAAGACCGGGGGCCGATCAGTCAACAAGGCGACAAAAGGGGGAAACTTGATATGGCTCACGCAGTAAACGCCGGCGCACGGCTCGACCGGCTCCCGGTCTCATCGTTTCACTACCGGATTTTCTGGCTGGTCGGGGCCGGCATGTTTTTCGACGGGTACGATCTCTATATCGCCGGCGGCGTGCTGGCGTCGGCGGTGCAGAGCAAATTCTCGACCGTGCCGCAAAATCTGCAATTCATTTCACTGACCTTTGTCGGCATGACGCTGGGAGCGCTGATCACCGGATTTGTCGGCGACAAACTGGGGCGGCGGTTCACCTATCAGATCAATTTGCTGATCTTCGGGCTGGCGTCGCTGGCCGCCGCCTTCTCGCAGGATATGAATCAGCTGATCGCCTGCCGCTTCATTCAGGGCCTCGGCCTGGGCGCCGAAATCGTCGTCGGCTATTCGACGCTGACCGAATTTGTGCCGCCGAAGACGCGCGGGCGCTGGCTGTCGATGATGGCGTTCCTGACGGTGACCGGCTTCCCGGTGACCGCGTTGCTTGGCTATCTGATCATCCCGGTCTTTGGCTGGCGCCCGATGTTCGTTATTGCCGGCGTTGGCTCGCTGATCGTCTGGTATCTGCGCAAGAATCTTCCGGAATCGCCGCGCTGGCTTGAAGCGCAGGGCCGCACCGAGGAAGCCGAAACCCTGATGCAGTCGATCGAAAAGGAATCCGCAGGCGGCGGGACGCTGCCGCCGCTGGCGGTGCCGGCGACTGTCGCGCAGGTCGCCGCCTCCGACATGCTGAAGCCCCCGCTCTTGCAACGCATGATCGTGGGCTCCTGGGTGCTGATTACCATCAATACATTGATCTTCGGCTTCGTGATCTTCCTGCCGCAGTTCTTCCTGCGCCAGGGACTGACTATCACCAATTCGCTGGCCTATACGCTGGTGTTGTCGGCCGCATCGCTGGTCGGCTGCGCGCTCGGCGCCTATTTGTCCGACGCCGTCGGACGGCGCTGGAGCATCATCGGCGCGTCGATCGTGACCATCATCACCGGCTACATCTATGCCCGCTTCAACGCCGCGTCCGATCCGGAGGTCGTGTTGAGTGTCGGCTTCGTGCTGATCGTCGCGATCTATGTGCAGACCGCGCTCCTGTTCGGCGTTTATACGACGGAGCTGTTCCCGACCGAGATCAGGCTGCGCGCCAACGGCATCTGCAACACGCTCGGACGCGGCGCCACCGTGGTCTCGCCCTTCATCGTCGGCGCCCTGATGGCGTCCTACCAGCTGCCGGGCGTGGTCTGGCTGATGATCGGTCTGGTGGTGGTTCAGATCGTGGTGGTGTGGGCCTGGGGCGTCGAGCCGCGCAATCGGGGGCTGGAGGAAGTCGCGACGGCTAAGGCGTGAGGTAGGTGACGTGAAGGCTTAGCAGGTCGTCATTGCGAGGAGCGAAGCGACGAAGCAATCCATCTTTCATTTCGCGGCACGATGGATTGCTTCGCGGAGCCTGTCATCGGGCGCGCATTCGCGCGACCCGTTGGCTCGCAATGACGGCTTTGGGGCGTAGGTAAAACATCTACGTAGTCCCGGCCTTGAGCCGGGACGACAATGACCACGGGTGGAATTTTAGGCGTTCTTCAGCGCGACCCGGAATTCGGCTTCGGTCTTCGACTTCACCTCGTCGAGCGTGACGCCGTCGGCGAGTTCGATCAGCGCCATGCCGTCCTTGCCGTGCTTGTCGATGGTGAATACCGCGAGATCCGTCACCACCATGTCGACGACCTTTTCGCCGGTCAGCGGCAGATTGCACTTCTTCAAGAGCTTCGGGCCGTCCTTGGCGGAATGCTCCATGACCACGACGACGCGCTTGACGCCGGCGACCAGGTCCATCGCACCGCCCATGCCCTTGACCATCTTGCCCGGGATCATCCAGTTGGCGAGGTCGCCGTTCTCGGCCACCTGCATCGCGCCCAGGATCGAGAGATCGATATGCCCGCCGCGCACCATGCCGAAGGATTCGGCGCTGGAGAAATAGCTGGTCGACGGCAATTCGCTCACTGTCTGCTTGCCGGCATTGATGAGGTCGGCGTCCACCTCGTCCTCATAGGGGAACGGGCCCATGCCGAGCATGCCGTTCTCGCTCTGCAAGTTGACGTCGATACCGTCCGGGATGTAGTTCGAGACCAGCGTCGGAATGCCGATGCCGAGATTGACGTAATAGCCGTCGCGCAACTCTTTCGCGGCGCGCGCAGCCATCTGTTCACGGGTCCAGGCCATGGGGCTCTCCTGCTGTCTCTTGTTTGCGCATGGTCTTTTCGGAAAACCGGTAACCACTTTTCCGGATCATGCGCCGGGCTGTGTTAGGCGGCGGGGCGCGGGCGGGTGTTGCGGAATTCGATCCGCTTCTTGCCGACACCGACCTCGACGATGCGATTGACGAAAATGCCGGGCGTATGGATGTGATCGGGGTCGATCTCCCCGGCCGGCACCAGATGCTCGACCTCGGCGACGGTGATCTTGGCGGCGGTCGCCATCATCGGATTAAAATTGCGCGCGGTCTTGCGGTAGACGAGGTTGCCGGCGGTATCGCCCTTCCAGGCGTGCACGATGGCGAGATCGGCGAACAGGCCGCGCTCCATGATGTATTTCTCGCCGTCGAATTCCTTCACCTCCTTGCCCTCGGCGATCAGCGTGCCGACCCCGGTCTTGGTGAAGAACGCCGGAATGCCGGCGCCGCCGGCGCGGATGCGCTCGGCCAGCGTGCCCTGCGGGTTGAATTCGAGTTCCAGTTCGCCGGCGAGATATTGCTGCGCGAACAGCTTGTTCTCGCCGACATAGGACGAGATCATCTTCTTGATCTGCCGCGTCTCCAGGAGCCGGCTCAGCCCGATACCGTCGACGCCCGCATTGTTGGAGATGACCGTCAGACCCTTGACGCCGGAATCGCGGATCGCGTCCGACAAGGTCTCGGCAATGCCGCACAGGCCGAAGCCGCCCGACATGATCATCATGCCGTCCTTGAGAATGCCGTCGAGTGCCGATTTGGCGTCGGGATAGACCTTGTTCATGAAAATAGGACCTGATGGAGGGAGGCGCTTGCCGCCAGTATTAACAGGGATTATTAGGCGAAATCTTCGCAATGCGTCAATGACGGGGCATTGGGACCCTCGGACCCGGCCGGCAACCTCAGGATGGCCTTGAAAGCGTCAAGAAAACCCTTCAAGTTGCGTGGGTTGACACGGGCTTTCGGATGCGCTGCCTGGCTTTTCAACACTGACCCGACAACATCAAGCCGACATCCATGAACCAGACTTGGATATGTCATTGACGATGGCCCAAGGAATGAAGCGGCTGGGAACGCCGATTGCGGCGCTTCTCGGCCTGGCGCTGGTCGGCCTGATCGGGACCTCCTGGTTCCTCAACCGGGACGCGTTGCGCGAGGCGGTCGAGGCGCAGATCCGCGCCGTCACCGGGCTCGACCTCTTGATCACGGGCGCGATCGAGGTCTCGGTATTTCCCGGCAGCTATGTCTCGTTTCATGACGTCGGGCTGAAGGGCGGCGGCACCACCGCCCCCGCGCTGCAGGTCGACGTGCTGACCGCCAATTTGCGCTTGCTGCCGCTGTTGCTGCAGCGGTTCGAGATCGCCGACGTCATGATGCTGCGCCCGCATATCAGCGTCGTCCGGGACGGCAATGGCGAGAGCAACTGGACCCCGTTCGTCGAGACCATCGCGCGCACCATGAAGCCCGGCGCCGAGAATCAGGTGTCGTTTTCGGAAATCAGGATCCAGGACGGCGTGCTCGATTACGAGGACTCGACCAACCACGTCTCCGAGCAGCTCGGCGATATCGACCTGTCGCTGGCCTGGCCGTCGATCTCGCGCTCGTTTGCCGCGACCGGGCAGTTCGACTGGCGCGGCGAGCGCGTCGACGGCTCGATCTCAGCCGGCGATTTCGTCGCGATGCTGTCGGGCGATCGTTCCGGGCTGAAGGCGCGGCTGGCGAGCGCGCCGCTGAAACTTGCCTTCGACGGCACGGTCGCCAACCGCACCAGCCTGAT
>Ga0210410_10002329_pt1 | contig 17080 bp, 10 predicted proteins | sample IncBWC4MmetaG_FD_161058 | JGI IMG/M metagenome (GOLD analysis project Ga0210410, IMG submission 161058) | Forest soil microbial communities from Barre Woods Harvard Forest LTER site, Petersham, Massachusetts, United States - Inc-BW-C-4-M | ecosystem: Environmental > Terrestrial > Soil >... | reverse complement strand
ATCCCGGCCAGCACACCAGCGCCGAGTGCGCCAACCGCGGCTATCGCAACATTAAGCCCGTCCATAGCGGTCCGGTGCCCGTCTTGCGTCCTGGCGTCACGCACACGTTGCGCGCCGAGCTGAATGAAGCGGAAATGCGCGTCTATGCAGATAACAATCTGGTGTGGGAGGGAAATGTTGGGTCTCTAGGAGGGCGCCTCGACGGTCCCGTGGGCATCCGTTCCGACAACGCCAAACTGGAAATCGAACTCCGCGCCGGACAGTCCAGCGGCTCTCATCCCGATCATCAGCTATCCTGCCGCCCCGGCTCCAGTGAAGTTGAGTAACTCTCTTCGCTCGCTAAAGCCACCGCCGCGCGAGGGTTTTCTGTTCCAGCTTCTCGCGCTCCAGTTCAAAATGCGTAAACCTCATCCTGAGAGGGAATGAGCGGACACATCCGAGCAGACTGCTGTGGACACCACCAAGCAAGTAACGAGACGGCGGCGGGCGGTTAAAGAGAAGCGACGAATCGTCGAAGAGACCCTGTGGGACGGGACATCGGTCGCGGGTGTTCTGCGTGGTGCGTCCGCAATTTGTCTGCGATTTGTTCCCAGTTGACCGAGCGGCGCCGCAGTCTTTTCCGTGATCCCAACGGCAATCTGCTTGCTAAACAACTTGCTCCGCCGCTCTGGCACAACCTATTTTTCAGTCAGGGAGATCCGTCAAGCGGAGCGATTAATGCTCGACGGGGGCTGTCTTCGCTCTGCTGCCTGGAAAAATACTCTTCACAATCACGTAGAGCACCGGGATAAATAACAAGTTGAGCGTGGTCGCGGCAATCATTCCGCCAAACACCGTCGTTCCCACGGAAATCCGTCCCGCGCGTCCCGCTCCTCTCGCCAGCACCAGCGGCACCACGCCAAGGATAAAGGCGAACGAAGTCATCAAAATTGGCCGCAGCCGGATTCGCGCCGCTTCAATCGCTGCCTCAACAATCGACATCCCTTGCTCGCGCAATTGCTCCGCAAATTCCACAATCAAGATGGCATTCTTGCTGGCCAGCCCGATCAACATCACCAACCCAATCTGGCAATAAACATCATTCTCGAGCCCGCGCATGGCCTGCGCCCCGATGGCACCCAAAATGGCCACCGGCACAGCCATCAAAACGATAAACGGCAGCACAAAACTTTCATACTGCGCCGCCAAAGTCAGATACACCACAATCAATCCAAGTCCGAAAAGAATCAGCGCCTTGCCCCCAGACTGGATCTCTTCGAGCGAAAGCCCGCTCCACTCGAACGCCATACCCTGCGGCAGCGCCTTTTTCGACAGCTCTTCCATTGCCGCAATGCCTTCGCCGGAGCTGTGTCCCGGCGCCGCTGATCCATCAATTTCTGCCGACCGGAAAAGATTGTAGTGGCTGATAACTTGCGCGCTCGCCGTCGGTTCCACGGTGACTAGATTGTCCAGCGGAATCATCCGGCCAGCATCGGAACGCAAATAATATTGACGAATATCCTTTGGCTGCGAACGATACTTGCTGTCCGCCTGCACATACACGCGATACGACCGGTTGTTGAAATCGAAATCGTTCACGTACACCGAGCCCATGTACACCTGCAAGGCATCCGTCACCTGGCTCAACGGCACCTGCAGGCTCTTCGCTTTTTCGCGGTTGATCTCGACCAGATACTGCGGGTCGTTGGCCGTAAAGCTGCTGAACAGGCCCACCAAATCCTTGCCCGAGTTGCCCTCGGCCGCAAGCTTCTGGGCCGTATCCGCGATCGTTTGCAGCGAATTCCGTCCGAGGTCTTCTAGCTCATACTGAAATCCGCCGAATTGCCCCAAGCCTTGCACGGCCGGCGGATTAAAGGGAATGACCAGCGCTCCCTGAATCGCAAGAAGCTGCCCGCGCAGCCGCTGAATCACCGCTCCCGCGGAGTGTTGCTGGCCCTTGCGCTCCGCGAACGGTTTCAGGCTGCTGAAGACCACCGCGCGGTTTGGCGCACCCCCAAATTGGCTAAACCCTGGCAGCGAAAAAGCGCCCGCAATCTCCGGGATGTGCGAGAGAGCTTCCTCCACTTTTCCGCAAATCTCTTGCGTGTACTGCAGCGACGCTCCCTGCGGCGCCTGCACAGCGATGATGATGTACCCCTGATCGTCTTCAGGGATGAACGCGCGAGGAACTTTGTTGTAGACCCAATACGTCAATCCCAGCGCCGCGAAAAAAACCACAACCGCTGCCCATCTCCAGCCAAGAACGTGCCCCACGGCATTGCGATACAAATTCGTTCCGCCAGTCACCATGCGGTTGAAGGCATGAAAAAATCTGCCTTCCGCGCGCTCGCGGTGCCGTCCCAGCAAGATCGCCGAAAGCGCCGGCGTCAGAGTCAGCGCGTTAAAAGCCGAAATCGAAACCGAGAACGCAATGGTCAACGCGAATTGCCGAAACAGAATTCCCGTAGTTCCCGGAAATAACGCAACGGGCACGAATACGGCCACGAGCACCAACGAAGTAGCGATGACCGCACCAGCCACTTCTTTCATCGCCACGGATGCCGCGTTGTGCGGCTCTGTGATGCCCTCCATGATGTGCCGCTCGACGTTCTCGATCACCACAATTGCGTCGTCCACCACTAATCCCGTAGCCAGGGTGATCCCGAAAAGCGTCAGCGTATTGATCGAAAAGCCCAGCAGCTTGATGAAGACGAATGTCCCAATCAGCGAAACAGGAATCGTGACCGCGGGAATCAGTGTGCTCCGCCAGTCCTGCAGAAACAAAAAAATTACCGCGATGACGAGGACGACAGCTTCCACAAGCGTGATCAGCACGTCCTGAATTGATTCGCCAATCACCGTCGTCGAATCAAACGCCACCGCATACTTCAATCCCGGCGGGAAACCCTTTGAAAGCCGCAGCAGTTCTGCTTTCGCGTTTCGGTCCACGTCGAGCGCGTTCGCTCCCGGAAGCTGCGTCACTCCAAACCCGATGGCGTCGTGCCCGTTGAACCGCACGGCGATGTCATAATTTTCAGCGCCCAGCTCCGCGCGGCCCACGTCCTTCAGCCGTACGAGCGTGCCACCCGTCCCGGTCTTCAAAATAATGTTCTCGAACTCCGCCGGACTCGTCAGCCGCCCCACAGCCCTCACGCTAATCTGAAACGCTTGCTCGCCGGCGTTGGGCGGCTGTCCGATCTGCCCTGCCGCCACCTGCACGTTCTGCTCTTGCAGTGCGGTGATTACCGTCGTCGCCGTCAGCCCGCGCTCCGCCATCCGCGACGGATCGAGCCACACTCGCATGGCGTACTTGCGCTCTCCAAAGATAAACGCGTCATTCACTCCCGGCACGCGTTTCAGTGCATCGCGCACGTAAACATCAATGTAGTTGCTAAGAAAAAGGCTGTCGTACTCCCCGTGCTCTGAATAAACTCCCGCTCCAAACACGAACCCGCTGGCCTGCTTGGTGATAATCACGCCGGTATTTTTCACTTCATTGGGCAGTCGTCCCAGCGCCTGGCTCACGCGGTTCTGCACGTCGACCGCCGCCAGATCCACGTCGCGCGTTACGTCAAACGTCACCGTAATCGTGCTCACGCCGCTGTTGCTGCTCGTCGACGTGATGTACTTCATGCTCGGCACGCCATTGATCGCTTGTTCCAGCGGAATGGTCACCGCCGATTCCACCGTTTGCGCGTTCGCACCGATGTACACGCTGGTAACCACAACCTGCGGCGGTGCCAGGTTCGGGAATTGCGCAATCGGCAGTGAGGGAATCGAGATCGCGCCAGCGAGAATAATCATCAGCGCGCACACCGTCGCAAACACCGGCCGCCGTATGAAGAAATCAACGAACAAGGCCGGGTTCCACCTTTATTTGGATTGGGAGGGAGCCGCTCATTAGGTTGACGGCGCCTAGCGCGTCGCGTCGCTCTTGCCGTCGCTGGACTTCACGTGGGCTTCGATCTGCTCCAACACGGGAGCGCCATCCTGCAGGAATTGCGTGCCGGAAAGAATGATGTGGTCTCCGGCCTTCAGTCCGTCCAGCACCGTGTAGTTGTCGCCGGTGGTATCGCCCAACTTTAAAAGCTTCTGCCGCGCCACCGTTCCTTTGCCTTGATTCACTGCGACAAACACGAACGCTTGTCCGTTGATCCTCAGCACCGCAAGCACCGGGACAACCGGCCCGTCGTGCGAGCCCCACGTCACTTGCGCGCGGACCTGTTGCGCGATGCGCAGCTTGGCTCGCGCATTCTCGACGGTCGCTTTCGCGAGCACGGTCTGCGTATCCGTCTCGACTTGCGGCGAAACAAACGTAATATGCGTATCGGATACCGATTCGCCGGTTTCACCAAGCAATTCGACCGGCAAGCCTAGCCTCAAATCCTTCGCGCGGTCCGCCGGAACATAAATGTAGGCTTCGAGCGCCCCCGGCAGGTCCACGGTCGTCAAAAGCGTCGTAACCGTCACGCGATCGCCCACATGCACGGGAATGTCCCCGACAATTCCATCCGCTGGCGCGCTCACCTTGTAGTAATGCAGCTCCACCTTCTGCTGCTCCACTTGCTGCTCGAGTGCCTTCACCTGCGCAGCTATGGCATCGTAATTGGACTGCGCATTATCAAAATCCTGTTTGCTGGTAACTCCCGCCGCGTAGAGCTTTTGCGCGCGCTCCAGCGAGATTTTGGCGAGCCGCAGGCTGGCCTCCTGCGACGCGAGCGTGGCCGCCTGGCTATTCAGCGTAGCTTCCTGCTTCAGTGGATCGATCTGCAGGAGCGGCGTCCCCGCGTTCACTTCGTCGCCGGACTTCACAAATATCTTTGTAATTTGTCCTTCCACCTGGGGGTTGATTACCGCCGACTGTCGCGACTTCAGCACCGATAAATACTCGGTCGTGTCCGGGATTCGCACCGACTGCGCCACGCGAACCTGGACAGGCATGGCCGGCGGCCCCCCGGCTCGCGGTCCACCCGCAGAGGTCTTTTGGCTGCAGCCCATCGCCCAGAGCCCGGCGCCCGCCATTAGAACCAGCGCAGGCCTTCGCGACGTATTCGTCTTTCTGTCGAAACCAGGCATAGTTGACCGCATCTCCCTAGGGGCGCTACGGCAAATTTTACGACACCTTCCTGTGTCCACCAAGACGCAAAACAGGCGTGCCCGTTAGACGCCTACAAAACAGGACGGTTACATTCGAGGTGAGGGGGCCTAGGTCAGTAGAAATCGCTCGGATCGATGCGCTTGCCGGAGAGGCCGAGTTGCAGCACTTCCATCTGATTTTGCCGGTCAAACACCTTGCCGGGGAAGAATCTCTTGGTCACCACACGCACGCCGCCAAACGCAATGCCCAGGACCACCGCCGCCACCATGAAAACGCCAGTCCCGATAAAGATTTTCACCATGATACTCGTAATCGGAGGATCCGTGGCGGTCTGGCTCGCCTCGTTCCAGGTCACTTGGGTCTCGTAGTCGACTGCCTCCCGCAAGTTTTTCGCGTATTCCGCCGAGCTGGGAGACAACACCACCGAAAGCAGCGATCCTTTCCGCTCAATCACCGTCCCCGCTTGTTTCGCTCTCGCCGTCAGCAACTCATCCAAGTGATGAATGTGTTGCTCGGCAAGTTGTGGCGTAGGGTATTCCAGAAGCAGCAATACTCCGCTGTCCTTGCCGCTGCTCGCATACCGCGCCAGCATCGCTTCTGCCCCGGCGGAAAATCCCGCGGCACCGGCTATGGCAGCTAGTTCTGACTGCCCCGATCCATTCAGCGCGGCCAGCATCGCCTGCGGTCCCAGCGCATATCTCTCTGACCCGAGCACCCGTCCGGCTCCAGGAAGATAAGTCCGTATCGGCGGCAGCGGAGCCTTCTCGCTGCTCGCTTCGACCGCCTTAACCAGCGCACCGAGATCTTCCTTGGATATATTCGCCGTCGACCCCAAAACAAGGCTGCCTTCAAGAATCAGCACGCCGGCTTTGTCGAACGCAGAAACTTGGCCCAAGTTGGTAGGAACCATGCCGGCCCTGAGTACACTCGTATAAACCTCAAACCCGCTGCTTGGGTCGTGGTACCGGCCGACCCAGATTCCAACAACCTTATCGCCTGACTTGTACTGGCACGTGCTGAATTCCCGTTCGCCAGTCTCTTTCCCGAATGTATTGTGCGGCCCAGGACCGCAGCTTGTCAGTTTCCAGTCACGGAATTGCTTCGGAAGGAGATCCCCCTGGGCAAAGAGGGACGAGGCGCTGAGCAGCGCAATACCGCAAACGAATAGGAAATGGCGTCGCATCCCTAGCCTTACTTAGACACCAACAGATTACCGTTGGTTCCGCGATTGTTCAACTGGAGTCGCCACCGTCGGCCGGCTTGAGGCACTTTTGGCAGGCAGGTTCAAGGTCATGCTGTTCAGGCTCTGCAGATAGCTCGCCACGCCCTGATAAAGTCCTTCTGCCACCCGCTGCCGGTATTCCGGCTTCTTCAACAACTGCTCATCCGCGGGATTGCTGAGAAACGAGATTTCCGTAAGTATCGAAGGCATATCCGCCCCGATCAGCACCACAAACGGCGCCTTACGTACACCACGGTTCTTTACCGTCTTGCCGACTTTCAGTACCCGCTTTGCCAGCGAGTCCTGAATGTCCTCCGCAAACTCCTTCGATTCGTCGATCTTCTCGTTCCGCGCAATCTTCTTCACCAAGTCCTCGAGGTCATGCACGCCCTGGCCCGACGACGCGTTTTCCCTCGCCGCCACTTCCATCGCTTCCGCCGACCCCTTCAAGTTCAAATAGTAAGTCTCCACGCCCCGCGCCGCGTGGTCCTGGCTGGAATTCGCGTGAATCGAAATAAAAAGATCGGCCTTCGCCTGATTCGCGATGTTCGTCCGCTCTTCGAGCGGAATAAACGTATCGTCTGAGCGCGTATACACGATGTCGGCCCCAGGCAACCGCTGCTGAATAATCTTCCCCAGCCGCAAAGCCACATCCAGGCACAAATCTTTCTCCATCAGCCCGGTCGGCCCGATCGTCCCGGTATCATGCCCGCCGTGCCCCGCATCGATCACGATGCGTCCAATCTTCAGGCCCAACGCTCGTGTCAAGGTGGACTGTCCGTCTCGCGTAGGCTGCGGCGCGCTGCTCGGCTGTATCAAATCCGGCTTTGTATTCACCTCCGAATTCTTACTCGACGAACTCAGCTGCTTCCCACGGGAATTCTTCCCACCGACCGCCGCACTTCGCGTCATGGCGTTCGATGGGGAAACACCCGGATCCGCTCCCGAGTTTCTCTCTGAAACACTCGTCACGTTTCCTGAATCGTCCGAAACTGCCCTGGCGTCCTCAGTTACATCACCCGGACCAGCTGGCGGCTTTGCGGGTTTGGCTCTTGCCGTCCGCACCACCGCGCCATTCCGCACCGTCGAATACAGGTAAATCACCAGCTGCGGCGGATTACTCAGCAGCGACGCCGCATAATCTCTTACACCATTTACGTCCAGCACCACACGCACAACGCCCGCCTGTTTCTGCGCCACGCGCACCGCGGTCAGCAGACTCCCGATGACCTGGATATTGCCTCGCGCGACTTCCGGCGTAAGCCGCGCCGAATGCAAATCGAAAAATATGCGGTCAGGATTGGCAATCCGCGCTGAGCTGTACTGCACGGTGTCCTCAAGATCAATCGTCACCTGCGTGGCGTCCGCATTCGCGCTCGCGCTGATTCGCCGGATGCGCGGAACACCCGCGGAGCCGCTGCGCCTTGTGGCTTCAACTCCGCCACGAACCGGTCCAGGCACTTCCGCCTCTGCTGGCGCCGCTGCGGGAGCCGATACTGCAGGCGGAACATTACTCGCAGCCTCCGGCGCATCGCTGTGTTGCAGCAGCGCCAAGTCCGCCAGCTCTTCCTGCGCCTCGCGCCTACGCGGCGAATGCGGATACTTCTTCAAAAAATCTTCGTACGTCTTCCTGGCCAGCGCGCTGTCACCCAGCTGATCTCTCTCGAGCTTCCCAATGCGCAGCAAGGCGTCCTGGCTGTACTTGTTCCCGGGATATTCATGGACGAGAAACTGGTAGGAATCCACCGCCGACTGGTAATAACTCCGCCCGAAGCGGTCACCCATCTCGGTGTAAAGTTCCGCGACGGACAACAGAGAATCCACGACCTCGGGAGCTTGCGGCGTAATCAAGTACACGCGGCGATAACTCGCGACAACCGTCTTGTACTCCGCCAGCGTGCGCTTCTCCGCCGGCTTCCCATTCAAATTCGCGCGCTGCTCTTCCGCCCGCGCAAATTGCGCTCCCGCAGCCTCGCGCTTCACGGCTCTAGCTGTTGTGGTGTCTCCCGCTCGAGCCTTCGCAAAACTCGCGCACGGATTTCCACAGACCCCGGCCGCAACAATCCCCAAGACCACAAAAACTGGCGAAAGCTGGGCGAATCTTCTGTTCAAAATTTTTCGGCCCCCCAACATGCTCGCCCTACATTCTTCGAAACCACTTTATTGTAATGGAAAAACCTCAGCCCCCGCAGGCTTTCATGTATAGCTCGGGAAGCGATTACCGGCCGCTCGGCGGCTCGTCGAGTCACTTGCGAATCAATCGTTCGTGAAGATGATGCGTCCGGAAGGATCGACTTCTCGATGGATGGCGCGCGGATTCGAAAACGCGCTCTCAAGACGCCCCGATCCAGGCCTGAAATACGCATCCTGTACCTTCTGCACATAGTTCCGAGTCTCTCGGAACGCAGGGATGCCGTGAGCCCGATCAACAGCCCCCTCACCCGCATTGTACGCCGCCAAGGCCAATTCCAGGTTGCCATTGTATCGTTCCAGCAGCCCCTTTAGATGTCTAACCCCGGCGTCGACATTCTGTTGCGGATTGAACACGTCGTTAGCACCGTACCGTTGTGCCGTCGTCGGAATCAACTGCATCAGTCCGCCAGCTCCCTTGCGGGAATACGCCGTGGGATTCCAGTTCGATTCCGTCTCAATCACCGCGCGGACCAATGCAGGGTCCACGTTGTGTCTCTCGGCCGCTTCCTTTACGAGCTTTTCCGCCCCGTCCCGGTCGATACTCATGGCCGGATGGCTTGCGCCCATAAAGGTAGATTCCGCAGGGAGGTAGATGGTTTTGCGCGACTTCGCGGCCGCCAATCTGACCGCCACCGGCGGATCGACGTTTACAAACATTTCCCGCCCGGTCGGATCAACCGTCCTCGCGATCTGGGCACTCGCCACAGGTGCAAACGAACTTGCACTTAAAGCGAACGCTGCCAAATAGATGCTGGCCGTTAGTGTCGTGCGTTTCGTCATCTGGCCTCAGGGAAGGCTGTCGAACGGTGGTGCCACTTACAGTGTGTTCGGGGCAGCCCCACCGTTTCGCTCAACAATCCCGAAAACGGTTACTAGGCTGACTCGTCTTGCTAAATACGAAGCCGTGCCCTCTGCCGGAGGTCCGGTGCTCTAACCGAGCCGCACGAATGCCTCCTGCTGGACACGCTTCTGGCGCTGGTATGCATCATAACAACGGTTCCAGGAGCGCAGGGATGGTACCAAGAGTACTTTTTAGGGCCGATGTGTCCTTACCGCCAGCCTCCGCCAAATCCGGTCTTCCGCCGCCGGAACCGCCGACCATTTTCGCCAATGCCTGTATCAGCCTGCCAGCATGAACTTTAGCGGTCAGGTCCTTAGTCACCCCGGCGATCAATGCCACTTTCCCGTCTTCTACGGTTCCCAAGGCGACCACCCCCGACCCAAGTTTTTGTTTAAGAGAGTCCACCAATTGCCTGAGGCTTTCCTTATCCGTCCCGGAGACTTCCGCCGCCACAACCTTCACACCCTTCACCATTTGCACCTGGCTCGCGAGCTGGTCCAGCTGCCCAAGTGCCCCGGCGCGCTTCTGGGCGTCAAGCTCTTTCTCCAGCTGCTTGACAGTTTGGGACAGCTTCTCGACCGTTGCCACCACAGAATCCTCGCTCGTATTTAACCGACTGGTTAAATAGGATAGGATCTGCGCTTGTCGCTCGTAATGCTCCAAGGCTCCAATTCCGGTCACCGCCTCGATCCGCCGCACTCCCGCCGCCACCGACCCTTCGCTGACAATCTTAAGGACACCGATGTCGCCGATCCGGTGGACATGCGTACCCCCGCATAACTCCTTGGAATAAAAGCCCCTTGGCGAGCGCTCGTCTGGAATCGTGACCACGCGGACGTTGGCTTCCGGATACTTGTCGCCGAAAAAAGCCAGCGCTCCCGAGACAAGTGCGTTGTCCAGCGAAGTAATTTCGGTTCCCACCTCCGTGTTGTGACGGATCTCGTCGTTCACCTGCTGCTCGATGTCCTTCAACTCCTGCGCATCCACGTGCGCAAAATGAGAAAAATCAAACCGCAACCGTTCCGGCGCATTCAGCGATCCCGCCTGCTTCACGTGCGTCCCCAGAATGTTCCGTAACGCCGCATGTACCAAGTGCGTCCCCGAATGATTGCGAATAATCCGCGCACGCCGCTCGGCGTCCGCCACCACCGAGACGCGGTCGCCGACGCGCAAAGTTTCCTTGGCCACAACTCGATGTGCCACCAGCGCCGCGACCGGATAATACGCCCCGGCAACCTCCGCAAGCAGTTGCGATTCCGAGTTGTCGTAGAACGCGCCCGTGTCTGCCATCTGCCCGCCGGACTCGGCGTAAATCACGGTGCGATCGAGCACGACTTCGCCGCTGTCGCCAGGTTTTAGCTCGCTGACCGGCCCACTCTTGGTAAGAATCGCCTCAATCCGGCAATCCTTAGCCGTAGTCGCCTGATAAAAATCCTTCTCCGTCCTAAACGTCTCCGCAATCTTCGCGTACGCCGGGCTCGCCGCCTCCTTCGCTCCACCCTTCCACGAGGCCCTCGCTCGTGCCCTTTGCTCATTGAGCGCCGTATCAAATTCGTTCCAATTGACGCGCACGCCCCAGTCGCGCGTAAGATCTTCTATGAAATCCCGCGGCAAACCGTAGGTGTCATAGAGCTTAAACGCCTGTTCACCGGAGTAGACGACCTGCTGGCCGCTCGCGCTGAGCTTGGGAATCCGCACACGCAGACTTTCGTATTCATCCTTTTGTGCATTCTGCGTCCGGTCGAGTTTCGCTCCGCGTCCCGCCCGCTCCATTTCGAGAACGATGAGTTCCAAATCGTCTTCCCAACGCCCCAGCCCGGCATTCAGTGTATGGGCAAACCTTGTCTCCTCCCCCTTCACAACTGCGGAGACGCGCCCCGCACTCTCAATTACTTCTGGATAGGCGCCCTTCATAAGATCACGCACCGCATTCACCATTTCGAATAGAAACGGCTTGTCTTGACCCAGCAGACGACCATGGTAAATCGCGCGGCGCATGATCTTGCGTGAAACGTATCCCCGGCCCTCGTTGGACGGAACAACGCCGTCGGTAATGAGAAACGTCGTTGCCCGCGCGTGGTCGGCAATGACGCGTAGTGAAGCAGCGCCGCCTCTTCCTTCGTCCATGAGTCCTTGGCGTCCAAAATCAACGCCGCAAAGTTCGGCAGCGCGCTTCGTCAAGGGCAAAAAAAGGTCGGTGTCGTAGTTTGAAATGACTCCTTGAAGCACAGCCGCAACACGCTCCAGCCCCATTCCAGTATCCACGCAAGGCTTGGGAAGCGCAGTTAGTGCGCCCGACGCATCCCGATTGAACTGCATGAACACGAGATTCCATATCTCCACATACCGCCCGCAATCGCACGGGAACTTACAATCCGGATGCCCTTCCTCGGACGCCTCCGGCCCCATATCGTAAAACATCTCGCTGCAAGGCCCACAAGGGCCGGTGTCTCCCATGGCCCAGAAATTGTCTTTAAGCCCGGGAACCGGAACAATCCGCTCCGCCGGTAACTGCTGCTGCCAGATTTTCCTGGCCTCCACGTCCACGCCGAGGGTCGTCCCGGGCGCCACTTCGGCCCCGCCAAACACCGTCACATACAGCTTGTCCGTCGCTATCCCAAACCACTCTCGGGAAGTAATCAGCTCCCACGCATACGGAATGGCCTTCTCCTTGAAATAGTCCCCAAAGGAGAAATTTCCCATCATCTCGAAAAACGTGTGGTGCCGCTTCGTAAACCCAACATTTTCCAGGTCGTTATGCTTCCCGCCCGCGCGCACGCATTTCTGTGCCGTCGTGGCTTTGTTGTACTCGCGCTTCTCCTGCCCTAGAAACACGTCCTTGAACTGGTTCATGCCGGCATTGGTAAAGAGCAGCGTAGGGTCACCGTGCGGAACCAGCGACGAGCTTCGCACGCGGCGGTGTCCTTTACTCTCAAAGAATTGCAGAAACCTCTCGCGGATTTCGTCTCCGCTCATGAATTTCTTGCTGGAATCGTCGCCCGTCACGTCTACCCCAATCTTTCCGTTGATCGAATCCCGTGATTATCGCAGAGCACCGATAGCGCCGCAATCATGCTAACCAGTCGCTGGTCGATCCAGCGTCCTCGATGATTTTTCGTGGCCACGCTGCACTCGCCCCATCCGGAGGGCAAACACCCGCCAGTCGGCAAGAATGGTGGCGTAGATACCGCTCCGTTCACCGCCATCTGACCTATCCTGGCGAGGAGTGTCCTTTTGTACAGATTCTTTGACGCAGCTTTGGTCGAATGGAGATGCAATCTCAGAAGGGCAACAATCTACCCATTCCATCTCCGAACCCATGAAGTTTCAGCTGATGAATGCCGGACCCTGCGGTGCTGTTCAGGATTCAAAATGACTACGAAAAACTTTCGAGTCGCCGAAGCCGATCAACGGACCAGCCTCGACGGAAAACAAGTGACGAACAAAGTGCTGTTGGCAGCCCCCGACAAGGAATACGAGCTGATGCGCCCTGACTTGACGTACATCGACCTGCCGCATCATCTCAGTCTTCATGAGCCGACACAAAATATCGAGTTCGTTTATTTCCCGAACCGAGGAATGGTTTCGCAAGTTGTGGTGACCAAGGATGGCCGCACCGTGGAAGTCGGTGTAGTGGGTAAGGAGGGCTTCGTTGGGTCAGGATTGGCCGTCGGCTTAACTAGAAGTTCCGTGCGTGAAGTAATCCAGATCGCCGGCGATGGCTTTCGAATGATGGGGAATGCGCTCGAACGCATTTTGCGGTCGGCCCCACAGTTGCAGGTGCTATTGAACAGGCATACAGGGCTTCAAGGGATGCAAGTCGCGCAGACCGCGGCCTGCAACCGGCTGCATGATATACAGCAGCGTCTCTCGAGGTGGCTGCTGATGACTCAGGACAGAGTGGGTTCCGCATTGCTTCCCATCACCCACGATTTCGTTGCGACCATGATGGGCACCGACCGGTCCACGGTGAGCCTGGCAGCGTTACTAATGCAAAAAAACGGGATCATCGATTACGTCCGAGGTGCAGTGAAGATTGTGAACCGCAGGAAACTCGAAAAATCCGCTTGCGAATGCTACCGCGTCATTCAACATTTCGAAGATGAGCTCGGATTGAGATAGCCGTTCCTGCGAGTGTTGGATACCCCACAGACAACAGCCTCCTTCTCTCGCTAATGTTCAGGCCTCGTGTATTCGTTTCGGTTTGCTGTGTGTGTGAAAAGAGGTGACTCGAGCAGAACCTCGCCGAGGGCCATGAAAAGAGCCATTCTTGTCGCCGTCGCGCCGTCGAAAACCAATGCCACGCCATCGTTCGAAAAGGATAACCGCACCAAATCTCGAGTCGTGCTAGGGAGGCCATGCGTCGCAAACTGGTATGGATCGACAGGAAGAGTTTTCAAGGCTACGGTTGCTCGGAATGCGCATGGGTGTTCAAGCCCTCGGGAAACCCCGCCGGCGAATCACTCGATGAAATGAAGCGGAACTACGAGCGGGAGCGCGATAAACATTTTGCAGACCATGTTTGCGCTGAACGCTCTGGAGGCAGGAAAACAACGGATTAAATAATCCTGGCTGCCTCCAGTAACGTTCCTGGCTCCGATACGAAAACAAGGAGCGCCCTTGCACTCCCCAGACGTTCCCGCGGTCGATGCCTTCCGCAAAGCCATCGAAGAAGCGGAAAAACAGCAGCAAAAGACGACCAAGCCGTAGCTCGCGCTTCCTGCTCCCTTCCAAAGAAGCCCAGCGCGTGCGTTAGGTCAGTCTCCGATGTTGCGGCTTAACAGAGCCTCAGAGCCGGACTCCTCGCGTGCCAGCCTCGTTTCGCGCGATCGGAACATCGCGCGTACCAACCTGTTTTCCCGCAACTTACTGCCGTAGAAGGGCACGAGAAACAGCCCGCGCCGCACGTCTTTCAGCAGCGCTCGCTGCTGCCCTATGCTAAACAGCCCGCGCCAGCCGAGCTTGCTGAGAAGAGCAAGGCGCAAACGCGCCAGGTCGAACGCCATCTTCGACAGAGATGACGCAATGTCCTCCTCTCGGTGATGCTCGTAGTATCCGAAGTTCATCGACTTGCCGGACTGCACTTTAATGAAGTTATGAAGCTCGCGATTCTTCGGAATCGCCGCAACCTCTCGTATAAGCTCTTGAAATTTCTTGGAATCCGCCTCAATGGTTTCCAAGCTGGAAAACCAATTGATCAGTTTCACTCCCAGCGGATCCCACAGGTAGTTGTTCAGAACCAAGGGAAGCGCGAGGTGAAAAAGTTTGGTCACTGCCAGATGCACGCGCAGATGGCATTGGTAAGCGTCACCCATGCATTCATACAGCCGCGTAGTATCGCGCGTCACGCCGCGTTGAAATGCGGCGAGCACGGTATCGAGATCCTTGGTGAACTCCCGGGTGTCGCCGCCGTTCAATTCTCTTTGGATAACGGCCGCGATCTGCCGGATTTGCAGCGTCGACAGAGCCAGCCCGACGCTGTACAAGGGATCTACCGTATCGCCCGCATCGCCGATGATGTACCAACGATCCGGTGAATAGCGCTGGCGGCATTCCCACATGTAGGAGCTATAAAAATTCGTGTCGACGATCGTGCCGCTGCGCACCAACTCTACGACGACCGGGTGCTCCCGCCCGACGCAGTCGAGGAACTGCTCCAGCGTGCGCACCTCGCCGTGCGGATAGATATCCTTGCGATAGGTGATGCCGATGCTGATGAGCGGCTCGTTCTCCGGAGAGCGCATCGGGATGCACCAGATCCAGTTGCCTTTTCCGAAAAAATGATGCGTCGCGTAATACGGAACGTATGAGCGGTTTGGCTCTTTGATGGCCTGGATATGGCTCAGAATTTCAGGATGGAAATTCTTCAGGCGAAACCAGTAAACGTTTTTCTGTTCCTTGACCTTTTCCTGGAGCTGCAACTGTTTCGCGAGCACCCGGTTCCGGCCCGTCGCATCGACAAGCCAGCGCGCGCCGAGCGTCTGTTTTCGGCCAGCGGAGTCCTCGACCGTAACCGTGTGCAACCCCTCGCCGCCCTTGATATCTACTCCCATCACGGTGCCGTCAATCAACTCCACGCCGTTCTGCAAGTTGCGGTCCCGCACTTCGCGATCGAATGTGAACCGGTTTATCTGGAACGAGAGTATCTGCGGCGCCGTCGGAATTTCGTCGACAACGTAAGTGCGATCGGCTGGATCGTCGATATGGGGCTTGAAATAGTACGTTAGGCCGTATTTGGGATAGTGCTTTTCCACCAGATAGGCGCCGAGCCCGAGCTCGAGCATGAAATCGACGCTCACCTCCACCAGCGATTCGCCGACAATCGGACGGTTCTTGTGCGGGCCTTCAACTACCGACACTCTCAGCTTCGGGAAGCGCATCCGGAGGTAGGCGGCCGCAAGCTGGCCCGTTGCGCCACCTCCCATCACCAGAATGTCGCTGGTCATCGTCACGTGCGTTGCAACTTTCTGAATTGGTTGAGTCTTAGGGTCATGGGAAATTACGCGAGCCGCGAGCTGTAAAATCCTAACATAGCAAAAGGGAATGTACCGAACAGTCCGGATGGATCTGTCCGGCCCTGCCGCCTAGCCGTGAGCAATGTGAATCTGAGCCGAGCGAGTTTCGGGCGAAAGGGAAGGTCGCCGTTGCTAAACTGACCTCCGGGAAAGCCGCAGAAATCAGATCGCGTTCGCATGCCCTACGAACTCGCCAGACTCAAGGGGGAGAAGTGGCAGTCATCCAATTCAACTACGCTGTTCCGCTCGAACAAACCATGGTTTTCGAGACTGTCTATCACCCAGGCCTGCAGCTCGAGCTTAGGCAGAAGCAGGAGGTCTGGGACACGCTCGGCGCGTTCTTTGTCTGGATGATGGTGGATGGACAACTCGCGGGCGAGTCCTACGGCATCCCGCTGGCGAGCTCCAGCGAGCTCATCGAAGATCTCCTAGGGCTTCCTGCAAGCGAAAAGGAAAGAGCAGTGTGCTGTTTCTCCAACACCATCCTTCCCGCATTTCAAAAGCAGGGCTACGGAAGCATTCTAAAAGCTCACTGGCTGGGCTTAGCCGCCGGCAAAGGATTTGACGTCGTCTACGGCCACGCGCGACCCGGGGGGAGCCAGGCGCTCAACGCCAAATTCGGCGCGGTGTTTCTCGAAAACCTTCCGGACTGGTTTGGCTCCGGCGAGGACTACCGCCAGTACCGGCTTGTCCTCAATGCGAAGATACCTTCCTAAAGCACGCCTCGCGCTTCGAGGATTTCCTAATGCATTCGCCACGGCGAACGCTCGGGCCACTGGCGGAGCGCTTCGGTCGCCCAAGCCGTGGTCTTATCGGTATGGCAACTCGTGCAGGGATTGGGAATTTTGTATTTGTCGGTCATCGCGGGGGTGATGAAACCGAACGTGTGCGCGCTGACAAATACGCCGGGAATGGTCACTTCGATTTTCGGCATGTGGCACGCCACGCACGGGCTCCCCGTTGAGCCTGCTTTGTGGTGGGTATGCTCCTCGAGAGTCGCCGTACGCGGCCCGTTGCGCGAGCCGGGCTGGTGGCAGTCCAGGCAAATCTTATCCACCGGCTTGCGGAGTTGCGCGTAGTTCTCTGTGCCGTGCACGTCGTGGCAATCGAAGCACGTCACGCCGCGGCGGTACATGACGCTCTCGACGAAATCGTTGCCCTGCATGCGGTTTTTGTGCGCCGTGCCGTCCGCAAAATGCGTAAAGCTTTGTTCGCCGAGTTGGTGGTCTTCG
>Ga0210410_10002327_pt1 | contig 17081 bp, 15 predicted proteins | sample IncBWC4MmetaG_FD_161058 | JGI IMG/M metagenome (GOLD analysis project Ga0210410, IMG submission 161058) | Forest soil microbial communities from Barre Woods Harvard Forest LTER site, Petersham, Massachusetts, United States - Inc-BW-C-4-M | ecosystem: Environmental > Terrestrial > Soil >... | reverse complement strand
TCCCGCCACCGCCATCACTTCACGCCGGCGGAACGGCGCTTCGGTTCCTCGTACAGTTTGGCTCTCGCCTGTGAAATAACGTCCAGGCTCGCTCGTTTGGCCTTGCAATGCGCCATCAACTCCTCATTCAGGGCGTGCCTATTGGCGCGGACTGTCGTTTTTCCCGCGGACTCTGCCATATAGTTGTCCACCCATTCGCGCAGACTGGCGCCTGACGCCGCTCCCAGGTTGACAATTTTCGGTGCCTTGCTGGGATCCACCCAAAGCAGTTGCTGCAGCTCGTTGCTCTGCTGGTTCACCCACGAAATATATCCGCCTGGCAGGATCTGCCGAGGTGCCTTGATGGCCCCGGTAAAGCTGTAGCGCGTCCCCGGCGTGACCACCGGCTCATAAAAATGCGGCGTCAGAAAATCCGATACCGCGACCCCCTGGATCGGATACGCGAAACTGTCCGCTTCGCACGGGTCGCACGCCTCCACCAAATAGGCAAACTGTCCCGTGCCATCCACGATCTTCCCATGCTCAATCTGGATGGAAGTCGAAGGCTGCAGCCGGTTCCCGTTCGGGTCTACCAGCATTTCGAGCGTCTCGTGGCTCGCATCTATCGTCCACTCATCGCTCTCCGGCGAGGCGATCACCTTTGCGAACGGTTGGTTGTGCTGATCTAAATGGAAACCGCCTTCGCCGGGCGGCAGCGTCTGTACCAGAAAGACGGGCCAAACTCCGGGCGGTATTTTGCTCGCATTCGGTTCATACGTTACGGTCGCCTTTACATTCCAGAACTGCGGCAGGTCTCTGGTCACCTGAATCGTCAGCGCGGCTGCAACCGCTTGCATTAATTCGGGATCTATGGCCTTCGTCTTGTCTACCAAACCTACTTGGATCAATGACATGTTTCGCTCCTCCTATCTTTGCTCTTCAAGTTAGCCATGGTTCACACGGCAGCCCGCACAACTCCGCCGAGCAGCCAGAGTGTTGCCCTGCCTGACCGCGGGGATCGCTCCTGGAGAGTTTCAGCGTCGCGACCGAGAAAGGAAATTTCCACATCGGCTTGCTCTATGACGGAGACGTCTCATCTCTTGCCCTAATTCTTGCTGGATCAAGAGACGGGCGGGAAGTGTTCGGAGAATAGGAAAGGGGACGATATATGTCAACACTTTTATACAGCAACTTGGTACCTGTCTGAGTTAATAAAAGCTCTGGTTTTGTCTCGACTCCTCTCGCACCTCCCTCCTCCCTGGCTCATTGCCATATGCTTTTACGAACTGCCGATCAGGTATCCCGTAAAGAAAACCAGCACTCCCCCGACAATCACCTGAAACGCCGCCTGCAAAAACGGTGTGTCCATGTACCGGTGTCGGATGTAGCTGATGATCGCCAGCTCGATGCACACGACAACCACCGCAATAATCGTCGCGATGTGAAAATTGGCGATCAGAAACGGAAGGGTGTGTCCGATTCCGCCGGCTGTGGTCATCAGGCCCGTCACCGTCCCGCGCAACCATGGCGACCCTCGCCCCGTTAACGATCCATCGTCGGAGAGCCCCTCGGAAAAGGCCATTGAGATACCCGCGCCGATCGAAGCCGCCAGCCCCACGCGAAATGCGTCCCAGCTATGGTGCGTGGCGAATGCCGCCGCAAACAGCGGCGCCAGCGTCGACACCGATCCATCCATCAACCCCGCAAGCCCCGGTTGCACGATTTGCAGGAGGATCAGCTTGCGATGCGATTCGGCTTCCTCCGCGCGCGCAGGCTCCGTCAAATGTTTCTCTTGCAGGCCGTCTGCCGTAGCGGAGTGCTTCCGCTCTTCATCCGCCAGCTTATTCAGCAGTTCCCGTGTAGGGGCGTCCGTGATGCGACTGACGGCTCGCGAATAGAAACGCGCCGCCTCCATCTCCATGACCTTCGCTTGCTTCCTGGCCACGTTCACGCCCAGTGGCCGCACCAGCCACGTCGGCCTCCGCTGCAAGAACCCCTTCACGTTTTCGCGCCGGATCAATGGTATGTGGTCCCCAAACCGCTGCCGGAACATGGCCAGCAAGCGGTCCCGATGCACCACTTCTTCCTCGCGCATCTCTTCAAACATTTTCGCCGTCGCCGGATAAGTCTCCCGCAAGGCGTCCGCAAATTCGCCGTAGATACGCCCGTCTTCTTCTTCCGAGGCGATCGCCAGCGCCAGGATCTCTCTCTCCGTTAGGTCTTTGAATTTTTTGAGCATGGGCACTTCCTCGCGTTTTGTCGAGGAAGAGAATCGCACAAACGGTAGAAAGAAGTCACCTATAGGTAGGAACTGCAGGCTGCCGGTAGCACCCATTCTTGGTGGCGCACTTGCATGAGCACGGCAAGAGACGACAGGCAAGCGTGCCTGTCCAAGAAAGCAATCAGAAATAGCAAGCTAACTAAACCAAGAATCCTTGCGTGCGGCACAGATGCACAATCCCAAACCGGTCGTCCGCCCCGACTTTGCGCTTCATTCGGTAAAGATGGTTTTTCACCGTCTGTTCCGACAAGCAGAACTGGTTCGCGATTTCCTTGTTCGTCAGTCCCTGTGCGATCAGAGGAACGATTTGCTGTTCCCGCCGCGTCAAGCCCAACCTCGGCTGGATGCTCGCCGAGTGTACCGACGTAGCCTGGCGCTCAAAGAACCGGAACAAAAATGCGCACAGCGACCCTGGGCACACCGCGCCGCCCGCATGCACCGCTTTCATGGCTTCCAGGACGTCCTCCGCCGAGGCCTCTCTTGGCAGGTACCCCTCTGATTCCCGCTCGCACGTACTGAAAAAACTCTGTCTCGTCTTCCGTCATTCCCACCAGCAAAATTCGCACGGTTGGCGCTGTCAATCGCGCCTGGCGAATCACGAAAATATCTTCTGCCAGACTCCCGCGCGGCGTCAGCAGCAAAATATCCACTTTCTCCTCGATCAATCCTTCCACTCGAAACGGCCCCGCGCAGTTCAGTCCCACGACATCGATGTCGTCTTGCCTCGTCAACATACGCGACAGGGCTTCCCGCAACAGCCGGTTTTCCGCGGCAATGTACACGCGCGCCCTTGGCTCCGCTCCTCCGTTTGTTTTATTGCGCGCCTCCTCTTCTGCCAGCGCCAGACTCCCTCGCCGCTCTCCGCGCTCGCGTTCATGGCACTGACCACTCCCGGGCGATACGGCACTTCGGCGCAGCGCGGTATTCATGGAATTTCCTCCGAGCGACCTGTGCTTCACCCCCGCGAACGCGTTCCCATTAGGGAATCCCTAATCCGCGGCTGGCACACAACTTCTGCAATTCTGCAGCCGCGCTCCTATTTATCCTTGCTCCTCCGGTCCCGAATATCTCCTATCGTACCTATCTCTTAGGGCCGGACTTCGGGGGGAGCGTATTCCTCGAGAGTCCCAGAATGGTACTAATCCCACCGGCCACTTCACTTTCGGAACTCCCCATTAAATCCTTCCTATTCTTCTCTTTAGTAAAACAACTCTCCCTGCTCCCTTCCTTTTGCAGTACTTCCGTACTATCATCCCTTACGCGCGTCCCACTCTTTCGCAGGTACGTCTCAGCTATAGGTTTTGTTCTTCGCAAGCCTTACACTCTCCTTGAAGCGTCCCTTCGGCGAGAGGCAAGGCATTCATGGAGATCCAGCAAGGCATCATGGGAAAGACACCCACCACAGGTGGCACTACAACTTCGAAACCAGCAATTCAGGAACGCCGCGGCACTCGCCGCTGCAAAATCACCCAGCTCATGCGTATTCGTCCTTCCGATCCAGAGAAGGAGCACTTCGACGATATGCGCGGAACCCTCAGCGTTTCTCGCAGCGGCGTTTACTTCCAGACCAGCGAGCCGGGCTATGAAATCGGCATGCGTCTGTTTGTGACTTTGCCTTATTCCCAGGCTCCTATGTCGCTGAACCGCGAATACCTCGCCGAAGTCGTTCGCAGAGATCCTCTGTCCACCGGCATGTTCGGCATCGGTCTGAAAATGCTCATGGAAATGGGTGTGCAGCAACCTTCCGCCCCGGGCTCCAACTCGGTCTGGTAGCCCCGGCGTTCAGCCCGCAACGCAGTTTAAAAACAAAAAAAGGCGGATGGCGATAAGCCATCCGCCCCTTTTTGTTATGGGGGTAGAGAAAACTCGAGATTATTCTTGTCCGAACATTTGCAGCGTCTTGTGCCGCAAGATTCCTAGTTGCCGGTTTAAAGGGTTCTGCCGCGTCAGGAAAGTAAGTACCGGAGGCCGGCGCTCGGCAAGCCGGTTCATGGCGATCGTCAAGCGCACGTCTCGCCGCGCAAATTTCAGCCCGGACTGCAAGGCTTCCACAGCTTCATCCCGCCGCCCCGCTGTCGCATACACTTCCGCTAGATTCAAATACAGCTGCGCCTGGTTCCTCTTCATTCGCACGGCCGTATCGCACAGCCGTTCCGCTTCGCCCCACTTCTGTTCCGAGCGCGCCAGCACCACTCCCAAATAAGACATGTAGTACGGATTGTTTTTATCAAGGTCTACCGCGCGCTTCATATGCGGCAATGCCTTCATCGCATAGTTGTCTCGCAGCAACGTTAACCCGGTCTTGAATTCGCGGAAGGCTTCCGTGTCCATCATTGTTGTTTCACCTCGTTGCCCCCAACCTCTTCAGGATGAGTGAGAGAGATAGGACTCCCCGGGAAGCAGGAAACTCGTCACGCGCTGCATAAATGAGGACACCGCCCGACGGGGTGCCGTGTTTGGCCGGTTGACCGCCTCGCGGTCACCCGAGAGATCGGCCTCTTGGAGGTCAACCATAAAAATGTTGCATTCACCCAGTTGGTGTTCGGCACAGCGAAGAGCAGCGTTGCGTTTTCGGTTCCCATCCCAGTCCTTCTTGAACCTACGCGCTCTGTACATGAGAGTCTACTGACCCCTGGGACAGTCTTAGGTCAGCCGCACTGAGGTAGGAGTGACAGAGTCAAGTACAGTACGCGAAATCCCCCAACACGGCCCGTTGGCACTCGGAAATGTCGGCCGAACGTGCCTGCCCGCGCAGCGCGAAATCTTGCGCGGCACGCTATTTCGTCAGCTTCTTCCAGCCCTTACGCCAATCTTCCCAATCTCTTAGCGTGGCCTTGCACATCGCTTTTGCCGCTTTGTGCAGCCATCGATTTTTCCTTTGCGAGAGGTCGCGCTTGATCAGCCGTATACCCTCGGGTGAGCCAAAGTGCATGTTGGCGGTTTCCCATCCCATCGAATACAACAGCCGCGCTTCATCCCGTTCTGCCGTCAGCGAAACCAGTTCGATTCGCGAACAGTCTGGCGCCAACCGCCGTACCACCCATCTGCTTTGAAAGCGAACGAATGGATCCGGTACGCGCAAACAGCTCGCCACAAGCTTTGGTCCATAAACCACTGCCGACGACGCCTTGTTGTGCCATACCGACGCCGAAGGCCGGATGGCTTTCGCTTCGCGCGCAATAAACGCCCCTCCAGCTGAAGAGATCGCCAGTATCCGCGGATGCCCCAAGCTGCCGAGCCCCGCGATTCGCTTTTTCAGTTGATACACGCTCCTGGGCGGCAGCGATTCCTCCAGCAATTGCCGCACTTCGTCAGGCGCCTTGGCCGTGAAAGGCGGCAGGTGCGTCAGCTTCTCCCAGAAATGAACAGGATCGCGCAGCTTGCTCAGCGCCATCAGCCTCAGCCACTGGTTATCCTCTGCGAGAATGAATGGCTTCCCACCCGCGGCTAGCGAATCCCGATAACCTTCTTCGATGGCTTCAGACGCTTCGCGCCGCGGCATGCTCAAGTGCTCTCCCAGGATCGCCAAATAGGCGCTCGTCGTAACCCGCACCAGGTCCACGGCATAAGACGCCGGATAGACTTCGTCAAGATCGTTCACGCCCCAGATGAGCCGCCCCTCCAGGTCCCGCCAAGTCCCAAAATTTTCGATGTGCAAATCGCCCACCGCAAGAACTTTGGGCGCTTTCGCGAGTTCGCCACACACTTCCGGCCACAGCTGCAACCATCGGTAGAAAGTCGCCCGGAAAAACGGAAACGCGGCCTCCGCCATGAATTGATGTTTAAGTCGAAGATCTTGCCGGATAATCGGGAGTTGCGCACCCAGCCACTTTTCGAATTCGAATGTTGCTTCAATGATTCCTTGTTTCATTGAGGGATCACACGCGCGCGTGTTCTGCGCGTGAAGTTCCGCGCACCCGCGATTCGTAGATCGGGAAGCGTGATGCGAAATCCGCAACCTGCTTCCGCACCCGCTGTTCGGTTTCCGCATCTCCCAGGTGCGAGAGAATCTCCCCGATCCACTCGCCGACCTGCTCCATCTCCGCTTCCCGCATCCCACGCGTCGTCACCGACGGGCTTCCCAACCGGACGCCGCCTCCCTTCATCGGGGGCAGGGGATCGAACGGTATCGAATTCTTATTCACGGTGATCCCCGCGCGGTCCAGGGCCTTCTCCGCATCGCTTCCGGTTATCCCGCGTGAATGCACCTCGATCAAGAACAAGTGATTGTCCGTCCCGCCAGTCACAATCCGGAATCCGCGCTTAGCAATCGCCGCCGCCAGCGCCTTCGCATTGGCTACGACTTGCTTCTGGTATGCCGCAAAGCTCGGCTCCATCGCTTCCTTCAAACACACGGCCTTGGCGGCAATCGTGTGTACCAACGGCCCGCCTTGCGTCCCCGGAAACGTCAGCTTGTCCAACTCCTTCCGAAACGCCGCCTTGCACAAAACCAATCCGCCGCGCGGCCCGCGCAAAGTCTTGTGCGTGGTGGTCGACACAATATCCGCATGCGGCACCGGACTTGGATGCACCCCCGCCGCCACCAACCCCGCGATGTGCGCCATATCCACAAAAAACAACGCCCCCACGGACTTCGCCGCCCTGGCAATTCGCTCAAAATCAATGGTCCTCGAATACGCGCTCGCCCCCGCCACAACCATCTTCGGCTTGTGCTCCAACGCCAGCTTCTCGATCTCCTCGTAATCAATCTGCTCGTCCTCTTTTCGCACCCCGTACGCAATGAACTTGTACATTCGCCCTGAAAAATTCAAAGGATGCCCATGCGTCAAATGTCCGCCATGCGAAAGATTCATCCCCAGCACCACGTCATCCTTCTGCAAAGTGGACATATATACCGCGATGTTAGCCGAAGTCCCCGAATGCGCCTGCACGTTGGCATGATCCGCCCCAAACAACTCCTTCGCCCGGTCAATCGCCAGCTGCTCCACTTTGTCCGCGTACTCGCACCCCCCGTAATACCTCTTTCCCGGGTACCCCTCCGCATACTTGTTCGTAAAAATCGACCCCATCGCCTCCAGCACCGCTTCCGAAACAAGGTTCTCCGATGGAATCAACTCCAGTCCCGTAGCCTGCCGCTGCGCCTCTTCGCCCAACAACTCGGCAATCAGCGGGTCCACGCCCTCAAGGGGTCGCTGCATTCGTTCGTTAGCTTCTGTCGTCATCGCTGTTGTCCTATCAATTCAGTTCCATTCAAGCAGTCGACCATCTTACCCCGCTCGTGCCACTTCTCGGAAGCTCGCAAGCTTGAGAACGGTTCTTCATCGCATCGCTTACGCAGGTCTACTATCCGATTCAACTAAGAGCAAGTCAATTTCTAGAGTATAGCCACAATCGGAAAGTGCCACGCCGCGAGCGGTCAGCCGATGCCAAAAGACTTTGCTTTCGATGGCACGCGGAGTTAGTCTCCTGCGCTGGTTCATAGAATCTTAGGGGGCCTCTGCTATGACCTTCTTCTGCCGTGCGGCCATCCTGCTGGGCTCCGCCATGGCCTTCCTTGCTGCGGTTTCTTTCTCCCAAACGGGCGTCCACGACGAGAACGTTACCAGCGAGTTGGAACGCAAGGTGGATCAGCTTTTTGCGGCCTACGACAAGTCCGATACTCCCGGATGTGCGCTCGGCGTTGTGCGTGACGGCGAGTTCCTCTACAAAAAAGGCTACGGCGAAGCCAGCCTCGAACTGAGTGTTCCTCTCACTCCTCAGTCTGTCTTCTACATGGGCAGCGTCTCGAAACAATTCACTGCGGCCAGCGTCGTCCTAGCCGCTGAGCAGGGGTTTCTCTCGCTCGATGACGACGTCCGCAAGTACGTCCCCGAGCTTCCTTCTTACGGCAAGCCCATCACGCTCCGCGAAATGCTGCATCACACCAGCGGCTTCCGCGACATCCTCGGCTTGCTCCTTCTCGCTGGGCGAAATTTCGAGGATCTCCACCCCACTTCCGAACTGCTCGACCTGCTCTCCCGCCAAAAAGCACTCAACTACACGCCTGGCGACGAATTCCTCTACAGCAACACAAACTATTTTCTGATGAGCGTGGTGATCCACCGCGCCACCGGCAAGCCGCTCTCTCAATTCGCCGAGGAAAATATCTTCAAGCCGCTCGGCATGACTCACACGGGTTTTTATGACGACCACTCCGTCGTAGTGCCCGGTCGCGTTCCTGCTTACGCGCCGCGCCCCGCCGGCGGCTTCCGCATCGACTGGTCCACCAACTTCGACAAAATCGGCGACGGCGGCCTCATGAGCAGCGTGGACGATCTCCTTCAGTGGGATCGCAATTTCTACGCGAACAAACTCGGCAAAGGCACGCTGCTGAAAGAAATGCAGACGCAGGGTTTAATCAACAACGGAAAACAAATCGAATACGCTCTCGGCCTGTTTATCAGCACTTATCGTGGACTCCCCATCGTAGAGCACGACGGCGCGCTCTTCGGATATCGCACGGCGCTATTGCGTTTTCCCCAACAACATTTTTCCGTCATCACGTTGTGCAATGTCGGCACAAGTAATCCCGGCCGCCTTTCCTATCAGGTCGCGGATCTGTACCTCGCTGGCCAGCTCGCGCCTGAACCTCCAGCCTCTGCCGCCTTGAGCGTTGATAGCGAGCCTTTCGCCGGCTGGTATCGCAACCTCGACTCTCACGCCGTCCTTCAAATTTCCGCGTCAAATGGAGGCCTCGAGGCATTCGGCACACACTTTAGTCCTCGCGACGCGACCCACTTTGTCGCCACGCCCGGTCCGGAAATCGCTTTCGACCGCCAAACAAATTCTGGCATGCGCCTTACTCTGAATTTCAAAGATACGGTCCCGCAAATTTTTGCAAGGTATGAACCGCTCAAGGCTTCCGCGGAGAATTTCGTGCAGTATACCGGCGAATACACCAGCGCCGAGCTCCAAGCCACGTATCGTTTTGCCGTCAAGGCCGGCAAGCTCACTCTCGCCACGAACTGGCAGGAACCCGCCGTCCTCGAGCCAATCGTCCTCGACGAATTCCAGGGCCCTTTTGGCACGTCCATCGTTTTCCACCGCGATACCGCAGGCGACGTCACCGGCTGCGATCTCTTCGCCGGCCGCGTCCGAAACATAGCTTTTGCCAAGAGCGTGACAAAGACCGCGACAACACTCACGAAATAATCACGTTTGCCCGCTCTGGCAATACAGCAGAATGGCGTGGGCCCGACGGCACGACCGAGAGCCGCTCGTTCGCGAGCCAAGAATCAGAAACATTCTACGGCCCGATCGCTGGCCTAAGGACCCGGTCTCCGTCATCGTTCCCCCCGCGTAGAGCGTCAGCAAAGATTTAAACGGAGGTGCATTGGCCCGTTCGGACACCCCTGCTGGGTCACGGTAACTACCCCCGGTCCCCGGAAGCGTCCGCGCGCACAGCGCAATCCCCTGGAATGGTATAGTGGCCGCGATTCCGCGAGAACTACAGGAGGCTCAACCCGTATGCCGGTCCTGAACAAATCGTACAAAATTCAGCGATTCCGCCGAGAGTTTCAACGGGTCGCGCTCCGCTGTCTCGGGTTCGCAATCTTCGCCATGCTTTTTGCGCGCTTCACCGTCCCGAACCTCTTGGGTCAGGATCAAAATCCACTCGCGAACGATCCCAAAGCCTCCAAACTCGGCGAATTCCAATTTCGCTCCAACTGTGCCTTCTGTCATGGACTCGGTGCGCGCGGCGGCGGTCGTGGCCCGGATTTGACCCGCGCCCAAAAACGCCATGGAAGCTCTGACGCCGACCTTTTTCGCACCATCAACGAAGGTGTTCCGGGCACCGCGATGCCGCCCAATGGCGCAACCCAGCAAGGCGTCGGCATGACAGACACGGAAATCTGGCAAGTCATCGCCTATATTCGCAGCGTTCAGGTAAAAGCTCCCGCGCAACCGCTCGGGGATGCCGCGCACGGCAAACAACTCTTCTTCGGCACGGCAGCTTGTTCCACCTGCCACATGATTGCAGGGAAGGGAGGCCGCCTCGGCCCCGACCTCACCACTACCGGCTCCGCGCGAGCCACCGATTACCTGGTCGACTCCGTCCGCTATCCCAGCCGCCGCCTGGCCCAGGGCATTTCCGAAGCCATGAAAGAATTTTCACAAGAATATGAAACTGTGAAAGTCGAAACTGCGGATGGCCAGAAATTCACCGGCGTTGTGCTAAACGAAGATCATTTCACCTTGCAGATGATGGATTTGCGCGAGCAGCTTCACCTCTTCGAAAGGGACAAGCTCCGGTCCTACGAAAAATCCCGCGAATCCCTCATGCCCGCTTACGACCAAAAAATGTTAAGCGACAAAGATCTTCAGGATATCCTCGCATTTCTGCTAGGCGTAGGTGCCAAATGAGGACTCCGCTCATGAACCGCTACGCGTCGCTGGTATTCTTCTTCGCCGCAGCGATTTTCGCGGCGTCGAGTGCGGGCGCCCAAGTCACGCCGCAACGCTTGCTCGACTCTGCAAAGGAGCCGCAAAACTGGCTCATGTATTCCGGCGATTATTCCGGCCACCGCTTCAGCGCGTTGGATCAAATCAATACTACAAACGCAAGCGCGCTAGTCCCCAAGTGGGCCTATCAAACCATGGCGGGAGGCAAATTTGAAACCACGCCTCTCGTCGTTGACGGAATTCTTTACGCCACCGGCCAGGATGATCGCGCCTTCGCTCTCGACGCGAAATCTGGCCGCCCGATTTGGCAATACCAGCGGGCACTCCCAGCTGACATTCGTCCTTGCTGCGGCCGCGTCAATCGCGGCCTCGCCATTCTCGGCGACAAAGTTTTCTTCGGCACGCTTGACGCGCACGTCATCGCGCTCGACTCCAAAACCGGCAATGTAATTTGGGACGCCACCGCGTTTGACTATCGCAAAGGCTACAGCATTACTCTCGCGCCACTCGCCGTAAAGAATCTCGTCATTGTCGGCGTCTCTGGCGGCGAATATGGCATTCGCGGCTTCATCGACGCCTACGATGCTTCCACCGGCGAACGCCAATGGCGCTTCTACACCGTTCCCGGCCCCGGCGAGCCAGGCCACGAAACCTGGGAAAGCGACTCCTGGAAGATTGGCGGGGCGCCTGCCTGGATTACAGGTTCCTACGATTCTGCCACCAACACCACTTTCTGGACCACTGGCAATCCTTCGCCCAGCAATCGCGGTGAGGGCCGCGCCGGTGACAATCTTTATAGCAACTCTTTGCTCGCTCTCGATCCCGATACTGGCAGACTAAAATGGTATTTCCAATTCACAAAGCACGACGAACACGATTGGGACGCCACGCAAGTTCCGGTAATGATTGATCAAGGGGAGAAACATCTAATTGCTCAAGCCAATCGCAACGGCTTCTTTTACGTGATCGACCGTTCCACTGGAAAACTCGTCTTCTCCAATCCCTACGCCAAAGTCACCTGGAGCAATTCCAAAGACGCTGAAGGCCGCCCCGCCTCGCTCAAAGAAGCCTCCCCCACCCCTGAAGGCAGCCGCGTCTGCCCCGGCGCCGCCGGCGCGACGAACTGGATGTCTCCTAGTTACGATCCGCATACACGGCTTTTCTACGTTACCGCCCGCGAACAATGTGACATCTTCAGCACCGCGCCACAACCTTACGAAGAAGGCCACGCTTACTACGGCAGCGCGTATTTTCCAAACGATGACACCGCCCCTTTCTGGGGCGCGCTGCGCGCCATCGATCTGGGCACAGGCACGATCAAATGGGAATGGAAGCACCCCTCTCCTACGTGGTCCGGCGTTCTTTCCACTGCAGGCGGCCTAGTCTTCACCGGCGACGCCGAAGGCAACTTCATTACTCTCGACGCCGTCAGCGGAAACGCGCTGTGGCACTTCCAGTGCGGAGCATCCATCTATTCGTCGCCAATGTCTTTCGCCATCGGCGGCAAACAATACGTAGCCGTAGCCGCTGGCTCCGCGCTTTTCACATTCGCGCTGCCGTAGCCGGCCATGGTTCGATTCCCATTTCGTACCGCGTTCTAGAGCGCACGCTTTTTTCACTTGAGCGAATCGAACGGATGAGCTGCGCCGCAAGGATGGCCATGCGGGATGCGAGACCCGCGATGAAATTTGAACATCAGGCGGAAGGAAATCCATGAACAACTTTGAGGAGTCGCGCCGCCGATTTCTAAAAACTGCAGGCATCGCAACTGGAGCGCTCCTACTTTCTTCGAAGAACAGCTTTGCTCAAACGGACGCGACAACAGAAAGTAGCGCCTCCGACACTACGCATGCCCATTCGGGGGCCGCAGACTACACCCTGCACATCAAAAACTCTCCGATCGAGGTCGCACCCAAGCGAATCATCTCCGCCGCCACCTACAACGGCCAATTCCCCGGCCCGCTTCTTCGCTTCAAGGAGGGCCAACAAGTCAGCATCGACGTCTACAACGACACCGACACTCCGGAGCAATTGCATTGGCATGGCCAGCAAGTTCCGGTTGACGTGGACGGCGCGGCCGAAGAAGGCACTCCCTTCATCCCTGCCCATGGGAAGCGCCGCATCGTCTTCACTCCAAAGCCAGCCGGCCTCCGCTTCTACCACACGCACAATCGCGCCGGCGCCAACCTAGCCGCCGGACAATACAGCGGCCAAGTCGGCCCGGTGTACATCGAGCCGCGGCACGAACCTGGCAAATACGACCGCGAAGTTTTTCTCACGCTCAAGGAATTCGAGCCCACCTTTAGCCGCGGGGGCGATATGGCCATGGATTTTCTTTCTCCATCCGCTCCCGACAAGTCACTTCAGGAAACGGGCGAGTCTGCCATGAAGGCCTCGCTGGCCAAAGGCAGGCCCCACGGTTACGAAGTCGGCTATCGCTCCTTTACGATCAACGGACGCATGCTCGGACATGGCGAGCCCATTCGCGTAAAGCAAGGTGAGCGCGTCCTGTTTCATGTCCTCAACGGAAGCGCGACAGAAATTCGCAGCCTGGCGCTGCCCGGCCACTCGTTCCAGGTCGTTGCACTCGATGGAAATCCCGTGCCGATTCCCTTGAAAGTGCCCGTCCTCTGGCTTGGCACCGCCGAACGCATCTCCGCCTTTGTCGAAATGAATCATCCCGGCGTCTGGATCTTGGGCGATCTCGATAACGATGATCGCCCGCATGGAATGGGAATGGTCGTCGAGTACGCAGGCCGCAGAGGGAAAGCGCAATGGGTCGCCCCCCCGCCATTTCGTTGGAACTACCTGCGTTTCGCGAAACCCGGTGCGAGTGCTCCAGCTCCAGACGAAACATTCGATATGACCTTCGGAAAAGAAAATGCCGCCGAAGAAGGCTTTAATCGGTGGACGATCAACGGTCGAAGCTTCCCTATGACCGGCGAGATGGTCCCCGCCGCATTTCATCTCACGCCCGGCCAGCGTTACCGCATCCGCATGCGCAACGCCAGCGACGATATCCACCCCATCCATCTTCATCGTCACAGTTTTGAGCTGGCCAGCAACGCCGGGAAACCGACCGCAGGAATCTTAAAAGATGTGCTAATGCTCGGTGGCTATCAGGAAGCTGAGGTGGACTTCGTCGCCGACAATCCGGGACTAACCCTTTTCCACTGCCACCAGCAACTGCATATGGATTTCGGCTTCATGACTCTTTTCGATTACATCTAGCAGCATAGTCAGCAAGAAGGGGTCGTTCGCGCTCTTCAATCCTTGGCAACTCCTCGCGCGCGGAAAGAGTGGTGTTGCCACCCAGGCCACACACTCCTTCGCTATGCTTGAAGCAAAAGCTCCAGGCGGCGATGATACTTCTTGACGTCCCGCAGAGTTATGCTGGCCGCAAAAAGAATTTGCGGCAATTGTGTGCGTCTGTTGCGGACAATTCCTGGTGTCAAACGCAGTTAAGGTCTCCGTCTGGCTACCGCTGGAGAAGAGATCCTCCTCGCTGCGGGCAACTAGATTCTGATTGATTCCGCAGGCTGGTGTCGGTGAACTTTCCGCGAGCTATGGATATTCCTACAGCCAAGGATCACACTTCGCTCGGCTCAGCACTGCGGGCCGAGGGCCACCTCGTCCTTTTTCTCGCGATCCTGCTTGCCGTTGGGAGCGCGGTTCTCTACGCCCCAGCGCTCCAGAATGGTTTTGTCAATTTCGACGATCCGGATTACGTGACGCGGAATGCGCATGTGCTGCAGGGAATTTCATGGGCGAACCTTAAGTGGGCCTTCGGCACCGATAATCCGGCCGCCAACTGGCACCCCCTGACCTGGATTTCGCACATGCTGGATGTGCAGCTCTATGGGACCAACGCTGTGGGACATCACTTCACCAATGTCTTGTTGCAGACTCTGGATGTCATAATTCTCTTTTTGCTTCTGGAGCGAGCCACGAGCCATCCGCTGCGCAGCGCAGCCGTGGCCGCTCTTTTCGCGCTTCACCCACTGAATGTGGAATCCGTCGCATGGGTCACGGAGCGTAAAGCCGTGCTTTGCATGTTCTTTCTCTTGCTTACGCTATGGGCGTATGGCTGGTACGTACGCAAGCCGGGCATCGGGCGGTATCTATGTGCGTTGTCATTTTTTGCCTTGGCGCTGATGTCCAAGCTAATGGTCGTCTCGCTCCCTTTCGGCTTGCTGCTGCTGGATTACTGGCCACTCCGAAGGCTCTCCAATGTCGAGGAGTCAGCTAAGAAGCGAGAGTTCCCGTTTTCGTTTCTTACGCTGGTGATTGAAAAGATTCCTTTTCTTCTTCTCGCCGCGGCGGCATCGTGGATAACACTCCGCCTTCATCGCCGGGAAGGCACGCTGGCGGCGGCAATGCCGCTTAGTTGGCGCCTGAGAAATGTGCTCTATTCGTATGGAGTTTACCTCGGCAAGGCGATCTGGCCCTCCCGATTAGCGGTTTTTTATCCTCATCCGGAAAACTCATTGGTCTGGTGGAGAGCAATCACCGCCGCACTCATACTTGCCGGCATTAGCGGGATCGTCTGGCGCTTTCGACACAGACCGTATTTGCCTGTCGGCTGGCTCTGGTATTTGGGAACGATGGTGCCGATGATCGGGATTGTGCAATCGGGTCGACAAGGGATGGCTGGCCGCTTCATGTACATTCCCATGCTCGGGTTATTCGTTGCCGTTGTTTGGCTTTTGGGAGACTGGGCGTCGCGCTTTCGCCTGCATCAAGGCATTGCGGCAGTTTCTTTTGTGGTGCTGGTATTCCCTTACGTGTACCTAACCCGAAAACAGATTAGCTACTGGCATGACAGCTATACACTCTTCTCCTATACACTCCAGGTGACCAACAACAACGGGATCGCTGAAAACAATATGGGCGCTGCCCTCATGGAAAAAGGGCAACCGGAACTTGCGCAGGTACATTTCGAATCTGCTGTCCGCTTGATCCCGGAACTCGCGTCCGCCCACTACAATCTCGGTGTCCTGTTGCAGAGTCAAAACCGCACGGAACAGGCTGTGCGTGAGTATCGCCTAGCCATCGCCCGTTCATCGGACCCCATCGAAGCAGGACAGGCACACAACAATCTTGGGATCCTGTACTTAGGGTTGAGGAATTATGCTGCCGCTTTGCCGGAACTGAACGCTGCGATTGCGCTTAATCCAAAGGAGCAGAATAGCTACCTTGGGCGAGGGACGATCGAACTGGAATCCTGGAACTACGCCGCCGCGGCCGCAGATTTTGGGCGAGCTGCTGCAATTTCGCCTTCGCCGTTGGCGTGCTTTTGGCTGGGGCGAGCGCTGGAAAGCCAGGGTGACTACCCTCGAGCCGAGAGTGCATACGAGGCGGCACTGCAATTGGCTCCTGGAATGACAGAGGCACGAACCCGGCTCGGGGCCCTTCATGGCAAGTTTGCAGGACGTCCATGATGGCCCCGGATTCGGAGGCCCGAGCACACCAAAGCGATCGGGAGAACGGTGGAATCTCAGGTGCCCAGACTCGAGAGTTCGCGCTCGTACCCGTGCGCCCGCTGGAGCGCTTCCCGCACGTTGGCGGACGGGTTTAAGGCCCCATACTATGGCTACAATAAGCTGACAACCAAAGGCCGCAATGATGCTGACAACCAAGACAAAAGTATCGCTGGCCTCTCTCGCCTATAAGTTCATCGCCACTGGGCGCGCGGTGTGCGGCAAAAATAACTCTGCAACCGTGCGCCGGCGCGGTCTCATGTGGTCGTTGGATCTGAGCGAGGGAATCGACTTCTCGATTTATTTGTTGGGTGCATTCGAGCGCTCGACGGTAGTCACCTTGGAGAAGCTGGTGAAACCCGGCGATGTGGTGTTTGACATAGGAGCGAACATCGGTGCCCACACATTGGGATTGGCGCGCAGCGTCGGTTCCGCAGGAAGAGTGTTCGCCTTTGAGCCCACCGACTTTGCGTTCGACAAATTGAAGCGCAACCTTGCTCTGAATCCGGAACTGCAAGCCCGCACCTACCCACGGCAAGTCCTATTGGCCGCAGCACCTGCCGAAGACGCTCCTAACGAAATCTTCGCCAGCTGGCCTCTCGAGAAGGACGCCTCTGTTCACCCGAAGCACCGTGGACGCCTGGTTACGGCCCGAAACGCAACGGTGGACACACTCGACCGCGTCGTAGCCCGCGAATGCATTGACCGGTTAAATGTCATCAAGATCGATGTAGACGGCCATGAATTGCCCGTGTTGCAAGGCGGCCTCGCAGTTTTGACAAAATTTCGGCCTATTTTGGTGATGGAGATGTCGCCCTACGTACATGCCGAGCAGCACAACAGTTTCCCTACGCTTCTAGCGCTGCTGCGAGATGCTGGGTACACCATACAGCATGCGAGTACTTGGGCTCCGCTTCCGCTGATAGAGAGCCAACTCG
>Ga0210410_10002326_pt1 | contig 17081 bp, 12 predicted proteins | sample IncBWC4MmetaG_FD_161058 | JGI IMG/M metagenome (GOLD analysis project Ga0210410, IMG submission 161058) | Forest soil microbial communities from Barre Woods Harvard Forest LTER site, Petersham, Massachusetts, United States - Inc-BW-C-4-M | ecosystem: Environmental > Terrestrial > Soil >... | reverse complement strand
TGCCCCGGAACGACGCGCTCGGCTCACTCCACCGCCGCATATACGAGGTCACGCACCAGCGTCCGCGTGTATTGCCGCTGGCCGGGGCCCTGCATCATGAACACGGCGAACAGATCCTCCTGCGGGTCGATCCAGAAGAACGTGCCGGCCATGCCACTCCAGAAGAACTGGCCGGCGGAGCCCAGGAACGGCGCGATTCCGGCCTGGCGGCGCACGGCGAAGCCGAGGCCAAAACCGTGTCCGGCGGGCACCAGGTCGCCCTTGATCTTCACCTGCGCAGACAGATGATCGGAGGCCATCAGCTCCAGCGTCTTGCGGCCGATGATGCGTTCGCCGTCCAGCGAGCCCTTGTTGAGCAGCATCTGGCAGAAGCGCGCATAATCCATGGTGGTCGAGACCAGCCCGCCGCCGCCGGATTCCATCGCGGGCTTCTCCAGCATGTTGAACAGCTTGACGTCCTCGCCGCTCCACGGATCGGTCGGGAAGGCTTCGGCGAGGCGGGTGGCGTTCTCCTCGCCGGTGAAGAAGGCGGTCTCGGCCATCTGCAGCGGCGCCAGGATGCGCTCGGTGAGGTAGGCGCCGAGCGTCTTGCCGCTGACGACCTCGATGATGCGACCGAGGATATCGGTGGAGCGGCTGTAGTTCCATTCGGCGCCGGGCTGGCAGACCAGGGGCAGCTCCGCGACCATCGCGGCGTGCTCGGCATTGGTGATCTTGCGGCTGCGCAGGCGCGATTCCCGGTAGAGCTGCTGCACCATGCCGTTGCCGGTGTGGTCGTAGGTGATCCCGGAGGTATGGCGGAGCAGGTCCTGCACCGTCATCGGCCGCTCTACGTCGACAAGCTCGAGCTTGCCGTGGCTCTCGATACCGACCTTCTGCTTGGCAAACTCGGGAATGAATTTCGCGACGGGCTCGGCGAGCAGGAGCTGGCCGTCCTCGACCAGCATCATGATGCCGACCGAGACGATCGGCTTGGTCATCGAGAAGATGCGGAAGATGGTGTCGTGGGCCATTGGCCGACTGTCCGCCGGGCTCTGTCGGCCAATGGCGTCGAACCAGCCGATCTGGCCCTTGCGCGCGACCATCACGGTGGCGCCGGGCAGGGTTCCCTTGTCGACCTCGCGCTTGAACGCATCGGACAATTTTTGCAGCCGGGCAGAAGAAAGTCCGATGGATTCGGGCTTGGCCTGGGGCAGGGGCGGCGTTTGCGGGGCTGTGGCGGGTTTGGCGGCGGTCTGCGCGTTCATCAATCTCTCCCGAGGGCTCTTGTCGGCTTGGGTGAACTCTGGCGCAGAAGTTGCGGCTTGAACAGTTGTTTCCCGCAAACCTCCTCTGCCGTAAGCTGGCCAATGGGGAGGGGTCGATGGATTTGCGGGGGTGCATGCTCCTTGCAATGCTCGCCGCGTCGCAGCTTGCGACGCCATCGGCCGGCTTTGCCGCCTGTCCAGAACGTCCAGCATGCCACGGCTGCGGCTGCAAAGGTGGTCCCGGATATCGTGCGCCCGACGGACATTGTGTCGGTTTCCGGGAGCTCGACAAGATTTGTGGAAATCCGCCGACCCGTTGTGTGTTCGAAAACGCGCCGGGCACAGGTGCAAACCGGGAATGTGCGCTTGCACCGCGGCACAAGCCGGACGTCGAGGACGGCAAATAAGGTCACAATCGGCGACGTTTGTTCGAACCTATGGGGTCGCTTCGCCCTTGCAAATGGGGCATGGCCTATGCTTGAAACGGCGCGGATCGACGGCACTGCTTCGGTCCCACAGGAGTGTAGCTCAATTGGTAGAGCACCGGTCTCCAAAACCGGGGGTCGCAGGTTCGAGCCCTGCCACTCCTGCCAGCCGAGCCCTTACGAGCTAAGCCGTTGTTTTCCCGTCCCCTCCGACCTTGACCTTTCGGCGTTCCGGCAGTACATAGCCGCCACCTGCAGCCGGCCCGTCAGCAACGGATATCCGGCGCGGCGTTTGAAATCCCCGAACAATCGAGCCCGGTTTCCGGCTCATCCCTGGAGAACGAGGGTTGGGCTGACGGTCGCTGTTCGGGTTCCCCTTAAATCAGTAATTCGTCTGGCGACGGACTTTGGATCCCAAACGATGGCTTTCAGCCCGTTCAAATTCTTGCAGGAAGTGCGCTCGGAGACCGCCAAGGTCACCTGGCCGACCCGTCGTGAGACCACGATCACCACCATCATGGTGTTCGTGATGGTGGCGTTGGCGTCAGTCTTCTTTTTCGCCGCGGATCAGATCATCCGCTACCTGGTTACACTGCTATTGGGCATTCACTGATGGCGACCGCCGCAACAGAGCTCATGGACAAGCGCTGGTACATCGTCCACGCTTATTCGAACTTCGAGAAGAAGGTCGCGGAATCGATCCGCGAGCAGGCCAAGCAGCGCGGGCTTGAAGAGCTGTTCGAGCAGGTGCTGGTGCCGACCGAGAAGGTCACGGAAGTGCGCCGCGGCCGCAAGATCGACGCTGAGCGCAAGTTCTTCCCCGGCTATGTGCTGGTGAAGATGAAGCTGACCGACGAGGCGTTTCATCTGATCAAGAACACGCCGAAGGTGACCGGCTTCCTCGGCGCGGAAAACAAGCCGATGCCGATTTCGGAGTCGGAAGCCATGCGCATCCTGCACCAGGTGCAGGAAGGCGTGGAACGGCCGAAGGCGTCGGTGTCGTTCGAGATCGGCGAGAACGTGCGCGTGGCCGATGGCCCGTTCGCCTCGTTCTCGGGTGTGGTCGAGGAAATCGACGAGGCGCGTTCGCGCGTGAAGGTCGCGGTGTCGATCTTCGGCCGCGCCACGCCGGTCGAACTGGAATTCGGTCAGGTCGAGAAGGTCTGACCGGGTTACGCGGAGCCTGGCTTCGCGTACTATAGAGAGGCCGTGGGAGGTGAGGGCGGTTGCCAGCCGTCCGATCCGAACCACGAACCTGAAACCGCCGGCTGACGAGGCCGGCACAACAGGAGTGATAAATGGCAAAGAAAGTGACCGGATACCTGAAGCTTCAGGTCCCGGCCGGTGCGGCGAATCCGTCGCCACCGATCGGTCCCGCGCTTGGTCAGCGCGGTCTCAACATCATGGAGTTCTGCAAGGCGTTCAACGCCCAGACCCAGAAGGAAGAGAAGAATACCCCGATCCCCGTGGTCATCACCATCTATGCGGACCGTTCCTTCACCTTCGAGATGAAGACGCCGCCGATGTCCTTTTTCTTGAAGCAGGCCGCCAAGATCCAATCCGGCTCGAAAGCGCCGGGCCGTGACAAGGCCGGCAAGGTGACACGCGCGCAGGTGCGCGAGATCGCCGAGAAGAAGATGAAGGATCTCAATTGCGACACCATCGAATCGGCCATGAAGATGGTCGAGGGCTCTGCCCGTTCGATGGGTCTGGAAGTTGCGGGGTAACGGGCCATGTCAATCGGAAAGCGTTTGAAGAAGGCCCGCGAGGGCGTTGACCGCGAGAAGCTCTATCCGCTCGATGAGGCCATCAAGATGGTCAAGGAGCGCGCCAAGTCGAAGTTCGACGAGACGATCGAGATCGCGATCAATCTCGGCGTCGATCCCCGTCATGCCGACCAGATGGTCCGCGGCGTGGTCAACCTGCCGAACGGCACCGGCCGCACCTTGCGCGTCGGCGTGTTCGCGCGCGGCGCCAAGGCCGATGAGGCGAGAGCCGCTGGCGCCGACGTTGTCGGTGCTGAGGACCTGGTCGAGAAGGTGCAGGGCGGCACGATCGATTTCGACCGCTGTATCGCCACTCCCGACATGATGCCGCTGGTCGGCCGTCTCGGTAAGGTGCTCGGTCCGCGCGGCATGATGCCGAACCCGAAGATCGGCACCGTGACCATGGACGTCACGGGCGCGGTGAAGGGCGCCAAGGGCGGCTCGGTCGAGTTCCGCGTCGAGAAGGCCGGCATCGTGCAGGCCGGCGTCGGCAAGGCCTCGTTCTCCGAGGACAAGCTCGTCGCCAACGTCAAGGCGCTGGCGGATGCGGTCTCCAAGGCCAAGCCCGCGGGCGCCAAGGGCACCTACATCCAGCGCGTCGCGGTCTCCTCCACGATGGGACCGGGCGTGAAGGTCGAGCCGGGCACGCTGCTCAACTAAGGGCTCGCGCCAAGGCAAGTGATATGAGAAGGGCGGAACTGGGCAACCACTTCCGCCCTTTGCTTTTGAATTGAGAGATGGCGGCGATGCCCGAAAAAGTCATACCTGAAAAAGTCTTGGTCTTTTCGCGCTTTCCCAAAACGCTGATGCAGCGCATCGGGGAAAAATTCGAGCTCCTCGATGCTGGCGGCAAGCCGCCGAGCGAGATGTTTGCGGCCGACCAGCTTGCCGACATTCGCGCCATGATCACCGCCGGCGGCACGCCGCTGCCGGGCCGGATGATGGACATGATGCCGAACCTGAAAGCAATCGTCTGCTACGGCACCGGCTATGACGGCGTCGACCTGAAGGCTGCGGCCGAGCGCAAGATCACGGTCGGCCACAGCCCCGGCGCGAATGCGGCCTCCGTTGCCGATATCGCGGTGACGCTGATGCTTTCCGTGACGCGGCGCATCCTGGTCCTCGACAGTTACGTGCGCAGCGGCGATTGGGCCGCGGCAAAGCCGTCGCCGATGATGCGCCCGCAGGCGGGGATGCCGGCGCGACGGGTCGGCGTCTACGGCATGGGCGAGATCGGGCGGAAGATCGCGGCGCGTTGCGCCGCGTTCGAGTCCGAGGTCGGCTATTTCAGCCGCAGCCGCCGCGACGTGCCGTATCACTATTTCCGCTCGCTCGAGGCGCTCGCCGACTGGTGCAGCATCCTGATGATCGCGGTGCGCGCGGGCGATGACACCCATCACGTCGTCAATGCCGACATCCTCAAGCGCCTTGGGGAGGACGGCTACGTTGTGAATATCGCCCGCGGCTCCGTGATCGATCAGGCAGCACTCATCCAGGCGCTGACCGACAAGACCATCGCGGGCGCCGGCCTCGACGTCTACGCCAAGGAGCCGCATGCGCCCGATGCGCTGACCGCGCTGCCGAATGTCGTGCTGACGCCGCATACCGGTGGCCACACGCTGGAATCGCACCGGAATATGCAGGACTGCGTGCTGGCCAACCTGACCGCCTTTTTCGAAGGAAAGCCGCTCGCTTATCCCGTCAATTGACGGCATTCCCTGACATGGCGCCGGGCGCATGGCGCAGCTTGTCGGGATTGCGCACCAGATAGATCGCGGCGATCTTCTCGCCGTCGATCGCCATGCTCAGCGTGTGGTCGATTTCGCCATCCATATAAAGCAGCGCGCCGGCGCGGCCGTTGATCAGGACAGGAACGACGCGGATGTCGTGGCCGGCATTCTTGCCGGTAATGCCGATGATGAAGCGAATGATCTTTTCGGCGCCCTTGATCGGGTTCAGCGCCGCGGATTTGCGGCCGCCGCCATCGGTGATGGCGATGGCGTCCTCGCGCAGCAGGCCGGCGAGCGCCGCGATGTCGCCGGTCGCCGCCGCTTTGCAGAACGCGGCAAGCAGCCTTGCGTGATTTTCGGGGGCCGCGGCGGGCGCCGGGCGTTCATCGCGCACGGCGCGCCGGGCTCGCGCGGCGAGTTGCCGGCAGGCGGCCTCGGAGCGATCGACCATTTGTGCGACTTCCGAAAACGGCCGGTCGAACACGTCATGGAGAAGGAAGGCGGCGCGCTCGAGCGGCGAGAGCCGCTCCAACGCCAGCATCAACGCAAAGGACAGATCGTCCGCGAGCTCGGTTGCAGCCTCCGCCGACAGGCCATCGGCATCGAACACCGGCTCCGGCAGCCACGGGCCGACATAGAGCTCGCGCTGCGTCTTCGCGCTCTTCAGTCGGTCGAGGCAAAGCCGCGTCACGACCGTGACCAGGAACGCTTCCGTGTTGTGGACATCCTCTGCGCCCGCAAAGCGCAAATAGGCATCCTGGACGACGTCTTCCGCATCGCTGCGGCTGCCGAGCATACGATAGGCAAGGCCGGTCAGCCGCTTGCGATAAGGCGCGAGGGGGTCGGCGTCAGGCGGCTTGTTTGACGACATCGACCTGGTGGCCGGCCACGGTCACGCGGCGGCATTCCCTAGCATATCCAAGTGCCAGTTTGAGCATCGGGAACAGACGTCCCATCTGCAGCGCCATGGTCAAGTCGATCACGCCCTTGTCGCCCCAACGGGCGCGAACGGCGTCGCGACAGGTTTCGTCCTCCATCGAGCGATGCACCACGGCGTCCGCAAACCGGTAGCCGAGCAGGACCTCCGGGGTCATTGCCCTGATGTCACGACGAAGCACGGCCTCGATCTGGTCCTTCGCCATGCCGGCTTCCAGCGCCATGTCGACACATAATTGGGTGCACGGTCCGCAATCCTCGGCCAGCGCACCCGTGACCTTCGCGGCAAAGCTCGCTTCCACGGGAACCACTTCGCGATGCGCGGACGCTTTCATCAGGGGCGCCAATTTGAAGAAGGCACTCGGCGATTCCTTGAGCACCATTTCCGTATAGCTCGTGTCATAGCCGTAACGCTTGCTGAAAGCATACAGCATGCGGCGCGCGATGAATTTACGCATGTCGTTCTCCCGATCGTTCTCTTGGGTTTGGAAAGGCGCAGTAGAGGGCCAGCGCCGCCGGCAGGATGACGGCCGCAAGATTGGCCGTTGCGTGGTGGTCATGCCCTGACGCGATCATGACGAGATGAATCACCGCGTGAGCGACCAGAAAGCCGGCGCCGGCAACGGCCGCCGGCCACAATGCCGGCCGCCAGGCGCGAGCCGCCAGCGCCAGGCCCGCCACGAGAAAGGCCACGCCCACGTCCTGGACAAAATGCAGGTTGAAGGGCCCGGTGTCGGGGACGCCGGGAACGCTGTTCCACCAGGTTGAGCTCGCAAACAGCATGACGACCCCGTTGGCGATGTTGAAAACCGCCAGAATTGCTGCGATCCATCGTTGCATGGTCACCTCCTGCGCTTCAGACGAGCGAGGCGGGTCCGGCGTGACAGGGGAACCCAAGATTTTTGGCCGGCCGTCAGGCCGGGAACTGGTCTGAATTTTGCTCTTGGCAAGACAGGAGAGAGCGGCTAAATAGCCCCTCCCGGACGTGCTGGCACTTGCTGGCGTGTCCGTGCTCGCATTCCAAAAGCCTGACGCGATAGGAGATTATTCCTTACTTCGAGATATCCGCAAGGATCGCTCGAAAGGAAGGAAAGCACTCATCGCTTTTGGGCCGGGGATACGGGCAGGGGTCTTCCGGCTCGCCGGAATACCTCGATCCTGTCCGAGACTGCAGGCGCTCTGCGAGGAAACCTAGTTTCCTCAACGGCTTAATCGTATGGCCTGCATAGACGGGTGAAGACCGGATCTAGCTTTCCGCACGCTTCCAAGGCGGCGGAAGACTTGTTTGGTTCGAACCTCGACACCCCGCGGGCTCCGAGAAGGGCAGGCGGGAGGGCAGGCTTCCTAAATTGTCGTCTTGCCCGGCGTGTCCTTGAGGATGTTAGTCCAGAAGGTCAGGTTTTGGGCGGGACGATGGGTGCAACCCGGCGGTCCCGCTTTAGGCGTCGACCGCCAACCGGAAAGAGCTTGCTGTGGAACGAGCGGCAAAAAAAGAGGCGGTCGAAGAATTGCACGAGGTCTTCAAGACCACGAGCGTCGCGATCGTTGCTCAATATTCCGGCCTCACCGTGGCCCAGATGCAGAAGCTGCGCATGCAGATGAAGCAGGCGGGCGCCTCGGTGAAGGTCTCGAAGAACCGTCTCGCCAAAATTGCTCTTGAAGGCACTGACGTCGTTGCCATCGGCCCCATGCTGAAGGGGCCGACCGTGATCGCTACTTCGAACGATCCGGTGGCGGCGCCAAAGGTTGCCATCGAATTCGCCAAGACGAACGAACGGTTCGTCATCGTCGGCGGCTCGATGGGTAAGACCGTCCTGAATGTCGACAGCGTCAAGGCGCTTGCCTCGCTGCCGTCCCTCGACGAACTGCGCAGCAAGATCGTTGGCCTCATCGTGGCGCCGGCGACCAAGCTTGCTCAGCTCGCGAACGCGCCCGCAGCCAAGCTCGCGCGCGTCATTCAGGCTCATGCCTCAAAGGGCGAAGCGGCCTGACGCCCTTCGCAAAACTCAAACCCTGGTTCGAACCAAACACGTTAAGGAAACTGATCAATGGCTGACTTGCAGAAAATCGTCGACGACCTCTCGAGCCTCACAGTGCTCGAAGCGGCCGAACTCGCAAAGCTCCTGGAAGAGAAGTGGGGCGTCTCCGCCGCCGCTGCGGTTGCAGTGGCTGGCCCCGCGGGCGGCGGCGCGGCCGCGGCTCCGGTGGAAGAGAAGACCGAGTTCACGGTCGTGCTGGCTGCTGCCGGCGACAAGAAGATCGAGGTCATCAAGGAAGTCCGCGCCATCACCGGTCTTGGCCTAAAGGAAGCCAAGGACCTCGTCGAAGGCGCTCCGAAGAACGTCAAGGAAGGCGTGAACAAGGACGAAGCCGACAAGCTCAAGGCCCAGCTCGAAAAGGCTGGCGCGAAGGTCGAGCTCAAGTAACCGCGGGGTTACTGCAGCGAGATCCCGGGCGAGCGATAGCGAGACCCGGGATCCCGGCGGCAAGACACGCAGCAGGCCGGCCATTTGGGTGAAGACGCGCTTCGCGCTTTTGCCGGCCTTCTGCAACCGATCTGTAAAGGGGCTTGCAAAAGGAGTGCCCCGGCGCAGGTCGAACACGAAAATTTGTGGGGATTCTAGGACTTGACCCTCGAATCTCCACGTTTGTTACCCCATATCGGGGCGGCAGCACGAAAACACGGCTTGGCGAGGGGACGGCGGCGTAACCTCCTTAAGTCGTTGGGAGAATAAGCTATTTCGGGCTTTTGCAGTCCGCAATGAGATCGATCTGACGGGCGGGTGCGTCAAGCGCCACGCGCGTCGTTTTGCGTTCTGAAGGTCTGAAGAACAAATTCAGGACTTGGGTTGCCTGAAATTGTCCTTCCGGCCCGAAAACCGAAGAAAAATTCAAACCCGGGGAGCGGCCGCAAACCGCGCTTTGGAAGGTTCGTCCCAAAAGGGGCGACGATAACGAGAGGCCACGATGGCGCAGCAGACATTCACCGGTCGCAAACGCGTTCGCAAATTCTTCGGACACATCAAGGAAGTCGCGGAAATGCCGAACCTCATTGAGGTTCAGAAGGCGTCCTACGACCAGTTCCTGATGGTGCAGGAGCCGCAGGGCGGCCGCCTCGATGAGGGCCTCCAGGCGGTGTTCCGCTCGGTGTTCCCGATCTCCGATTTCTCCGGCACCTCGATGCTGGAATTCGTCCGCTACGAATTCGAGCCGCCGAAATATGACGTCGACGAGTGCCGCCAGCGCGGCATGACCTTCGCTGCGCCGTTGAAGGTGACGCTGCGCCTCATCGTGTTCGATATCGATGAAGAAACCGGCGCCAAGTCTGTCAAGGACATCAAGGAGCAGGACGTGTACATGGGCGACATCCCGCTCATGACCATGAACGGCACCTTCGTCGTCAACGGCACCGAGCGCGTCATCGTCTCGCAGATGCACCGTTCGCCCGGCGTGTTCTTCGATCACGACAAGGGCAAAACCCACTCGTCGGGCAAGCTGCTGTTTGCCGCGCGCGTCATTCCCTATCGCGGTTCCTGGCTCGACATCGAGTTCGATGCCAAGGACATCGTGTTCGCGCGCATCGACCGCCGCCGCAAGATTCCCGTGACCTCGCTGATGTTCGCGCTGGGTCTCGACGGCGAGCAGATCCTGTCGACCTTCTACAAGAAGATCATCTACAAGCGCGGCAAGGAAGGCTGGCGCGTGCCGTTCGACGCCAGCCGTTTCCGCGGCTATTCGACCGTCAACGACCTGATCGATGCCGACACCGGCAAGGTCGTGCTCGAGGCCGGCAAGAAGCTGACCGTGCGCAGCGCGCGTCAGATGCAGGAGAAGGGGCTGAAGGCCCTGCGCATGTCGGATGAAGAGTTGGTCGGCAACTATGTCGCCGAGGATCTCGTCAATCCGAAGACCGGTGAAATCTACGCCGAAGCCGGCGAGGAGATCACCGAGAAGCTGCTGAAGGTGCTGAACGAGCAGGGCTACAAGGACCTGCCGCTGCTCGACATCGACCACGTCAATATCGGCGGCTACATCCGCAACACGCTGCATGCCGACAAGAACATGACGCGTGAGGACGCGCTGTTCGACATCTACCGCGTGATGCGCCCGGGCGAGCCGCCGACGCTCGACTCGGCACAGGCCATGTTCCAGTCGCTGTTCTTCGATAGCGAGCGCTATGACCTCTCCGCGGTCGGTCGCGTCAAGATGAACATGCGCCTCGAACTCGACGCGCCCGATACCCACCGCACGCTGCGCAAGGAAGACATCCTCGCCGTCATCAAGACGCTGGTGGACCTGCGCGACGGCAAGGGCGAGATCGACGACATCGACCATCTCGGCAACCGCCGCGTTCGCTCGGTCGGCGAGCTCATGGAGAACCAGTACCGCATCGGCCTGCTCCGCATGGAGCGCGCGATCAAGGAGCGCATGTCGAGTGTCGATATCGACACCGTGATGCCGCAGGACCTGATCAACGCCAAGCCGGCGGCTGCCGCGGTGCGCGAGTTCTTCGGTTCCTCGCAGCTCTCGCAGTTCATGGACCAGACCAACCCGCTGTCGGAGATCACCCACAAGCGGCGCCTGTCGGCGCTTGGACCGGGTGGTCTGACCCGCGAGCGCGCCGGCTTCGAGGTGCGCGACGTGCATCCGACGCATTACGGCCGCATCTGCCCGATCGAGACGCCGGAAGGTCCGAACATCGGCCTGATCAACTCGCTCGCCACCTTCGCGCGCGTGAACAAATACGGCTTCGTCGAAACGCCGTACCGGAAGATCAAGGACGGCCGCGTCACCGACGAGGTGGTCTATCTCTCGGCGATGGAAGAGGGCCGCTATCGCGTGGCGCAGGCCAACGTGCCGCTCGATAATCGTGGCCGTTTCACGGAAGACTTCGTGGTCTGCCGTCACGCCGGCGAAGTGCTGCCGGTGACGCCGGACAAGGTCGACTATATGGACGTGTCGCCGAAGCAGCTCGTTTCGGTCGCCGCGGCCTTGATCCCGTTCCTCGAGAACGACGACGCCAACCGCGCGCTGATGGGCTCGAACATGCAGCGCCAGGCGGTGCCGCTGGTTCGCGCCGAGGCGCCGTTCGTCGGCACCGGCATGGAAGGCGTGGTCGCCCGTGACTCGGGGGCCGCGATCGCGGCCCGCCGTTCCGGCGTGATCGACCAGATCGACGCCACCCGCGTCGTCATCCGCGCCACCGAGGATCTCGATCCGACCAAGTCGGGCGTCGATATCTACCGGCTGATGAAGTACCAGCGCTCCAACCAGTCGACCTGCATCAACCAGCGTCCGCTGGTGAAGGTCGGCGACATCGTCAAGAAGGGCGACATCATCGCTGACGGTCCCTCGACCGATCTCGGCGAACTCGCGCTCGGCCGCAACGTGCTGGTCGCGTTCATGCCGTGGAACGGCTACAACTTCGAAGACTCGATCCTGCTCTCCGAGCGGATCGTGAAGGACGACGTGTTTACGTCGATCCATATCGAAGAATTCGAGGTGATGGCCCGCGACACCAAGCTCGGACCCGAGGAAATCACCCGCGACATTCCGAACGTCTCGGAAGAAGCGCTGAAGAACCTCGACGAAGCCGGTATCGTCTATATCGGTGCGGAAGTCCGCGCCGGCGACATCCTGGTCGGCAAGATCACGCCGAAGGGCGAAAGCCCGATGACGCCGGAAGAGAAGCTTCTGCGCGCCATCTTCGGCGAGAAGGCCTCCGACGTCCGCGATACCTCGCTCCGCGTGCCTCCGGGCGTGCAGGGCACGATCGTGGAAGTGCGCGTGTTCAACCGCCACGGCGTCGACAAGGACGAGCGTGCGCTGGCGATCGAGCGGGAGGAGATCGAGCGTCTTGCCAAGGACCGCGACGACGAGCAGGCGATCCTGGACCGCAACGTCTACAGCCGTCTCGCCGAGCTCCTGGAGAACCGCCAGGGCATCGCGGGTCCCAAGGGCTTCAAGAAGGACACCAAGATCACGCGTGCGGTGCTCGAAGAGTATCCGAAGTCGCAGTGGTGGCTGTTCGCCTCGCCCAACGACAAGCTGATGGCCGAGATCGAGGCCATGCGGAAGCAGTACGACGAGTCGAAGAAGGGCCTCGAACAGCGCTTCCTCGACAAGGTCGAGAAGCTGCAGCGCGGTGACGAATTGCCGCCCGGCGTGATGAAGATGGTCAAGGTCTTCGTCGCGGTGAAGCGCAAGATCCAGCCCGGCGACAAGATGGCCGGCCGTCACGGCAACAAGGGCGTGGTGTCGAAGATCGTGCCGATCGAGGACATGCCGTTCCTCGAAGACGGCACGCATGCCGACATCGTGCTCAATCCGCTCGGCGTGCCTTCGCGCATGAACGTCGGGCAGATCCTCGAAACCCATCTCGGCTGGGCCTGTGCCGGCCTCGGCAAGCGCATCGGCCAGACGGTCGACGCCTACCTTGCCGGCGCCAACAGGGACACCAAGCCGCTGAAGGAGACGCTGAAGAAGATCTACGGCGACGACGAGACCATCAAATCGCTCAACGACAACGAGCTGATCGAGCTCGGGCGCAATCTCTCGCACGGCGTGCCGATTGCGACGCCCGTGTTCGACGGCGCCAAGGAGAGCGACATCGAGGAGATGCTCAAGGCCGCCGGCCTCGACGCATCGGGCCAGTCGACCGTCTATGACGGCCGCACGGGCGACGCCTTCGATCGCAAGGTGACGGTGGGCTACATCTACATGCTCAAGCTGCACCATCTCGTCGACGACAAGATCCATGCGCGTTCGATCGGTCCGTACTCGCTCGTCACCCAGCAGCCGCTGGGCGGCAAGGCGCAGTTCGGCGGCCAGCGCTTCGGCGAAATGGAGGTGTGGGCGCTCGAGGCTTATGGCGCGGCCTACACGCTGCAGGAGATGCTGACCGTGAAGTCGGACGACGTCGCGGGACGCACCAAGGTGTACGAGGCGATCGTGCGCGGCGACGACACGTTCGAGGCCGGTATTCCGGAATCGTTCAACGTGCTGGTCAAGGAAATGCGCTCGCTCGGCCTCAACGTCGACCTGCACAATTCCAAGATCGGTCCGGGGACGACCTCGGAGGCGGCCGAGTAAAGCCTTCAGGTTTCATGTCCGGCCGGAAACGGCCGGACATCCGCGCGCTGCCGGATGCCGGGCAGGCGCTTGAGTGAAGAGATTTTCGAATTTGCTGCCGTCGGCGACCGGCACGCGAGGAGAAGACGATGAACCAAGAGATTATGAATCTTTTTAACCCGACGACTCCGGCTCAGGTCTTCGACCAGATCCGGATCTCGATCGCGTCTCCAGAGAAGATTCTGTCCTGGTCCTACGGCGAGATCAAGAAGCCGGAGACCATCAACTACCGTACCTTCAAGCCCGAGCGCGACGGCCTGTTCTGCGCGCGCATCTTCGGGCCGATCAAGGATTATGAGTGCTTGTGCGGCAAGTACAAGCGCATGAAGTACAAGGGCATCATCTGCGAGAAGTGCTCGGTCGAGGTCACGCTGTCGCGCGTCCGGCGCGAGCGCATGGGCCATATCGAGCTCGCAGCTCCCGTCGCCCACATCTGGTTCCTTAAGTCGCTGCCGTCCCGCATCGGCCTGCTGCTCGACATGACGCTGAAGGACCTCGAGCGGATCCTGTACTTCGAATACTACGTCGTGCTTGAGCCGGGTCTCACCGCGCTCAAGGACCGTCAGCTGCTGTCGGAAGACGAGTATCTGAAGGCGCAGGACGAATACGGCCAGGATAGTTTCACCGCCATGATCGGCGCCGAAGCGATCCGCGAGCTGCTCAAGGGCCTCGACCTCGATAAGCTCGAGGCGACCCTGCGCGCCGAGATGGCCGACACCGACTCGGACATCAAGCACAAGAAGCTCGCCAAGCGTCTGAAGATCGTCGAGGCCTTCCGCGTCTCCGGCAACAAGCCGGAATGGATGATCCTCACCGTCGTGCCGGTGATCCCGCCGGACCTGCGTCCGCTGGTGCCGCTCGATGGCGGCCGCTTTGCGACGTCGGACCTCAACGACCTCTATCGCCGCGTCATCAACCGCAACAACCGCCTGAAGCGGCTGATGGAGCTGCGCGCGCCTGACATCATCATCCGCAACGAAAAGCGCATGCTGCAGGAGGCGGTCGACGCCCTGTTCGACAACGGCCGCCGCGGCCGCGTCATCACCGGCGCCAACAAGCGTCCGCTGAAGTCGCTCGCCGACATGCTGAAGGGCAAGCAGGGCCGTTTCCGCCAGAACCTGCTCGGCAAGCGCGTCGACTATTCCGGCCGTTCGGTGATCGTGGTCGGTCCGGAGCTGCGCCTGCACCAGTGTGGCCTGCCGAAGAAGATGGCGCTCGAGCTGTTCAAGCCGTTCATCTATTCGCGGCTTGACGCCAAGGGCCTGTCCACCACGGTGAAGCAGGCAAAGAAGCTGGTCGAGAAGGAGCGGCCCGAGGTCTGGGATATCCTGGACGAGGTGATCCGCGAGCATCCGGTGCTGCTCAACCGCGCGCCGACGCTGCATCGCCTCGGCATCCAGGCGTTCGAGCCGGTGCTGATCGAGGGCAAGGCGATCCAGCTCCACCCGCTGGTCTGCGCCGCCTTCAACGCCGACTTCGACGGCGACCAGATGGCCGTGCACGTTCCGCTGTCGCTGGAAGCGCAGCTGGAAGCGCGCGTCCTCATGATGTCGACCAACAACATCCTGCACCCGGCGAACGGCCAGCCGATCATCGTGCCGTCGCAGGACATCGTGCTTGGTCTCTACTACGTGACGATCATGCGTGAAGGCCTGCCCGGCGAAGGCAAGATCTTCGGCGACATGGCCGAGCTCGAGCACGCGCTGCACGCCAAGGTCATCCACCTCCACAGCAAGATCAAGTATCGCTGGGACGGGGTGGACGAGGCCGGCAAGCCGGCCCGGCGCTGGATCGAAACCACCGCGGGCCGCGTGATGCTCGGCAATCTCTTGCCGAAGTCACCGAGGATTTCCTACGACATCATCAACAAGCTGATGACCAAGCGTGAAATCTCCGGCGTCATCGACCAGGTCTATCGCCACTGCGGCCAGAAGGAGACTGTGATCTTCTGCGACCGCATCATGGCGCTCGGCTTCCACAACGCGTTCAAGGCCGGTATCTCGTTCGGCAAGGACGACATGGTCGTGCCGCATGGCAAGTGGAAGATCGTCGACTCTACGCGCACGCTCGCCAAGGATTTCGAGCAGCAGTACAATGACGGCCTGATCACTCATGGCGAGAAGTACAACAAGGTCGTCGACGCCTGGTCGAAGGCGACCGAAGAAATCGCCAAGGAGATGATGAAGGAAATCTCGGCGACCAAGAAGAACGCCAAGGGCGCCGATGCCGACATCAACTCGATCTACATGATGGCGCATTCGGGTGCCCGCGGCTCGCCGGCGCAGATGCGTCAGCTTGCCGGCATGCGCGGCCTGATGGCGAAGCCCTCGGGCGAGATCATCGAGACGCCGATCATTTCCAACTTCAAGGAAGGCCTGACGGTGCTCGAATACTTCAACTCGACCCACGGCGCCCGCAAGGGCCTGGCGGACACCGCGTTGAAGACCGCGAACTCCGGCTATCTGACCCGCCGTCTGGTCGACGTCGCACAGGACTGCATCATCACGTCCGATGACTGCGGCACCAAGCTCGGCATCAAGATGCGCGCCATCATCGACGCCGGCACCGTGGTGGCCTCGCTCGGCTCGCGCATCCTCGGCCGCACCGCCTGCGATGACGTGCGCGATCCCGCCTCCAACAAGGTGGTGGTCAAGCGCGGTACGCTGATGGAAGAGCCTCACATCGAGGCCATCCACCAGGCCGGCATCCAGGAAGTGAAGATCCGCTCGGCGCTGACCTGCGAGCTCGTCAACGGCATCTGCGGCAAGTGCTATGGCCGCGATCTCGCCCGCGGCACGCCGGTCAACCACGGTGAAGCGGTCGGCGTCATCGCGGCGCAGTCGATCGGCGAACCCGGCACGCAGTTGACCATGCGCACGTTCCACATCGGCGGTGCGGCGCAGATCAACGAGCAGTCGTTCGTCGAGTCGAACTTCGATGGCAAGGTCGTCATCAAGAACAAGTCGATCGTCAAGAACAGTGACGGCCACCTGATCGCGACTGTCCGCAACATGGTCGTTGCGATCGTCGATCCCGACGGTACCGAGCGTGCGACCCACCGCATTCAGTACGGATCGCGAATGCTGGTTGACGAAGGCACCATGGTCAAGCGCGGCACCCGTATCGCCGAATGGGATCCGTTCACCCGTCCGGTGCTCACGGAGGCCGAGGGTACGATCGGCTTCGAGGATCTGGTCGAAGGCCAGTCGATCTCGGAAACGCTCGACGAGTCCACCGGTATCGCCAAGCGCGTCGTCATCGATTGGCGTTCGCAGCGCGGCGGAGCCGACCTGCGTCCGGCGATCGTGATCAAGGGCAAGGACGGCAAGATCCTGAAGCTGGCGCGCGGCGGCGACGCCCGCTACATGCTCTCGGTCGACGCGATCCTCTCGGTCGACGTCGGCGCCAAGGTCAAGCCGGGCGACATCCTCGCGCGTATCTCGACCGAAAGCGCCAAGACGCGCGACATCACCGGCGGTCTGCCGCGGGTGGCTGAACTGTTCGAGGCCCGCAAACCGAAGGACGCGGCGATCATCGCGGAAATCGCGGGCACGATCCGCTTCGGCCGCGACTACAAGAACAAGCGCCGCCTCTCGATCGAGCCTGTCGACAAGACCGAGGAGACGCGTGAGTACCTGATCCCGAAGGGCAAGCACATCCACCTGCAGGATGGCGACATCGTCGAGAAGGGCGACTTCATCGTCGAGGGCAATCCTGCGCCGCACGACATCCTGGCGATCAAGGGCATCGAGGAACTCGCTGCCTATCTGGTCAACGAAATCCAGGAGGTCTACCGGCTGCAGGGCGTGCTCATCAACGACAAGCACATCGAGGTGATTGTCCGTC
>Ga0210410_10002324_pt1 | contig 17093 bp, 12 predicted proteins | sample IncBWC4MmetaG_FD_161058 | JGI IMG/M metagenome (GOLD analysis project Ga0210410, IMG submission 161058) | Forest soil microbial communities from Barre Woods Harvard Forest LTER site, Petersham, Massachusetts, United States - Inc-BW-C-4-M | ecosystem: Environmental > Terrestrial > Soil >... | reverse complement strand
GAGAATAGCTTTACTTGGAATTGGGCCTGGCATCTCTCGCGCTTCCATAAGGTTTGGGTTCTGGCGCATCCAGGCTATCGCGCACGCGTTGAGGCGTTGCTTGCCGACCATCCCGGCGCCAGTATCCGATTTCACTGGTTAGACGGCCCCCGTCTGCTCTGGGATCACCGGGGCGGCAACGTGGCCTTGGCCATTCACTATCTTCGGTGGCTGAATGCGGCGTACGCGAAGGCTGCCGAGCTCCACGGGCAAATCGGCTTTGACGTGGTGCATCACGTGAGTTACGGCACGATTAACGCGCCTCCGCCTATCTGGAAGCTCCGCGTTCCTTTCGTGTGGGGCCCGGTGGGAGGTGCCCAGCGGGTGCCCGCTGCTTTCGGCCAATACATGCGTTCTTTTTCGGGCCGTGAAATCCTTCGCGGCATCCGCACCGCCTTTTTGCCTTACTCTATTTCTCTCCAGAAAGCCGCGAAATCAAGCGCGATCACTCTGGCAACAAACCGCGAGACATACGAATTGCTCGCACGGTTAGGGGCCCCCGACGTCAGACTTTTCCTCGACAGCGGAATCTCGTCCGCCGTCCTCTCCAGCCCGCGGAATCCAATAGCGCAAGGTAAACCCTTCACCTTGCTTTGGGCGGGGCGCATGCGACCAAGAAAAGCCTTGGCTCTGGCGCTCGAAGCGCTGGCGCAAACAAACGGATTGAACATACGACTGCTCGTTGCCGGCGACGGCGAAATGCGAGAAGACTGGGAGACCTACGCGAAACGCTTGAACCTTGACGGAAACGCCGAGTTTCTCGGTAAAGTTCCATGGAGGGAAATGCCTCGCGCGTATCAAAGTGCGGACGCTTTCCTGTTCACGAGCCTGCGGGATTCCTTCGGATCGCAAGTCCTCGAAGCGATGGCGCACAGTCTTCCAATCTTGACTTTGGATCACCAGGGAGTTGGAACTTTTGTTCCGCCTGACGCTGGGATCAAGGTTCCTGTTACTACTCCCGCGCAGACGGTGGCCGAGCTTGGAAAGGGCATTCAACGCCTTGCATCGTGCCCGGAGGAGCGGCTGAAAATGGGTGCGGCCGCGCGTGCTTACGCGCGAACTCAAACTTGGGAAAGCCGCGCCGAGCAGATGTCCGGGTTATATGAGGAGGCGCTCAGGCGCCCCGCCTGTCGGCACCAGATATTTGCGTCGACCGTGTCCGGTGGTAATCGCCCGATGCGGATCGCAGGCGACCACGTCAGCTTTCGGGTTCTGGGAGTACGCATAGACGCGATGCTGATCTCGGAAACGGTTGCCCAGATGGAGGCATGGATTCGCGACCGAAGTGAATGCCACTCAATCGCCGCGACCAGCATGCACGGCACCGTCGAGGCGCAGCGCGATGCATCTTTCAGGGGCATTCTGAGCTCAACCGACCTGGTTGTGCCGGATGGCATGCCGCTGGTTTGGCTGGGCCGGCGCAGTGGGCTGTCTCTGCCCCGGCGAATCTATGGCCCTGACTTGATGCTGGAATTCTGCCAGAGAACGGCTGGACGCGGCTACCGTCATTATTTTTATGGCGGTGAACCCGGCGTGCCGGAGCGCCTCGCGGATACGCTCCTGCAGCGTTTCCCGGGAATGAAAGTTTGTGGAGCGTTTTCACCGCCTTTTCGTGCACTTACAACGGACGAAGACCAGGAGATCGTAGCTATGATCTCCCGCGCCTCTCCCGATGTTTTGTGGGTCGGTTTGGGGACGCCGAAGCAGGAACGATGGATGCACGAACATCGTGGCAAATTGAGTGTTCCCGTGATGGTCAGCGTGGGCGCGGCATTTAACGTGGTCTCCGGCCGGCGAAATCAGGCCCCTCAATGGATGCGCGAAAATGGATTGGAATGTATTTTTCGGCTCTTGCAGGAGCCGCGACGGCTCTGGCGGCGTTACCTGATCGATGGGGCGCGATTCGTTGGCTACCTTGGCCTCGAACTTTCAGGTTTGAAATCATTTGATTGCGAAGCCGGTAATCCCGTTGCCGCACAATCATCGGGAAGTCCGGATCTGTATTGGCGACAGCCGTGGAAGGATTCGAGCAAGATCGTCCCCGGAGAAGAAAAAGTGGCACCAGCGCTGCTGCCCTCCATCCTCACGAAGCATCGCATATTGCATCTCGGAAAATAGCTCCTATTCGCCAAGCTTGGATCAGGTCTTTACCTGATTTCGCTTTAGGGCCATACCCGATAGACGGAAACTTCTGCATCCTCTAATCTTACGAAGCCTGAAAATGGCCAGCCGATTTGTGCCGGCATTTCTGGAGCGCCCACGATTAGCTGCATTGCTCCTCGGCCTGGCGCCACGGTGCCTCCGTGATTTTACGATTCGCAATCGATTTTCTGAATAAGAGTGGAAGCGCCGCCCGCACGACTCTTAGAAAATCATTCCCGCGGCAATTGCCGCAATTGCGTCACCGCATATGTATCCGGCTCGTTTTCGCGGCGGCAGTTTGCAGTCTTTTCGCTAACTGCCCCAGAGCCGGAACCCAGTCATCCGGCGATGTGAAACAACAGGAAACCGGCAATACTTCGCGGAAAATGACGCCGCCGGAAACACCCTCCAATGTCGAATCCACGGACGATTGGAACCGGCGCTTGCGGAAGCGATTTGCCTCTAGGGATTCGAGGTCGGGCCTCGACCCGGAGGATTATGTGATCGGTCCGGAAGATGTGCTGGACGTCAGTGTTTTCGAGGCACCGGAGATGAATCGCGACGTGCGCGTTTCAGCGAGCGGCGAAATCTCGTTGCCGTTGCTGGGTGCGATTGGGGCGGCAGGCGATACACCACGCGAGCTGGAGACCGGGCTGGAACGTGTGCTTCGAGAAAAATACATGAAAGACCCACACGTCAGCGTGTTTGTGCGTGACATGCAAAGCCACCCTGTTTCCGTGATAGGCGCGGTGCGAAAACCCGGCATTTTCCAGATTCGCGGGAACAAGAGTTTGCTGGAAATTCTTTCGCTGGCGGAAGGTCTAGCCGACGATGCCGGTGAGGACGTCATCATTTTGCGGGATGCCGGTTTGCAAAATGCTCCCGGGATCCTTACCGCCGAAGCAAGCAACTTGACCGAACCTTTTCCAATAATCCACACGCAAGAATTTGTCGCGCCTAACGGCGTGGACGACGGTCCCACGAAGTTGGACGCGATTTCCACGGATGTCGTCAAAATCGATTTGAAGGACCTGCTCGACTCGACCGATCCCACGCACAACCCGGCAATTTATCCCGGTGACATCGTTAAGGTTTCCCGAGCGGGAATTGTGTACGTAGTGGGAGCGGTGCAAAGGCCGGGAGGTTTTGCAATGAAAACGAATGAGAAGATCTCTGTGCTTCAGGCGATTGCCTTGAGCGAGGGCCTGACACGCACGGCCGCCAAGGGACGCGCGCGCATCATTAGCACCGACCCCCAGAATGGAACGCGATCGGAGACGCCGATTAATCTTGGAAAGATACTGTCAGGGAAATCTCCCGATCCAATGCTTAGGGCTCGGGACATCGTGTTCATTCCGGACAGCGCGGCAAAAGTGACGCTCACTCGGGGCGTGGAAGCGGCAGTTCAAACCGCAACAGGACTTGCAATTTTCCGCTGGTAGCATGAAAGAAGGCTGCAAAATCGAGCTGCTTCATAACCGGCAGCCGAACGGAACCGGGGCGGAGCCACTGGAAGGCCGGCTCGTCGAAATCGCGGATTCGTACGAGATCCTCGAACCGCGCGAAGCGGTCGACCTCCGCGCTTATACGCGCACCCTGCGGAAGCGTTTCGGGACTGTGCTAATCGTCTCCTTCATTGTTTTCAGCGTGGGTCTTATCGCCACGCTCAAACAGAAGCCCGTGTACCGGGCACAGGCATTGCTGGAAATTCAAAAAGAAAATCCCGACATTCCGACGCTGAAGGAGCTCTACGAACTGGATAGCGTTTCCGATGCCTACTTGAGATCGCAGTACACCATCCTTGGCAGCGACAGCCTGGCGCGAAGAGTAATTGACCAACTCGGATTGGACGGGCTACAGGAATTCAACTCTCCAAATTGGTGGTCCTGGCGAGAAGAAAAGAAGGCGCCCTCGCCTCGTGTGTTTGTCACCGGGGCGAGTCGCGCCACTCCGGATGTGTATCAGCGAGTGCTCGAGCGGTTTCAAGATCGGTTGGCCATTAATCCGATCAACCGCAGCCTGCTGGTGGCCATTCAGTTCGATTCCCACGATCCCAATCTGGCCGCGCGCGTCGTCGATAGCCTGGCTGAGAATTACGTGAACCAAAACCTGGAAGCCCGGTGGGCCGCAACGCAAAAGGCCGCCGACTGGCTCTCGGAACAGTTGACCGGCGTCAAGGTGAAATTGGAGAAATCGGAAGTACGGCTGCAGGATTACGCGAGGCGCAACAACCTCGTTTTTCTCGAGAGCGATAAGGGACCCAGCCAGAATGTTGAGAACAACCAGGTGCAACAATTGCAGGAGGAGCTGACCAAAGCTGAAGCGCAGAGGTTCGAAAAGGAAGCGCTCTACCGGGCTGTTCAGGCCGACGAGACTGGATCCATTCCAGGAATGTCCGAAAACAAGGTGATTCAAGACCTGACGGAGCGTTTGGCGGAACTCAAGCGAGAGTATGCCCGGTTATCCACTTCGTTTAACAATGACTATCCGCGGGTAAAGGAAATCCAGAGCCAGGCGGACGAAATAGAGGCCGGGATTCAGGAACAGCGTAAAAAAGCCGCCGATCAGATCGCCAGCGAATATCTCGCCGCGGTCCGCAGGGAGGACCTGGTCCGGCAGGCGCTTGGCCGGGAGCAAAACACCATGGACCAGGTGGCGGTCCGGGCGGTGCAATACAACATTCTCAAGCGCGAAGTAGACACCAATAAGCAGATGTATGAAGGGCTCCTCCAGCGCCTAAAGGAAGCTGGCGTTTCGGCCAGCCTGAAGGCCAGCAATATCCGGATCGTGGATTCCGCTGAACCACCGGCGAAGCCGGTGAAGCCAAGAATTCCGCTGAATCTCGGAGTAGCCGCAATCTTCGGATTGGGGCTGGGCATTTGCGCCGCTTTCTTTCAGGAGAGAATGGATGACACTCTAAAAGGCAGCCGCGAAGTCGAGGGGTTGCTTGGCCTTTCCACTGTGGGTCTGATCCCCGCTGTCTCACAAAGTAACGGCAATCACACCGGGTTGCACAAGTTGTTGGAAAACAGCAAAGCTCCCGCGCTCAAGGAAAATGGAAACGACGGAAGGCAGGGTGCGAATTGGCATCGAATTGATGCCGAAGGGCCGCAGCCTGCGGCGCTGGTCGAAGCGTTTCGCAGCCTGCGAACGTCGATCCTGCATTCAACCCCCGATCATCCTCCTAGCGCGCTACTCGTCAGCAGCACTCAACCCGGAGAGGGCAAGACCACCGTCGCTTGCAATCTGGCCATTGCTCTTTCACAAGTCTGCCCGCGCGTCTTGCTCGTGGACGCGGATTTGCGATCTCCCTCGTTGCACCGGCTATTCGGACAGCGAGAGAACCAGGGTCTGGTCAGCTGCCTGGCCGGACGCCAGGACTGGCGCAGCGTGGTCCGTCAGTCGGGATCGCCAAACCTCGATCTCCTGTTCTGCGGACCGGTGCCTCCCAATCCGTCGGAACTTCTTTCTTCGCAAAGCATGGGGGCGTTGATCCGATCCGCGCGGGAGCAATACGAGTTCGTGATTCTTGATTCAGCGCCAATGTTGGCGCTGGCGGACAGCCGCATACTCGCGACGCAGGTGAGTGGCGTCCTTCTTGTGGTGAAGAACGCAACGATACCCCGCGAGCAAGTAAAGCAAACGCTGTCCGACATTCGACGCGTGGGCGGAAATGTGATCGGCGTGGCGTTGAACAACGTGGACCTTCAAACCATTGGTTATTACAATTATACAGCCGACGGCCCGCCCGCACACATTCTTGGGGAGAGAGGTGTGCCGGAGTTCGATTCTCAAGATAGTTTATAACAAACAAGTGAGCTACCCTGCCAGTTTTGTGTGAGGCCCAGCGTGCGTCGAATTGTCGAAACGGGCCTCTACATCGCCATATGGACTGCGGTACTGGCATTTGGCGGCGCTTCGCCGCCTTTTTTCTTTCCCACACAATTCATTATTCTTGGGCTTGGAGTCGTGGTCCTTTCGGCAAGCCTTCGAGCACCTGGTGACAGCAATCATTTTCCGATACTTATTCCTTTCTCCCTAATCGCCCTAGTGCTGCTGCAAATCTTCCCCATCCCCGTTCTTCCGGGCCTGCGCTCCGCGGCACCGCGCGGTGCGCTTGCGGGGCAACGTGGTAATACGCTCAGCATTGCCCCGTACCAGACAGTTTCCAGCCTCCTTCTGCTGATTACTTATGTTACGACGTTTTATCTAGTGCTGTGGATCTGCGAACGCCGTGAGGCAAAGAAGCGCATTGTCTACGTGCTGCTTGCGCTCGGAGCTTTTGAAGCTTTCTATGGTTTGGTTCAGTATCTGACCGGGTGGCAACAGATTTTCCTATATGTGAAGAAGTATTACGTGCAGGACGCTACCGGAACCTATATCAATCGCAATCATTTTGCGGGATTTTTGGAGATGACGCTCCCGTTTGTGATAACCACCGGATTGCGCCGGGCGGGCAAGCTGCGCGGAGGCGTTCAACGCAGTGAAACGAAGGCGCGAAGCCTACTTTCCTCACCTGAATTGTTGCCCCTGGTTGGATTGCTCTTTTTGGCTATAACCATTTTCGCCGGGCTCGTTTTCTCACGCTCACGCATGGGGATTCTTTCCTCCCTCGTTTCGATTGCCATCGTATTGGTACTAGGCGGAAGCTCTTCGTCGTCGAAACGCACCCGTGCGGTGGTCGCTGCCCTCTTTTTTCTAGGCGTCATGGGAATTGTCGTTTGGGTAGGAACCGATCCCGTGATCAACCGTTTTGAGATTCTTGGCCAGGAATACTCCCAAGCGGGCCAGAGTCGCATTTCCATCTGGCGCGACACACTCGGATTGATACGGCAGCATCCCTTGCTCGGTACGGGCTTGGGTACGTTTTCCGTTGCTTATACATCCGTGCAAACCGTATTCCTAACCCAACTGGTCGATCACGCCCACTGCGATTACTTAGAAGTGGCCAGTGAGCTTGGCTTGCCAGGAGCCATGTTGCTGTTTGGCTCGATTTTCTGGATCCTCGCGCGCGCAGTACGGCGCTATCGAAAGTCGGAAGACAATTTTGACTCCGCTGTTTGGCTGGGGTGCATCGGAAGTATCGCCGCCATCCTGCTACACAGTTTGGCCGATTTCAATTTATACATTCCGGCAAATGCGGTGGTCTTAGCGGTTACGCTTGGTTTGGCATGGACGTAAAGTTGATTTGCCTCCTTCAAGGATCGACGGAGGTCCATCTGCCCCGAGCGAGTGCTCCCGAATGGCGCGGTTAGAATACTGGCCGTCAGTTCCCCCTGATCGGATTTCCGAGATAATAAACAAGGCTGCTTACGATGCGGACACCATCTTGCCCGCGAATGGCTCCCGCGGAATTGTAGAAATGGGTGTGCAGATAATCGAAGCCGACGCGAAACCCGAAGGCTTGGGAAACGCGGTATTCCGCGCCGCCGCCGAACGCCCAAGCTGGAGAGTTAACAAAGCCTATCGTCAGTCCGCCCGCTCCGTTCGGGAAGGGCCCTCCAACCCGTGCCCCGCCGATCAGCGCATGGACATAGGTGCTTAGCTGATTGCCGTTCGTTGGATACAGCACGGGGCCAATTAAGTAGTTCAGCAGGGACATGGGTTGTCCAGTGTTGTTAAGGTTCGGGACACGCTGATAGCCGATGTCCAATTTCGCTCCATAGTGCTTACCCGTGTCTATGGAAAAGCTGGCGTTCATTCCGCTCAGAACAGCACGACCTGACGGGGGCAATCCAAGACTGGTAACGGAAAATCCGGCGCTCACATTCCAAGAAGGAGCATAGCCCGTGTAGACGGCGGGCTTAGCCTTGATTGGCCCAACGAATAGAAACGCAGGAGCCGATTGCACCGACACCGGGACTCGCGCCAGCTCGGAACTGGAAAGCGTCGTCATGTTGGCAATGTCCGAGGTGGGTGGCAAATCTTGTCCACCCGAATTGCTTTGCACCGACGGGTCAAGTTGGCCGGACGCAGGACGATCTTGTGCCGCGATCGACAATGGAGCTATCAAGAAGCAAAAGATGATTTTGCATGAGGTTCGCATAATTAGCCCCAGGGTTGGGCGGGAAACCGACGCACACTCTTGCGCCGGCAGTTAAAACAAATTTGGGTTGCCCACGCAATCGGGTAAAACCCTTCCTTTTGGCCCGGAACATCACTCAACTCGCGGGGAAGATGCTGCTAATTTCCCGCCATCTGCCCCAATCCCAAAATTTACATTGCCCCACAAGGTGGCTTTGAAACGTATCTTACCGGTTCTCACAAAGAAAAAGTTCCGGCACCAATGGTCCAAACCGAGCAAGGGGCTGATTACATCCTGAGTCCGGCTCCGATTGACCTCCCACGCCTCTGGGAAGAGGCGGCAACCGAGCTTGATCTCGTACACCTTGTGCAGGTGGTTCGAGAAATCAATGATTTAGCTGAAGAGAAGCGATCGGTGTCTCAGGGCTCGGCTGAGAGTTCGGATCGCAAGTTAAGAAGCAATGCGGCGTCTGGCTAGCGACAAGTTAGCAAACTTCGTTACAGCGTCGGGGAGGGCTGTCCCGGAGTCCAGGGTAAATGCGTCGAGAGGAATGGCTCTGTCGGCATACTCGAGAAAGATTCGCATTCGCCGCAGGGCTTCTCGTCGTTCCATGTCCGTTTTGGCCAGCTGGAAAGATACTTCCAGAAGGTCAATCTGCTCCAACAGGTACTCGAATATGTCCTGTGACCCGACCACGGTCTTGTAAAGTAGCACCGGGCCGAGGGCACTTAAATACAGCAATCGGCTTGATTTTCACAGGACGCACACGGTATAACGTCTGTGTTAACGATCAGCTCGCTACCCCCGGAGCGACCGGTGACCGGAGGACCCTGTGGACGAGAGCTCAAATACTCTCAGCCTCATTTCCACATTCATTGGCTTGATTCGAACCGTTTGGATTGGGAGTGCCTTGATACAGAAGCGGAAGCCAATCGATGTGCTCTCGAGCTAGCTTTCCCGGGTGAGACATTCAGAATTGACAAAGTTTTCGCGAAGTGCCAACTGCGCGCAAAGGCTTCTTCCGCGAATTGAGGCCACTATGCAACGGGAAGAGAAAAGCCGCTTCATCCAGCTATGCGAGCAGGCGTCAGTCGAACGTGATAGCACACGCCTGATCCAACTCGTCCGAGAAATTAATGACATGTTAGAAAAGAAGCGATTGCGGCTTAATGGCTCCCCGGAGAGTTCAGGTGATCCGCCAAACAGCGACGTTGGCCACACTTCGGTAGTCATCTCGAACGATTCGTTCTAGATCGGCGACGAGGGACCGCATCCGCCTAAGAATTTGTCTGGGCTCCGCAGCATCTTCAGTATTGCGTAGGGTATCTGCTAACCGATCAAATTCCTCGACCAGGCTCCTAAATCTGTTTTGTGTCGGGCATGAAACTACTGGCCTGTCATCGGAGGTGCAAAAGTCATCTGCGGCTTCATTCAATGTCATGTCCCAGGCGCGATTCCGTTAGATGGACAAGCGCGTCCACAAAGGAAATGAGGCTCTTCATTCGACGAAGGATCTCCATTCGCTGTTCGTCGCTCGTCGCAATCTGGAGCGCAACGGACAAAGACTCGAATTGCCATGACAAACTTTCGAAAGTGTCCTCAGTGTGAGCCACGGGACATGGAAACTATCACCTATGCTATGCCGATGTGGATACGCCGTTTAGTGTAGGTGCAGCATCAACTTTTACCTACCATCCTCTAACAACTTCGTACAGATTATCCGCTCGTCGGTTATCGAAGGTGAATGTCTCCGCGGAGTGGTCCAAGCAGCAATCGATTCCAGCAGGACAACCATTACTTCACTCATGCAACTTGGCACTCCGATCTTCTGAAGTGCATAGAGGTAGATCTTCCAGCGTCGGGAACCCTTGGTGAAAAGAGCACAGCGACCATCGCCCCAGATGTTGCTGCGACTACGAGGACCTCCCTCGCAATTTCGACGTCTCTTAGCTACTGCGATCCTCAATATCGCAGCTTGGAACTGAACGCCAGCTCTCGATAAACGGTCTACTCGGAAAGTGGCCGAATCCTTTAGGCAAAAAGCCTGAAGCCCCTGGACCCATGAAGCATGCGGTTTCCCGTCTTGGAACAGGCTTCAAACTCGCGGAGAAGTTCGGACGCTCTATTGTGAGACACTGACAAAGCCGATTTTTGAAGCGAGGTTGCCGTTTTTGACGTCAACGAGAAAATTTCGGATGAACCGAATTGCTGTTTTCACACTACTGACCGTCTTGACTGTTTTATGGTCGATACCGGCTAAAGCTCAAGATACTGGTGCCATAGAGTATGCGCACCGGTCCAAGAAGGCGAGTAAGAAGGCAGCCAAGGAATATCGGAAAGCCCAGAAAAAATCCTTAAAGGAGCAGCGACAGGCGTTCAAAAAAGCGAAAGGTCGCACCAGCCATCGGACTCTGGCAAGCGCTCATTTTCCCGAGTGAAATCCTTCCCAAGTCCCACCAATTGCAATTGATTTCCCAAGCGCTGCCATTGCTCGTTTTTCGCTTGCAAGTCTGCTACGGACATACATTCCGTTTATCAGAGGCTATCGGCAGTGGCTACTTAGCCGGGTCGTGACGTTCAAAACATTGAAAGGATAAGATGCTACCGGAAAAGAGAGGGCTGGGAGCATCGGTCCGCAGCTTATGAATTTACCTGGCAAGGCTCAACGTCTGGATACTCGCGCGCTTTTCGAGAAATTGTTTGCTTCTTTGCCCGATGCGATCGTGGTGGTCGATCATGAGGGACGCATTGTCGAGGCAAATCCGCAAGTCGAATCGCTTTTCGGATACGGTTTCAGTGAGCTGCTCGGCAGACCTATCGACATTCTAATTCCGGAGCGATTTCGGCCGGTTCATGAAAAACATCGCAGTGACTACGGCAATCCGATGGCCACCGACCTAGAACTGTATGGGAGGCACAAAGATGGGAGCGAGTTTCCAGTCGACGTCATGCTTAGCCCAGTGGAGACGACAGAAGGCAGGCTAATCCTAGTCGTCATCCGTGACATCACCCGGCGGAAGCGCCTGGAAGAGGCGATACGTAATAAGCGGGCACTCTTTGAGAACGAAATGTCTCACTTGGCCCGACATGACGTTCTCACCGGTTTGCCCAACCGTTTGCTGCTAAATGACCGGCTTGACCAGGCGGTTTCGCTAGCGCGGCGCAATCACAGCCAACTTGCAGTGCTGTTCTTGGATTTGGACGGATTCAAGCAGATCAATGACTCTTTTGGACACTCCGTTGGCGACAAACTCCTCCAATCCCTAGCAGAACGCTTATCGGCGTGCGTCCGCAAATCCGATACGGTAAGCCGCCAGGGTGGCGATGAATTTGTGATACTGCTATCTGAAGTCACCCACGCCACAGACGCAGCCATTATTGCAGCGAAGATCAACGCCGACATTAAGAGGGGGCAGAGGATCGGCAACCATCGTCTTCGCATTTCGGCGAGCATCGGGATAAGCACCTACCCAAACGACGGTGAAGACGCAGAAACGCTGGTCAAGAATGCGGATGCGGCGATGTATGACGCCAAGCAATCGGGGCGTGACAAATACCGGTTCTTTAGGTCTCAAATGAGTCTCCAGGCTGTCGAATGTCAATCCCTAGAACAACAGCTGCGATGTGCTCTTGAATGTAAGGAGTTGTTGCTGTTTTACCAGCCACAGGTAAATCTCAATACGAGAGCCATCACGGGTGTCGAGGCGCTCCTACGGTGGCAACATCCAGAACGAGGGTTACTTCTTCCTAGACAATTCCTGGCCGCTGCCGAGGATACCGGAATGATTATAGAAATCGGCCAATGGGTACTTTGCGAGGTATGCACGCAAATGCGGGAATGGCTTGATGCGGGCATTCCAGTTGTTCCAGTTGCAGTTAACATCTCCGCCCGCGAATTTCGTAGCGGGCAGTTTGTACAAAGAGTTCAAGATGCTCTGAAGAATGCCAGTCTTGACCCCAAATACCTCGAAATCGAACTAACCGAATCAGCCCTTATGCAACATGCTGAGCCCGTTGCCCACACGCTTGGACAACTCAAGGCTATCGGCGTACGCCTGGCCATCGATGACTTTGGCACCGGCTATTGCAGCTTAGGCTATCTGACTCGATTTGACACACTAAAGCTCGATCAGTCATTCCTCAACGATATCATTGTCGATTCAGATCGAAATATCGTAGTTGACGCGGTGGTCAGCCTGGCTAGGAGACTCAAGAAAAAAGTACTCGCTGAAGGTGTGGAAACACGAGAACAATTGCGATTTATTCAGCATCTCGGCTGCGACGAGGGCCAAGGGGACTATTTGAGTCCGCCCGTGGATGGGCAGCAGTTCTCGAAGCTAATAGAAACGCATTATAAAAGGGGCCCTTTTGAAGTAGGTTTTGATCGTTCGCATCAACGCCTACGGAAAGGAGCACCCTGATGTTGAATGACACTAGGTATATTGGGATGGTCCGGCACCCCGGCTCCGATTCGGTAGTGTGCGGTCGTATCACTGAGTTGAGGTTCAATGAAATAGCGCGGAGGACTCACGGAACCTGGAACAAGAGTGGGTTGGTCATCGCTCGGTATGATGGTGGCGAAAGGGTCGCTGGTGACAGCATCCTGCGTGAGGTTAGATTTCGGCCGGTCGGGATCAGCAAACGGGGGTTGTTTGTTGTCGGGCACGACACCCTTGCCGAACATGTCCTCGGCAAACACCACGTAGCCCAGCTTGGCGATCATGGCGGCATCCGTAAGCGTGCCTTCCGAGAATCCCGACCGGTCATGGATCATCAACACTCCCGGCTGCCGGCCCTGCACGGCGTCGTCATACACCAGATAACCGGAGAGAGGCGCGCTGCCCTGCATGTAATTAATCCACTGCGTTTTGAGCGCAGCCTGCGCCGCGCCACCCGTGAGCAACATGGCCGCGGCCGCCAGAACGAAAGAGGCAGTGCGTGCGATTTTCATGGAGTCCTCCCAAACGAGTTGGCGCAACTCTACCGGAAAACGAGCGCAGTTGGAAAGCGGATCTGCCGGACGAACCAAAAACAGTGTTTGAGAACCTTGGAGTGGCGCGCCCGGAGAGATTCGAACTCCCGACCCTCTGCTTCGAAGGCAGATGCTCTATCCAGCTGAGCTACGGGCGCGCGGTAGAAGTCATTCTGATTCTAAAGCATTTGCCGCCGTTCCAAAAATCAAATCCTCCTCTTTTAAGTCATTACTGTGCCAGAACTGTGCCAAAACCCTCGTTGAACGGCAAATTCTGGCACAGCTTGCCTGTCATCTCGTTGGCCTGGCGGTTGAGTTTTTCTAGTGCTTCCCGTTTCATCTGCAACTTCATTTGCGAATACTTCTTGAAGACCTGGGAATCACCTTGTCGAAGCATCTGTGTGACCCACTCGTCCGCTACTCCTCCTGCGCTTAAGCGTGTAGCATACGTAGACCGGAGGTCATAGATTCTGAAGTAAGGAATCCCTGCCCTCCGGACAGTATTCTTCCACGCCGTCTTCACAGACTTTAGGTGTTTAGTTGGCGTTTCATCGCTGGGGAAAAGAAAGTCTCCATTTCCAGAGATGGCGATCTGGTTTCGAAATGCGTCCACTGCGGGGTCCGTCAACGGAAGTTCAGAAATCCCATTTGGTGTCTTCGAATCGGGAATCCAAACAACCCAATTGACAAGATCCACGTGCTCCTTCTTCATTGGAAGCAACTCTTTGTAAACGCGAAGACCTGTTTCCGTAACGATGCGAACGACGTTCCGCAAGTGGACGGGAGCTTCGCTGCACTCCCCGTTCGACCAGCGGCAAACACATCGATCACTGGTACACCTTATTTTGGACTTTCGAACGGACAATCGCAGGAAGTACCACCATTACCAAGTAAAAGTGTTTATACCGACGGTTAAGCTTTTGCTAGAACCTTCACTGATCGTAAGAGGGCGGATGCCTTTGCTGAACGGCAAAGAAAATCTCCCGCCGTAAGACTGGCTCGCGCCACTAAAGTCGGTTAGGCCAATTCGGACCGTTTCTTCAGACGCTGTTTGCTCGAAGCAGAGAGCAGTCACGATCATTGACAACAGTGCAGATCACGCCTACGTTAGGTCCATCCAGAAGGGGATCGTTTTGCGTTGCCGTACAAAAGGGGTCGGACAGGGACTTTGTTCGGCCCTTCTTGTCCGTTTTTAACCGAATTCTGAGCCAATCTCCCCTGATCTAACTTTCACCTTAGTGGAACTTTTTTGGATTGACCGTGCTATGGTATTTCGAATCCGAGGAGGACGAGTGCATCGAATCAAAATCGCATTTCTAGTCGGGGTCTGTCAGTTGCTTCTGGCGGGGCATGCTTGGGGGCAATCATTTCAGGTGACTGAGACATCCATCGCAGACATTCGTCAAGCTCTGCAGGCCGGAACCATCACATGCCACGAATTGGTGAATCAATACCTACAGCGCATTCACAACCTGGACAAGGAAGGTCCGAAGGTTAATGCAATGCTGTACGTAAATCCTCGGGCATTGCAACAAGCCGATGCGATGGACCAGGAATTCAAGCGTTCAGGAAAACTAAAGCCGCTCGGCTGCATCCCGATCGTCCTGAAAGATAACTTTGATACTGCCGACATGCCAACCACAGCCGGAGCACTCTCGCTCAGAGGGGCGCAACCTGACAAAGATGCGTTTGCGGTTAAACGCCTGCGCGAAAATGGTGCACTCATTCTAGGGAAAACAAACCTCCAGGAATTCGCTAGCGGCGGTATCTCGGTGAGTTCTCTGGGCGGACAGGTTAAGAACCCTTATGATCTCACCAGAACTCCGGGCGGCTCGTCTGGCGGTACAGGCGCAGCAGTTGCCGCTAACTTTGCCGCTGCAGGCACCGGATCTGATACAGGCGGCTCGATCCGCTCCCCCGCTTCAGCAAACAATCTGGTCGGACTGCGGCCCACGCGAGGTTTGATCAGTCGCGACGGCATTGTCCCGGTTTCATATACACAGGATACGATTGGCCCGATCACTCGCACTGTCGCAGATACGGCTCGCATGCTTGACATTATGGCCGGATACGATCCGAACGACCCGGTAACCTCCTTGGGTGTTAGCAACATCCCCAAAACTTACACCGCGTATCTCAAGAACGGCTTGAAGGGGGCTCGCCTAGGAGTGGTTACAAACTTGTTTGGCAGCGGCCCGGAATACACCGAAGTGAATAGGGTGATGACCAGAGCGATCGATATTCTGAAACAGCAGGGAGCCGTGATTGTCCCAATAGAGGACGATTTGCTGGACACGGACCGCGTGACGTCGAACTATCGCCTCAACGAATTCGAGTTCAAAACAGCTCTCAATTACTATCTGAAGAATCAAGGCTCTAACGTTCCGTTGCATTCGCTCGCGGAGATTATTGCCTCAGGCCAATACAACAAACCGACGCTCGAAAAGTTTTTGGCGACAGCTGAAAGCTATGAAGACGGCACAAGTACTTCGGAATATAAGGACCGACGGATTAGAATGGAGGAGTTGAAAATCGAAGTCCTTAACTTGATGGCAAAAAACCGGGTCGATGCACTTATATATCCGCATCAAAAATGCCTGGTCCTGCCCATTGGCGCAACGTTCCAGAAAGATCGAAATGGAAATATAGCGCCTGCAGGGGGCTTCCCGGCCATCGTTGTTCCCGCGGGGTTTTCCACGCCGACGGAAGATGCGCCTATTGGTGTGCCGGTGGGCATGGAACTTCTCGGGCGCCCTTGGCAAGAGCCGCAATTGCTTATGCTCGCTTACGGGTTCGAGCAGGCAAGTCGCGCTCGAAGGCCACCACGCTTGGATCCTGCCGTCACGAGCAAAGGTAACTAGATTGTGTGAAATCGCCGCAATTGGGGCGTCTTGTCAGTTACACGAGAAACGGTGTTGCCTAGGATTGTTCGGGCGTCGCGTCACTTTATCATCACCACATCCAGGGTGTTTCATCGATGCTTGTTCCTCAGATCTTTCTGAATGATTAGTCGCGGTCAGTCGTGTCCTTCAATATGGACACCATCTGCTATAAATCGTTTCTCTAAAGGTGGTGTTTATGACATTTAGGCGGCGGGTAAAGCTTTCTGAGCAGCAGCGGAACGACATGTGGAGGCGCTGGAAGGCTGGGCAGTCGTTGCATGAGATTGGGCGAGTCTTCGGCAAGGACCACGTTCCGTTCAATTTATGTTGGCGCAGCATGGCGAGATTGCTCCGGCAGTGCGGCGGCGCTCACTGCTGACGCTTACACTGGCGGAGCGGGAAACCATCTCGCGGGGGATTGGTTGCGGCTGGTCGATTCGTGCTATAGCCAAAGGGTTGCGGCGGGCGGTGTCGACGGTGAGCCGCGAGGTCGCCCGCCATGGCGGGCGACCTCCGTATCGAGCCAGTGACGCCGATCAGAAAGCTTGGGAGTCGGCCTTACGACCCAAGGTGTGCCTTCTGGCCATTCGCGTGAAGCTGCAGGAGATTGTTGCGAGTAAACTGATCCTGGACTGGTCGCCGGAACAGATTTCGGGATGGCTGAAGAGTCAGTATCCCGAGGACGAGAGTATGCGCGTGTCGCACGAGACGATTTACCGCAGTCTGTTCATTCAAGCGCGCGGAGTGCTGAAAAAGGAGCTGGTTCAGCATCTTCGCTCCAGGCGGCGTATACGCCGCTCGCGGCATTCCCGTGATCGCGGACATCATAGTGGTCAGATCGTCGATGCCGTCTCCATCCGAGAAAGACCTGCGGAAATCGAGGACCGTGCCATCCCCAGCCATTGGGAAGGCGACCTCATTGGCGGCACCAAGAACAGTCATATCGCAACTCTGGTGGAACGACATTCGCGTTTTGTCATGCTGGTCCAGGTGCCCAACAAAGACACAGCTACCGTGGTCGCCGCTCTCAGCC
>Ga0210410_10002323_pt1 | contig 17100 bp, 14 predicted proteins | sample IncBWC4MmetaG_FD_161058 | JGI IMG/M metagenome (GOLD analysis project Ga0210410, IMG submission 161058) | Forest soil microbial communities from Barre Woods Harvard Forest LTER site, Petersham, Massachusetts, United States - Inc-BW-C-4-M | ecosystem: Environmental > Terrestrial > Soil >... | reverse complement strand
TGGCATTCAGGTTGTAGAGTAGGTTTTGCGAGAAATCGGCGCACCTTTGAAGGGATACACGTGCCTGTCAAGACGATCATCGAGCCGTTCCGCATCAAGAGCGTCGAACCTATCCGCTGGACCACGCGTGAGCAACGCGAGAAACTGCTTGCCGCAGCCCATTACAACCTTTTCCTACTGCATGCCGATCACGTGCTCATCGACCTCCTTACGGACTCGGGAACAGGCGCCATGTCCACGCATCAATGGGCTGCCATCATGGAGGGCGACGAGAGCTACGCCGGCAGTCGCAGCTTCGATCGTTTTCGGAATTCCATCCACGAGATCTTCGGCTACAAGCACGTGATTCCGACCCACCAGGGCCGGGCTGCCGAGCGCATCCTTTTTGGCGTGGCCTGCAAGAAGGGAGATATCGTTCCCAACAACACCCACTTTGACACGACGCGCGCCAACGTGGAATTTACGGGCGCGGAGGCGGCCGACCTGGTGATTCCGGAGGGCCGTGAGCCCTCGTCGCGCCATCCATTCAAAGGCAACATGGATGTTGAAGGGCTCGAGGAACTGATTCAGCGCGTTGGCCGGGAGCGCATCCCGCTGGTGATGCTTACGGTGACGAACAACTCCGGGGGCGGCCAGCCGGTGTCGATGGAGAATGCACGGATGGTGAGCGCTGTGTGCAAGCGTCACGGCATTCCGCTCTATTTTGATGCATGCCGGTTTGCCGAGAACGCTTGGTTTATCAAATTGCGCGAACCCGGGTACGCGGATAAAACGCCGAAAGAGATTGCGCAGGAGATGTTCTGCCTGGGTGACGGATGCACCATGTCTGCCAAGAAAGACGGGATGGCCAATATTGGCGGCTTTCTCTGCACCAACGACGATCTGCTGGCGCAACAGGAGAAGGACCTGCTGATTCTGACGGAGGGCTACCCGACTTACGGGGGGCTGGCGGGCCGCGATCTCGAAGCGATCGCCGTGGGAGTGCAGGAAGCGCTGGAGGAAGATTACCTGCGCTACCGAATTGCGTCGACAGCATACCTGGGCAACCACATCGCCGAGGCAGGGGTGCCCATTGTGCAGCCGCCGGGAGGACACGCTGTTTACATTGATGCGCGCGGATTCCTGCCCAACATTTCCTCGGAGCAGTTCCCGGGCGTCGCCCTGGCTTGCGAGCTCTACCTCGAGGGAGGAGTCCGCTCCGTCGAGATTGGGACACTGATGTTCGCGGGCGCCGCGCAGATGGACCTGGTTCGCCTCGCGATTCCGCGTCGCGTATACACGCAGAGCCACATCGACTACCTGGTGGAAGTGATCGTCGAAGTGTGGAAGAAGCGCGAAAGGATCCGGGGCATGCGTCTCAACTATGAAGCGCCCTTTCTTCGCCACTTTACGGCGCACCTGGAACCGATCGCCTGACCTGAGCGCTGCCGCTCAAGGCAAAGTCACGGCATCTCAGGCGGCTTGAATGGCGTTGATCTTCCTCGCCAGATCGAAGTCCTTTGCGGTTAAACCGCCCGCATCGTGGGTTACCAGGGCCAGGTGCACTCGGTTGTAGCGAATGTCGATGTCGGGGTGATGACCCGCGGTTTCGGCGAGTTCGCCGACCTGGTTTACGAAGGCCAGGGCTGCCCGGAAGTCGGCGAAGGTGAACGTGCGTACAAGTTCGCCGTTTTCCACCTGCCATGAGTCGAGCAAACGCTGTTGCGAGGTGACCTCTGATTCGGTAAGCCGGGGAGAAGGCATACGGATGCTCCTTGCTTACTCGCTCGACGTGTGATCGAGGGCGAGCTGCGATCCATTTTAGCCGTGAAGGGTGCAGGAGCAGCCGCGCCGTTCTCCTTTGGTTCGCGAAGCCGCATCAAACTTAATTGGGCTGCCTAAGCATCATGACCTGCAAATGCGGAGACCGATTCATGCGCAGGGTAATCTCCAGCCTTTTTCTGTCCATTGCGTTGTGGCCAGCCATCGCGGCGGGCCCGTCTCAGGACGCGCGGCAATACGTTCAACAGGCCGTAAGCAACGAGCTGGCGAAAGACGAGGCCGATCACTCCCACTGGCTCTATTTTGAGAATGATCAGAAGAAGGATCATTCGGTTGAGCAATGGGTCGCCCAGACTGCGAATGGAAATCTGCGGCGGGTGATTCAGATTGATGGAAAGCCTCTCTCCGCCGAGGAGCAGCGCCGCCGCATCGAGTCGTTCATTGCAGACCCGAATGAGCGGAGCAGGCAGAAAAAAGGCGAGCAGCACGACGACAAGCAAGCCGCGGAGATGCTCGAACTCCTTCCCAAGGCTTTCATCTGGACCAGGGAAGGCGAGAAGGGAAGCAATACCGTTTTTCACTTCATACCCGATCCAAGTTTCCATCCTCCCGACCTTGAAGCCCGTGTCTTCGCGGCGATGGAAGGCGAGATGCTTGTGGATACGAGGCAGTATCGCATCGCCAGCCTCAAAGGGAAGCTCATTCAGAATGTGAAGATACTCGGCGGGCTGCTGGGGTCGCTCGATGCCGGAGGCACATTCGACGTGGAGCGCCGCGAGACCGGATCGAACGTCTGGCAGATCACCGAAGCACACGTCCACATCCAGGGGCATGCGCTCATTTTCCACGCTATCTCCGAGCAGGAAGACGATGTGAAGTCGGGCTTCAAGGCGCTGCCGGCGGAGGTGACGATGCAGCAGGCGGAATTCCGACTGATCTCGGCTCAAACTGGACGTTGAATGCGCTCTGGGCATAGGCAACGCGGCTAGATCCGTCGTGCCACCGAGGGCGGATTCGTGGTAACCGGCCGGTTGTGTGATTCAAGGACGTCAGCCATTGTGTTCTCCCGGAGATGCGTTCCACAAAATCAAAAGGTCAGAATTGTTCGAAAAGATTGAATGTGTCTTCGAATCGCATACAACCTGCATCCAGCGAGCCTGGATCTCGGTTGCCAATTGCTTAGTCGCGACCAAGAAAAGGCTACGACTGCTTTGCGGAAGATGCAGTTTGCAATCACGGCGTTGCCGATCGGCATGGACGCGAAGCGATCCGCAAGAACCTGAAAGCATTCATCGACACGGGCTTTACCGCACTTCACGACGTGCGGGAGTATTGGGATGGCGCGCCGATCAAGATCTTCGTGGAATCGTGACCATGAGACCAGACGACCCGAGCACAAGCACGGTGAAACCTTCCATAGCTCACTTCTTGATCTGCTTACCTTCCGGCAACGCTTTCTAGCATCAGCTGCGAAGAATGGGGGCTCCGAAGGGAGCACCCGTCATTCCGCCGTCAACCATCAGTTCGACCGCGTTGATGTACGAGGAATCGTCCGAGGCGAGGAAGAGCACAGCCTTGGCCAGGTCTTCCGGTTCGCCCCAACGGCCAAGAGGAATCGTGGAAGACATGAAGTCGGAAAGTTTTGCGGATTCCTCTGTAGTGGCATTGGCGCGCGGCCCACGCTTCCAGATGGGAGTCTTCGTCGCACCCGGGGCCACCACGTTCACGCGAATCTTGCGGGGCGCAAGGTCGGCTGCGATGGACCGCGCCATCGAGACGAGTCCGCCTTTCGTGGCAGCGTATGCGGCCACGCCCGGTTGGCCGAGATAATTGTGCACTGATCCGTTGAAGACAATGCTGCCGTTGTCGTTCATCAGAGGAGCGGCGGAATTGACGGTAAAGAAAGCACCGTTGAGGTTGGTGTGGACTACCCTCTCGAAGATGGCTTCGTCGGTCGTGCCAGTCGGTGTCCTGCCTGAGATTCCGGCATTGGCGAAGACGATGTCAAGTTTGCCAAAGTCTTTAGAGAGTTCAGCGAAGAGCTTCTTGCGATCCTCCGCCACCGTAACGTCGGCGCGATAGCCGCGCGCTTTCGATCCGAGTTCGGCAACCGCTTCATCCAGGGTCTGTTGATCGCGACCCGTAATTGCGACTTCAGCGCCTTCAGAGATGAAAAGCCGGGCGGTGGCCAGGCCGATGCCGCTATTGCCTCCGGTAATGAGAGCTTTTTTGCCTGCGAGTTTCATGATTCCTCCTTGATGACCGACCCTCAACTATGATGGTAATCATACATGCGATATGATGGATATCATAGATGGAGAGTTGCAAGAAAAATGCGCTATCCCGCTACGGAATCCGCCGCAAAACATCAATGGATAGTGAGGGAGGCCTCTCGCCTCTTCCGGGAACCGGGATTTGAGAATGTGACCGTGGGCCAAACAATGAAGGCTGCCAGACAGGTGCACGGCCCCTTGTGCCCGTGTCGATTCAAAGCTGCAGACGGCTGCCGTTGTCTACGGCCCAAAGGTCTCGTTAGGCCGCATGCAGCAACAGCAACAAGAGCATAAGGACCCAACTTCAGTTTGGGGCTCCGAGTGGGTTAGTAACGATAAAGCGGCTATTCAGACATTGGGGCGGGTTACAAAACAATGCGATGGCTGCCCCGCTACTCTCACCTGTCGCCGGAAGCTGCAGCTTCTGCATACGAGCGCACGGTCGTGCATCCGACTGCATAAGCCAACATGCACTAAAACAAGCACGGGACAAAACTGAGGCACCCGCCCTCGACCATCATGCGGCTCGTAATCTATTTAGATTGTTTTGTTTGAATGGTGCGCCCGGAAGGATTCGAACCTCCGGCCTACTGATTCGTAGTCAGTCGCTCTATCCAGCTGAGCTACGGGCGCATAGTCCATGGTGCAATTCGGGCTTGGGGCCTGAAGTGGTTCGGGAGAACCTGAATCAGATTATCAACAATCCCTGGGCCACGCAAACCCCGGGGCCGCGACCTGAGACGCCAAAATCAAGCTGGGTTTGCGGGCGGGGCGGCTGGAGGTGGGAGAGGGGGAATCAGCGATAGTTCCTCCACGATATCGAGGCCGGCACGCCGAAGCAGGCTGGCAACCACAGCGCCCGTGAACCGGGTTGCGTCGTACTCAACCAGCACCGTCTGTTTCGCACGGTCGAAGTTGAGACGGCGAATGCCGTACACCTCGCGCGCTCCGGAGAGCGCAAGCAACACAGCTTCAGTCGGCTGCGCGCCGTAGCGAAAGACGACGTCCAGATTGGTCATAGATGGATGATAGCAAGCGTGCTCCCGCCCCTTGCGATGATCACAGACCTTGAGAGGGAGACGGCGGCGAAAGGCTCTGCAGATAGGTGCGGATCTCGGGTTTGAACCAGTCTGGGTCGCCAACTATCTTCCGCCGAATGATTCCGTCCTTGTCGATAATGTAGGTCTCCGGCCAGGCCTCTGTGTGGTAGAGCTTGGCGGCGGTCTGATCAGGATCGCGGACGGTCGTCACATCAACGTGGTATCGCATCAGGAAGCTCCGATACGAATCGGCATCGGTATCGATGCTCACTCCCACAATGGCGATGTCGGGACGGTCGTGGTGGAGGGCTTCGAGCCCGGGCGTCTCCTGGATGCAGGGCCCGCACTGACTCCACCAGAAGTTGAGGAGCACGGTCTTTCCGCGATAGCTGGCCAAGTGTACGCTGTTTATCCCGTCGTTGACGGTGAAGTCGGGTGCAGCCTTGCCTACTTGCACAGGGTGGTCCCCACGGTTGCAACCCGTGATGAGGGTCAAACAGGCAAGGGAAGCGATCCCGAAGGTCGAAAAGATACGTCCGTAGTGCACATTCATATAATACGGAGCGAAAGCTCAGGATGCCAGAGGCTTGTAGAAACGATGGTTCAGGACCAGAACGACCCCCAGGACTCCCCCAAACCGCGCGCTTGGAAGCCTGTCCTGGGCCTCTCTGCGGAGCCCGGAGAGGCGCCCCAGTGGCACGTCCGCGCCGGGACGGTTTTTGACCAGCCCGAAGCCGATCCGCTCATCGAACTCACGGTTATCGTTCCCGCCCGCAATGAGGAGGACTGCATCGGGGCGTGCCTGCAATCGCTGGTCGCCCAGTCAGAGGAGGTCTTCGAACTAGGTCGGGATTGGGAACTAATTGTGGTGGATGATGACTCCACGGATCGGACCGCGGAGATTGCGCGCAGCTTTCCCGCAGTAACCGTCGTGAAGTCTGGCAAGCTTGAGCCCGGTTGGACGGGCAAAGTGAATGCTGTGTGGACGGCCGCCCGCAAGGCGCAGGGAAAGTGGCTGCTTTTTACCGACGCGGACACCGTCCACGAGTCTGGAGATTTGCATCGGGGCATGCATGAGGCCGCGCGTCACAAGGTGGGCATGCTCAGCTATTCGCCTCGCCAAATCGTTACCGGGCCGGCGCAGCGGTCGCTCATGCCCCTGGTGTTCTGCGAACTCGCCCTCGCCTATCCGCCGGCCAAGGTGTCAGACCCCAACCAGCGTGTTGCCGCCGCCAACGGCCAGTTTCTGCTGGTAGAGCGGGAAGCGTATCGAAGGCTCGGCGGGCATGCGGCAGTGAACGACCGGGTGCTGGAGGACGTGGAACTGGCGTATCTCGCCAAGCGGCGCAAGCTTGGGCTGCGCTTTCGCTATGCCGACGATGCGGTTTCGACCCGCATGTACCGCACAACGGGAGCCATGATCGAGGGTTGGACAAAGAACCTGGCGCTTCTGTTCGACAATGCCCTGGCGCTGGCCGTATGGCGCGCACTGGACTTCGCCCTATTGTTGTGTCTTCCGATTCTGGCCGTCGAGTTGTGGAGCGCCCGCTTCAGCGCACATGGCCTGGAGTGGCTGGGCGCCGGCTGGATTCTGGCCATTCTGTGGTTGCGAACGCTGGTTCGCTTCTACAGCCGCGTGGCCAAATCCAACTTTCCCTTTCGAGATTGTGTGCTGGCGCCTCTGGGGTTGCCGCTATTCGTCTTTCTCCTCTATCGAAGCTGGTTCCAGCATCGTGTCCTGAAGCACGTAGATTGGAAAGGCCGCACCTACGGACAGTAGATGCGACCTAACGGAGATAGCTGCGGCCTATGGGAGATGCAGCCTAACGCTGCAGATGTGCGGCCGGGGGCTACCAGCGGTAGATGACCAGGTCGTCCAGGAAGACACTCGAGCTGCCGCCGCCGCTGGTTGCGCCGTCAATCTGTAAATTTGTGATGAGGGCCGGGCCCCAGTGCAAAGCGAATACCGAAGACACTCTGGCCCCGATGTACTGTTCCCTCCCATCCAGCACCACGTAGTTGTAGTAGACGTAGCCAACCGTGTCGCGCGAATACTGGATCTGGACATGGTGCCACTGGTTCACTCCCCAGCTCTTCACGTTGCAGGGCTGCGCCGAATGAACCCACTGATCGCGCGGGGCGGACAATGTGCCGGTATTGGCGGTGTAGTCCCAGGTCCCGGACCATCCGTCGCACTGGAAACCATAGATGACAGTGTTCCCAGTGGGAATCGTCTGGTTCACGTCCATTTCAATGCTGGCGATCCCTGCGTTTGAGCCGGAGATGTAAACCCAGGCGTCATACAGAAAGTTTTGGGCCACGGTGTCGTCGCCAAACCAGAGTGTGTATCGTTCGCCGCCATAGTAGGAGTAAGCGGTGGAGAAGCCACGGGCCACTCCCGATCTAGAGGGCGAACTGGTGAGGCTGGTGCCACCGTAAGAGCTGCCCGGAGTTGCGAGGTCGTGGAGCAAGCCCCAGTTGGCAATCGCCTGCAGGTTGCTGTTAGACAGGGCGTTTGCAGGCACCGCTGCCGAGGTAGCGCCCACCGTGATGGCGACGTCGGTAACGCATGCGGCTCCGCCGGATCCCCAGGCTTTCACATGCAGGGTGTGACCACCCGCGGCCACTGAGACGGGGCCATCCATCTGTGTGCCGGCAAACGTAGCGGTAGATGTGCTGTTGTCGAACGAATAGCCCATCGCCGTGACGGCCTGGTTGGAACAGGAGGCTGCCACGGCGTACAGCGTGAAGGGTGAGTTTACGGAGCTGCCGTTTGCGGGGCTGTACACGGTCACTGCGGCGAGCGCGGGCACTGCGGCGACGAGGAGGGAGGAGGAGAGAGCTAGAGACTTCAGGAGCTTCATGAAGATACCTTCGGAGATGGATTTTCGAAAGCTATTCTGATTACGGTCGGTCTGTTTTTGTCTTGGCGGGAACCACGTCAACTCCTTGAAGTTCTCTTTCTTCGAGGTCCCGGTGATGCAACCCGATTTTCCACGTTGGCATCTACTTCAACACCAGTCTTGAACGTGTCAGTTGAAGTGTGTCCGTGTAAACGCAAAAGAAGCCGCGTGCCTGCACCACTTCATGTTCGTGGGCGCACAAATTCTCCGTTGCCACATTGAAGTGGCGGAAATTACGGTTTTGTGGGGCTGTTTCGAGGGGCGTTTCGCGTGCGAGCCGTCTCTGCAACCTCTTTAACTACATCCCGCTCCCGGCGCACGTGGAGAACGTGCCTTGCTGCAAGGGCGAGCTACGGCAGAACCTTAAAGGCCCGGCGGAATCGTGAAACGGATATTGCCTTCGTACGTCCGCTCAACTCTATCCCGTTGCCGTCAAAATTCAGCGTGTCAGGCAACTTGTGATAATCAACAGGGAAATCCTTACACGCTCTTCCCGGCTTGGGCAACCCGGTGCATGGAAAAAATTCAAAGAAAGTTTCATGGCGCAGGCAGCGCGGTAAATACTACGCGCATCGTGCAATTTCTCTGCAGTTGATTGTAATAATTACTCGATTTCGAGCCAGAAAGCGACAAGTGAGAAGTTCTTACGTATCGCACCCCGGCAATCCAAAATCTAATTACTCGCGCGTCCGGCAGTTTGCGGCCATAAAAAAAGAGGCCGCTGTCACGGGGACAACGGCCTTGAGGGTCGAAAGCTCATCAATTCATTTATCGGAGGCAGTGTGCGTGTAGTAGAAGAGCACGTACGCCTTGATGCTGCCATCAGGCTGGGGGACCCCGAAGACCTTTACAGGAGTGCCGACTGCCAGGTTCTGTCCGACCGTCGCCAACGCGCTCGCGTCGCTGATGTCCTGCGGCGTTACGGTGATCACTCCCCCCTGGCGATCTATCTGGTATACCAATGTGGCGCTGCCGCTGGTGATATTCAGATCGACCGTCACCGGCATCGCTGCAGGCGTACCCGTGGCAGCATTCTTGGGCAGCGGCACCGTGAAGGCGAAGCTGTTGCTCGATGCCGAGAATGCGGTGGTGATGGCGCCCACCGGTGCTCCCACGGGCGTCAAAACAGCATTGAGAGCGGCCCAGGTGTTGGGCGCGGCCGGATCGTTCCATGTTGCCCGGCTTTCGCCCACGGCGTTCAGGCTGCCGACCACACCACCAAAGTTTGTGGCGCCTCCTGCCGCCTTTACGAAGTCCGGCACTGCGCCGCTCCCCGTATCTTCCATGGTTGGGAATTCGAAATTCCACCAGTAAAAGCCCGTTACGGGGTTCCCTTGCTGATCGATGTTCGGTCCCGTGGCGTAGTTGATCGAGCCGCTGTAGTCGTCCTTGCCTCCGCGGCCGTCCTTCATGTCAAAATCGCGCGTGTAGTCAAAGAGCACATTCGTGGGTGAGGTGATCGTGCCATCGTAGCGAGCCGCATCAATATCCACAGAAAGCGCGACCGGCGGTTTTGCCGTGGACAACGGATCAACCGTCACCGCTACTTTGAATCCCCGCGCAAAGTTCGGCAGCCCACCGGGGGTTGTGCCGTCAAAGAATGACGTGCCCGTACCGATCGCGGCGTTGCTCGACCCGAAAAGGAACATGGTGTTCGGCCCGATCGCGATCGGTGTTGCGCCGCCATCCTCGGTCGAGACCCACATCTTGTTGTTCGCAGTGTTCACGTGCAGCACATGTCCTTCGGGATTCTGCCACACCTTGTCAAAACTGCTGCTCGCCAGGATGCGTGTTGCCACCAGCGTGCCGTCCAACTGATACCGCGCCGCGATGCGCACGTAGAGATTGGGCAGCTCAGATGCAACGCTGGAGAAGTTCATGATCGTACTCGGCGACGTGCTGTTATCGAGATCGAGGAAGAGCGTTCCGTTGGCTGCGTCCGCCAGGATGGTCACGCTGTTACTGGTGTCGACCATCGCGGTCTCGGGTGTAGTAATGGGGTGCACCGGCCAAGCGCGATTGACGGTGATCGAAGTGTTGTCGCTCTTTACCGACGCCACTTGCCCATAGAGATGCCTAAGCAGGAGTCTACTCAGGTCGGGATGTGGCCGATGATGCACGGGACCATTGAAGTTCACCACCCAGGTGGGAGCGGCCGCGCCCACCGGATCGTGCTCTACGATAAGCGCTGGGTGTTTCAGGTCGAACTCGAGATCCAGCGCATTGCTGCTGCTCGCCGTCACCACGAGCGGGCTATCAAGAGTGAGCTTCAGCGGCACCGTCACATTTGGCGCGGCGCCCTGTGCGCCAGCAATCACAATCTGGCTGCACGGCACAGTCGCGCCGGGAGGCACGTCGAACCCGTTCGACGGATCGCCGGACGCAACCAACTCCACGTCGCAATGGGTCCCGTCATTGTTCGCTCCCAGCGTGAGATTCACGCCGGTGTATGTGCCTGTGGGAATTGTGGCATTGTTGCCCATGATCTCGCCGAGCTGATCCAGCTGCACCAGGTTGATCATCGGCGGAGTCGGCGGCGCGGTATAAACAGCCACCGGCGTCCCACCGCCCTGCGGGACGAGAGAGATATTCAGGACCTTGACGCCAATCGTGGCCCAGTCCTCGGTTGCGCTGTCACTAACGATTGCACTCACTGTGCCTGTCTGCTGCGCGGATTGAATCGGATTGTTGTTAGCGCTGTAGCTGCCGCAACCGATGGACAATAGGAGAACTACGGTTGCGCCTCCAAAAGTAAGGGGAGTGATGCACTTCATGCCATGCTCCTTGCGTTTAGTGGCAGTGGTCGCAGGCCACGCGCCAAGACACACGCATGCCTGCGCCAATCCTGCCGGGATTGGCACCACAATGATCTAAGTTGGCCCGAATACGGCCGGAGTCAGCCGCTTTGTGCGACTACACTCTCCGGTCGCGCGATGAACAGCATCAACGTTGGCGCAGAGTGAGCCGATCAGCCTGGCCGTCTCGCGCCCTGAAAGCCCCTTTGTCAGTCCAGGAGCTCCCTGTCAGTTCGTGCAGAGTCTGGGAGTCTCGCAAGCAAAGACCACGATTCGTTCGGAAAAGTTGTGGGCAAATATTTGGAAGTCGCAAAATAGTTTCGCAAACCTCAAAACCGGGTTTCAACCGCCGGCTACCGGAAGTGGGCTGCCAGGCCGTACCATAGGCGAAGAGACTGCGAAGCTCTTGAACCCGGGTGCGGCTCCGCAGCATCTCTCAAATGCAGGAGCGATTCATGATCTTTCTTACGCGGCGGGCCACTTTTTCCGCCTCGCACTACTATTGGAACGAAGCCTGGTCTCCTGAAGAAAACCAGCGGGTCTTCGGCCGTTGCGCCAATCGCAATGGGCATGGGCACAACTACACGCTTGAGGTCACCGTGGCTGGTGAGCCGGATCCCGTGACCGGGTTTGTGGTGGACCTGAAATGGCTGAAGGACGTGATTGAGAAAAAGATTATGACCGCGTGGGATCATCGCCACTTCAATCTCGAGGTGCCCGAATTCGCCGCGACGATCCCTACGTCAGAGAACATCGCCATCGCTGCATGGCGGCGCATGGAGCCATCGATATCAGCGGCCGCCGGCGCGCGTCTTGCTTCAGTGCGGGTCTACGAGACGCCTGAGATCTTCGCCGAGTATCGGGGCCCCCAGGAACAGATTTTGGTTGCTGGGGTGAAGTACCGAGGTGAAAGTTGAAAGCGTACTTCGGCCGTCGCTACACCCTCAGCGCCAGCCATCGGCTGCACACCGTCGCGTTCACGCCCGAACAGAATCGTGCGGCGTACGGCAAGTGCAATAACCCCCACGGGCACGGCCATAACTACACCGTCGAGGTCGTTGTTGGCGGCGGAGTCGCGGCCGATACAGGAATGGTCATCAACCTCGTCGACCTCGATCGGATAGTGCGCAATCAGGTTCTCGATCGTTTCGACCACGCCAACCTGAACCTGGACCCCTTGTTCGCCTCTGTCGTTCCGACGACTGAAAACTTATGCAGGGCCGTCTTTCGGCTCCTCAATGACTATCTGCTTCCCGCCGAACTCGAATACGTTCGCGTGGAGGAAACTGAGAACAACTTCTTCCAGTGCTTTGACCCCGGTCCCCAGGGCGCAACTGCCTGACAGAAAGCGAGCATCGCAACGAAAGGACTGCTGCATGGCGCAGACAGTAGTAATGGACAAGAAAGCACTCAAGGAACTGATCGGCACTCCGAGTCTGAAGGACTTCAGCACTCAGGATCTGTATCGCGAGATACTCACCCGCATCGGCGAGGATCCCGGCCGCGACGGCTTGCTCGCCACTCCCGCGCGAGTCGAGAAGGCTATGGCCTTTCTCACCAAGGGCTATGAGCAGGACCCAAAGGAGATTCTGCACGGGGCCCTCTTTGACGTTGACTACGACGAGATGGTCATTGTGAAGGACGTCGAGATGTACTCGCTCTGCGAACATCACATGCTGCCCTTCTTCGGCAAGGTGCACGTGGCCTATATTCCCAACGGAAAGGTCATCGGCCTCAGCAAGATCGCCCGCCTGGTCGAGGTCTTCGCGCGCCGCCTGCAGGTGCAAGAACGCATGACCCGCCAGATCGCAGATGCTATTCAGGAAGCTATCGCTCCGCAGGGCGTGGGGGTAGTCATTGAGGCGCGCCACCTTTGCATGATGATGCGCGGCATCGAAAAGCAAAACTCCTCCACCGTCACGTCGGCCATGGTTGGTGTCTTCCAGAAGAAGGAAACGCGTGCCGAGTTTCTTTCCCTGGTGCGCCAGCCCGTCAATATCTGATCGAAATCGCGATGAGCAATGCGGTAGTTACAGCGACGACTTATGCCTCGCATCGGACTGCTAGATTAGTTGAGTGAACGGGCTGTTCGTTATCGATAAACCAGGCGGCATTACCAGTCACGATGTGGTGAACCGCCTTCGTAAGATTACTGGCGAAAGATCCATCGGCCACCTCGGCACGCTCGATCCCATGGCAACGGGCGTTCTGCCGCTCTTGCTGGGAAAGTTCACGCGCCTCGCCCAATTCTTCTCTTCAGCGGAAAAGTCTTATTCGGGCACCATCCGCTTCGGCTTTGCCACCGACACCTACGATGCCGACGGTGAGATCGTTGGCGAGCGCACGCTGCCGCAGCTTGCCGCAGAAGCTGTGCGCGCCGCCGCATCCCGCTTCCACGGGGAGATGCAGCAGATGCCGCCGCCGTACTCCGCTAAAAAAATCGCGGGCACGCCAGCATACAAGCTAGCCCGCGCCGGTAAGGAAGTCGAACTCAAGCCGTCCCTGGTTCGCATAGACTCGTTCGAAATCGTCGCCCTGAATGGCGACGAAGCGACCTTTGTCATGAGACTCAGCGCCGGTGGGTACGTCCGCTCCATCGCGCATGAACTTGGCCAGGCCCTGGGTTGCGGTGCTCATTTGAGCAGCTTGCGCCGAACGCAGGCGGGCGTTTTTACGATTGCTGACGCGCACGCCCTAGACGAGCTTCAACTTCTTGCCGGCAATGCTGAAGCACTTGAAGAATGCGGCGTCCACCCGCGCGGCTTGCTTCCCGTCATGCCATCGGTCACCGCCGACGCTCAAACCATAGGTCGTCTCCGCAACGGAGCCCAGGCCAATCTTCCGGAGTTCTCATCCGCGCCGATGGTGAAGGTATTCGCGAGCCAGCACGATTTGTTTGCCATCGCCACTCGCGTAGCCGGCACGCTCTTCCAGCCCACAGTAGTCCTGGGCTAGCTCTGCTCCATGGTGCAGTTTTCTAGCCCCTAATCCCCCGGCCCCTGCCTTGAGTCCTTGCTCTTGCGTAGCAGTGGCTTCAGCTGCGGCATCAGCGTCCCTGCAATAATCTCCGCGCCCTTCGCCGTGGGATGAATGCCGTCCGGCTGAATCGTGTCGGGCACTCGCACCAGGTCCTTGTAGATCATCGGGACAAACGCCGCATGATGCTTGGCCGCCAGTTCGCGGAAGTTGGCTTCAAACGCCTGAATGTAATCCGGCCCGTAGTTGGGAGGCAGTGTGATGCCCGCCAGCAGCACCTTCACGTGAGCGCTCTCCAGGGCAGTCAGCACGGTGTCGAGGTTGCGCCGCGTCTGTTCGGGAGGCAGTCCGCGCAGCCCGTCATTGCCGCCGAACTCTACGACCACGACCTCCGGGTGCAACCGGAGAACCGATCCCAAATCGGCCACCGCATCCTTGGTCGTGGCGCCGCTCGTGCCCTCATTCACAACTTTGTAAGCGTATCCGGCGGCGTCCAGTTTGCGCTGCAGGGCATCGGGGTACGCCTTGCCCGGCTGCACCCCGTAACCCGCGGTAATGCTGTCGCCAAAGCAAACCAGCACCGGCCGCGTCGCACCGAAGAGCGGCCACGCAGCCGCCACAATCAAAATTGAAACGAGAACTCGCCGAATTACGTCCACACAGATAGTGTAGAGGCAAGAACGGAGGTCAGTTGTTAGTGGTCAGTGACCGGAAAAAGCCAGGAACCAGGGGCAGGGAATCAGCGTATAGAGGGGTAGGGGTAAGTGCGCCGGTACCGCCCGGGCTTCACTCATTCACTTTTTGCTTGTTCGCTCTTTCATCTTCATCGGCCGCGCGCTCCGGGAGAAATCATTTTGATTGAAGTTCGAGACGCACAAAAGTGGATCCAGAACGGCGCGCGCCGTGTCGACATTCTCAAGGGCATCTCGCTCACCATTCCCGCCGGTCAGTTCGTAGCCATCGTAGGCGCCAGCGGTAGCGGCAAGAGCACGCTCCTGGGCCTTCTCGCGGGCCTCGACTCACCCAGTTCCGGCGAAATCTGGCTCGACGGCGTTCCCATTCACAATCTCGCCGAAACACAGCTCGCCGCGGTCCGTGGCCGCAAGATCGGCTTCGTCTTCCAGTCTTATCAGCTCATTCCCACGCTCACCGCACTCGAAAACGTCCTGCTCCCCTACGAGCTCAACGCCGACGGCTCCGGCCTGAAAAAGGCTCGCGAATTGCTCACTTCCGTCGGCCTCGCCGAGCGCATGGACCACTACCCAGTCCAGCTCTCCGGCGGAGAACAGCAGCGCGTCGCCATCGCCCGCGCCTTCGTCGTCGAGCCCCCCATCATCATGGCCGACGAGCCCACCGGCAACCTCGACTCCACCAACGGCCGCATGATCCTCGACCTTCTGCTCGAACACAACAAGCGCGCCAGCACTACCCTCGTCCTCGTCACCCACGACTCTGAAGTGGCCAGCACTGCCGATCGCAAGATCGTTCTGCGCGACGGCCGCATCGTTGAAGACACGCTGCCCTTCGAGCCCGAAGCTGCCGCCCAGCAGGTCCACCATGGCTGAGCCCCCAATTAAAAAACGCGCCCTCGGCTGGAATCGCGCCGCAGCCATCGCTTGGCGCGACCTGAAATCCGCTCCCGGCAAATTCGGATTCGTTGTCCTCTCCGTTGCCATCGGCGTCGCCGCGCTGGTCGGCGTGCGCGGTTTTAGCGAGGCCTTCCGCCACACTCTCGGCGCCGAAGCGCGCTCCCTGATGGCCGGCGATCTCAGCGCGCGCATCTTTCACCAGCCGACCGGCGCAGAGCAGGCGAAAGTCGCCGCTATTGAAAACAAGATTCCCGGCACGCGCGCCACTTGGGCGGTTGAGACCATTTCCATGGCCTCGCTGCCGCCCGATCCCGTGCCCATCCTCGTCGCCCTCAAGGCCGTCGACCCCTCGCAGTATCCCTACTACGGCAAGGCTCAGCTTGACCCCGAGATGCCGCTCTCCCAGGCGCTCGCCGGCGACAACCTCGTGGTCGCCGACGAGTTCCTCATCCGCCTCAATGGCCGCGTCGGCCAGGACCTTCGCTTCGGCGGCAAGCTCTTTCACATTGCCGCCGTCCTCAAGCAGGAGCCCGACCGCATCAGCGCCGGCGCCGGCATGGGGCCTCGTGTCCTCGTCTCGCGCGCCAACCTCGACTCCACCGGCATCCTCGCCCCCGGCAGCCGCGCCAGCCAGCGCCTCCTCCTCAAGCTGCCTGACAAGCTGCCGCCCGGAATCACACCGCAGTCGGTGAGAAAAGATCTCGAAGCCGCCCTCCCCGATGCCCAGGTTATGGACTATCGCGAAGGCAATCCCGCCATCACGGAGGGCCTCGACCGCGCCACCGCCATTCTCAGCCTCATCTGCCTCGTCGCCATGGTCCTTGGCGCCATCGGCGTTGCCATGGCCATGCACGCCCACCTTGAATCGCGCATGGACGTTCTCGCCATCCTGAAAGCCGTTGGCGCGGGATCGTCTGACCTGCTGCGCATCTTCCTCTTGCAGACGCTGGGCCTTGGCCTCGCAGGAGGCCTGCTCGGTATCAGCGCCGGTCTCGCCGTCATGGAAGCGCTCCCCGCCGTCTTCGGCAGGCTGCTCCCCGTGCACACTGTGCTGGCGATCCCGTGGCGCTCCATGGCCGCGGGCCTTGGCACCGGATTGCTCACCACGCTGCTCTTCTGCCTGCCGCCCCTGCTTGACGTCCGAACCATCCGTCCTGTGCTCGTCCTCCGCCGCCTCGTGGACTCAGGCCCCGAAGGAATCAGCGGATTCTTTGCCAAGCTCTGGGCGCGCCGTCTCCAAATCGTTCTCTCCCTTGTAGTGCTTGCCTCACTCGGCGGAATCGCCTGGGCGCTCTCTGACTCCGCAACCGTCGGCAAGTGGTTTGCCATCGGCCTCGCCGCCGCCCTCGTCGTTCTTCTCGCGCTCGCCGCGGGCGCCCTGCGAACGCTCCGCTTTCTCCTCAACCGCGTCCGCCTCCACCTCCCTTCATCGCTGCGCCACGGCCTCGCCAACCTCTACCGTCCCGGGAATCAATCATCCGCCGTGCTGGCCGCCCTCGGCACCGGCGTCATGCTCATCTTGGCGGTCTACCTCATGCAGGCAGCTCTGCTTCGCGAGATCCGCGAGACGGCATCCCCCAAGCTCCCCAACATATTTCTCATTGACATAACCTCTGATGAAGCCCCTGGGGTCCGCGGCTTCTTCGCTCATCAGTCCGGCGTCACCGAGCCCCTCGAGCTCATGCCCTCCGTCCGCGGCAAGTTCGTCTCCCTCAACGGCAAGACCCTTGACCAGCTCAAGGACCAACACCTGCCCCGCCGCA
>Ga0210410_10002321_pt1 | contig 17107 bp, 13 predicted proteins | sample IncBWC4MmetaG_FD_161058 | JGI IMG/M metagenome (GOLD analysis project Ga0210410, IMG submission 161058) | Forest soil microbial communities from Barre Woods Harvard Forest LTER site, Petersham, Massachusetts, United States - Inc-BW-C-4-M | ecosystem: Environmental > Terrestrial > Soil >... | reverse complement strand
CAAACCTCAGGCGCTTTCAATGACTTGCGATTCGGCTCTTACCAGCGGGAAATATAAGGCAGGTGCGCTGCGAATGCAAGAAATTTTCGATTGACGAATTGCATGTCCTGAACCCCCTTCTAGGCTGAGAGGTTCAACGCTGGGGACAACTCTCAAGAACCGACCGCTAAATTCAATAGCTACATCCGACCGAAAACTTAGTAAGATTCCCTCCCAGACGTGGGAGGGCATTCCCAAGTGTCGGATGAAGAAGAACTCTACAAGGAGTGGTACGCAACAGCAGATAAGCGTGACGTGGAGCAACGCGTGTATCGAGGTGCAAGCAAGCACGCAACGGCTGTGGTATTGGAGAAGTTTCCGGAGGGCAATCCGGACCTTGTTCACGATATAGCCACGGAGGTCGCTAGTCGGATGGGAGAGTTCCGCCGAGAAAGCAAATTCACCACGTGGGTCCACGCGATAGCTAAGAAGAAGACTGCAGAGGCGGCCCGCAAGCTGGGACGCAGGAAGAAAGTCTTCGATCTGACGAAAGTTGTAGTCGCTGACATGGCGGAGAAAACTGAGCAGGAAGGCGGAGACGCAAACGAGTTACGGAACCAAGTTTCCGCTGTGACCCGCCCTGATTTCGACAGTTCTATCGCCCTTGACCAACTCAGCAGCCATCTTTCCGAAGAGGATGCGGCTCTAGTCAGATACAAACGCGAAGGGCTGACCAGTGGCGAGATCGCCGCTAAACTCGGGACCAGCCAGGAAGCCGTTGAAAGCCGATGGGAACGCCTGAAGCGCAGCCAGAAGAAGAAAAAAGTTAGCCGACCGCGACGACTATAGGGGGCCTGCGGCAACTAATTACATAGGGGGCTTGAGCGCCCGTTGCAAAGCAGCCTGCACCTCAACAGCCCTAATCCGACCCCCTGAAACACCCCTTATAGCCATAGCCCACTGCCGTAGTTCCCCAGGACACCCACCTAGATGAGTACTAGTACGGTTCCATGCAAGACCTCCCCCGCCAGTTCCCTTAGGGAGTGCTTCTCAACCGAGCGCCTCCAACTGGCCATCTATCTCCACGCCTCTCAGCGGCTTCCATTCCTGCACTGCGGGGCTGGGCAGAACAACAAGATCAGGTTCGTGTTTGAAGACTCGGATTCCTCGGGTCCCCAGGCCGAGCTTGAGTTTGACCGAGGCGCGGAGGTCGCAGCAACGAACCTCTTCGCTTCGCAGAAGTACCTTCGCCGCAAGATGAGCGAAGCACTTGAAAACCGGAAAATCGAAAACTATGACAGGAACAAATCATTCCAATAGAAACCACCCCCAACCAAAACCACTCGAACAAATCAGCGTTAGCGAGAAGGACGGCCTGCTTGCTGAGACTGTTTATATTGAAGGCCACGAAACGCCAGTTCAGTTCGCAATCAGAACTACCGGAGGTACTAGCATCGCACCGTGCTTGAAGATCGACACGCGGGAGATTTTTCCGCCGTCAACAACCGCTCTAATGGCCAAACCGGGAGTGGTCCTGCTCCCGTCAGGATCTACGGCATATGGCTCACAAGAGGATCTAATCACCGAAATCAAGGACTTCATCCATCGGTATGTGGATGTCTCCCTATTCCGAGAAGAGCTGACAGCTCACTTCCTGCTGATGACGTGGGTCTACGACCTGTTTACTGCTGTGCCTTATTTGCGTTTCCTCGGCGAACCGGGCACAGGTAAGAGCCGTATGCTTCAGGTCGCCGGACATCTGGCATACAAGGGCATCTTCGCAGGCGGTGCGACCACTTCGTCTCCGCTGTTTCGGCTGATTGAGGTCTATAGGGGAACGGTCGTAATCGACGAGGCGGATTACAAGGCGAGTGAGGCGTGGACCGATATCATTAAAATCCTGAACGCGGGATATATGAAGGGTGTCCCGGTGCTCCGGTCGGAGAAAGTTGGCGACACCTACGAACCAAGGCCCTACGATGTTTATGGTCCCAAGATAATCGGCAATCGCTTCCCTTTCGACGATTGGGCCCTTGAGACTAGGTGTATCACGCTGGAGATGGACGAGCATCAACTTCGCAAGGAAATTCCTAGGCAGCTTCCGCCGAAGTTTTATGCCGAAGCACAGGACCTTCGGAACAAACTCCTTCAGTGGAGGTTCGATAGACTCACCGAGATCAAGCCGGATGAATCGGCGTTATTGCACCTCGAACCGCGCCTAACGCAGATTGGCACGCCCGTTTACAGCGTATCGGCGAGCGAGGAGTTTCGGAGACAACTTGTGGAGTTTTTGAGCGACTACGGACGAAAACAGCAAACAGAGAAACCGCAGGGCATCGTGATCGAAGCTTTGGCACACTTGATGGGTGCAGTCAAGACTGGCAAGTTCACAGTCCAGGCCGTCACCGAGGAAGTGAACCGCCGTTGTGCAGAGGGAGGGACTGCCGAATTGTCAGCCAAAGCCGTGGGTGCCTTGCTAAGGTCGGTTGGCTTCAAGCCCACTCGAACCGGCGAAGGATATCGAATCACCGTGGGGCGCAGAGACCTAGAAGCTCTGCAAGAGAAGTATCCCGTGCCTGACGATGCAGCAGTTCCCTTAGCCGAGGTTGCGGCAGAGAGTGCGCTGGTGAACTAGATGTACTTTGTGAACTCGGTGTAGGTGAACGATGCACTTCCGCACACTTACTCTGTTCTCTCCGAATATTTCTCTTAGAGAGTAGGGAAGGCTACGGACGAAGGATCGCTCGCACGTTCACTATGTACACCAAGTTCACCCGTCGTCCATCGGTCACTGGAAATCGAGTTCCTTGTGCCCCCCGGAGTTTTTACGCTTCCTCAATCGACGCAATGGATTAGGCCGAATTTTGCCGACTTCGACTGACTCACACGATGGACGCGGTTGATCAAAATCCCCGGAGCGCGAAAGTGCGGTTAAACTATTGAATTAACAAGGCTTTAGCGGGCCCAACTGAGGAAGAGTAGGAACGGCTAGTTTTCGTCATTGCAAACAAACGACAAGGGTTGCCGTTCCACGCGCCGAAGAATCAGCGGATCGGGGAGGCTTTGGTCGTTCCGGGGTCAATAAGCTAATGGCGATGTTGCGCCAGTCTGTCTATTCGACCTTGCGACTAGGTACCGTGAAGAAAAACGGGGCGTCGTTATCGTGCGTCGTCCCCGTGCCAATATATACGCGGTCATCAGGTGGCGAGTCCGAGACGATCCAGTCCTCGGAAACAAAGTCCGCGATCAAAAGAATAATCGGTACCGCGTTTGCGCCTTTGGGCGGTGTGGGCTTAAACGGCTCTAAGTGTGCTGTCACTTGGGGTAGCAATACTGCCGTAGTCTCCAGGGACCGCATTTCTTGCGTCTCTACTTTGCTTTTCGAGTTCGCGTCGTGGGCAAATTCATGGCGTAAGTTAAATATCCTCGCTAGGTCTTTCCTCCAGCCGGCGGACAGCCGCAGTCGCGCGAGGCCTTTGCGCGGAACGGACGGGATCAGAGATAAGAACTCGAATTCGTCAAGCGAGTCCAGAAAGCCCCTCGGCTTGAAGAATATGGAATAGTGCTGATCAATCTCTGCAGCGCTTTGAAACGTAGCACGGCTCATAGCGAATTCGGGGAATGACATCCCATCGGAAAGGTTGCGGTATAACGCCGCCAATGCTTCCTTTTCCTTGATCTGTTCCAACGCCGTCTCCAATAAGGCGGGGTCCCTTTCGAGGGTGTGCAGATAAAGGTCTCTGAAGTATGTCTCCAGGCAGGCTGCAATCCCGATAATGTACGACCTAATTGCCGTCTGGAGGATATCCGGCTTCTCCTCGGCGAGTGGTATAGCTATCCTCATCGTCCGGGCATATGTTGAGAGGTTTGAGAGAAAGTTCGTTAAGAATCGGCGAGAGTCCCCCCGATGAAGCTTTTGCTGTTTGAGCAGATCCACTCTCATCTCAGTTGGTCCCTTGGCTCTGGGGATGTGCGGCCCTTCGTGTTCATTCTACTCCGGGAAAAACCGGGGACAGGAAAGGCTCGGCCCGCGTCGGTTAGTTTCTAGCGACCAACTGTTGTAACCAGGCCATTCCACTCCAAACCAGTCAGGGGAGGGGACAGCCATTTCCGGGCCCGTGCCCCCTGGTTCGTACGTTTTTTTTTCGCTCAGCCGTAAAAGGGGGTTAGTCTCCAACACTCGTCGGCTAGAACGCTTGTTCTAACCTCTCTCGACTTACGGCGTGATCTCGAACACAACGCCGCAGCCGTATCCACCGCAGCCCGTGCCGCCGCCGTTGATCGTCGTCCCATAGAGCTTGCCTCGTTCAGACAACAGCGGGGCTTCGGGTCTGTCCCCATCCGTCCCACCGATGAAGCTATAGAGTACGGTCTCATTGCCCTGCGCGTTTACTTTGAAGACCGTCCCGCAGCCAGAGCCGAAGCAACCTACGCCGCCACCGAGGCTAGTTGTGCCGTATAAGTTGCCTTTTGCATCTCGCACCAGCCCTGCACCGGGACCTTGCCCGTCCGGCCCCCCGACGAAACTATAGAGCGTTGCTTCTTTCCCCTGTGCGCTTATCTCAAATACCACTCCGCACCCTTCACCACCGCAGCCTCCAGAAATGCCACCGCCAAAAGTGGTGCCATACAAGTTCCCGGATGTGTCGCGTAAGAGCGTAGCTACGGGACTTCGCCCGTCACTCCCTCCGGTGAAGCTGTAAAGTGCAGCCTCCTTCCCGGTGACACTCACCCTAAATATGGTTCCGCAGCCAGTACCTCCGCAGCCGTTGCCACCTCCGGCCTCGGTTGTGCCATACAAGTTCCCAGCTCCCACCAGCACCGGGCCAGCGGAGGGCAGGCCCCCGTCACTCCCTCCGTTGAATCGGTAAAGCACCGTTTCCTGTCCCGATGGAGTTACCTTGAAAACTGTGCCGCAGCCCTGGAGGCTCAAGAAAGAGCATCCGGTTCCATCGCCTCCTCCCTGGGTAGTGCCATACAAGTTTCCGGTTGTGTCTCGCTTAAGTCCGCCTGCTGGCCCATCTCCATCTGTTCCTCCAGTGAAGCTATACAGTACGGTTTCCGCGCCCGAGGGCGTCAACTGGAACACCGTGCCGAGGTTGAGAGTGCCACCGAGCACCGTTGTCCCATATAGGTTTCCCGCCGCGTCTCGCACCAGTCCAGCGTTGGGATTAGCCCCGTCCGCGCCACCCATGAATCTATAGAGCACAATTTCATTGCCGGTGGCCGTCAATTCGAAGACTGTGCCACATCCGTCCCCGCCGCTGCATCCGCTTCCGCCTCCCATATAGGTTGTTCCATAGAAGTTCCCGGCTGAGTCTTGAACCAATCCAGCATACGGGTGTGCGCCGTCTGTTCCACCGCCAAAACTGTAAAGCACAGTTTCATGCGTGAGCTGTGTTTGACCGGTAGCAACAATGGAGAGCAGCAAAACCAGAAGTGTTGTTCGCATTAAAGGGTACTCCACTTGGAAAGACTTTGGTCCGAGCTGAGGGAGGAGTGGCATGTTAGCACAAATGTTGCTTAAACACGATTTGTAGTTAATCTCCGACACGCCATGATTGCCCCTCATGGCCGAAGACCTGCTTGTTCGCCTCGGAGACCGGATTAGGAAACTTCGGAAGAAGCGCGGCTGGACTCAGGTCGTGATGGCTGAAAAACTGGGGATTGACCGGAGTTTCCTAGCGGACGTGGAGCGCGGAAAGCGGAATGTGTCCATTCTCAATGTGGAGTTGATGGCGAAGGGGTTCAAGGTCTCCCTATCTCAGTTGTTTTCGCGGCTCTAAGGTCCCGTCAATACAACTCTCGCTGCCTTTTCGACGATGTAGAGCATGGAGCATTCGCGGTGTTCGCCCAGCCCATCATTTCGAAAGCAGATGAGTGATCTCATATCGCGCTGCCACGTAGAGAACGATAAGAAAAACTGCTGTGCTCACGATTTTTACCGCCACCACTCGATCTTTGTGAAGAAATCCTTTTGCAGCTTCATATCCCCTTCCTAAAACCCACGCTTTGAGGGTTGCATATTCTGCCTCAAAAGAGCCCTTCTTGCCAAGGGCGACCGTCGCTCAAGAGAGCTTTTGCGAAATACTCCTCGGGCGTCGCCATTTCCGCCACTGTTTCCACACACACACACACGGGTCTGATCTGCTTGTTCGTCTAGGGGAGGCAACTCCGAATGAAGCGCGGGTGGTCTTAGGGCTAGATAGCCGGAGGACGAGCCACTTCTGGGCCTGTGCGTGGTTCGCGCGTTTTTCGTCGCTCAGCGAGAAGGGTTCTTCGCACACGTTACTCCGGACAAGGCAGTAACGGCATTAACTGGATTCTTTTGACACCATCCAGAGGGGAAACCCAGAATTTAACGATATATTATTGCGAATTCATTGACGCACCTTTAGAATCGCCCCCTGGGAACGGAAGAGTAAAGAGGTCCTAGAGGAAACCTATGGATGATGGTGCACTCGTCGGAAAAGTGCTGGACTGCACGGCATTCTCCTCCACATTCCCTAGCGCCGTTTCGCACGAAATATCGCGCGATGCAATCCTTAATCTAATTGATGACTTTTTCTTGTCGGGCATTCAGCTCGTCACCTTGGATGGAAAGCCGGACATCGGAAAAACACGAATCGTCGCTCAGTTTGCCTTACAACGACCATCGCACGCTGTAAGTGTATTCATCAAGCCAAACTCGTGGTTTATGAGCGAACCCAGTCTCCTATATGCCGATATCGCAGGCCAAATGCATTGGGCACTGAAGAAATGCGAGATGCCCGATCCGCATATTGCGCAAGAAACATTAGTTAGGCAGCTCTCATTCGATCTAAACCGAATGGCAAAACGTTCAGGTGCCTTGTATTACTTCTTAATCGATGGCCTAGACGATATTGCGGATGGCCTCAGCCAATTCGCTGGGACCCTACTCGCAATTCTCCCTCTCGAATATACGAACTTTCGGTTTTTAGTCAGCGGCGATGCTAAATGGATTCCATTTAGCCTCGTTCCAAAACTTACTAGGAAGTCTTATCCTGTTCCCGGGCTGAGTTTGGAAGAGACCATAGCTTATTTCAACGATTGCTCACTTCAACGTAGCCAGATTGAAGAGCTCTACAAGAGTTGCGGGAGGGGGACACCCGGCTATCTTGCGAGCGCTCGGCGGCTAATCGAAGGAGGAATAGACCCGGCTACTCTCATAAATCAGTTACCGCGCGAACTTCCGAGCCCCTTCGAAATAGAGTGGCAGGCCGTGGAGGGGTTGGGGGAGTTACTCTTCGACGTGCTGGCAACGCTCAGCTTCGACACCAACCCTCATTCCATCACCGAACTTGCTTCCATGTTTGAGGTAAATGATTCAGATGTCCGACAGATTCTAACGCAATGTAGCTTCGTTGAGCTCCAGCCTAGCAACGACTCGCCTGTCACATATGTATCCGCATCTTTCAGACAATTCGTAGCAGACAAGTTGTCGGGCAGACGAGATGCTACATGGGGCAAGCTCGCCGAATATCTACTCGCGAGAAGGAATACGGAGAAAGCGTTAGAACTCCTCCCTTCGTATTTAGAGCAGGCGGGAAGACCGCAGGAACTGCTAAATGCACTCAATCCAAGCAGCCTTATTCAGCTAGTTGAGCGAACTGACTCGTTCATTCTCCTTCAACGGCAGTCTGAAATGGGGTTAGACACCTCACTAAGACTGAAAAAGCTAGGCGAAGCACTACGTTTCAGTGTGCAGCTGGCTGTGGTGGCGGACGTTGGCACTCCGCGATTCGCTCGCGCAGAGATAATGGCCAGGCTCGCAGTGGGCGACTACGAAACTGCTCTCTCCCTAGCTAAAGGCGCTACTTTAAAGAGCCATCGGTTACGCCTTCTGGCTGCCCTAGCCAAGTTCCAGACAGAAAAGGGATTGACCCCCGAGACGATTGTGCTCGAAGCCATTGATCGACTCGCATCCCAGATCGATGTCCGAGAAATCGCGGATGACGTTGTCGATTTGTGCTCCGACTTGGTGTACTCCCGTCCCGAGTTGGCGATCAAGTTGATATCGACCGCTGGCAAAGAGCGGAATGACGACCGGAGCATGGACTGGGCATTCGTGCGGTTATCCTTTCTCGCCAGCATGAACCGCGGATCAACATCTGAAGAACTGTCCAAGACGTCAATTGATCTGCGATCTCGGATCACTGACCCGGTAGCCAGGCGCTTTTCCAGTGCGATCTCGCTCGTGGTTGGAAACTACACTCCGATGGAAGTACTTGCGGAGGTTGAAAAACTCGAGTCGCCCGGAGACCAGCTCTTCCTTTTGCGCCAGTGGTGCGCCCGCACAGAGTCGCCGGAAAATGCCGCGCCAATCATTGACTACGCCGTTCATTTAGCCATTAGGTCGACCGCGTACAGCCCGACCGCAGCCGACTTTCGTGACTTGGCAGTCGCTCTACCGAGCATCGCACCCGAGCAGATCCCTTCCCTCATTACGGCTTTTGATATACAGCGTGAGGCGGCTCATCGACTAGGCCCACCTCAGGACTATATCGAGCTCCAACTACTCCTTGCCGAAGCGGAAGCTCAAGTCAGCCAGCGCCATGCAGGAGAACGATTGCTTCAAACCTACTATGACATCCGCAGTATTGCAGACCTTGAACTCCGCATCGTGTGTACCGGGCTCTTGGTTGCAGCAAGTCCACGAATTGACCCCGCAGGTGCCTTCGAAGACAGCGCAGACGTCCGGAACGTGAGCGAGGCGGAATTCATGGAAGAAATTCGAGTTCTTCTGAGAAGTACCGCGGACCACTATGTAATTACGCGACGAGTCATTAAGGCAGTATCGAGGAGCAGGCCTGACTTAGCAATCCAAATAGCGAAAGAGCTGAACATTCAGTCGCGTCGTGACGAAGCACTCGAAGATATCGTGGAGCATAACCTCGATGCTCCCTCCCAAGGAAGCTCTTACGACTTTCTGGCAAGCGTCCTAGGGCAATTTGATGACTTAGACACTGAAGAACAGGTTGTGCAACGGGTGCTGAAGCGGTTCTGTAGAATGCCCTCGCCACAACTCACGTCACACTATCCTAAGATTCGCACGTATCTTGAACGCGCGTGCTCGATTGTAAACCCGGTGATTGCTTGTGATGCCCTAAGTTGCGCCCGTGCGATTCTGCAAAAAGTGGAGGGTGAACAGTCTATGGTTCAGAAAATCGAGTCGACCCTCAGAAAACGATGGGAATCGATCGATGACCCAAGTGCAAAACTGGAAGCAGGTTACGATACGGCCGTTGCTCTCGCGGATTACAGCCGCGAAACGGCTGAAAGCTACTTGAAAGCAGCAGAGGAGTTGAAGTCGGAGCATAGTTATCCCCGAGGCCCCACATACCTAAATTCCCTGCGACTCGCAATCAGAGCTTTCTCCGGACTTCTTCCCCAACAACTCAGCAGTAGTTCCGATTTTGAGAGGCTTACGCTGCAATTAGAGCGTGTGCCGTCTCGTCTAGAGCGAATATATCTCTGGACTGATCTTGCCTTGCGCTGCTTCAAACACGAGCGGAGCAACGATGGCAAGCATATTGTCAATCAAAGAATTAGACCTTTACTCGATAAGCTTCGAGAGACAGCTGAATTCGAGTGGCGCGAGGGCCTTGGCACTGCCGCTCCCGCCCTCTATGAGGTCAATTCCGCAACTACTTTAGACATCCTGCTGCTTCTTCCTTCCGCGCATAGGGATGATGCTCTAGACAGCATCCTTCGGTTCAAGGCGACAAAGGTCCCCACTGACGACCCATTTAGAGCAGACGCAGACTCGCACTACAACCTAGACTTCGCGGAGTGTCTCGAAATACTGAAGCTTGTGGACGGGTTCGACATAGACTTCTTCGTCTACAAGCACATCGAACGGGTAGCATCAAGCGCAGCATGGCGCCACAATCGGCATCAAATAGCCGATACTCAGAAGAATGAGATCGCTCAAAGAATCCGGGCTCTAGCGGCCAAGAAATTCCCTAATCCGAAATGAATCAAACACGACGGCTTCGCAATACTTGCTGAGGCGCAGGCGATGAAGATTTTGAAGGAGAAGACGGTCGACTGGCAGCCTCTTGTTCAAAGAGCAAGCTCTCTCACCAATGATTCAGATCGAGTCTTTGTTGTTGCCTATATTGCCCAGTGTATGCATAGCGGTCTGATCGCAGAAAAAACCGCACTCTTAAAGGAAGCTCGGGTCGTAGCAGACAACATTCCCTCCATCTACGACAGGGTCGAGCGCCTGCGCCTGCTTGCGACAGTGGCCGAGGACCTGGACACGGTGCTGGCTCGTTCGCTAGTGGTGGACGCCATGAACGTTGTGAAAAAAGAAGACACTCGGGATGCCGAGGAACTTCGTCGAAAGCTAGTTGATATTGCCTATCAGATCGACCCTGACCTGGCGGTGTCGCTTGCTTCCTCGCTCGATGACGACAAAGCACGGAGCGCGGCCAGAAGAAGAATTGATTATCAAAAACTCAAACGTGATCTTCTTGATTCAGAGCACATTGAGGATAACGAGATTAAAGGACAAGAGAACGATTATTCCAGTGCAGCGTGGGAACTTTTGGGATATTTGAATTCCGGCCGGGCGGAAGCTCGGGATGTTATGCGGACCTTGAAATTCGTTCGCATTGCGGCCAACGGAACTTTACGATCAGCGTTCCCTATTCTTAGCTGGGTTATTGAAAATGCGATTGTGAAACGCGCACACGCGGACGAGGCAAGACGGATGGTGAGGGAAATGTTTGATGCAACCATGAGTGCTTCGGAAATTGCGGCTGCTGTAGTTTCTAGGGCAGCCGGAAGAACGACTACGGTGTCTTCTACAACGATCGTAAAGGATCAGCAAAGAATCATTGTTGGAGCAGAGCAGCGCGTTGTCGCGATTGATTTCATCGAACAGTGGCTCAGGAACAACGGGAATGAATATTTGAAGATATGTGATCCTTACTTCGGACCTAAAGACCTCGACATTTTAAGGATGGTCATATCGGCTGGCAGGCAGGTTCAAGTGACGATTGTAACAAGCATGAAGCAACAGCAACAAGAAAAGGTGGAGTGGCCCGCAGATGAGTTCTACTTGAAGTACTGGCGCAAACACTTCAGTGATCAACCTCCTCCAACAACGGAGATCGTGGTCGTCGGGGGGAGATCGGGAGAGCTTCCAGTGCATGACAGATGGTGGTTGACCAAGGGAGCAGGTCTTAGGCTTGGGAGTTCGTTTGGCGGAATAGGCAAAACACGGGACTCTGAGATCAGCGTGTTAACGGAACCGGAAATTGAAGAGCGACTTCAAATCACTGAATCCTATGTGAGTCGGCAGAAGCGAGAACATCTTGGCGAAAAACTAAAGTATCAATTTTTTGAGATCTCATAGATCTGATACTGCCATCTTTCAAATTTTCAAAAGTTTCTCCCGCGAGGGTCCCATCCCAAGTCACAATGCCACCCCCCGAGCGATAAGCTTAAACCTCGGGCGAAAAATTCTCTTGTTTTCACTCCGTCCCTGTCCGACAGAGCGACTCAGCCGAGCAAGCTTAGCCTCTGATGAACTGCCTGCAAATCCTCTGTCATTAGGTTTGCATAACGCCGGGTCATCTCAAGCGATGAATGACCGAGGACCTTCTGCAAGTGAAACACGGACCCTCCTCGCCGGAGGTAGTTCAGCGAGAATGTGTGGCGGAATGCGTGCAACGTCCGCGCTGGAGGTGTGAACCCTAGGCGCTTACATAACCGTTTCACGTCACGCGCCATGATGTGGCGATCCAATCGGCATCCCTGCTTGGTACTGAGCACTAGCAGGTGTGGTTGCAACTCACGGGTGTAGCGAAAGAGGGCCTTGCGAAGCTCGAATGAGAATGGTACTTTGCGCTCCTTCTGCCCCTTCCCTGCGAGCGTCATCAGCATGTTGTCTAGATCGCAGTCTTCCACACGGAGGTCTAGTGCTTCGCTGATTCTGCATCCTGTGTCCAGCAAGGTTAGGACCAGCAAGTGTAGACGACGCTGGTAATATCCCTTCGGCTTGAACTCGATGAGTTTCTTGATTTGCTCAGCGTTGAAGGTGGGTAGGATCAGCTGTGGCTCTTTGAGCTTCGGAACCTTGAGAGCCGAACCGGACCACTTGAGGTAGGCGTTGACGGCGCGAATACGGCAATTGCAACCCGTCGCCTTCAGTCCCTTCTCACGCATACGCATGACAAAGGATTTCAGGTCAGCTTCGTTAGGCGACTCGATGCCGAGCCAGACAAGGCTCTGGCGATACCATTCGACGGTTGCGGGCGTGACGTTGGTGAGGTACTGGCGTTCTTTGATGAACTGCTCGAATTTGGGTTCCATCGGCTCCTCCAAGGGCAGGGGATCAATTTGGAAGAGCGGAACACGTAAGTTGTTGTTGGTCGGGGCGATAGGATTTGAACCTACGACCCCCTGCGCCCAAGGCAGGTGCGCTACCAGGCTGCGCTACGCCCCGACTGTTTGGATTTGCAACACCGACGATTTGCAACAGTTTTTATTATAGATGAGATGTTCGCCACGCGCGGCATTTCGGCGGCCATAGCGCTGGCTGCTCGTCGTTTCTATTTCCTCAAGCCCGGCGCTGCTATCATGCGGCAGGATGTCGCGACGGGGAAAGTTCATCACCTTCGAAGGCCTCGACGGAACCGGCAAGAGTACGCATCTCCGCAAGCTTGCGGCGGTGCTTCGCGCGGCTGGACACACCGTGGTCGAGACTCGCGAACCCGGCGGTACCGCGACCGGAGAAAAAATCCGAAAGGTGCTCCTGGACTCAGCCACGCAGGGTCTCTCGCCGATGGCCGAGATGGCGCTGATGTTTGCCTCGCGAGCTCAGCACATTGCTGAGGTCATCGAGCCGGCTGTGGCTGCGGGGAGCGTCGTGCTTTGCGACCGCTTCACCGACTCCACCGAGGCCTACCAGGGATACGGACGCAAGATCGGCAGCCGCGATGTACTCGAGTTGCATCGCGTGCTCTGTGGAAACTTGCAGCCGGATCTGACGATCTTGCTGGACTCGGATGCTCATGCCAGCGTGGGTCGCGCGCGGCGGCGGAACAAACGCGTGTCGAAAAACACGAGCCGCTCCCATGGAGACGAGAATCGCTTCGAGCAGGAGACGCGGGCTTTCTTCGGGCGAGTGCGTGAAGGGTTTCTGGCGATTGCCAAGCGTGAGCCAGTACGCGTGGTCGTCGTGGACGCCAGCGGACCGCCCGCGCAAACGCATGAGCGGATTGTAGCCGCCGTGGCACGGCGATTGAAGTTGACAGGCAAGGATTGATCGCCGCGTTAGGGCGCCGCCATCAACAGCAGGTTCCTCCACTCCGCTCGCTATCACTCGCGTCGGTCGGAATGACAGGATCTAATTTAGGAGGCGCTTCTGCGTCGTTGGAGGCCCTGAGGTCGTCGGACTCCGATTTACAATGACTTTGCTTTCTCTGTGTCTCTGGGGTGAATGACTTTCCTAAATGCCATTCTCTGATTTTCACGGTAACGCCGAAAGCGTCCACCGCTTGCGTGACATGCTGGCGCGCGAGCGCTTTCCGCACGCCGTGGTTCTTTCCGGCGCCCAAGGGTCGGGCAAATATACGCTGGCCCTCATGCTGGCGCAGGCTTTGAATTGTTTGTCGCCCACATCGACCGACGGACTGCCCGACTTCTGCGGCGTCTGTGCGAATTGCACGCGCATCGCGCAGGCTGCCGACCTCGATGCCCGTTTCGCCGAGGCCGTCGAGGCCCGCGAAAATCTCCGCGAAACCGACAAGAAAGAAACCCGCCTGTTCGTTCAAACCCATCCCGATGTGCTGGTTATCCCGCCCGATCCGCCACAGGTGATGGTCAAGGTCGACCAGGTCCGGCGCGTGATCGAGACGATTTATTACCGTCCAGCGGAGGGCAAGGAACGCGTCTATATCTTCACCGACTCGGCCTTCATGAAAGAAGCGGCAAATTCCTTGCTGAAAGTTTTGGAAGAGCCACCCGATTTCGCGACCATCTTCCTACTCACTGAGAATCCCGGCGAACTCTTGCCGACGATTCGCTCCCGCTCTATGGTCTTTGCCCTTGGTGCACTCACCTTCGCGGAGATCGAACGTTATCTGGCCGAGCATCGTCCGGAGTGGAAGGCGCCGCAGCGCGCCTTGGTGGCGCGCCTGAGTGAAGGAGCAGTTGGTTGCGCCCGCAGCTTCGATCTTGCCGCCTACACCGCTGCTCGCGATCACGCCCTCGCGCTCTTGAACTCAGCCCTGCGCGGCGGCGAGCACTCCGAACTGTTCAAGATCACTGAGTCTTACCGTCCCGGCGCGGAAGGCCGCGAAAAAACCGAGCGACTGATTCGGACCTTATATTCGCTGCTCCGCGATCTGGCCTTCATCCTCACCGGTACACCCGATCTGATCCGCAACGCCGACATCGCGTCCGAACTGAAAAAGCTGTCCGATTCTGCCGACTTCGAGTGGATCACCTTCGCCGCCGACCGTCTCGCCGACGTCGAACGCGGCATGCGCCGAAACTTGCTGCGATCGCTCTCGCTCGACGCTTTCGCCGCCGCTCTGGAAAAGAGTTAGGCCTCCGAAGACTCCCGGTAACCATTGCTTTGGTTACCTTCCGCAACCGAGAGGGGACTCTCAGGAGATCTTAATGTCAATATTTTCATTCACTTACCAAGATTACTCCGATGGTTCTACTCCCTTCGGAGAGATTGCCCACCCCTCACCTCCCGCCTATAATCGTCCTACTCTGGTTCAGAGATTCTCCGTCAGGTTCCGGGTAGAACACGGGAGGCAAATGCCTACCCGGTGAAGGTTTGGTGAAAGGAAAGCTGCCCGGATTATGCGAAAGCGACGCCACATCGCGTTCACGCTGACGGCCACCACGGCAATTGCGACCTGCTTTTCTCTTTCTCTGTTTCTATCTCTACTGATTGCACCCGCCGCGCACGCACGCGAAGACGATGCGCAAATGCCGACGATTACGGTGAGCGAAGAGCATGGGCGAAAAGTCTACGTAAACGAATCCGTGCCGCAGGCACACCGCGCCGCAGCAACTACCGCGCCGCGTCACTCCTCGCTGATGTACTGGAGTGTGAAAGAAAATCGCTGGAAGCCGGTGCCCTCGGCAAATACCGCATCCATGCAAGCGGCTCGTTCCGCCGCCGCCGAAGTCAGCCAATATCTGGTTCACGACTCTGTTGGATCGGCCAATGCCCGCATTCTGGCGGCAAACTTTCATGGCCACCAAAGCTCGCCCGAAGATATCGACGCGTCGATTGTAATGGCGGCCGCCCGCCACAACGTCGACCCGAACCTGGTGCGTGCCGTGGTCAAGGTCGAGTCCAACTTCAACTCCAACGCCGTGTCGCGCAAAGGGGCCATGGGATTAATGCAGCTCATGCCTTCAACCGCGAAGCAGTTGAAGGTCAACAACCCCTTCGATCCCGATCAGAACGTCGACGCGGGAGTGCGGCACCTCAAGCAGCTTCTGGAAAACTACGGTGGCGACGTGAACCTCACCCTGGCCGCCTACAACGCTGGGGCGGGAGCGGTCGCGCGCAGTTCGGGCGTGCCGCGCTATGCCGAAACGCAGAACTATGTTCGCCGAATTACCAATCTTTATTACGGCGGCTCCGACCTTGGGCCAGCCGTTCGGTCCCACGATCCCGTTCGCATTCAACGGGATGCGCGGGGCGTGCTTTATATCAGCAACACCGATTAAGTTCTAGGCATCTGTTTAACCAGGTTCTGTAGCTTAGGCTCTGTAAACCAGGCTCTCAGGCGGTACGGTTCTGAAACAGCTCCACAACGGCAATCGGGACATTTAGCGGGCCGACGAAATTGAAGACGAAATCCAGCCGGCGCGGGACGCGCTGGGGAACGTTGCTGCTGCTGGCAGCACTTCCCAGCTTGCCCGCTCATGCCCGAACTCATCACAGCGAAGCCTGGGCTCACGACCATTTTGCCGCCGCCCAGCGCATGGGCGAAGCCCTCAATGGACGCCCCCCGGCCGAGCGTACTCGCCGCGAATATCGGCGCGTCCTCAACGCCTATCGCAATGTCTACTTCGGAGCGCCGACTTCCACCAAAGCCGATCCCAGCGTGGTGGCCGTCGCCGAAACTCTGGTCGAGATGGGACGCCGCTTCGATGACGAAAAAATTCTCAAAGAGGCCATCGCGGAATATCGCTTTCTGCGTCGGGAATATCCCGGAAGCAAATATCGCTCCGACGCCCTGTTTACCATCGGCGAGATTTACAAAGAAGACTTGAACGATCCTGAGCAGGCGCGCGCGTCCTTCCAAGAATTCCTGCATCGCTATCCCCAGAATCGTTTGTATGAAGATGCGCAGCAGGCGATTGCGGAACTCGATCATCGGGCGAAGGCCGAGAAGCGCGTCGAGGCTAAAAAGGGAAGTCGCGCCGACGCCGCGAAAGATACTCCGCCAAAAGTTGCGAAAGCGTCCCCTGAAAAATCCTCCCCTCAAGAGGAAGAGAAGGATGCCGAGATTTCGGACGATAAAGCGGATAAAGCGAAAGATACTGTTCCGAACGATTCCTCAAAAGATCCAGTCTCTGCCGATTCCGTCGCGCAGACGTCTGTGGCCGATCACCCATCCTCACATCTTTCCCGCGTCACCGGAATCCGCCACTGGTCCACACCCGATTACACTCGCGTGGCCATCGACCTGGAGGGCGGAATCAAATTTGGCTCGCAGCGTATTGCGCATCCTGACCGCATCTTCTTCGATCTGCGCGGAACCAGGCTGGCCTCGACTCTGGTCGGCAAGAGCTTCGATGTCGATGACGGATTCCTGAAGAAGATCCGCGTCGCGCAGTTTCAGCCGGGACGCACGCGCGTCGTGCTCGAGGTCGCTGACCTGTCGGACTATCAGGCTTTCCTGCTGCCCAATCCTTACCGCCTCATCATCGACATCCACGGCAAAGACGCTCCCGGCAAAACCTCTCACCTGAAACATCCCAGAGATCTCGATCAGACGCCACTATCCCAGGATGAAGCCGCCGCCAAGACCGAAGCTCCGCCTGACGAGATTGACGCCGCCGTTGCAGCTGTGGCGAAGATGGAAGCCGACTTAAAAGCGGAAGCCGGCAAGGCTCC